>ERZ1026792.679-NODE-679-length-25703-cov-4.106232_pt1 | contig 25703 bp, 17 predicted proteins | sample MGYA00520884_ERZ1026792 | MGnify/ENA primary metagenome ERZ1026792 (study PRJEB33270, sample SAMEA104284473) | anaerobic digester metagenome | biome: Anaerobic digester microbiome; feature: mesophilic sludge digester; material: Anaerobic digester biomass | place... | reverse complement strand
CGACTGATCCGGTGCACCTGGCGTACCAGGCGCGTAACCGACGCCGCGGCCGCATGGGCGGTCAAAACCGCATCCGTGTGCGGTACCGTGAACACGTCGGGCCGTGGTTCGACTACCTGCTGGCATCGCGCGAAGAGATGCGGGCAATCGTGGACGGGACCGGTTGGGGCGTGCGACGATTCATCACGGCGCGCACAGCGCAGTACATTGCGGTTCTGCAGCGGGCTGCCGGGAAGGTCGCTGGTATCCGGTGCGCGGCGCGTTGAGCCGGCGCACCTGCTCGGCGATGCGCTCGCGGTGCGCGATGACCCTGTCGGGCAGGGTCAGCAGGTGGTAGTGTCCCTGCTCGGCGCGGAAATACGTCACCAGGTCTGGCGTGGCGCTGCCGAGCAGCACGGTGCCCCGGTTGAGCCGCATCATCTCGATGGCGACGTCGCGCGCGTGGTAGTAGGGCGGGGCGATGGGCGGCGACTGCTTGTAACTGTCGTCGTGCTCCTCGTCGAGAATGATCAGCCCTACGTCGGGCAGCGGCGTGAAGAGGGCCGAGCGCGCGCCCACAACGACGTGAATCTGCCCGGCCCGCGCGCGCCGCCAGGCGTCGTAACGCTCGCCGACCGACAACCCGCTGTGCACCACCGCCACGCTGCCCGGAAAGCGTGAAGCGAAGCGGCGCACAGTCTGCGGCGTCAGCGCGATCTCCGGCACCAGCACAATCGCCTGGCGGCCCTGGGCCAGCGCGCGCTCGACGGCGCGCAGGTAGATTTCCGTCTTACCCGACCCGGTTACGCCGTGCAGCACGAACACGCCGGATGTCTCCGGCGTGGGGGAGACATCGCCCCAGTGGATGGTGTCCATGTACCCCTGGACAGTCTCCCAGACGCGGCGCTGCTCGGCGGTGAGCGGCGGGGCGACGGTTGGCAGGAGCGCCGCGAGGGACCGGGTCGCTTCCGGCGCTTGCACCTGGCGCGCCAGTTCGAGCGCGGCGGACTGGCAGGCCCGGTCCTGGCCGGTGAGGGCGCTGGTTATCAGGGGCAGGGCTTGATCGCCCGCCGTCTGAATCAGCCCTCGATACGCGGCCGTGCGGATGGAATCCTTTTTCCCGGTGTCGTAGAGGTGTTGGAAAGCGGCGCGGGCCTGGGCGCGGGAACCGGCCGCCCGCAGGCGGTCGGCGCAACGCAGGCAGCCGTCCACGCACGCATCGTGGAGGGCGCCGGTGGTGTTGGCTGCTGCCGCCTGAAGAGCTTGGAGGGCTTGGGCGCCGCCGATCTGGCCCAAGGCGCTGGCGACGGCGGCGGCGATATCGGCTTCGGGATCGGCCAGCAGTTTCGCCAGGGCGGCGACGGCGCGCGTTTCGCCGCGGTTGCCGATGGAATTGATGATCCCGGCCTTCGTCAGTCCGCTCGTGCGGGCCAGGGCTTTGACCAACGCCCGCCCGGCCTTGCGGGAGCGCATGGATTCCAGGGCGTAGCGGGCCGAGTGAGAGAGTTGCTCGTCGGGCAGCAGCGCGGCGAGGGCCGGGATGGCGCGATCGGTGCCGATGCGTTTGAGTTGGGCGCAGGCGGCATCTTTTTCCGCCGGCGGCGCATCCGACCGCAGAACGCCGATGAGGCGCGGTTCTTCCGGGGCGGGGGCGGCGAGGGCGGCGGGCCGGGCGCCGGAAAGCAGCAGGCCCAGCGCCAAAAGGAAGAGCGGGGAGGATTTCATGCGTGGATTGGGGAAGCGGAAAGTCAAAGGCCAGCCGGGGGAAACCTGATTCATTAGAGACGCCAGGGCGGACGCTGCGCGATCGAGAGCAGGCGGTTAGCCTCGTCATCCTTGAGAAACCGCTCGGCGCGGGGGTCCCATTTGAGGGGGCGCCGCAACTGTTTGGCCACGCCGCCCAGGAGAAGGGCGCTGGCGGAGCGATGGGCGATATCCGCGTCGCAGATGGGGCGCTTGCGCGTGCGGATGCACTCCAGGAAATTGCCCGCGTGGCTGTGGCTGCGGTAAAGGTGCGTCTCGTCCGGCCGCAACGGCTCCCGCGCCAGGTCCGGCGGGTCGGAGACCAGCGCATCCCGGTCCACCGCGATGCGCCCCTCCGTGCCGACAAAACAAGCCCCGCCCACGATGCCGACGGGTTCTCCCGGGTAGGCGCGGCCATAGACAACCACGCCGTTGCCATACCGGTAGCAGGAGCAATCGTTCTCCAGGAAGATTTCCACCGGGCCGGTGTCATCCGCCCCCGCGGCCCATTGCACGATGTCGTAGTGGTGCTGGCCCCAGTTGAGTTCGCCAAGGTCGAACCGGTGGGCGCTGCTGTCTCCGTCGTAGGGAATCCAGGGCGCGGGGCCGAGGTAAAGGTCCCAGTCCAGGCCTTCGGGCACGGGCTTGGCCGCGCCGAACCGTTTCGGCCAGCACACCGCCCCGCCGTCGCGGTAGGCGTAAATGGCCTGCAGCCTGCCAATGCGGCCGCTGCGGACCCATTCGCAGGCGCGGCGAAACTTGCCCTCGTATTCGCTGCGCTGCTGCGTGCCGGCCTGGTAAACGCGCCCATAGCGCCGCACCGCGGCCAGCATCGCCTGGCTCTCGCGCACCGTCACCGCGGTTGGTTTTTCGCAGTAAATATCCTTGCCCGCTTCCGCCGCCCGGATGGTCATGGTGGCATGCCAGTGGGCCGGCGAGGCGATCAGCACGGCGTCAATATCCGGGCGGTCCAGTACCTGGCGAAAGTCATTATAGGCCGCGCAGGTTTTCTCGCCTCCCTGGCCACGGGTGGCGGCGTAGTGGTCGTTGACTTTTCGGGCCGCCTTCTCGCGGCGGTCGCGCCAGACATCGCAAACGGCGAGCACCTGGACATCTTTGCGCCCCGCGTAGCCGCCCGCCACATACGTCCAGGCGCCGCCCAGTAGATGGCCGCTTCCCTGGCTGCCCACGCCAATGAATCCCAGGGTGATGCGCTCGCTGGGAGACAAAGCCCCGCCCCGTCCCAGAACCGGCGCCGGGACAATCATCGGCGCCATCCCGGCGGCGGCTGAAAGGGTGGCGACTTGGCGCAGAAAACGGCGGCGGGTCACTTCGGCGGCAATGTTCATCATCGCAGGCAATTAGGCTGCCGCAGATTAACCGTCGGCCCCGGCTTTGTCGAGCGGCACCGCTGTGAAAAGGCCGGCCGGGCATGAATTCGCGCCGCGCGGACTGAGGAAGCCGCGCCCGTTCAGTCTTGTCGGGCGCGAAACAGTTCGTCACACTGGCGGGGATGATTACCATCACGATAGCCAACGAAGGCCGCTTCTGGCCGCACTACTACTATGGGCCAACGACCATTCAGGTGACGCTGGCCAGCCCGAACCGGCCGTTAAAGCAATCTCCGAACTGCCGGTATTATGAAGTCATAATCACCGAAGGGCCGAAGTATCCCGGGCCCAAACGGCGCAACTTGATTTTCGCCTGCAAGTATAATCCGCACCGCAACTCGCTGCGGTTCCTGAAGGCGCTCTTTGCGCGCATTTCCCGCGCGGATACTCCCGAGCGGGCCGCCGGCGCGGAATAACCCGCCGGGCATTGCTTTTGCCGGAGGTTTGCATAACATTGGCGCGTTGAGCACCGCAGCCAGACAGACCGTGTGAACCCGCAGTATCGGATGATCGGCAAAGGGGAACGGCGCGTGGACGCTCTCGGCAAGGTGACCGGGCGGGCGAAATACGCCGCGGATTACAATGCCGGCCACCAGCTCTGGGGCAAGGTGCTGCGCGCGGAGCATCCCCATGCCCGCATCGTGCGCGTGGATGGCCGCCTCCCTTGCGCCAGAACGCCCGTGCCTTCCGAACTTGCTGCGCCAACCCGCCCCCTGTAGGCCGCGTGCCCTCACGCGGCGCTCCGCACCGGCCTGCCATCACCAATCTCCAAAAATTGCCCTTGCGCGCAGACCCTTCGCTCGCCAGCCTTCCCCAGACCCTTGGGGTGGGGGCGGCTGGAACTCCCAGCCCAAGGAACGGCAGGAAGCGGAGTTGCTCTCCGGCCCGTAATAGACAGACAATTAGAACAACAATAGAAAGGACCTACATTATGAAAATACTATCCGCTCCGCGCACGGGCAGTCTGGGCGCGGAAACTTACTACCAATCCCCCTTCGGCGTGTGCGCCCGGCGGCGCACCGTTCCCCGAGACCGACCCTCGGAGCGCAAGGCAGCCGCACGGTCGTATTTTGGGATCTCCTCGCGGGAGTGGGGACTCAAGCTCAGCGAAGCGCAGCGCGAGCGCTGGAACGCCGCGGCGCTGCACGTTCCCAGCCGGCCCTGGATGGGACAGTATTCGCACTTAAGTGGGCAACAGTTTTGCGTCCAGATCAACAGCACCCTGCGGGGGCTGGGACTGGCGCCGGTGGAAGAACCGCCCGCCCCGGTGGTCTTCGGCCCCAACCCGGTCACCGGACTGGAGATCGTTAATGACGCGGAAGACGGAGTTCGGCTGCGGCTGAACGTCGGGGCCACCCATGAAGACATTATGGTCTTTGGGCAGCCGCCGTGCAGTGCGGGCCGGATGAAACCCCGCCGGGCCTATTACCTGGGCCTGTTGGGCCCAAGCCAGAACGGGCAAAGCGACATCACAGACCTCTACGCCGCCCGGTTTGGGCGACCCGCTCCGGGGCAGAAAGTGTTTATCGCCGTGGTTCAGACCCGGAACGGTTGGAAAGGCCAAAGCCGGGTTCACAACGCCATCGTCCCGCCGCCGCCGCTGTTGAAATCTCAGCAAGCGGCTGAAACGGCAAAGGTTAAGAAATCGAAGCCCGCCGCCGCCCCGGCCTCCACCGCCGCCCACAAGGCCGTCTCTTCTCCGTCCTTTCGAGCTATGTACAAGGGGAGTACATCGGAAGCCCGGCAGGAGTACATGGAAAATAAGCATGAGCCCCCTTTGAGCCTCCTTTGTACCCCCGTTGTACACGGCCTAATGGGAGCGTTAGGCTGGCTGGGGCGGGTGGGGCGGGTTTGGGCGCGGGCCTGAGCCGGAATGGAGGGATGGACGACCTGCGGGTGATGTAAAACGACGTTTCAAGGCGGGAGGGAGAGGACGCGAACGTTCGGCATGTCCGGAGCGGGTGGCCGGGTTTTGTCGCGCGCCTTGGTTTTTCGGCGAGGCGGAGCCAAGGCTGGCGGAGACATTCCCCCACCCGGGCGGAGGTTGCCGAAAGGCGGCTGCTTGCGCTGCCCTCAGGGGCTGGCGGCCGTCTTGAAGCGATAGACGCTTTCTTCCCCGCCCCCTGAGCCCGAAAAGCGGTTTTGGGGGTGGAAAAATCTTTTCCCCCTTACCTGCGGGAACTCAGGCGCCGGGGCCAAAGGGTCTGGGGAAGAATCGTAAAAGGGCATAATTTGGGGTTGTCATTATCCCGGAGCTGACTCAAGCTCACGGGAAAGCAACGGTGATAACTAGTTTGATATGCCACAGGCCGACAATACAATGAAAGGAAGCAATCGTATGAAAAACCATCTCCCCTTGACCCGGCGCAAGTTCATCCGCACCACGGCTGCGAGCTCGGTTGCCCTGGGCTGGCTGGGCTCGGGCCAGGCGCCCCGCGTGCTGGCGGCCACGGCCGACAAACCGGCGTTGCTGGGCGGCACGCCGGCGCACCAGGGCGGATGGGTGAGCTGGCCGCAGTGGCGCGCGGAGTGGGAGCCGAAAATGCTCGAGGTCTGGCGGAGCCGGCACTGGTTTCGCGGTTCGGGCACGCATGTGGCCGAGTTCGAGAAAGGCTACGCGAAGCTGCTGGGCGCCAAGCGCTGCCTGGCCACCTCCAGCGGCACCACGGCGCTGATCGTTGGCCTGCACGCCCTGGACGTGGACGCCGGGGATGAGGTCATCGTCTCGCCCTACACGTTCAGCGCCAGCTACAATGCGATCCTGAGCCTGAAAGCGCTGCCGGTGTTTGCGGACACCGACCCGGCGACCCTGACGATTAACCCGGCCCTGATTGAGAGCCGGATTACCGAGCGGACGCGGGCGATCATGCCCGTGCATATTTTCGGCATGCCGTGCGAGATGGAGGCCATCAACGCGATTGCCCGCAAGCACAAGCTGGCCGTGATCGAAGATGCCTGCCAGGCCTGGCTCGCGGAATACCAGGGCCGGAAGTGCGGCACCCTGGGCGACCTGGGGACGTTCAGCTTCCAGGAGTCCAAACATCTTCCTTCCGGGGAGGGCGGGGCGATCACCAGCATGAGCGAGGAGCTGATTGATAAATGCGACTCGTATCACAACTGCGGGCGCGCGGTGGGCACCAACCAGGGAACGGGCTGCTTCACCCGCGGGGTCAATTACCGGATGACCCAGGCGCAAGCGGTGCTGCTGCAACTGCAGTTTGACAAGCTGGTGCAGGAAACCGAGGTGCGCCGCGCGAACGCCGATTATTTGAGCGCCAACCTCGGCAAGATTCCCGGCATCACCCCCGTGCGCCTGCCCGCCAACAGCCGGCCGGTGTGGCACCTGTATTCATTCCGCTACGATGCGTCCCGGTTCAACGGCCTGTCGCGCGACCAATTCGCCCGGGCGATGGGGGCCGAGGGGGTTCCGTGCGGCGGCGTGTACCGCGAACAATACTACGAGGGGCTGCTGGACGAGGCGATTGCTTCGCGCGGTTTCAAACGGTTGTGGAGCCCCGAACGGCTGAAGGCTTACCGCGACTCGTTCCCGGAATTAAAGGGCAACAAACAGGTTTGCGAAACGACGGTGTCCTTCGTGCAGTCCATGCTGCTGGCCGATCGCCGCGCCATGGACGATATCCTCGAGGCCATCCGCAAGATTCAAGCCCACAGCGCCGCGCTGGCGAAGGCGTAAACAACCGCGCCGCCGATGAAACTCGCCCGCGGATTTCGGTGGATGGGGCGCGGCGGGCTGGCGCTGGCCGTGGCGCTGCCCGCAATCGGGATGGCGGCGGAGAATACCCCGCCCGCCGTGGGGCTGGCCGTGCGGGACATCACCCCGGAACTGCCGATCCGGCTGGCGGGATACGGCGCCCGGAATCAATCCGCGCAGAAAGTGGATCACCCGCTGCAGGCCCAGGCGCTGGCCCTGAAGAACCCCTCGGGCGAGCGTTTCGTCCTGGTGGCGCTGGATAACCTGGAGGTGAGCCGCGCCTTCATGCAGCCGGTCTTGCAGAAACTGGCCGCGCAACTGCATCTGGGACGCGGCGAAGTCGCGGTCGTCTCCAGCCACACCCATTCGGCGCCGGTGCTGGACCAGACCCTCACGGATATGGTGCAGCCCCAACCGGAGGAACGCGAGCGCATCGAAAGCTACAGCCGGCTTTTGCAAGCCCGGTTGCTCGAGTTGGTGGAGGCGGCCCTGAACGACTGCCAGCCGGCGGTTTTCGAGTATGGGCAGGGCCGCGCCGGCTTCGCCATGAATCGGCGCGTCTATCGGGGCGACAACGTGGTGTTCGGCGATAACCCCGATGGGCCGGTGGATTGGGATGTGCCCGTGCTGCGCATTCGGGGCACCAATGGCGCCGTCCGCGCGATCCTGTTCGGCTACGCCTGCCACGGCACCTCGGTCCGGGGCGGTGAGGATTGGTACGTCGTCTCCGGCGAATATATGGCTTACGCCCGCCATCACCTCGAGGCGCACCAGCCCGGCGCCATCGCGATGTATCTCACCGGCATGGGCGCCGACAGCGATCCCGCGCCGCGCGGGCGTCTGCTCGAGGCCAAACGGCATGGCCTCGAACTGGCCGGCGCCGTCATGGGCGTGCTGGACCGGCCCATGCGCCCGGTCCGGGGCGCTTTTCGGCTGGCCTATGATGAAATCGAATTGCCGCTGCCAGCGCCTCCCAGCCGGGAGCAACTGGACCAGGACGCCCAGGGCTCGGACGTTTATGTGAAGATGCGGGCGGAGGCGTATCTCAAACGGCTGGCGGCGGGGCAGTCGCTGCCTGAATCCGTGACCCTGCCCCTGGCCGTCGTGCGCCTCGGCAACGACTTGACCTTTGTGTTGATGGGCGGCGAGGTGGTGGTGGACTACGCGCGGCAGATCAAGCGCCGGTGGGCGGGCGATCATCCGTGGCCCATCGGTTATGCCTACGAAGTCCCCTGCTATATCCCCACCGCGCGCATTATCAAAGAGGGCGGCTACGAACCGGATTCATCACTCATCTACTACGGTTTCTACGGCCCTTTGCGCACCAGTATTGAGGCGCAGATATTGGATCGGCTGGAAGCGCTGATGCGCCGCACGCGCACCTGATTTTGCCGCCGCCGGCCGGCCCGGGCCGCGCCGGAGTTTGCCCGCGGGCACTGGCCGCGGAACTCCCCGGGAAAGCCAAATGACGGGCGGACGGCAGGGGCCGGATTGTGATTGCGCCACGGCCCCAATGTGGGATACTTGACATCCGGGTACCGGAGCGTAGCTCAGCCTGGCAGAGCACTTGGTTTGGGACCAAGACGTCGCAGGTTCAAATCCTGTCGCTCCGACCACTTTTTTCTTAGGAAAATGCGATTTCTGTTGACCTGCTGACATGTTGCTGACACAATCGGCGGCATGAGTTTGACACCTACTGTCAGCAGCCGAATCGAGGGCGCGGGAGACGCCGAATCCACCATCAACAACAGCAGCAGCGCGGAAATCGTGGCTGCGGATGCCTCGCGGGCGGAAGTGGAGGCGCCTGCTACGGTGCCGGCGCCCGGGTCTGATGACGCGCTGACAGTTCCTGTCAGCGCGGGCGCGGTGGCCGCGGCGATCGGGGCCGGAGCGGTGGTCAAGCCGAAGCAGTTCAAGGCCAAGGTGACGGAGCGCCCGGGCGCGGACGGCGCTGGGCCTAGCTGGCTGGTCGAGGTCGGGTCGGCGCATGTGAAGGTTTACCGCACGCCGAGCGGCGAGCGGGAGCTTTACACGATTTCCTACTGGATCGACCGGAAGCGCAAGCGCCTGGTCTTCCCTACGTGGGAGAAGGCTATCGAGGAGGCCAAGACGCTCGGGGGACAGTTGGCCGGCGGCGACATGAGCATCCCGCAACTCAGCAGCGCGGACTGGGCCGCTTACGCCCGGGCCCGGCAGTTGCTGGACCCGGTTGGCGTGGCGCTGGAAACGGCGGCGGCGGAATACGCGGATGCGGTGAAGAAGCTGGCGGGCCGGGCCTCGCTGAGCGCAGCGGTTGAGTTTTACCTGAAGCGGCACCCGGTGGGGACGCAGGTGAAGCGGGTGGCCGAGGTGGTCAAGGAGTGCCTGGAGTCGAAGCGGCAGGACCGGCTCAGCGTGCGGTATTTGAAGCAGTTGGAATACGACCTGAACCGCTTTGCCGCGCGGTTCAAGAATTACATCGGGGACATTTCCGGAGTGACGATCAATGACTGGCTGCGGTCGCTGGACGTGTCGCCCAGGACGCGCAACAACCTGCGCGGCTCATTTCAGGTGCTTTACAGCTTTGCCAAGGCTAAGCGGTACGTGCCGAAGGATCATGACGAGCTGGACGCGGTCGCGCTGGCGAAGAACCTGGAGGGCGAGATCGGGATCTTCCGGCCGGGTGAGTTCCGGGAGGTGCTGGCGGTGGCGAGGCCGGAAATGGTGCCGTCCCTGGTGCTCGGGGCGTTCGCCGGGGTGCGTCACGCGGAGATTCAGCGGCTGGACTGGCAGGACATCCGGATGAAGGCGGGCATCATCGAGATCCGGGCGGCGAAGGCGAAGACGGCCAGCCGGCGGACAATCCCGATCGTGCCGAACCTGAAGAAGTGGCTGAAGAAGTATCGCAAGGAGAGCGGGCCGGTTTGCCCGTTCGCCAACCTGACGGAGCAGTTCCTGGATTTGACGATTGCGGTCAACGAGCGCAGGGGAAAGAGGGACGTCGAGGGTGAGTTCAAATGGCAGCACAACGGGCTGCGGCATTCGTTCATCTCTTATCGGGTGGCGGTGGTGAAGAATGTCGCCCAGGTTGCCCTGGAGGCGGGAAACAGCCCGGCGGTGATCTTCAGCAACTATAGGGAGCTGGTGACGCCGCAGGACGCCAAGGCCTGGTTTGCCATTGTGCCGGCCGGGAAAGCGGCAGGTAGACGGAAGGCGGCCCGCTAGGGGCGCTAAAGGGAGATCGGCCGGTGGCAGATGGCGGATGGTGGAGGCGCCTTGCGCGGTGGGCCTGCCCGGCCAAAGGGCTACAGGCGTGCCAACATTCGCGGAGAGGATGCGGGACAGTGCGCCCGAGACACCGCGACTACCTCCGCAGGACGGCGGAATTCCACTCTAAAGGCAACTGGACACGTCCAGTTGCTTTCCTGGCTGCTGCCGGGAGTTCTTGCCGGTGGGGGGGTGGCTCCCGTAAGGTGGCTGCGGTTAGACTCAATGGAATTGATGACCTAGCATAACAAACAACATTTAATTTCGCGTAGCTTCGGCTGCTGTTCTCCACGAAACGGGAAATTTCGATCACAGGACGGCGTTCGAAGACACGCCCACTCGGGCGTGTCTGAAAACGTTCCTGTGAGGGCATTCCCGTGCCTGTGGAGGAGCGTGAGTAGGTCACGCCCCTTCATTTTTCGGCACGGCATCCCTCCAGGACCAAGCCATCCCGACAGGGCTGAACGCACACGCGAGCGTTTCAGCCCATGCCCCAACTCTCATGGAGTGAGGTGCGGGAGCGAGCCATTCGCTTCTCGCGCACCTGGACCGGCGCGACTTCCGAGCGCGCCGACAAACAGACATTTTGGAATGAGTTTTTCGATGTCTTCGGGATCCGCCGTGCCTCGGTCGCGGCCTTTGAAGCGAACGTCCGCAACCTCCAGGGACACACCAACGCCATTGACCTGCTTTGGCGTGGAACGCTCATTGTCGAGCATAAGAGCCGGGGCCAGAGTCTTGAGCGCGCGGAGACGCAGGCGTTCGGTTATATCGAGGACCTGACGCGGGAGGGGCGCGGCGATGAGATTCCCCGCTATGTGCTGGTATCGGATTTCGGCCATTTCGTTCTGTATGACCTGGAACCTGAGGAGCAGCGTGACCTGCCGTTGTTCGCTGGGCGGCCGTTGTCGCGGCTGAGTTTCACGCTGGCAGAGTTCCCGCGCCACACTCGGGCGTTTGCATTCATGCTGGGCCAGACGCGGGTGCGGCTGGATCCGGAGGACCCGGCCAACCAGAAGGCATACGACCGCATGTGCCAGTTGCACGATGCGCTCAAGGCGGGCGGGTTCTCGGGTCACGAGCTGGAGCGGCTGCTGGTGCGCATTCTGTTCTGCATGTTTGCCGAGGATACGGGCATTTTCGCCCCGGAGGCTTTCACGCAGTTTGTCCGGCTGCACACCCGAGCGGACGGCGAGGACTTGGGGGCGCGGCTCAACGAGCTGTTTGAGTGGTTGAATCGGCCGGAGGCCGACAATGCACAGGAGGATGCTGACCCGCTGTATGGCTTCCGGTATGTGAACGGCGGCTTGTTTAGCGAGAGACTGGGCTTTGCTCGGTTCAACCGCGATATGCGCAACGCGCTACTCGCCTCATGCGAGTTTTCCTGGGCGAGGATTTCGCCGGCGGTTTTCGGTTCGCTCTTTCAGGGAGTGCTGGATGACCGGGCCAGACGGCAGCAGGGAGCGCACTACACCAGCGAGCGGGACATCATGAAGGTGTTGCGGTCGCTGTTCCTGGATGACCTTCTGGCGGAATGGGAGCGAGTGAAGCGGGACCGATCGTCGCGCCGACGGGCGAACATCGAGGCGTTTCATGAGAAATTGCGGTCGCTCAGGTTCTTGGACCCGGCGTGTGGGTGCGGCAACTTCCTCGTGCTTGCCTACCGGGAGTTGCGCGGGTTGGAGATCGAGGTGATGCGGGACTTACACGGGGCACAGCAGCAGGTGTTGGACGTGCGGCAATTGCTGAAAGTGGACGTGGACCAGTTCCACGGCATTGAATACTCCGAGTGGCCAGTGCGGATTGCCGAGGTGGCGCTGTGGCTGATGGACCACCAGATGAACGCGCAGGCGGCGGAGACCTTCGGGCAGAGCTTTGACCGGCTGCCACTGCGGTCCTCGCCGCATATTGTACATGGCAATGCGTTGCGTGTGGATTGGAATGCCGTGCTCCCGCGGGAGGAGTGCTCGTATGTGTTGGGGAATCCGCCGTTCGTCGGGCGCCCATTCCGAAACGAGGAACAGAAGGCTGACCACGACTCGATCACTGCGGGTGTTTTTCGCAACGGTGATCTGGACTACGTCTGCAATTGGTTTGTAATGGCATCGAGCTACGTTACGCAACGGACCCGAGTTGGATTTGTGGCGACGAACTCAATCACCCAGGGCGTTCAAGCGCCAGGCCTGTGGTCGAAGCTGCTTCACCAGGACGGCAACCACATCCACTTCGCACATCGAACGTTTGATTGGCAAAGCGAGGCCAGGGGAAAAGCGGCGGTGGACGTCGTGATCGTGGGTTTCGGGAGGGAGAATCCGTCGAAGAAGTTGATTTGGGACTACTCAGGAGAGTCTGGCGAGCCAACCTGCGAGGAAGTGCCGAATATTTCGCCATACCTGACTCCGGGCTCCGACACCGTCGTGTTTCCTTCGGCACAGCCTTTGCAAAGTTTTGTGCCGGAGGTGGTGTTGGGAAATCAGCCGACTGACGGTGGGCACTTCATTCTTAGCCCAGCCGAAAGGCACGCGTTACTGGCTACGGAGCCTGGGGCCGCGAGGTTCATCCGGCCTTGCTTTGGAGCCGAGGAGTTCCTCAACGGCTCGGAGCGGTATTGTTTGTGGCTTCACGATGCCGAACCAGAGGAGCTGCGCGGCATGCCCGAGGTGATGCGACGCATTGAGGCCGTCAGGCAATTTCGCCTAGCCAGCAAAAAGGAGGCGACACGCAGGGCGGCCTCAACCCCGGCGTGGTGGCAAGATGTACGCTACAACAGAAAGCCGTTCATTCTGATCCCGCAGGTGTCGTCGGAGACGCGACGTTTTTTGCCGGTGGGCTTTCTTCCCAAAGAAGTGATCCCGACCAACCTGGTCTACATCATCCCGTCCGGGACGATTTACGATTTTGGTTTGTTGTCTTCTTCGATGCACGCATCCTGGGTCAGGCTCCTTGCGGGGAGGCTGGAGTCCCGTATCAGGTGGACGCCTCAGCTGGTCTACAACTCGATGGCGTGGCCGAGTCCAGCGCCCGAACAGCGGGAGCGCGTGGAAGAGAAGGCGCAGGCCGTGCTCGCGGCGCGGGAGCCGCATTTGCCGCCGCATGGAATGGCGACGCTCGCGGATCTATACGATCCGAATACCATGTCACGAGAATTGGTCCGGGCACATGCCGAACTGGATCGCGCGGTCGAACGGTGCTACCGGGCGGAGCCGTTTCGGTCAGACCGGGAACGGGTGGAGCATTTGTTCCGACTGTACGAGCAGCTCACCGCGCCGTTGTTGCCGGTGGCGCCACGTCGGCGAGGGCGGGCGGCGGCACCGGCGGGGAGTGTGGCAGCGCGGCGACCGCGAGGCCGGACGGCCGGGTTGCCGGCGCAAGGGCCAGGTGCGGGGTGAGCCGACGTGAATAGCAACGTGGGAAGGAGGTGTTGCCGTGTTTCACGGCTTCAGGCCTCGGCAGTACGCGCAGCGCTTCACGGCTCTTGAAACGGCTGCCTCATAGGGTGGCTTTGCGCTTCCGGGCCTTGATCCTCGCCAGAGCCAAGGGGAAGTAAGCGGCCAGGCTCAACACGAAAACAGCAATCGTGATCTTGAGCATTTGGTATCCCTGCTGGCTGGTGCTTGTGGCTGAGCCGATGCCGGCGAGCAGATTCAGTAGCAGGCATTCAAGGACCATGAGGACGACCGCGATGGCCGCGGCTAAGACGATCATGACCTTGCCGCGAGCAAAGCAGCCGGCCAGAAGCAGGACGGTTAGGGCCAACACTCCGAGGCCGAAGAGAAAGGCAATGTTGAGAGCTGGTTCCACCGCTAGTTATCGCAATAGGCGCCCCCCTGCTGGGTTTACAGCGTAGCTGATGTTGAAGCGGGCTTGGTTATCCTGAAGGTAGAAGGCGAATGCCTCAATCTCGACGCGGGCGAAATTCTGGCCGTTCCTGGTTTTCAGGTAGAAGCGCTTTTTGCCGGTGGCGTAGCTCCATTCCGGCGTTGTTGCCGGGACCTCCAGCGAGTATGCGTTAGTGTAGCCCTCTTGTGGGGCCAGGAACATGGGGGATTGGGGGTCAACTTCCTCTAAGAGGCCTCCGTTAACCGGCTGGATCTCTAGGGACCAGTCGTAGTGCTTTCCCCAGGCCGCATCCCCGGCACGTTTAATGGCTATACGTAAATCCCCTTCTGCGGTTGGCGACTCTCCAAGGGTTCCGCGCAGCAGGTCCAGCGTGTAAACCCGCCCGTCTGGAACGAGCGAACAACGCTTATTACTGCTGACCAGTTGGGCCTTCTGGTCGGACTTCCACATGCGTAGCAGGACGGGGTTGCTGGGGTCGGGGGTAAACTTGTCCGAGGTAGTGTAAGCAAATCCCCGAAAAGTTTTCGGTTCAGGCTCATAGCCCTCTTTCTCAAGGGCCTCGATCGTCAGCGCGTCTCCTTGCCCGCCATCAACCATAAACTGGCCATCGCTTCCACTAATGGATTGCTTCTTCTCAAATGCGGCGTCTCCCATTGATGAGGCAACGACATGCCAGCTCCGTATGCTGGCCCGCACTATTGCCCCGGCCAATGGTGCATTGTCCTGGTCAACGACCCTGCCATAAAAGACAACCGGCACGTTTTGGGCTTCCACCGCTCCCCGCAACTTCTCTGCCCGGGGAGTAGTGGCGGTTCCTGCGGGAGCAGGCGGAGGGCTGGTCGGAATGGTACTCTGCCGGGTCGTAATAGGATTTTGGGTCGGCCCACTGCTGATAGGCAATCGTGGGGGGGCGGTTTCCAGCGGTTGTTCGATTGTTGTCTGGGAAGGTCCTTCCGTCTGCTGGTTACGGCTCCTCGGCCAGAGCAACGCGATCAGCGCCAGCACCACGACGATAGCCGCTATGGCCAAGCGGCGAGAACGGTTCGGGTGTCTCATGGCAGAACCCCTAGCGTGTTGCCCAAGGAGTTCCAGAAGGGCTCTCGGTCCATGTATGTCGCCCGGAACTGGCCGCTGTGACCCTTGTGCGCCCCGCCGAAGCCGAAGGCGGCGTTAAGATCTAGCTGTTGGGTCTTGTCGAATGCTCCGCCGACGTTGATTTGTGCCCCTAACGCCCAGCATTGCCCTTCGACACAGTACGCGAACAACTCGTAGGTGTTTGTGGGGCAGGTGAGGACTCGCTGGGTGGGCTTGCCTTTGTATTGGTAGAATGTCCCTGTCGAAAAGTCGAAACTGTAGCTCAGCGAATCGTCTGGTTTCAGGTTCTGGTCAGTTTGCCAGAGGTTTAGTGCCCAGTCTAGTGGATTGTAGAAGTCAATATAGACTCCTGCTCCAGCTGCTTGGTAGAAGTAGGGGCGTGATGGCGAGAACGTCGGATAGTAGCGGTAGAGTTCGGTTGTGCCATCAAAGTAGGGATATGGTATTCCCCGGAACGGTGCTGCCATATCGTAGGCTCCAGCTGGTACGGCGCCTTGCATCGCTACGTAGATTGCAGCCAGCGTTGTATTGGTGCGTAATGCTTCACCACCTACGATGTTGCCCATACTGTGAGCCGTAAGGCGAACTTGGCCGGGGTATTTGGTGTCGAGCGCAAGCAGCAAGTTGCGCAGACCCGCTCCTGACTTCCATGCCTGTTGTTCACTCTTGTCAAAGTGGTTGAGGTCGGCCCCCTGGCCTGTTACTGAGGGGAAACCACTCAGAGTCGGCCAGCGGAAGACACCAAACCGTCCCTGAAAACCTTGCCAATACAGTCGCTTGAACATCGTCTCCCCAAAGCGATCCTTTTCCCAGCGGTCCATGTTCCAGCCGTGAACGTGCAAAATGTAGGGTGTATTTGGGGATGTTGATGGGCCGTACCGAAAAGCCGTGGTGTTCGTCAGCTCTTCCTGAGCGAGATATGCCGTGCTCGTCGGATTGTTGGTACCATTGTCCCCAACGGACCATCGCTCATACATCCGCTTAATATCCTGTAGCTGGATATAGGCCGTGGTCTGAGCCAGGATGTTAGTGCCGCCCCGCGAAACGTTTAGGGTCAAGGCGCCAGTGCCATTATTCACACCACACCAGATGAGATGGTCACCGGCCCAGTTGTTTGGAAAGCGGCTGCAGTTGAGTTGGATGCTTTGGCCGGGGCCGAGTCTTCCAACGTATTGGGAGATAGAGGCGTTCGTCTGAAGTCTGGCAGTGGTTAGGTTCGTCAGATAGGCGGTACCGCCTGAGGATTCGAAAGCCTGGAACAGATCAATTGTCGGGTTAGCAAGGTTCGGGTTACCCACGTCGCCCCAGCTCAAAGTGACCGTGGTGCCTGGCGGCAACGCTGAGAGTAGATTACTGGTCATTCCGCAGACCCACAGGCGGGCAAAATCCTCGAGGTCTCGCTCGCTTGGAATGACGCGGTTGCCGCTGGCATCGCGATATTCGCAGTCCGGGGTGGGATGACGCTTGTTCCAGGGAGAGTCGGCGTGGGAGTCGGTGCTGGAAAGGTCGTCTTGCTCGTAGTCGGTAAGGTCCACCGTGTGGCCCCGATCATAGTCGTTGTTGACCCACATCGAAAGTGGCCGGACTTGGGAGGTATTGTCCGGGCTGCCGGAACTGAGGTCCATTACCCCATTATGGTCCACATCCAACTGTAGCTTTATGACGTGGACGACGCCAGTGCCGCGCTGGTGCGGTGGGTCGATGTCGGGCATGGTGATCAGCGCGGCGGGGCCGGGCTGCGTGGGGAAGAACTCGCCATAGGGCGAGAGCAGGCCCGCGATGTTTGTCGTGATGTTTCCGTTGGCGTCTATTGTGTACGCCTGGTCGAAGTATTGTTCGAGGTAGGCGTATTTGCCGCTGTAGCCGTTGGCGATTGTTTGTTTGGCCCAGCCACTGACAGTAATGGGCTGACCGAAGCCCGTGATGAGAAGCGGGGAGGTATTGGTGATGCTGAATGTGGGCGAACCGGGGAGCGGAGGCGCCGGACCGGTTTCGGTGGAGAGATCCCACTGGTAGTTGAAATAGGGGGTCTGGCTGGCAAAGTAGTAATCGACTGTCTCGAGGACGGGCGGTCGGAAGCGGCAGAAATAGTCCGAGTCGGTGTACCAAGGCACACTCGATCCGCCGGCGTTGAGGAGATAGGTCCCCAGGCCACCCACAGGGTGAGCCAGTACCGAGTCGAGCGGAAGGCCGTACACATTGCGAACTCCGCTGGGCAGGTAGATGTTCGTGCCGCTCACGGCGACGCCGATTTCTGCGAGGTCGTTGGAAAACTGCTGCGCTTCATAATGCGGGACCCAGCGGGCAAACAGGTCTGGGCGGTTCGTCAGGTCGAGGGCTAATGGCAGGGGATTGCAGTTTGTGCAAGTGAACCAGTACTTGGGGCCGTAGATCTGGCGCAAGCCCGGGTAGGCCCTTTCGTAGTCAACCCCATTGGTCCAGTTGCCGGAGGAATCAAAGTCCGCTGAGTCGTAAGCCAGGTTGCGCCACAGGCAGTTCTCCCGCACGGGCCTCAGTTCTTCGTCGAAGGAGAGGTTGAGGCTGGGGCTAAAGGTGTGATGGCCGGAATACTCGTAGTCGCCGGCGGTGGGTTTGTGGCCGTACCAAATCTGTGGAAAGTCCAGGTAGGCGTCAAGCGGGCTCCAACTGGGAGGACCGCCACTGATTCCGGTCCAAACTCCACTGAGGCAGGAAAACGGTTCGCTGGCGGTGGCCGACGCGAGAAGGAACTTAAGGTTCTCTTTGAGGTGCGTGCGCGCGTCCGCGAAGCCCAGAACCGGGCCGTCAACGTCCCAACCCACCTCTAGCGACCAATATGGGTAGGGCCACATTCCTGCCAAGGCTCCAGCGGTTCCGTTGGCGCCGATGCACTGGGCTTGAAGATAGCCGAAGGGCCAGTAGCCGGCCATTTGATTGAGTGGGAGCGGGGCGGTTCCGTTTATGAAGTTGGTGGCATTGATGTCGATCGAGCGACAGACCCAGCCCGCTAAGTTGTCGTCCCAGGCTTCCCAGTGAACGCGCACGCTGGAGAGGTCTGGCGGCACTGAGGCGACAGCGATGTAAAGCTGTCCGCCAGGGCCGCGGAGGGCGGTGATGTCGGAGTTCAGTCGGGCAGCGGTGAACCGGGTCGGTTGACTGTCGGCGTAGGATCCGTTGGCAAAGTAGGCCCTTACGACGTAGGGCCAGTCGGGGACGAAGTCATAGGGGGGAGAGCCAAATGAATCAGTGAAAGTGAGAGTCGCGGGGTTAACCAGTTGGTCGTAGGCGAAGCCGCCGAAGACGGCGTAGTTGGTGACCGGCCCGCCGCCGGAGGTCCAAGTTAGGGTGGCGCTTGTGCCGGAGGCATCGAGGACCGCCGTCACGTTCTGAGGCGGGGGCGGCGTGTAGAATAAGTTTGGATTCCAGCCGTTCTGGTAAGCTTGGAGGATGGTCCAGCCGTCGCCAGAGGAGCAGAGGGAGTAGGGGTCGGTGTCCAGTGGGAGGCCGTACTGCAGCAGCCACCAATCAGGGATGCCGTTACCGCTGCTGGAGACCCAGGAGCGACATCGTAGAAAGAGGCTGTTGGTGCGGCTGCCAACGGGCACCGTTGTCGGGGTCCAGTCCTGATCGGCCGCTCCGAGGACCGAGCCTTCGAAGGACCACACGGTGTCGGTTATGGTTTGCTTTGACCAGATTTCGTACAGTACCTCTGGAATCGTACCGTGGACTATCAGGGGGGCGACGCCATTGGTGATCTGGGAAATTGATAGCCAAAGGGTGCCGGCGGCGTAGGAATCCAAACCCATCGGGTCAAGAGGCCCGCCATCCTGGTCGTCCAACGGCAGGGGGTCCATAAGTCCATTGGCGCGCAAAACGGCTTCGGTTTGCTTGGCCTGGAGCCCTGCGACGAATGCCTGTAGCTCTTCCACCTGCGCTTGGGCGATTGACGCTGTGCTCATCGAACGCGAGGCCCTCCGGCCGGATTGGGCCTCCGCTGAGACCACTTGGCCGGCGGTTGCGTCCACCAGGAACTGGCCGCCGGCAATGGGATCGCCGATGGCGTATACCGGGGTGTTGGTGTCAACGGGTGGGAAGGGGAGTGGTGCGGTGAGGCACGGTAGTGAACTGCGGACTTCCCAGAAGGTGCCAAAGAAGGGCAGTTGGTCTGGTGGCACGAGAGGCAGCGACATGGCGTCGGCGACCACGGACACCACTGAGTCGGGTATTTGCTGGCTGGGCTGGGGTGAGACTTGGGCTGTGGCAATGATTGAGGTGCCCTCCAGGAAGATGGCTAGCGCCAGTGCAATTGCATTGGTTATCCTTTTCATAAGACTAATCTATTTAGGCCAGTCGATTCAGCTCTACTTACGTGTGCAGCATCATGCCATTGTTGCTTTCTGGCGCAAGCGAGAAGTCAACATCCTACACTGGGCGTGTGTGGTGAGGGGGTTGGATTTCTGTTTCCGTTGCCGGAGTGGCCAAATCGGAACAGCAAATCATTGGTCAGGCAGTTCTGAGGTACCGCAGGCGGGCGCAGCTTAGCCAAGAGGCGCTTGCTGAGAAAGCGGACATCCACCCGAATTATGTTGGCCGGATTGAGCGGGGAGAATGCTCGGCGACAGTGCCGATTCTACTGCGGGTGGCGAGGGCTCTCGGTGTGAGGCCTTACAGGTTGTTCCTGAGGCTTTGTTGTCCGGGACTGTTTGGGTGGTTGGGGCTTAGCGTCCGCGTCGTGGTTTGCGGGGGGAGGGCGCCGGTTTTGCGACTAGCGATTGTGGTTGCCGCTTGGGAAGGGACCGGCCGATTTTGGATTCCATGATCTTGTTGCTGGCGTGGCTGCAATCCTGGAGCACTTGGGCCACCAGACGGTAGCAGTCGTTGCCTGCGTCATTCGACCGCATGGCTGTGTTTAGGCGGTCACCCCATTTCTTAAACAGGTCCTCAAATCCGTCCATGTGCTCGATGACGTCGCCGGTGGCTTTGGTGATCCGGTACCCGAACAGTTCAACCGCGCCCACTTCGTGGGCAGCTTGCGCCGCAAGGGCGCCGCGGGCGACGTTCATGACGGACATGGCGATAATCGCGGGCACGTTGAAGTCCATCGGGGCAACCGTCGCTTGGAAGGACTGCTGGTTGGCTGCGATGAACTCGGGTCTGACGGGGGTTCCGATCCGGTACCAAATGGCGTTGGCGATGGCGAGCACGACGTTGGTACCGACGGCACCGAGGGACCGGGTAACTCGGGTGTTGGCCTGGTTGAGGTCGTTGGACTGGAGGCTGGAGATGCCGAGGACTTGCTGGATTTCGGATTTGGTTTTTCCGCCGGCACCGTTAGAGGCCATTTGCAAGGCGGTGGATGCGCCGTAGGGTGAAATGAAGATGTTGCCGCGCGGTTGGTCTTTGGCGAGCTGGCGAAGGAGTTTGAACGCGAAAGCGGCGTTTGCGGCTGCGGGTGTTTGCGGGCCAGGTTGGGATGCGGCCAAAGAGGCGGAGATGGCAAGGCAGTAGGCGAAAGTGGTTGGGGTCTTCATCGGGGCTTAATTTGGCGTAGCGCCTCGATGGCGGAGGAGCGGACTGCCGAGTCCGGGCTGTTGGTGTAGGGGGCCAGAGTAGGGAGGAGTTTCTGATAGTAGGTGTCAGGGTAATGGCCGAGTGTCCTAGCTGTTGCTTCAACCGTCATTTCTAGATTGAAGGTTGATTGGAAGTGGCCGGAGCGGGTGTAGAAATCGCTCGGTGCTTTCCCGGTGAACATGTCCTGAGAGCGGGGGTCGAGGGCGGCGCGGGCGCTGGCACGAACCACGGCTTGAGTGCTGGCCAGGGATTGCAGGAGAGGGGGAATTCCGTCGGGGCCGATGCGAGCCAAGGCGTAGGCTGCGCCTGGGGCGGCGCCAAAGCCCTGGGGCGAGGGGAGGTTGACTCTTTCATTCAGGAGGTAACCGCACATCGTGGGGAGAAGGTCGGAAGCGTTCGGCTGAATTTCGGCCAATGCCCGCAACGCCTGCCAAGTGCTTTGGTCGTTCGTGAGGATGATCTGCCTGAGGAGGGGGGCAGTCGTGGCAGCGGGTGGGCCAATCTCGGCGAGTGCGTCGATAGCAGCCGAACGAGCGGGCGCGGACCCGTTCGCCAGGGCATTGCTGAGTGCCGATATGGCTTCGGGACCGAGGCAGGACAAACAGCGAGCGGCGTGTGCGCAGGTATGTTCGCTCAACGCGAGGGTTGAGAGGTCTGGAATGACCTGCTTTGCCGTGGGGCCGAGGATTTGAAACACCCAGATGGCTTCGCCGGAGCGGTCCTTGCGGCTGGGGAGACGAATTCTAGCCCGGAGGGCGTTTTCGATGCTGTATTGAATGTCGTCGTACAGCGATTTGCGCGGCTTGTCTCGGATCCAGGCGACCGCCGTCGAAGCGGCCTTCGAGCCGAGCGATTGAACCGTGTTTGTCAGAGTCTGGTAACGGAGGCGGACGTCGGAGAGGGTCTCGCCTTCTTCCTGGGACCTGCCAAGCTCGTCTATCCACGAACTGAGCCGCCTGCCTTTATAGGTCGGCTCGCGCGGCCAAGCCGCGAGGACGATTAGGCCAAGCACTGCGACCGCCATGAGCCCTAACAGGGCACGCCTAGTTGGAGACCGATTGGGCACCTTGGCTGCTCCTTTGGGGTGGAGGGGTTGGGCGGCTGAAGTGAGGCGGCGCGTTGGTGCGCGTAAACATTTTGCCGACTTGTGGCTTGATGCGTTTTTGGTAGTCGGCCTCGAGCTCCGGTTCGACGCCGATGGCCGGGGGAGTACGCCAAGCGTTGGTGCCTTCGATGGCCAACTCTACGACTACCTTCCTCGACATGTCTATGGCGATGCGGACCATGTCGCGCTGGCGGTCCTGTGCCGGTGATTTCGTCTCGGGCCCCTCCCAGGTTATGCGGCAGAAGGGTATCTGGCCGGCGTCAATGCTGAATGGCCCTTCGACTTGTTTGGGCGGGCCGCTGGCATGGAAGAGTTCGGGTTCGTAGCCGAGGGCGCTGAGGGTGGCACGCGCCAGTTGGATAGCTTCGTTAGTGGTGATGGTCGCCTTTCCGACATATCGGGCCGCGCGCGCCGCCGGCTCTTGCTCGAAGAACCAGTCGTTAGGGGCGCGAAAGTTGCACACATAGCCGTGCCAGCCAAAGTGGAACCAAAAGCCGTTTGTCAGGACCACTGCGCCGTCAATCCGCCCTCTTACTGGGACGGGCTTGAACCAGGCGACCTGGCTCGCTGTGGCAGGCTGCGGGACCGGGAGGTCCAACCGCTTCGCGAATTCCGAAACATGGGGCATGATAGCCACGAGGACGGCGTTCGAGTAGGCCGCGGTGACGTGGATGAGTTCGAACATAGCGTCAGTGATTGAAAGCCCAGAAACTGAGGTCCCAGTAGCCATAGACCTTCATTTCTTTGACGTTCACGAATGCCTGGTTGACATCGGGCATTTGGCCCGCGTGAGTAATGGCGTCATGTATGCCTTCGCCCAGCGCCAGGTAGTACTGAATCCAAATAATGAATCTCACGTGGTCGTAGTTGACGGCGCTGCTGAAGAAACCGACGTTCTTGTCCGCAGTCCAGCCGACGAAGGCGGAAGGGCGCTTGGAGGCGTTGTAGTAGTTAATGCCGGGCACGTTTTCCTTGTGGATGATTCCGAACGCCTCTGGGAGTTTGCCTTTGGCGGTACTGCAGCCGTCCAGGAAGACTAGGCGGAAGTTGTGCTGGTTGGTTTTGGCCGGCATGGTGCCCAAGCGGGCACCGATCTCGGTGGCGCTAATAAAGCGGTTTGTGTTTGCCGGGTTGGCGCCGATCCCGTTGGGCGCACCGTGGCCGAAGTAAACAAAGTTGCGGGCGAGAGGGTGATAAAGGGCCGAGCGAAGAGCGGTCCAGTCGGCGGTTGGCTGAGGGTCATTCGCTTGGCCGAGGTGGATGGTGTATGCGTGGCCGTCGCCGTCTGGCGGAGGCATTACACCCCACCCAGCGGATTGGGCCATCCCGATGAAGCCGTCAATTTCCTGGTAGAGCGTGTCGTGATCGTAAATCTGGTCAAATGCGTGCTGGGCCGCAATGACAAGGGCACCATAGCCTAGCCAGGGGTCGGTGACACGGTATATCGGAGGCGGGGCGGCGCTTGCGCTGCTGAAGGAGTTGGGAAATACAGTGGTGACAACGACAGCGAAGGAGGAGTCGCTGTAGTAGGTTTCGCCGTAGGGGCCGACCAAATCCCAGGCGACCTGGATTGAGCCGTCGTAGGTGTGCCCGCCCATCGTTCCGATGTAGGCGTCCTGGCTGTCATAGAAATCGATGTACCAGTCGGCGCTGGCATGCGCGGATTGGGCGTTAATGATCAGGGAGTTGGTGCCGTTGCCGAAATCGTAGTCGCCGAAGATAGGCATCCAGTCCGGGAATGAAATCTCGTTCTGGATATTGACCTGTATGGGATCGGAGTCGGCCTCATAGGAGGCGTCGGTCTCGTCCTGGGAGGATCCTGGGGCATCCCATCTGGCGCTCGCGGAGAGCTGGTGGACTCCGTTGCTCATCATGGTTGTGTCCACCGTGACGTGAAGCGGGAGCTGGAAGGGCGGTGTTTGCACGCGAGAACCGCCAACCGGGGATCCGTCCTCGGTGAGGCTTAGGCTGACGAGGTTGCCATCCGCGTAGGCGACTTCCACAGGAATGGTCACCGTACCAGAAAGGGTCATGTTACTTGTGATTCCGACCAGGTGAGCGCCGTCCCGAACAACACGGTAGAACCCTGTGGCGGGGTCGGTAGTGCCGGGGTCGTCGTCCTGAGGTTGCGGATCGTCCCGTTGGAGACGGTTCAACGCTGGTTGGCTGACTATGCAACCGGCGCCGCTGGCCCACTCGCCCGTGGCTGGATCGAAAATGACGAAGCGCGACAGATCGAACCCCGGCGGGTAGATGCATAGGGGAACAGCGGTACCGGTGCCGTCAGCGAGCTTGACCATTGGCTCGGAGGCCTGGGCCAGTGAAGCGGAACTGGGGAGCGGAGGGGATTCGCTGCCTCCTCCTGTGATGTTGTTGGTGGCGCCTGTGGAGCATGTCACTTGGTTGCTGTGGGCGTAAAAGGTCGTGTTGGTAGCCGCGGCGGCGGGAAGCCAGTCCGCCAGGGTGGTCCAGGGTGTATTGGTAATGAGGGTTTGGCGGTACTGGACGATGTAGGTTTCGCCCTCGACGCTTGGCCAGGAGAGGATGACGTCGGGGCACCTGACTGAGATTTGGAGACCTTCGATGGCGTGTGATTGAGATGCCGATGCGAGGAAAACGATTCCTGCCGCGATAGCTGCCTTGCTTATAGGGTTCATAAGTGTAATACTTCTCTATCTGCAATTTAGGATGCCTTACCTGAGGTGGAATAGTGCTCCTCCGGTTTAGGAGCGCAAGCACTAAGATGGGCGTCCTACACCGCGGGACGCTGTAGCGAGGCTTTAGGTTTCTGGTTCCCTTGTGGCGGATCAGGGCCGGCGCTGTTTGCGGCGAGGGGGGGCCGGTTTGGCGCGAGCCGAGGGCGTTGCGGGGGGGGATAATCGGGCGGCCGATTTTGGCCTCGACGATCTTGTTGCTGGCGTTTCCGCAGTCACGCAGGATGTCGTTGACGAGCTTGAAGCATTCGTTGCCCTGGTCATCCGAGCGGAGCGCCTTCTGGAGGCGATCAGCCCATTTCTCAAAGAGTTCCTCGAAGCCGGCCATGGGTTCGATCACGTCGCCGACGGCCTTGGTGATGCGGTACCCGAACAGTTCCACCGCCCCGACCTGTTTGGCGGCTTGGGCGGCCAGGGCCCCCCGGGCCACGTTCATTACGCACATGGTGAGGATCGTGGGCACGTGGAAGTAAGCGTTGAATAGAAGTTGGGGATCGTTCGGGTTGACGGCCTGGCGCCGCTCGAAGGTTTCGCGGGTGTAGGGCTGGAGGTCCGAGTCTACGATTGGAGCATTGATGTCATTCTTCATCAACCAGTCCACCTTCACCCCGGTGCGGTAGGCGATTTCAAGGCCGAGCGATTCCGCCAGGGGGAGTTTGAGGAGTTCGATCTTCTGGATGGTTACGGGAGAGCGTTTAACCAGGCGCGCCATTTCCTTCTGCGTCATGTCGGGGCCAATGGCGTGCCTGAGTATCGCCAGCGTGTGCTTCAATGGTGACGGTTTCATATTCGGCATACCATATACGCAATACACCTACGTGTCAACTATTGCACGCATACGCATTGCGTGTATGCTTTCCCGCACGTGAATGATTCCACAGCGCACAGAGCTGCTCGGACGTTCGGGCTGGTTCGCAGGTGGGGCCAGCTTCCAGGGTAATGGCGGCCCCTAGGGGAAGCCTAGGGGGGCCTAGCGGAACCCTGAGTACGCCTAAGGACCTGGTTAGTAGCGCGGTTGTTGGGAGGGCAGGTAAGGTGCGCGGTAGTCATTTGGAATGAACGGGCATGCAGGAAGGACCGTGGCTCGGGAACGCAGAACTCGTGAAGGAAATGATGAAAGTGAAAAGTGAGTTTCAGGCCGGTGGGACAAGGGCCAAACGCGAGTGCGGAATGCGGAGTGCGGAATGGGCGCCGGAAGCCGTCAACAGTTTTCTGAAATATTTTTGTGCGCAAAGACTGTGCTCATGGGTGGTTGCTTTCGCGAGTCTGCGCGTGGGTGCAAGTGGGGTTTTTGGGTCCGTGGTTGGTCGCGAAAAAAAGGCTTTATA
>ERZ1026792.665-NODE-665-length-25960-cov-3.111369_pt1 | contig 25960 bp, 24 predicted proteins | sample MGYA00520884_ERZ1026792 | MGnify/ENA primary metagenome ERZ1026792 (study PRJEB33270, sample SAMEA104284473) | anaerobic digester metagenome | biome: Anaerobic digester microbiome; feature: mesophilic sludge digester; material: Anaerobic digester biomass | place... | reverse complement strand
CCCCCCCTGCCCGCCCTCCCGTGTTCTTCCTGTCGGCCACGCCGCTCTTGATGAGCTCGGCGTAGTCCTCCCAGATCGGCAGTTCCCAGAGCTTTTCGCCCGTCTCGTCAGCGGCACGCCGAAGGCTTTCCTTCAAGGCCCCGTCGGTGCCCATCATGCCGATCACGTCATCGCCCAGCGCGATGATGCAGGCCCCCGTCAGGGTCGCCATGTCGATGATGGCCCTCGGCTTGAAGCGGCCCGCATAGGTCAGGGCATCCGCCAGGATGAGCCGTCCCTCGGCGTCGGTGCTGATGACCTCGATCGTCTGCCCCGACATGGACCGCAGCACGTCGCCCGGCTTGTAGGCGCGGCCGCCCGGCAGGTTCTCCGTGGCCGGGACGAGCCCCACGAGGTTGAGCGGCAGTTCGAGCTCGGAGGCCGCCTTGACCACGGCCAGCACGGCCGCCCCTCCGGACATGTCGGCCTTCATCTCCTCCATCTTGTCCGGGGGTTTGAGCGAGATCCCGCCGCTGTCGAAGGTGATCCCTTTGCCGACAATGACGAAAGGCCTGTCGCCCCGGCGTCCCCCCGAATACTCGAGGATGATGAAGCGGGCGGGCTCCATGCTTCCCCGGGCAACGGAGAGAAGCGCGTTCATCCCAAGCTTCTCCATCTCCCGCATGCCGAGCGTGGTGAGCTTCACCTTCTTCGACACCGCCGCTTCCCGGGCGCGGCGGGCCAGGTCGGTGGGCGTCATTTCGTTGGAGGGAGTGGAGGCGAGGTCCCGCGCGTAGTAAACGGCCTTTGAAACGATCCCGGCCGTGCCTGCAGCGGCTTTCAGCCTTTTCGCCTCCTGATCGTCCGCGGCCAGGAGCAGCAGCCTGCGGAGATCCTTTACCTCGTCCCGGTCGGCGGTCTTGAACTTCCTGAACCGGTAGAGCCCGAGGAGCACGCCCTCTACGACGGCCTCCGCCAGTTGCTCCAGGCCGTAGGACACGCCGACCGGCTCGAGACGGACGGCGAGCTCCCCGACACCCAGGTCCCGGGCGGCACGGGCCGCCTTCGAAAAGGCCCGGCGGAATCTCTCGAGGTCGCATTTCTCTTTCTTGCCGAGGCCCAGGAGAAGTATTCTGTGCACGGGCAGCGCGCCTCGCGTGTAGACGATGGAGACCTGCGCATGCTTGCCTGAAAAATCGCCGCGCCGGATCACGTCCTCCAGGATACCCCCCGACTGCCTGTCGAGCTGCAGGGCGGCCCCGGCAAGCTTCTTTGAATCCTCGAAATGACACACCGCGAGCATCTCCCCGCGAAACGCGGCCGGGCTTTCCTTTTTCACCTCTATCTTCGTCATACCGGCACTACGGCCTCCATCCCCCGGATCCCACGCCTTGTAACATCCGTCACAATCGTGGCATCAGTCTTTTTGTCGCTGACACGCAGCGGCGAAACAGTAACACAAGAGCGCGAAAATTGGAATCATTTCTCGTTTTTCATTGATGCCCCTAATGCTCGAAAGATTACTCCGACCGGTTTGTCTCATGATATTTTCTTATGCAAATTCATACTTTTTTCCGTCTTGCTTTTGGGTCCCCACCCGATAGACTGCAACCATAGCAAAGGTTGTCGGAGTGTGCCGGATGGTTGAGCGCAGGAAATTCGATCGCTACGATCTCGCGTTGCCGGTGAAGATCGAGACCCTGGCAGGCACGGCGAAAAAAAGAAAGATCTCCCTGAAAACGGTCAACGTCTGCGCCGGCGGCGCTTTCTTCCGCACCGACACCGCCCTGGCGGAGGGCACGAAGGTCCGGCTCGATCTCGTGATCTCCTACGGCGGCCTCGGGACGTTCCTCGGCCCCGCGAGCGCGCGGATCCGCGTCCTGGGAACCGTCACCCGCACCCGGCAGGACGGCATGGCCATCCGATTCAGCGAGGACTACGTCATCGCCCCGATGGCGTCCCGCACGTCGATGAACGGCTGACCACCGCCCCTTCTTTCCCTTCTTTCCCTTCCCCGCTTCCCTGCTCAACACCCATGACTCAAAGCGCCGCTCTTCTCCACGCTCGCTTCCCTCACGCCGCCTGTCAAAGAACAAGGCAGCCGCCCGCACAAGGAACTGCCCTCCATGACTGTACATAAATATACGTACTTACTGATTGTTAAACATTTTTAGCGAACAGTCATAGAGTGGAAAGGAATATGCTTATCCTAATACCAGAGTATTAGATCCGTTCGAATCCATTCCTCATTTCACGCAGGCCATGAAGAACAAGACGGCAAAGACTGACTCGCCCGGCAAGAAAACGATCCAGATCATCAGCACCCGCACGCTCCAGTGCGAACTGATGGCCCACTACATGACGACCGCCGCCGGGGTCTCGTGCAAGATCGCTTCCGATCCGGCTGCGATCACCGTGAACCCGAAAGAGGCCGATCACAGCACGCTTGTCCTGCTGGACTGCCCCGATCGGGACCCGGTCAAGTACTTCATGGCCCTCGCCGTGTCGGGCAAGCGCGTCCTGTCGAATTGCCTCGTGGCCCTGTTCAACGTCAGGCCGGGGCTCGGCATCGAGGAGCGGGCCGTTTCCTGGGGCATCCGTGGATTCTTCTACGAAACGGACTCCGTGGACCAGATGATGAAGGGCATCCAGTCGCTCTTCAAGGGCGAAATGTGGCTCTCCCGCGATATCATGGCCAAGTGCATCATGTCGCAGCGCACCGCCGTCGAACCGCCCGGCAAGGACATGATCTTCCTGACGCAGCGGGAGCTCGAGATCCTCAGCATGGTCGTCTCCGGGGCCACCAACGAGGAGATCGCCGCCCGGATCTGCATCAGCCCCCACACCGTGAAGACGCACATCTACAACATCTTCAAGAAGATCAACGTCCCCAACCGCCTCCAGGCAGCCCTCTGGGCCGCCAAGAATCTGTAGTCCCCGTTCAATTTCCATTCTACCGTCATGAAAACGCGGCAGCCCATTCCCACAACTCATCGTTCACAACGGACAACTCAAAATTCTTCTCCCTGTGCCCTGGACCCTGAACCCCTTTTCTATTGACTTTCCCCCCCGAATTGTCGTTGAGTACAGCAGCTTGAGCAATCGGGAGGAGCCATGGCACCGATCACCTTCAAGAGCTGCCCGAAGCTCTACATCCACGAGACGCACCGCGCGAAGCCGCCCGACGACACCCTGCGCTTCGTCGGGGACATACGCGACCTCCTCGGGATGCAGGACGTCCGCGAGGCAACCGCCCTGGACCGCATCGGCATCCCCGTGTTCACCTGCTGGCGCCTGAGGCCGGATGACACCAGGACCTTCCACACCGGCAAGGGCGCCTCGGTCGTCCAGGCGCAGGTCTCCCTCACCCTGGAGTCGATCGAGCGATTCTCCTCGGAGTTCCGCGAGGAATGGGCCGACCGGCTGATTGTCGGCAGCTACAACGCCCTTCGCGCGGCACGCAACACCCTCGACCCCACGACACTCGTCCTTTCCCAGTTCAGCGACTTCAGCCCGGATGCCGATCTGCATTGGGTGGCGGGCTACGACATCGCCCGCAACGAGGAAATCCTCGTCCCCGCCAGGGAGGTTTATCACCCCTTCCACCGCGACGAGGGCCTCCTCTACGGTTCTCACACCAACGGCCTTGCCTCGGGCAACACGATCGAGGAGGCCGTCTTCCATGCCCTCACGGAGATCGTCGAGCGCGACGCCTGGAGCATCGCCAAGTACAACCGAGACTACGGCGAGCCCATTGTCGTCGAGGACCGGCCCGAAAACCGCTTCCTGCCCGAGATCGCCGGGAGATTCGAGCAGGCGGGCCTCGAGATCGTCGCCCGCGACATCACCTCCGACATCGGCATCCCCGTCGTGGCGGCCTTCTCGAAGGACATGCGCCACGGCGACGCGCTTCCCGTCGAGGGGTTCGGCGCCCACACGGACCCGAAGGTGGCCATGGGGAGGGCGCTCATGGAGATGGCGACGACGAGGGCCCTCTTTCTCGTCAGGCACGGACCCGACGGGCTCCGGGATACGAGCCCCCTGTACCTGACCCACGACGAGGAGGTCGATGACCCGCGCTTTGCCGTCCGCAGCGCGAAGGCCCTCTCCGAGATGGAGATCGGCTACAGCAGCGACATCACCGAGGACCTGGAGGCCTGCGTGGCGCGGCTCCGGGAGCGGGGCCTGGACCGGGTCATCGCCGTGGAGCTGACGCGGCCCGAGACGGGCATTCCCGCGGTGAGGGTCGTCATCCCCGGCGCGGATGCCTACTGCTACGACCGCACCCGCAAGGGTGACCGCCTGTACGGCGACCCGTGAGAGGGGGAACGCATGCTCAGCGAAAAAGAGGTCTGCGAGCGGGCCGAGTACTGCTACCTGATCTGCCTGCAGCTCAACTGGATGCTGTCCAACGAATCGATCCCGCCCGAGAAGTACCTCGAGCAGATCCGGAAGTCTTCCCTCGGCCTTGCCGAGGACGAGTTCATCGTGATGAGCATCGAGGAGGGCCTCAAAAGCGGACTCGGGGACGGCGGCGTCAACAACCTCATCCTCATGTACGAGTCCTTCGTGCACGCCTTCTGCGAGGTCATGCAGACTGACATCGAGGACCTCCGGGACAGTCTCCCCCGCGAAGCCCTCGTGACGCTCGCCGCCGAGATGGGCGTGGAGCTGGGCGCCGATTCCTGACGACTCTTCCTGTCATTGCGAGGAGCGCCCTTCCCTCTGTCATTGCGAGGAGCGCCCTTCCCTCTGTCATTGCGAGGAGCGACAGCGACGAAGCAATCCATGGCATAGAACCGAGATTGCTTCGCTTCACTCGCAATGACATCCCAATGGGTCATTGCGAGGAGCGCCCTTCCCTCTGTCATTGCGAGGAGCGCCAGCGACGAAGCAATCCCAGGCATAGAACCGAGATTGCTTCGCTTCACTCGCAATGACATCCCAATGGGTCATTGCGAGGAGCGCCCTTCCCTCTGTCATTGCGAGGAGCGACAGCGACGAAGCAATCCCAGGCATAAAACCGAGATTGCTTCGCTTCACTCGCAATGACATCCCAATGGGTCATTGCGAGGAGCGACAGCGACGAAGCAAGCCTAGGAGCCACTCATGGAAAAGCAGTATTTCGTTTACATCATGACAAACAAGCGAAACACTGTCTTGTATACCGGCATGACCAGCGATCTGAAGAAGAGGGCATATGAGCATCGAAACAAGCTGATTGAAGGTTTCACAAAGGCGTACAACGTAAACAAGCTGGTTTATTATGAAATTTATGCTGACCCCTTGGACGCGATAGCACGGGAAAAGAAAATCAAGGGCGGCTCGAGGCAAAAAAAATTAGACCTTATAACCGAGAAAAACCCTGGATGGAATGATTTATACGATTCAATATGAGATTGCTTCGCTGCGCTCGCAATGACAAACAAGGACGTCATTGCGAGGAGCGCCCTTCCCTCTGTCATTGCGAGGAGCGACAGCGACGAAGCAATCCATGGCATAGAACCGAGATTGCTTCGCTTCGCTCGCAATGACAAACAAGGACGTCATTGCGTGGAGCACCCTTCCCTCTGTCATTGCGAGGAGCGACAGCGACGAAGCAAGCCCAAGCATAAAACAGAGATTGCTTCGCTTCGCTCGCAATGACAAACAAGGACGTCATTGCGTGGAGCACCCTTCCCTCTGTCATTGCGAGGAGCGACAGCGACGAAGCAATCCATGGCATAGAACCGAGATTGCGTCGCTGCGCTCGCAATGACATCGCAAGGAATCATTGCGAGGAGCGACAGCGACGAAGCAATCCATGGCATAAAACCGAGATTGCTTCGCTGCGCTCGCAATGACATCCCAATGGGTCATTGCGAGGAGCGACAGCGACGAAGCAAGCCCAGGCGTGGAATCCGGGTTGCTTCTCATTCCCCCCGATGTCACAATGATTTCATGGCAAGCTCGATTCCTCCCAGGGACATCATCCGCATCCTCGAAGAGATCGCCCTGCTCCTCGAGCTCAAGGGCGAGTCGCCCTTCAAGTCCCTCGCCTACACCAATGCGGCAAGGAAACTGGAGACACTCGAAGAGGACCTCGACGGGCTTGTACGGCGCGGCGGCCTCAAGTCCGTCAGGGGCATCGGCGACGCACTGAACCGGAAGATCACCGAACTCGTCGCCACGGGCCGCCTCGAGTACTACGAGACGCTCAAGGCCTCCGTCCCGCAGGGTCTCCTGGAGATGCTGCGCATCCCCGGCCTGGGCCCCAGGAAGATCCGTGCCCTCCACGAAAAGCTATCCATCGGGACGCTGGGAGAACTGGAATACGCCTGCATGGAAAACCGCCTCCTCGAGCTGCCCGGCTTCGGGGCCCGCACCCAGCAGAAGATCCTGACCGGAATCGAGCACCTGAAGCGATACAAGGAGCGTCACCTCTGCAGCGAGGCCCTCGAAGCCGCGGAGCCCCTGCTGGCAGAGCTCCGGGGCCGCGCCGGCGTCGTCTCGGCAAGCCTCGCCGGCTCCCTGCGGCGCGGAAATGAGACCGTCAGGGACATCGACCTCGTCGCCGCCTCGGATGACCCGGAGGCCCTTTCGAAGTGGTTCGCCTCGCTTGACGGCGTGGAGCGAGTCGTCGCCCGGGGTGCCACAAAAGTGAGCGTATTTCTGAAGGCGGGGATCAATGCCGACCTGCGGATCGTCTCCCCGCGCGAGTACCCTTTCGCCCTGCACCACTTCACGGGCAGCAGGGAGCACAACACGGCTATGAGGGGCCGCGCAAGGCAGCTGGGCATCCGGATGAACGAGTACGGGCTCTTCCGGGACGGCGCCCTGCTGCCGTGCCGAAACGAGGGGGAGGTCTTCGCGACCCTCGGGCTCGCCTGGGTGCCGCCGGAGCTGCGCGAGAACACGGGCGAGATCGAGGCCGCCGCGACGGGGGAGATGCCGTCGCTCGTGCAGATGGAGGACATCCGCGGGGTCTTCCATATCCACACGACGGCCAGCGACGGCTCCAGCACGCTGGAAGCGGTCGTGGAGGCCGCAAAGGGGTTGGGCCTGGAGTACATCGGCATCGCCGATCACAGCGAATCGGCCTTTTATGCCGGCGGTCTCACCCCCGAGGACGTACGAAAGCAGCACAGGGCCATCGACGCGCTGAACCGCAGGGACCCCTCCTTCCGCGTCTTCAAGGGCATCGAGGCCGACATCCTGCCCGACGGGCGGCTGGACTACGACGATGCTACGCTGGAATCCTTCGACTTCGTGATCGCCGCCGTGCACTCGAATTTCGGGATGGGCGAAGCCGAAATGACCCGGCGCCTCCTCAGGGCCCTGGCCAACCGCCACACCACGATCCTCGCGCATCCCACGGGGCGGCTCCTGCTTGCCCGCGAGCCCTACTCGCTTGACCTGGAGCGGGTCATAGACGCCGCCGCGGAGTACGGCAAGGTCCTCGAACTCAATGCCAACCCCCACCGGCTCGACCTCGACTGGCGCCGCTGCAAGTACGCCAAGCGCCAGGGCGTGCGGATCGCCGTCAACCCCGACGCGCATCACGCGGATGGACTGGCGGACATGAAATACGGGTTGAACATCGCCCGCAAAGGATGGCTGGAGGCTCACGACGTCATCAACTGCATGGGCATGAGGGAGATGGAGGCATTTCTCGCGAGAAGCAAGCAATAATGCGGCGGATGGACACCTTGCCTTTTCGCGGCTGAACAGGCAGGACAGGCCGGACAGACCTTATTTCATCGACCTTGCAAACACGATCCCCAGAATGAGCCAGAGGGGTATGGAGATGATCAGGGCCCACGTGATGCCCTGGAGGTGACGGAGCCTCGTTTTGAGGCTCTTCTCGAGCATGGCCTTGTCGATCTTGTGCTTGATCTCTTCGATCTTGAAGGGCTTGGAAATGTAATCCTGGGCGCCGCGCCGTATGGCCTCCACGGCCGAGTCGATGGAGGGGTAGCCGGTGATCATGATGAAGGCCGCGTCCGGATCGGCGTGCCTCACCTCCTGCAGAAACTCCAGCCCGTTCATCTCGGGCATCATGAGATCCGACAGGATGATGTCGAAGCGTCTCGTCTTGCACAGCTCGATCGCCCTGCGCGGGTTGTCCGTCGTCTCCACGTCGAAATTGAAGGCGCTCATGTAGCCGCCCAGGACCTGGAGCACGCCCTGGTCATCGTCGAGCACGAGGGCCCTTCTTTTCCTTCGTCCGTTCCAGCCCATGACGAATAATACCTATGCAAAAAGCATACGCAACGAGCCTGAAGAAAAACAGATTATGTCGCTCTTATATCAGTGAGTTGCGAATTTGGCAAGTATCGCCTGCAGCAAATGATGGAGGGTATCCCCCGGAATAATGACGGTCCATCGACACCCCGTGGGGCTCAAAGCGTATCCGGTCGTTTCTCGTCCTTCCTTCCCCCTGCTCTCTCACGCCCTCCACTGGATTCCTCTGACCTCGCGCAGCAGTCGCCTCTGCTGAACGTACAGCCCGAGTGTCATTCCCATGAGCAGCGTGAGCACGCCCAGGTACATGCCCAGCCGGTGCTGGATGCTGAAGATCAGGGGCTTCAGGGACAGCCGCGCGGCGCGCCTGAGGGAGTCGTCCCTGCCGATGAAATCGGCAATCGGGGGGGACACCCGGTAGTAGAACGCGACGAACAGCCTCCCCGGTTCGCTGGCCATCAGGATGCGGTCCCTGAACTTCTGCAGGAGGATGACCTCCGGCGCATGGTAGCTGCCGAAGGCTGCCGTGGCGATGAAGCATCCGCCCCCGCCTCCGCCGCCGGCTCCCGAGCCGGAAGGGGTAGGCGCCGGGCTTGGCGCCGGCGCCTGGGGCATCGTGTAACTGACCGCTGCAGAGTAATCGCTTTCGTGGCCGCTGCCGTCGTAGGCCGTTGCCGCGAAATAATAGGTGATCCCCTCCGCAAGCCCGGAGATGACGCAGCTTGTTGCGTTGCCCACGTCGATGTGCGACGTGTAGTTCCCCGGCGCCGTACCGTAGTGGACCCTGTATCCCGTGACGGCGGGGTCCGCATTGGCGTCCCAGGCGACCGTGACCTGCGCCGCATGGGCGGCGGTCATCAGGAGGCTCAGCAGGGCCACGAGCAGCAGAACCAGGCTGGGGATGACGATAAGGAAGAACGAGCACCTACGGGAGGGTACAGGTAAGGTATGCGCAAAAGACACGGCATCACCTCCGCATGCAGATTGTCCCTGCGTGGGCGAATCCGGGCACGGGCGCTGCCGCTTCGCCCTGGCAGCCCTGCCGCCCTATCCCTTGTATGGTCAGGGACTTAGGCCGGCGGCTTTGCGTCCCGCCCTTTCGGTGCGGGTTGCCCTTTTCAGGGTTCTATCCGTTCATGGTATCGGTCGCAGAGAATTTTTCTTTAACTGTCTGCCGTTTTCCAGCATAATCCTCCTCACTCACGCACTCGAAAGGACTCATCCATGCACCCGCTGAGATCGAATCAAATCATCACGGGCAACGGGCCGCGAACGAATTCGAGGTCATCGGGACAGGAAACAGCATCAGCCGGTCATTGCGAGGAGCGCCCGCGACGAAGCAATCTCGATCATTTCACGGGATTGCCGCGTCGGGCTCACGCCCTCCTCGCAATGACGGATCGGCACTGTTTCTTCCACCGAGTGCCTCGTTCCCAAACGGGGTCAGGGGCTCGCAAGGTCGCCTCGGGGTCGCTTCGTTCGGGCCGGGCTGCGCGAGGCGCAGCCGTTCACGAACCATTCACGCGAAAGCGTACTTGCGCGAGGCCGGGAAACGCGGGGAGGCATGCAGCCCTTCTCCTCGCCCTCATTTTGCCTTCCCTCATCCTGCACCTCGTCCCTGTGCCCGCCGCCCGCGCCTACATGGACATCGAGCGAAGCGTCAAGCTCGACGCCCCTTTTCTGCCGACCCCCAACTACGTCATCGCCGAGCTGCTCGCCGGGGCCCGTGTGGGCAAGGACGACATCCTGTACGATCTCGGCTCCGGAGACGGGCGAATCGTCATCGAGGCCGCCCGGCAAACGGGCTGCCGGGCCGTGGGGATCGAGATTGACGCCGACCTCGTCGACGACAGCCGCAACGCCGCGCGGAGGGCCGGCGTCCAGGACCGGGTCCGGTTCATCACGGCGGATATCTTCACGGAGGATTTCAGCGATGCCACCGTGGTGACGCTCTACATGGGGCGGCATGTCAACATCAAGCTCCGTCCCCGGCTGCTCCGGGAGCTCCGGCCGGGCACGCGGATCGCATCGTACACCTTCGACATGGGCGAGTGGAAGCCCGACGCGGTCTCGACCATCGTCAGGGAAGATGCGTTTTTCTGGGTCATCCCCGCGAACGCCTCGGGGAAATGGCAATGGACGGAAGGCAGGGGCAAGTCGTCAGCCCGCTGCGATCTCGAGGTGAGGCAGGTCTTCCAGGAAATTAAGGGCGAAGTCATCTGCAACGGGAAGCGCTCCCCGCTGCGGGGAGGAAGAGTCTCGGGCGAAACAATCAGCTTCACGCTGGCCGGCGAGCCTTTCGGGAAGGCCTCGCCCGTGGAGTTTACAGGCCGGATTCAGGAACACGCGCTCCAGGGGCAGATAAGCGACGGGAATTCACGGCGGCCGCTGCGGGCCGTCCGAAACCCCGCGACCGTCCGGCCGATCGCTCAGTAAAGCCGCCCGTCCCCCCTGTCGCTCACAGGGGGACGGGCATGGAGGAATTCGGCGTATGCATCTCCGGTGTCACGGCACGATGCGCCGGGCCCTCGGCCCGACGCCGCTCATGCAAAATGCGTCAAGCCCGGCTTCCCCACGGGGTAGACGTTGAAGCCGACCTCGTGACAGAGTTCGTGGTCGAGAATGTTGCGGCCGTCGAAGATGAATGCGGGCTTGACCATCCGCTTGAAGATCCTGCCGTAATCGAGACCCCGGTACAGGTCCCACTCCGTCATCACGGCGATCGCCTGGCAGCCGCTTGCGGCCTTGTAGGGGTCCTTCACGTAACTCACCTTGCCCGCGAGGCCCTTGAGGTCCGTCTTCGCATTCTCCAGTGCCCGCGGGTCCGTCACGACCACTTCCGCTTTCTCCTCGAGCAGGCGCTGCGCCACGTAGATCGCGGGGGATTCGCGGGTATCGCTCGTGTTGGCCTTGAATGCGAACCCGAACAGGCATACCCGCTTGCCGGCCAGCGTGTTGAACATCGCTTCGAGCATGTTCAGCACGAAGCGCTCCTTCTGGTACTCGTTGATCCGGACGACCGCCTCGAAGTAATCGGCCACCTCTGCAAGCCCCTCGTGACGGCAGAGGTAGACCAGGTTCAGGATGTCCTTCTTGAAGCACGACCCCCCGAAGCCGATGCTGGCGTTCAGGAACCTCGGGCCGATCCGCCCGTCCATCCCCACGATGCGGGCCACTTCCGTCACGTCGGCCTCCGTCTTTTCACAGACGGCCGAAACGGCGTTGATGGTGGAGACCCGCTGGGCCAGGAAGAGGTTGGCCGCAAGCTTCGCGAGCTCGCTGCTCCAGATGTTGGACGTCAAGATCTTTTCCCGGGGGACCCAGTTTGCGTAGATTTCCACCAGGACATCCCGTGCCCGGTATCCTTCTGCGCTGTCCCGCGAGCCGATGAGGACCCTGTCGGGAACCGCCATGTCCCTGACGGCCGTGCCCTCGGCCAGAAACTCGGGATTCGAAAGAACGTCGAAACGGACCCCGTCGTTCCGGGAATTCAGGATCCTCTCCATGGCGAGCGCCGTCTTCACCGGAAAGGTGCTCTTCTCGACGACGATCTTCGGTGAGCGCGCGTGTTCCAGGATCTGGCGGGCTGTCTTTTCCCAGTACTGAAGGTCAGCGGCCATGCCGGCACCGGCGCCGAAGCTCTTCGTGGGCGTATTGACGCAGACGAAGATGACGTCGTTTTCCCGGATCCCCCCGGGTATGTCCGTATCGAAGAAGAGATTCCGGCCGCGAGCCTCCTTGACGATCTCATCCAGCCCGGGCTCATAGACCGGAAGGGCCGCCGAGTTCCACTGCGCGATCTTCTCTTTATTCGTATCCACAACGGTCACCCGATACCGGGGACATTTGCAGGCAATCATGGCCGCCGTCGGCCCGCCCACGAACCCGGCGCCAATACAAAGGATTCTTTTTTCGAACTTCATACCGCCGTTCCTCCCGCAGACTGTTCTCTCTTCTTCCTCTTCTTTCTGTTCTTTCTGTTCTCCTATTTCCCCTGCCCCCGGCCATGCAACAACCCTGCCGGTACGGGCTGGCAGGGCCATCCTGTGATCGAACCCTGTTTCCCCCAGCGGGCCGCCCGCAATGTCACGGCCCGCGCTGCGCCTTCGGGCTGCGGTCGGTCATTAAAAAAACCCCGCCATGCGGGGCCTTCCCGGAGTCCTTCTCGGTCGATGACGTGAGCGGCCCGATGCCGGGGCCCGCGCCCTCGGGCGATCCTTCATGACCGCCTGCGGATTCGCCTTCCTGCGGCCATCGCAAACGGGATGGACAAAAGCAGCAACAGTGCGGCAGCCGGATACCTGATGGAATAGACGACGGGCGCCAGACCCCATCTCGCCGCGATCCTCAGGGGCTCGTTCCCGGCAATCCACTCCGCTGCAGGCGGCGAGGCCCGGTAGTACCACTCGACGAATGCCCGACCCGGGCGGCTGGCCATCAGCACCTCGTCCCGGAAGGCCCGCAAGGTTGCCACCTCGGGCGCCAGGGAGCTGCCGTACGCAGCCGTTGCGATGAAGCATCCGCCCCCGCCTCCTCCCCCGGAACCCGAAGGGGGCGGGCCCTGCGAAGGCACCGTGTACGCGATTTCATCCGACAAGCTGCTCTCGCCGCCGGTTTCGGCATACGCGGTGGCCGCGAGGAAATAGGTGATTCCGGGCTGCAACCCCGTAATGGTGCAGTACGGCCTGCTTCCCGAATCGACGGCCATGCTGTAATGACGGCTGGATGTTCCGCAGTAGACGCGGTAACCCGCTACGGTGGGGTCGGGATTCGGGTCCCAGGCAAGCGTGACCTGGGCTGCGGGACAAACCGGGGGTGTCGGCGTGCAGACGGAAAGCACGGCGAGAACCGCCGTCACGACGATTGCACGACCGATAGCCGCACGCGACCTTGGCGATACGATGCCGTTCTTCCTCAAGTGCCGGGGTCCCTCCTTCGGGACGGAAATCCCCCTCATCCCCTGTTCCGGCGGAAGCCCCTTTCGGCAAACCCCATTTCGCCGGCAACCGCCTGAACTTGGGCTTACCTATCGCAAAAGGCCAACCCTGTCAAGTTTTCATATCTTCGATGCGTGGCACCTCCCGCACGGTCCCAGGCCGGACTAAAAAAGGCAGGGCCTCGAGAGCCCTGCCTTTCAATCCTGTCCTGGGATGGTCTTACTTCGTTTTCCTCCTGAAAACCCCGACACCGACCAGCCCGACACCCAGGAGCATCAGCGTCGTCGGCTCGGGTACGAGGGCCAGCTGGTCCTGCCTGACGCCTCCGTCCGGGCTGAAAAGGTTCAGCACGACCACATCACCCGTGCCCATCCAGCCGTCTTTTTCATAATAAGCCAGAGCATATTTGATGAATTTATTGTTCACCTCCTGTGTCGGATACTGGAGAAGCCAGATGGCGGATTGAAGAGCTGCATCATCTTTTTTCCGGGCGGCGGGATCGTCATAATTAAAAATACCTGCTTCATTCCAGCTGTTGTGAGCAAATTCGTGATAGAGATATGCCACCAGGGAGTTCAACGCAATCGCTGATCCCGTCCCATTATACATAATGGACGTCCCGATAGACTGAACGACAAGCTTCTCTCCGGGAGTGAAATATTCATTCGGCTCCACGCAAAACGATGTAAAGAGCGTCGTTTTTGAACCATAGTAAGATACGGCAAATTCACCGCCCGAAGCGCCGCTGTTCCATGGTGCCAAATTAAGACTGATGAAATCCCCCGCCTGAAGGGCATTTGCATTCTGCGGGGGCGAGATTGCAAGCATTACAAAGAGAAGAGCTACAATCACAATGGTCTTTTTCATCATCGTCCATCTACTCCTTGCAGGTTTCGTTTGCTTTCCCGGCAATCTCTAGAGCAGATAGCGTGCCATGTCGAAAAAGATCGGGACTTCCCGATCAAACGAAAGCCAACATCCCGTGTTAATTGAATTATTTTATCGTGCGACCCGAAGGTGAATCGTTCGCTTCGCGGCGGCTCTCGCGAAAGTTGTAAACAATCGCGACGTTTCTTTTGTTACATATGCAACCATTTTATCTTTCATTCAATGTTTATAAATAGTTACAACGTGCATCAGATAAAACCGAACTGTAAACTTATTTTACGACCAGCCCCTCATGCGAGCGAATCTTGAGAGAAGAAGTCGGGCTTGCCGTCATCTCTCTCGAACGTCAAGATCACTCTGCACTTCCCGGGCTGTGCTTGGGGCTTCTGCCCTGCGCAATGAGGCGGATGAATGGCGGGATCCGGGATACACTCTTCCCGGCGGGTAGAACGAGGCTTCGGCTGTATGATCTGTAAGGAAGTCTTGCAAAAAAAAACGCCGCTTTCGCGGCGTTTTTGCCCTCCTGACTTCCCCCTCGGACTGATCTTTATGATCTTTTTCTCAAACCCGCCCCGACTGCAAGGAGACCGAATCCGAGCAGCAGCATGGTCGACGGCTCGGGCACGGCAACGGGGACTTTATCGATCAGCCGCCCCGACCTGTCACTGAAAAGGACAACGAAACCGCTTAGCATGCTTTCAACCGATATACTGCGATTGGCAATCGACAAGGATTGACGGTCCGACCACGTATGCCCCGTGCCGACCGAATCAATTTCCGATATGTCACGGCCGGGCAGCGCATACCCTGAAATAAACAAATTATCCTTCGCGCTCGTGTTTGTCAGGCTGATGGTCAGCCAAGGTCCGGCCGCGTTCAGACTGTTGTCGTTACCGTATACAATATCGATCGATCCGGTGAAGCTGCCCCCATTCATTCCTGCCCCTGAAACGGGAAGAGAGTAGCCTGCGACCGGCATCAGGGCAAGACACACCGCCGCCGCACAGATGATAATTGTTTGCTTTTTCATATGCCCCTCCTTTTCTCTCTCGGGTCATACAATACGCAAACTCCGTACCACCCCGGAGATCCCCCTGGCCAGTCCTGTCGGTACCAGTTCTATCTCACTGTTATCAAAGGATTATTTCAGTTGACGCAGAGAACCAGCGAAGAATCGCCGCACTCAGAACGGTCTAAGATAAAAGTCTTATCTGTAAAATAAGCCGACAATAATCAGCACGTAAAAACTTATCAACAAAATTTCATGTAAATAACTTCGTATATCCGCAGCTTATACGATTTCGGTTGCACAAAATACATTGTAAACTTTACCGACAAAAACCGACCCGACGGGTGGCTCTATGTAGCCATTTACGGGTTGCCGACGCAAAAGAGGGTTCTGGCTGACTGTCTCTATGAGTTATTTGAATTAAAAAACGGCAGGACCGAAGCAGGCCCTGCCGTTCGCTGCGCCGTATTCGATCCACTACATTCGTGATCTCCTGCGAAGCGCCCCGACGCCCAGGAGGCCAAGCCCCATGAGAAGCAGTGTGCCCGGCTCGGGCACAGAGGCCGTGCCGTTGTTGTAATCGATTCTCAATGTGGAGCTGGACAGAACGAGAGAGCCAAAGAGTCCCTCATTGTAAACAAGCGATACGTGAAGAGGCGCACCGGATGTCCACGTTGTAAATATATTTCCAATGTCGAGGACCGTGGATGAGTCCCAGATCCCATTCCACCGACCGTTTACAAGATTACCCGCATAGGTCCTCTCGACGTAAACTCTGTCATTACTGCCGCTGACAGACCATGCCCCGATGGTCAGGGTTGCCGAGTTCAACGTGTCGTAGGGTACCTGGAAATCAGACGTGACGGCATGCGACCACTTATACGTCCCAGCACCCCGCAGCCACTCGTCGAGATTTCTCGTGTCGGTATAAATCAGTGCCGATGCCGCCGTTGCCAGTCCGAATACCAGCACAGTAAAGACGCATGAAATAACGAAATATTTTCTCACAGTGCACCCCCCTGATCGTTGTGTGTTCTCTGTGCAACAAGAGGAGCAAGAAGCCTGCCATATTCACAACTATTTGTTATTATAAGATATTATACGGATCTCGGGTCTCGCAACTGTAAAACAATCCGACGAATCCTGGCCGATTTGTTGATAAAATATTTCAAGTACCCGGATTATTGAATGATTTACGATATGCGTTTTTGTAAAATTTTCTTACAGTTTGTGGTCACGCCGTTTGGTTGCAGTTCCTCGTTTTCTCGCACATCCCTTTTCCACGTATCTATTTTTCCGCTATCCCCTTCCTCGAACTGCTTTTCCTTACCTATTTCCTCTCTATCCCCAGCTTTTCCATCAATTCGTAGAGTGTCGGGCGGCTGATCCCCAGTTCCTCGGCGGCGCGGGTGATGTTGTCCTTCTGCCGGGCGAGGACCTTCAGGATCATCTCCCTCTCGAGGGTCTCCCTTGCCGACCGCAGGGTCATCCCCTCGAACCGGCCTGCCGGCTCTTCCAGCTCGAGATCCACGGGCTTCACCTTGCGGCCCTCGGCCATGATCACGGCCCTCTTGACCCGGTTCTCGAGTTCACGGACGTTTCCCGGCCACGGGTAGGCGGCGATGGCGGCAATGGCCGGCTGCGTGAATCCGGTAATCTTCTTCCGGTTCTCCCTGACGGCGCGCTGCAGGAAGGCGTGGGCCAGAACGAGAACGTCGTCGTCCCGCTCCTTGAGAGAAGGCAGGTAGATCGACACAACGCTCAGCCGGAAGAAAAGATCCTCGCGGAATTTGCCCTCCTGCATGGCCTGCTTGAGGTCCTTGTTCGTTGCCGCCACGATCCGGACATCGACCCGGATCTGGTCGCGACCGCCGACCCTCTCGATGACCTGCTCCTGGAGGAAGCGCAGCAACTTGACCTGCAACGTCAGGGAAAGCTCGCCAATCTCGTCGAGAAAGAGCGTCCCGCCGTCGGCCAGCTCGAAGCGTCCCTTGCGCTGCACGTGGGCCCCCGTGTACGCTCCCTTCTCATGACCGAAGAGCTCGCTTTCCAGGAGATTCTCCGGGATGGCCCCGCAGTTGATGACGACGAAAGGCCCGTTGCGGTAGTGGCTCTGGCGGTGGATGGCCTGTGCGACGAGTTCCTTTCCCGTCCCGCTTTCGCCCGTGATCAGGACGGGGACATCGGTGCTCGACACCTTGCGGACCGTCGCAAAAACCTCCTGCATCCTGGCGCTTGTCCCCAGCATTCCCTCGAACGCATCATCCTGCGACTTCATCTGGAGCTCTGCGTTTTCCCGCTCGAGCGTCGAGACGTGTTGCGCCCGTCTCAGGATCGTCTTGAGTTCGCCGATATCGATCGGTTTGTAGAGAATGTCGTAGGCCCCGCCCGATACCGCTTTCAGGGCATGCTCCTTCTCTGAGCGTCCCGTAACGATGACGATCTTCAGGAACGGATCCGCGGCAAGGGCTTCGGCCAGGACGGCAAACCCCTCCTCGACACTCGCCGGGTGCGGCGGCAGGCCGAGGTCCAGCACCATGACGGACGGTTTCTGCTCGCGCAGCTCCGCAAGGGCGCTCGCCCGATCCCCCGCAAGCGCGATGTCGCACTCCGCGGCGAGCGCCCACTTCATATGGGTGCGCACGTCCTCATCGTCTTCGACGATCAGCAGGCGAAGCCTCTGCGCGTGATGCGAGGAGACCGAAGCCAGTGCTTCCTGCTCTTTCAGGATGTTCTCTTTCACGAATTCCCCGGACACGACTCGTTCCCTCCCCTGCGATTACAGATTGCCGCTGGCGTGACCAGACCCGTCACTCTTGCCACTTTCCCTGCAGGCCCTCATCTCTTCCCCGGCAGAAACACCCTGAACGTGCTGCCTTTCCCTTCTTCGCTTTCCACCTCGATCCGCCCCCCGTGGGCCTCCACGATCGTCTTGCAGTGAAAAAGACCGATCCCCATGCCTTTCGGCTTTGTCGTCTGGAAAGGCCTGAACAGGCGTGCCTGGACGAATTCCCGGGACATGCCGCAACCCGTGTCGCTTACAGCCAGCTGCGCCCAGCCGTCGCCCATCGAGGTCGCGACGGTGATCTTGCCGTCCTCCGATATTGCCTCGCTCGCGTTGAGCAGCAGGTTGCCGATGACCTTCTGCATCTGCTCGCCGTCGATGTGCAGATCGTGCACGCGCCCCAGCGAACACTGCACGGGCACCTTGAGCAGCCCCTCGAGGTTGTTCACGGAATCCGTCACGATCCGGTCGAGGTTCGACTCCCGGGGCAACACCCTGCTCCTCTCGCTCAGCAGGGTCAAGCGGCTGCACATGCTGTTGATCTTCTCGACACTCTGCGTCACGGACCGGATCGCGTCCTTTCGGAATTCCGGGTTTTCGAAATGGACGGGCAGGTTCTGCATGACGAGGGAGAGCTTCGAGCCCAGGTTCTTCAAATCGTGCATGAAGAAGGCCGACATCGTCTGGAGGGCCTCCAGGGCCTTCGCCCGGTTGAGCTGGTCCGCCAGGCGCAGGCGCAGCAGGCTCGATGCGGTCTGGTCGGCAATCGTCTTGAGCAGCTCCTGGTCCTGCGCCGTGAGGGGCGCGTCCCGGTTGCGCCCGCTCAGGGTCATGACGCCGATCGGCCGCGTCGCTGCGCGCAAGGCGACGGCATATCGGATGCGCGCCTCCTCCAGTGCGGCCGCATGGCTTTCCCTGAAGTCCGGGACCCATTCTTCTCTCGCTCCGCCGAAATCCACCGGCATCTCGCGATCCCAGAGGGCGAGAAGCAGCTCCGCCCCGTCCTGGCCCGCCAGCTTCATCGTCCGGGCCCGCTCCTCCGTAAGGGCTGTGGAGGCGACAAACACAAGGCCGTCCCGGCTCTCCTCCGTAACCCACAGGCTGACGGACAGACAATCGAGGGTCTCCGAAACCATGTTCACCACCGCGGAACCCAGGTCCTTCGTTGTCGAGAGAGTGGACGTCGCCTCCGTGAACTGGGCCCAGACCTGCCTGTAGTCGTACAGCGGCCTCTCGAACAAGCGGCTCACGAAGTGCTTCCGTTTCATCCGCACGCTTCCGGACAACAGGAGCGCACCCAGGCCCATGATCGCGACAAAAAGCAGGAACGCCGTCATCGGCAGGCTCCGGCTTCCGATCCAGACTTGCGCCAGCCAGGCAAGCAGGCCTACGCCGATGAAGTAGGCGCCGACGAGGATGATCGTCATCGAGTTGTAAAGGAAGGTGTGCGACAGGTAGATGTCGACCTTCATTTCGCGGTCCCGAAGGGCGGACACCGCGATGAGGGTATCGGCCATGAGGAGCACTGCCGCATTCAGGGCGAGGTTGTCCGCCCCGACCTGGTTGTAGAGGATGGCCAGGCTGCTGTTGTAGATGCGCACCCCGAAGAGGGCGCCGACGCCGATGATCATGAACTTGATCTGCCATCGCTTGCGGCCCGTCGAGTGCCGCAGGGTCTGCTCCAGGTTCATCACCACGAGGATCGCGCCGGCGATGACGGCCAGCGACCAGACGTAGCCCGCCCATCCCAGGGCCAGGTGCCACCGCGATCCCGGCTCCATAAAGGGCGGGCCCGCGTGCCAGTCGCCCCACAGGAATACGGCGAGAGCCGCGGGGATGGCCCACACGGCGATCACCAGATAGATCCACCGGGTGAGGATCTCGCGGTAGTTGACCCTTCCGTAGGCGAGGCTGAAGAGCAGCCAGCAGCCCGGCAGCAGCGACGCAACGATCGTCTTGGCCCGATACCACAGGAGAAACTCCTCGGGATCCGCCGACCGCAGGGCCATGGCCGACAGCGCCGCCTCGACGACGAGCAGGGCCATGCCCGCCGCAAAAAAGCGCGGCACGACGCTTTTCGGGTCCCTCGAGACGACGTAGACAGCCAGCGCAGCCGTTACCGCCGCCGCCAGGTATGCCAGCAACACGCTGATATTCATGAATTTATTCGAAATGCATCACGAGCGAGTGAATATGAGTTGACACAATCTGTATTACATTATATATTACATGTAAACATGCGAAAGGAAATACGATCATGACTACAATATCCATCAGGCTTCCGGATGAAATCCTTCATGAAGTGGACAAGATTGCGAAAGATCTTAAGGTTCCCCGCACGGAATATCTCCGGCGCGCGATCCTGGCAATGAACCGAAAGGTACATGAAGACAGTCGTCGAAACAGAATCATGACGCTCAGCAACCGTGTCCGAAAGGAAAGCATGCGTATAAATGCGGAGTTCAGCGAGGTGGAACATGACCCGAAGTATTGAGCGAGGCACAATCTGGCTGGAAAATCTCAACCCTGGCAAAGGGACCGAGCCCGGCAAGACAAGACCCGTTCTGATCCTTCAAGACCAGGCCCTTCTCGATGCGGGGCATCCATCCACAATCATCATCCCACTGACAACCCATCTCATCGACGATGCCGAACCGCTGAGGGTACGCGTCAAGGCCCAGGAACAACTCGCAAGGGATTCCGACCTCCTGATTGATCAGATACGAGCTATTGACAACAGACGCCTTATCTCCGGCCCCATCGCAACCCTAGACGCTGAACAGATGAAAAATGTTAATAACGCTGTTCTGGAAGTTATCGGCCTTACTCTTTTTGTCTCTTGATTGACCGGGTGAGCGCTGCCAGCATCTTTCCGATCTCAGCGCAAAGTCTATCCAAGTCCGTGACCTTCTCCGGACTGATCAGATTCAGCTTGCCTGCAAACTCGACCAGGTATCGGGTCTCGCTCAGAGAGCTTCGAGATATGTTGATAAATTGGAGCAACTCGCCGGAATGCGGGCTTGCACATCCTTCAGCAAGGTTGGTAGGCACCGACAAAGCAGCTCTTCTCAACTGACTTGTCAGGTCGTAGAGATACTTCTTGGGAAAGCCGTCAGAAAGTTGATAAACATCCAGAGCCAATTTGTCAGCCTTCTGCCAAACATTCAGCTCCCTGTAACTCTTGATCATCATTATTCAGTCGCCACTTTTGTCACTGCCGCGCAGTGGCCCTGTTGTCACTATTGCCACTGCGGCGTAGCCGCCTTGTCACTCTTGTCACTTTCTCCCTGTCACTCTTGCCACTTTTGCCACTGCGGCTTTGCCGCTTCTCACTCTTGCCACTCTCTTCCCGCCACTCTTGCCACTCTTGTCACAGCGGCGCAGCCGCCCTGTTGCCACTTTTGCCACGGCAGCGAAGCTGCCTTGCCCCTGCCGCATAGCGGCACACTTCCCTCACTTCTGCCTGGACCGGGACTATATTTGGGAATATTCAAAGCTGAATGACTGGGAGTGATGAAATCGTGAGGGGTGAAAAGTGGACGGCTTCTCCTGCCTGCCCTGTTTTCTGCTATTTTTTGATATGCTTGACAAAATCGGCTCGCGTGAGGTCCGTATCCCTCAAAATCTTGGCAAACAGACCAGGCCCAATTGTTTCACCTGAGTGGATGGGTACGACCGTTGCCCGTCCGTCAAGATGACGCAGAAATACATGACTACCCTTCTGTCGTTTCACAACAAATCCGCTTTTTTTCAGAACATCGATGATTGCACGGCCTGACAAAGCGGGATATTTGCTCATAGGGCGATCCTTTGCACTCCGACCAGATTAGTTCTGGTGCGTCGTCCCTTATAGATTTCAAGGCAAAGGGAAATTGCCTCGCGGGTCCTTTCCAGCAATTCATCCATGGATTTAGCCTGCGTATGGCAACCCGGGAGTTCAGGGACCTCAGAGACGAAATACCCTTCTTCGTCTTGTTCAATGATAACTGTAAATTCTTTTTTCATGTGTTTCCGTCTCCCATAGTGTTACACAGCAGTCTAGAGAATATTGTGCGTAAATACAAGCGAAATGCATTTTGCAAGAAGCCTGAGCGTATTGAACTGCATCACTGCTGACCCTCACTTCTTTCACTTCTTTATTGTCCCTCTTGCCACTTTGTCACTCTTGCCACTGCGGCAACGCCGCTTTGCCACTGTTACCACTTTCTTTTTGTCACCCTTGTCACTTTCTTCCTGTCACTCTTGCCACTGCCGCGAAGCGGCCCTGTTGCCACTTTTGCCACTGCTGCGAAGCAGCCCTGTCACTTTCTTCCTGTCACTCTTGCCACTGCCGCGAAGCGGCCCTGTTGTCACTCTTGCCACCGCGGCGTAGCCGCCTTGTCACTTCTTCTTGAGCTTCTTCTCCCACTCCCACGCCGTCCTGACGATGTACTCGAGATCGTTGTACTTGGGTGACCACCCCGTCTCGCGCTTCAGTTTTGCGCTATCGGCAATCAGGGCTGGCGGGTCCCCGGCCCTCCTTCCCGTCTCTTCCACGGGGAAATCGATGCCTGTGACTTTTTTCGCCGTGTCGACGACCTCCTTCACCGAATAGCCGGAGCCGTAGCCGCAATTCATGACAACGCTCTTTCCGGTACCGAAGAGATAATCCATTGCTCTCACGTGGGCCTCCGCGAGATCGTCCACGTGGATGTAATCTCGAATACAGGTACCGTCGGGAGTCGGGTAGTCCGTCCCGTAGACGTACAACTTGGGAAATTCCCCGAGGGCAGTCTTGAGCGCCCGCGTGATCAGATGCGTCGCTTCCTTATATACCTGACCCAGCTGGCCGCCCGAGTCCGCACCCGCGACATTGAAATACCGGAGAGCCACATACCGGAAATCCGTCGCTGCGGCCAGATCGGCCAACACATGTTCGATCATGACCTTTGTCATGCCGTAGGGGTTGATAGGCAGCATGGGTGCGGTCTCCGAAACCGGGATCTTTCCCGGAATGCCATAAACCGCCGCGGTGGAAGAGTAGATGAAGTTCCCGACACCGTTTGCCCGCATACCCTCCAGCAGGTTCATTGTGTTGGAGACGTTGTTTCTATAATACTTCAATGGCTCCCTGACGGACTCCTCCACCTGGATATAGGCCGCAAAGTGGATAACCGCCTCGGGCCTGAAATCCCTGAGCACCAGGTTGATAGCGGAGCGGTCTTCCAGATCCCCCCTCACTAGTTTGCCCGACGACACGGCCCATTCATGCCCGGTGGAGAGATTGTCGAACACGCATATCTCGTGCCCCTCTATACCCAAAGCCTTGACCGCATGGCTGCCAATATACCCCGCCCCGCCCGTTACCAGTATCCGCATGTGTCTATTCGATTCTCCTTATATCTTGATTTCTACCCTGCCACTTCTGTCACTATTGCCACTCTTGCCGCTTTTGCCACTTTCTTCCTGCCACTCTTGTCACTGCTGCGAAGCAGCCTTGCCACTTTTGCCACGGTTGCCACTGCAGCGTAGCCGCCTTGTCACTTCTTATAATATTCCCTATACCATTCTACAAACTTTCCAATCCCCTCCCAAATGGAAGTACTGGGCTTGAATCCCACCTCGGCCATCAGGTCATCCACGTCTGCGTAGGTCTCGGGCACATCGCCCGGCTGCATGGGAAGAAAACGAATCTGCGCCTTCCGCCCCAGATGATCTTCCAGCGCCGCGATGAAATCCATCAGCTCCACGGGCTGATTGTTTCCGATATTGAACAGGCGGTAGGGAGCAAAGCTGCTCGCCGGGTCTGGCGCCTTTCCAGACCACCCCGAGGAGCCGGCAGGGATTTTCTTCATGACGCGGACAACCCCCTCAATAATGTCGTCGATGTACGTGAAGTCCCGTCTCATGCGGCCCTCGTTATAAACATCAATCGGCCTGCCCTCCAGGATGGCCCGGGTGAACAAGAAGAGGGCCATATCGGGCCGGCCCCAGGGCCCATACACCGTGAAGAAACGAAGGCCCGTACAGGGCAGCCTGTACAGGGCCGCGTATGTGTGGGCCATCAATTCGTTGGCCTTCTTTGTGGCCGCATAGAGGCTGATGGGGTGATCGACGTTGTGATGCACTGAAAAGGGCATTGAAGTATTGGCACCGTAGACGGAACTGGAGGACGCGTAGACGAGATGCTTTACCGCATTGTGCCTGCACCCTTCCAATATATTCGTAAAGCCCGTGAGGTTGCTGTCGACGTAGGCGTGGGGATTCTCCAGAGAATAGCGTACGCCGGCTTGTGCGGCTAAATTCACCACGACCTCGGGTTTTTCCGTTTTGAAAAGAACCGCCATTCCCTGTCGATCGGTAAGATCGAGAAGGTGGAACCGGAACCCGGCATGCTTCTTCAGGATTGCAAGGCGATCATTCTTGAGTCGAACATCGTAGTATGCATTGAGGTTGTCCATCCCGGCAACATCATGCCCACCATTCAACAGCCTCTTTGCGAGATGAAAGCCGATGAATCCGGCTGAACCCGTGATCAGTATTCTCATGAGTTCTATCTGATTTCCTCTCCCTGCGGATCAACACGCTGAAATAATAGTTGATGTTGACGATTTCTACAAATATGGGTAGTAATACGAGCTGATAAGAATTTCAATCCAGTGGGATACTCTATAAATTATATGATACGCATAGCGATGTTCATTGTCTTGGCATTCCTGCTCTGCGTTGCAGGTTGGTACGGATTTTGTGCCCTGTATTACGGGCAGGTCTCCCTGCAGTGGAACTCAAACCGGGAAACTGATCTGGAAGGATACAAAGTCTATTACGGGATCTCTTCAAATAGATATACACGTTCTGTTGTCATTGGACTTGCCGCACAGCCACGTACGGAAATAGTGACTTATAAATTAACAGGACTCACTAAAGGGCAACAATATTATATTGCAGTCACTGCTTATAATACTTATGGGTATGAGAGCACGTTCTCCAACGAAGTGGAAGGAATCGCACGTTAGCTTTCATAAGACTCAGTGTGACCTCGACTAATTAGCGCCCATGTTGATTCTTGATACCTGACGTCCTGACGCCTGTCTCACCCGACCTGCCTTAGCCAAAACCACCGGGCAGCATACTCCTTGAAATTCGCATTCTGCGGTTGAGAATGAGCGGATTCAAAGAATCAGCCCCGTCATGCCCGTAAAAAGCTGACTGCCTTGGGTTACATGGCCGTAAGCGATGTGCAATTTTGTCTTTGAGGCCGCAAACCACTGCTCCGGTATTCGATCCAGTTATGTGCATTGATGACCGACAGAAATTCCGCCTGTCGGCCGCGATGGCAGACTGGTCGAAGGGCACCTGCCTTTTGTCGCATATGCGCCGCTGCCGCATGCAGTTCATATTATTAAAATTGCTTCTATGAGAAAGAAACACGCCTAAAAGGCCGTGCCGCGCACGAACCGACCCACATTGAACCCCCTCAATACTTACTGAACAGAAACGCCGCGCCTTACAAACACATCAGAAATAGCTCACTGGCTCGCACATGCGCTAGGCATATGGAAAGCGGGCCCTTGCCATGTTGACGCATATTGCATAATCGTTATCCGATATCCAGCCTCTCCAGCGCCCATATAAATAGGCCAGCAACCATATGAGCATCGAGCCGGCAACAAATAAGACAATGAATCCGACAAGGCCGAGTGTTTCTTTCATACCCAACAGAGCCGGTACGCTTTCAACGACGGCAAACTGGAGCACGAATGTGAAAAGGGACGTCCTTCCAAATACAGACAATAGCCAGAAGAAACGATTGTATCGCCCCGAAATATCTATCTCTTTCAAGAAGACGGCAAACAAAAGCGCAAGGGCAGCCAGGTAGACGGGAAGCAACGTGGTCGTCTGGCCCGGATAGATAGCAAGAAATATATTGTGGTTCCAGGTGTCGCCCAAAGTCATCTTCAGCATTTTATAGCCCAGTACAAGCACAGCACCGCAGACAGCTAAAAAGAGACCGCCTTTGTTGATCATCTTCACCATTGCAGATACTTCCAGCGCACCCTTCTTATGGCATGCCAGTGCATAACCCGCGAAAGAGCCCGAAAGAAATATTGCCAGCCACGGTATAAGGGGAAACCAAAATGCCTTGGGCACACCCAATCC
>ERZ1026792.662-NODE-662-length-25996-cov-2.894700_pt1 | contig 25996 bp, 18 predicted proteins | sample MGYA00520884_ERZ1026792 | MGnify/ENA primary metagenome ERZ1026792 (study PRJEB33270, sample SAMEA104284473) | anaerobic digester metagenome | biome: Anaerobic digester microbiome; feature: mesophilic sludge digester; material: Anaerobic digester biomass | place... | reverse complement strand
ACGTTACGAACACATAAATAAGGCTACTCCATACTTACTCGAGCCACTTGACCCTAAATGTGGCTCTGCTGAGTTTGATGAGTATGGATTAAGGGCTTATTATCGCCAAACCAGCGTAACTTATGCCTATTTGTTCGGAAAATTTGGCAGATTACCAGAATGGGAACAGCGCGCACCCACCGATACCACCACTTATCACGATTATTGGGACTTGGATGTCCATTATGCTTGGGTTGAGGGTATGGACGAGCCGCTTATCGGCGGAAAACATAATATGCCCTGCATTCCCATCGTGGTTCAGGGCGGCGAAGGCTCACGCCTGAACGAAGAACCCGAAAAACAGTTCCAGCCGTTTTTATATACCATCGAAAAGGGTGAACTGTGGGATAGACATAACCTACAGCTATCCGCATTGTTCACTAATTTGTTCGCTGTAGCTTCCAACGCCACCTTCATCCACAAACAGGCCGTTCCTGGTGAAACCGAGATGGAAGTAGATTGGTCTGTGCCAGGCGGTATCTTGCATTTAGGGCCTGGCGAGGATTTCCAGCCCGCTGAATTTAATGTGTTCAATAAGGACACGCTGTATAGTATGGACTTGTTAAACAAGATGATGGAAGAGTCCAGCATCTACAAACAGACTCTCGGCGGGCCTACTGTGGCTAATCAGGCTTATTCAACGGTGGCATTACTCTCCCAGTCTGGACGCCTGCCTCTCGTGGCTACCCAGCGCACAGGCGGGTGGGGCATCGGGACTGCCTTTGAGCTGATGTTCCAGATGATTCGTGATAGCGGTAAGAAACGGACTGCCCTGTCCAAAGAGGGCAAACTTGAAATTGACCCAATTGAAATCCCAGAGAATTTGATAATTGATGTGTCTCTGGATATGAGCCTGCCACAAGACAAGTTACAACAAGCTAACACCGCCGCCATGATGGTGGACAAGAGCTTGGCTTCGGTATCGTGGATCCGCGAAAACATTCTCAATATCGGCCAGTCGAAGGACATGGACAAGCAAATTACCCAAGAAATGTTCGAGCGCCAGATGACACAGGAATACTTTACAAAGGCAATGGAAACTGAAATCCGTAAGCAAATCGCCGCCGAAATGGAAGCACAAGCCCAACAAGCCCAACAGGCTCAACAACAGCAGATGGCCATGATGCAGCAACAGGCTGCGCAACAAGCGCAGGCTGTTCAACAACAATCAATGGAGTCGCAGCAGATGGCCGCCTATGTGCAAGAATTACAACGCCGATTAGCCGAGCAGCAGGCTGGTTCAGCCGCGCCAGGTGGTTTAGAACGCTTGGCTGGTATGACCGCTGGAGCTGCCGCACCTAATCAACAGTTTAATCCTGCTATGGGCGGCCTATCTCAAATCACAACGGGAGCAGTTTCTGGACTCGGTGAACAACCTATCCCCGCCACAGGAGAGGCTCAAGAAGCACAAGAGGGTTAATATGTTAGATGTGATGCAGGTTGCAGATATTTATCTGATGGCTAAGGCTAATACCAAAGGCCAGTTTACTATCTTGGAACAAGCCTGGTATCTGCCAGCGGCTGATGCTGCCGTAGCTATGCTGGCTGGGCTGATTAAGAGCGACAAGAACTTGAGCCAGGTTGCCCAGCAGCATCCTGAAACAATGTCAATATTGAGCCAATTCGGAGGTTGAAATGCCACAGATTATTATGGATGAGGGTGGGAATTATTACCAGCCCCCCAAAAAGACCACAACTCCCAAACCAACTGCCCCTAAGCCTGCTGCGCCTAAAACAGCTGCGAATTATTATAACTGGGAAGAGCGCAACTATTGGCAGAAAAAACAACAGGCGGAATATATCAAACAGATGGAAGCAGAGCTGATGAGACAGTGGGCGCAATCCGAAGTCTCTATTGCTCAACAAACATTTACTGATATGCCGTCTCAGGTGGGGAGATACACCTATAAACAGCCGTTTCAATATCAGATAAATGAATCTCCTTTAATCCGTCAACTTATGGCAGCCAATCCAAGAAGCGCTGTTTTAGAGGGATTGATGCGTACTGGTTATAGTATCCCAAAATATTTACAAGCAGCTTATCCTACGAAACAAACAGCACAAACACTAACGGCACCTGCCAAGCCTTCTACTGGATGGCAAAATGTGGATTGGTTTGGACATGTAAAAATTCAAGGCCCCCAACGCCCAACTGAACAGCCAGCCTATCTGCCAGATTATACCTTCCCAGATTTTGGATTTGGCGGTGGCGGTGGTTCGTATGATTACACTTCTAATCCCTTTTATCGGAACGCTGAAGCTACACGCAAGCCGACTTATTATGAAACTTATCTAACCTGGAGAGTCAAATAATGGCACTTCCTCGTCCGCCAGAATATTACGAAACACCAGAACAGCCCCCCGCGCCACAACAGCCTACGCAACCAGAGCAACCCAGAACATTGCCTTATGAGGGTGCTGTTTATTACCCGAACCCAATGGAATTGGAGCGCTGGAGAATGCAGATGGCACAGCGCGAAGGTTATGTGCCAACTGACTATACAGGCACGGATTGGCAACGCTTCGTGCCACAAGGCTGGGAGCCGCGCGGATATAGGAAAGTTTGGTATTCATTCAGTCGCGACAATCCCAATATGGTCTTGTGGCGTACGGCAGAGCGTTACACAGCCGACCCAAGCGCACCACCTGCTATCTGGGATACTACTAAAACAATTCAAAATTACTGGCACGACCCACAGAATATCATCCGCTGGTATAACTACCTGCGCGTCCAAGAGTCTGACTATATTCCAGAAGCCTTCGTTGACCCAGATTTTGTCAAGAACCAGTATTCTGCTCTGAAATATTATAACGGCAATCTTGACCCAGACAATTGGAAGCCATTGCCCTTTGGAGAGGACGCTGCTTACCAAACCTTTTTCCAGCCAGATATTGACGGCGTCTCTTCCTACCAAAGATATAGCAATTTATACAGCACCGAAGAAATGACAGCCGCTTTAGCCGCCTCTCAAACAGGCGCCAGCACCAGCGAGTTGATACGGGTGGTTGATAAGGTCAATGCTGACATTGAGAAGCTGAACCAGTTGGAGCAGCAAGCCAAAAACCAAGAGATTACCGAGCAGGAATACAACGAAGTTGCCATAGCAACGCTAAACCAATACAACACCGATGTCGAGACACTTGCTCAAATCTCACCAGAGCTGGCTAATCAAGTGGCTGGTGAAGTACTCTCGCCCCAAGCTGCCCAAGAATGGGTGCAGAAGATGGGCACAGAAGCGGTAGGCATCCCAGAAACAGACGAATATTATCTGGGCTATAAGAAGGTCAGCTACAAAGAATTGCCCTGGTGGCAACAAGCTATGATAACCCTGTTCTCGCCAGCCCAGCGAGGCGTTGAAACCGAAATAGAAGGCAGACCCGTTGGCAGCGAGTTGATAGGAACTGTGGCTGTGCCCGCTCTGATGTCTGGACTTGGCTGGGGCTTTGCCATCAGTAAAGCTTCACAGTTAATCGGAATGGCATTAGCTCCATTTACGGGCGGAGTGTCCATCCCCATCTCGTTTGGCGTATCGGCTGCCATTGGCTTGGCTATTGGTGCATATCGGGGCGCAAGCGCTTATTTAGGGCAAACCAATGCGCTGACCGAACAAATTGATAAGTTCAATACTCTTTTCAATGTTCTTGACGAAGGAACAGAGCGTGTTATTGGCACAACCATTATGGCTGGAAAGGAACTTGTTCAGCCAACCCCAGAACCCTTTGATTGGAGTGCAGCCTGGAAAGCGTCCAGTATGTTCTGGGAAACGGCTGGTGTCGGATTGGGCGATGCCACATTTGACCTGCTCTCAACTGTTTCTGGAGGGCCGATTTCCGAAACTGGCAAAACTGTGTGGGACTTCCATCGTGGCGTGCCCGTTCCCGTGGCTAAAGAAGGTCTTAGCCCGATGGGGATGTATGATGTTTATAACGAGCTGACTCAAATCAACCAGAAACAAAAGGCTGGCGAACTTAGTGAGGACGAAAAGTTTGCCCAGTTTGACGCCACCATCGCTAAATATATTGACAAATATGGCTACTCTGGCTCAATGAATAACTTCTTGGGTCAGATGTTCGTGTCTGTGCAGAACTATCTGCCCGCCTTTGAGGATATGGGCTTGTCGAAATACGCCGACAATATGGCTAAAAAGGCGATGGACGCTAATAACTTCGTTGAAGCCCAGAGCTGGAAAGCGCTCTCTAACACAGCCAAAGCTGCTATTGCGCACCAGCCCTTTACAGATGCCCTGCCGTTCCCCATCCAGAACATCTTTGAAAGCATATTTGCTGGCGAAGGGATGCGCAGAATTTCTCCCAAAACAGCCGAGTTTCTGCGCGGCACACAGAATATTGGCAAGGTGATGGAGGCTTATCGCGGTCAAGTTTTCTCTGGCACTCTCATTCCAACAGGCAGGATGTATGATTTGCCAGCCATTGAAGGGCAGCCAGCCGTAAGACAGGGCGTGTTTGAGCTGAATGATGGCAGACTGGTCGTCTATGACCCGCAAACCAAGAGACAAACCTTATACAGACCAGAAGACTTTGAAGCAACTTATGGCAAGACGCTCCAACAATTAGAGGCAGAAGGTCAAGCTAAATTGCTCCGCTCTGTGAACATCGCTGAGTGGACACGAGCGGTGGATGAGCGCGTTGCCAAAGCGCAAGAAGAATATCCCGATAATTATCCTGGCGACCCAGATAGGTCAGCAGCTTATATTTACAGCCCAGACGGCAAAAGAATTGGCGAAGGGCGCATCAATCTTGACCAGGTGCGCGACAATAAACCGTTCTATGAGTTGAACCAGATTGAAGATGACCAAGTGGTCACATGGACTATCCGTAAGGCTGATGATGTGGCTGTTTCTAAAAAGTATGCCGATGGAACTGTAGTTGATTTGCAGGACACATTACCGAGAGTTAGTTTACAAGAGCGCAGCATTTTCAAGGTTTCAGAATATTATGCTGATATGCCTCTGCCAAAAGAGCTACAAACAGCTACCGATGAAGAGCGCATGCTTTACAACGACTTAGCCAGCATGTTAGGCGAAAAGCCTATCTGGCAATCCATCGTCCAATTGGATGCCAATATGCGCGATAGGAAGCTGGAAATAACGCCCTCTCCAAACTCAAAGATAGGTCAGTTATTCTACAAACTGGCTGACCTAACCCCTGTTGCCAAAGCCGAGCGTATGGAACGGATTTTGTCAGAGGTTCTCCTTGAGGCGCAGGTCATTGCCAAACACGACTTTGAAACCACCTACCGTATTATCAAGTATTTGGGCGGAGCTGATGTGGGCGAAGTAGACGAGCTGGCTAAGAAGTTAGCTGCCAGCCCGATGGTTAAATCGGTCTACGAAGGTCTGTCTGGCTTTGTCAAGCAGGGCGGTAAGTTAGATGATATTTTAGTCCAATGGCGTGCCAGTGCCCGCAACCGTGCCACTGTACTCACAATGGCAGATGAGATTGGTGTAAAGGCAGAGGACATGTTGGGCATGAAGGATGCCGATATTCTGCAGAAATTAAAAGCAGCCGCGCCTGACAGATGGGGTGAGTCCACCGAAGCTGATGTGAAACGGTTATTGTCAGCGTTTCGTGGCAAGGACGCCCTGGCGCTATACGACAATGAAGCCATTGCCAACACCTATGTCAAGATGATAGAGCACTTGGACAAGGTCGCCATCGAAAAATATGGGATTAAGCCCAAGCCGACCGCTCTCAGATTCACAGAATTATTGAAACAATTATTGGCAATGGGCGTGATTACTTACAGCCCCAAAGCCTGGATTAACAACTTCTTGTCCAATGAAATGGTTATGAATATGTTTATTGGCAATGATGTGATAAGAACTGCTACCGCCGCCGTGAAATACCTTAAATCGGCAGGTGTTGAGGACGCCAGGCTTTACCTGCTTGGCGATGAGGTTGGCTTTCAAAAGAATTTAACTGGATTAGGCAAATCATTATCTAAGGCTCTTGACAATAAGAACGATTGGATTACCAAGACCAAAAAGGGTATCAGTCGCTTCCAAGACCTGACCCGTGTCGGCAAGGCTTATGGACGCATTGAAAACAATGCCAGACTAAAGGCTTATGCTGGTGCTTTTGCCGAAGGCTCACGCGCTCCAATTAGTCAGGCAAAGCCAGACCTTGTGGCCAAAATGAAAGCCGCAGGCGCTACAGACGAACAAATAAAAGCGTGGCAATTCGCCGCCCAGAATGCAACTACTCCCGAAGGAGTAATAGATGCGCTGAATGGGAAGATAGAATACAACCAAGTTTCTTTTGACAGCATCGCCAAAGTTATCAACGATATGGCTGGGGGCGACCCAAACAAAGTCCTGATTATCAACGATTTGATGGATAAGTATGGCTTGCGCGAAGACTTGCTTGCCCGCCTACCAGACATAAAAGACCGCGCATCTGCAGATGCAGTCAAGGAATATATCTATTACAAGGGCTTGGAAGGCTTTAAGGCTGGGCAAGCTAATGCCATTATCAATCGGGTGAATGAAATCCGCAGCAGCCAAGAAGGGATGTTGGGGCTGCTCTATCTTTCCAACGAGCTGGACGCCAGACGCCTGAACATGCAGTATTCTATCAACGAGCGCTGGGAAACTGTGCTCAATAAGATGACGGAGCTCATCCAAAAGGATGGGGATTACGAGGGCGCTAAGCGTTTATATGAATCAACCCGTGAGATAACTGATTTTCAATACGAGAGTGAATATAACTTCCGCGTGTCAACGCTGGCTGCTGCAATGGAGCAAGCGGGCAATGATGACTTTGGCAATCGTTTCAAAGTGTTGATGGAGAAACAGTTCAATAATGAGCGCACCTACTTTGACGACACGCGCGCCATTCGTGAGAAGCACTCTTCTCCTGAAGCCGAAGAAGATATTCGCATTCCGCTTTACCAAGAGATAAACCAGCGTACTGCTGAGTTCAGGAGAGTTGAGTCCGACCTGCGCAGGCAAATGGCTGAGCTATTTTCAGAGATGGCAGCTGCCAGTGGGAGAACCTTCAATGGGCTGAGCGGCGACCAGCTGCACGCCAAGACCACCGCCTTTATGCGCAAGCAAATGTCCAGAATGGACGAGTTTGAAAACAATACCGATAACTTCTATCGGAGCATTGAGAACATAACCGACCCTGCTCAGCGCGCTAACCTGAGCCATCAGTTTTATGAGGATGTCTACAGACCTGCTTTGGCAGAAATCCGCGATTCATACAAGAGAGAGGCTTTTGATGCCTACTGGAACGCTCCAACCGAAGCCGAGCCAGTCAAGGTGGCGCCGAGAGTTGAGCGAACCAATGTAGACCAAGCCATTGATAATGTGAAAGCAGCCATTGCCGAAGACAATGTGCGTGCAAAAGCTGCTGCTGCCGAACAATTTGCCATCAGCCAAACCGACGGTGTGCTTGCCCGCCAACAAGTCCACGATGCACTTAAGGCTGCCATTATTGGCGGTGCTGATGCGATGTATCACGGGCGCTCCAAGCTCAACAGTCTTATTGCCTGTCTGGATGCCACCGCAGAAGTATATGCCAAGTTAACTGGTAAACCCGCTGAATCATTTTATAGCGATAACTTTGCAGAAATCAACATCTATCACAAGGATGCCTTCAATCGGGCTGGCGAGATAGTGCGTGGCGGGACACGCTTTGACGCGCTCTTTGATGGCAAGGCGATTATCAACTTTGCAGAAGCCCGCGACTTTACTACTGCTTTCCACGAGGTTGCCCACGTCTATGCTGGGATGTTGGAACGCTTGTGGCTTGAGGGCTTCAATCAGGACTTTGAAATCGTTGCCAGAACCTATGGGGGCATCAGCGGAGATGAGTTTGCCAACATCTTTGAGAGTGTAAAGGACTTGTGGACAAAACCGCGCGCTGAATGGACTGCTGATGAACAGCAGAAATATCAGACCTTCACGGATATTAACGAGCGCTTCGCCAAAGGGTTAGAAGAATATTTTATGCGCGAGCGTAGACAGTTTGTCAGCCAGCCACTCCAGGCTGCGTTCAATCGGGTGGGCATATTCCTGAAACAGTTATTTAGACAATTGGGGCGCAATCGGATTGTGTTGTCTGACGAGATGAAGGGCGTGTATAAACGGCTCTATGAGCTTGACCTGCCCGAAGAGAATGTGCTTGCCAATGGGCGCAAGATAGAACCGCAGAACCCGCTGATTGACCTGCACACACCAGACGAAGTGCTGCAACCATCTGAAAAGATTGTCAACCAAGTCAAGCAGGAAGTTGCCGACAATTTGGGCATCAAGCCACCCGAAGAACCAGTTGAAGAACAGCTGCCAGCTGCCCCAGTAGAAGCCAAAGATTTGGAAATTCTGACTAAATCCATTGAAAAAGCGCCAGAGCCAGAGCCAGAAATCAAACCTGTTGAGCCAGAAGTCCGTCAATCCCTACACAAGAAAATGGTCTCCAGCGTAGAAAGTATAAGCAAGCTGAAAGCCAGCAAGGCTGATGCCGAGCAAAGCAGGGCTTTTGTTGACGGCAGACAGTTGAAAGGTTATATCAATCAGAAGCTAAACTTGCTGAACGACCTGATTGAAAGCTGGCCTACTGACCAAACTATGGTTGCTAAAGCCATTGAAGTGATAAAGAGCGACCCGCTTTATTCTGCGCTAATTAAGTCCGAATATGGCAAACAAGTTGACGCAATGCTGGACGAGATGGCTGGCAAGAAGGTTGAAATTACCGACCGCAACTTGACCACAAGATTGGACTTGGCTGCGCTTGAACAGGTGCACGCGCTCTTTGATGCCTATGACCAGACCAACCGCAAGCTAACCGTATCGCCAGGTGAGCCAGAAATAGCCAAAGCTCAACTGGCATTGTTCCAGCTCAAATTCAACTCAGCTTATACTGCTCTGGATTATGGCAAGCCAGAAATGGCTCTGGATGTCATTCACAATGACATTTACAAGGATGCTTATTTCAAAGAATTTACAAGCACGAAGGTAGGAGAGCGTTATCTGCGAAACTTGCAGGCTTTTGAAAGTCAGCTCAATCATTATTATGATGCCAAGCTGAGTAAGGTCAGCAGTGAGATTGGGAACGCAAAATATAAAGCTGTAAAAACAGACATAGAAAAAACCGCAAAAGAAATTGATCGCAACTTTGGGCAGGACTGGAAAGCAAGCATAAATGACCAGGGACGCATAATGTCTATTGATTATGCTCTCAAAGAATACCAGAAATTGATTAATAGTTCAGAGAACTTAAAAGACCCTGCCCGCATAAATGAGGCGCTTTCTGTGGCCGTGGCTGGCGCAATGAAACTGTTGGAAACTGTTTCCGATTTAGACTTGAAGCCAGCCGTTGATAGCATAAATAAGAAATTAAACGAATGGGAATATCAACGAGCATTATCAGCTGGACGTGATGAGGAAATAGGAAAACAGGTTGAGGCCGCTAAGTCTATTCCAGATAATACCGATAAGTTTGATGAGCTGACTGCCCTGCTCACAGAAGCCATTGCCTTGCGTGATGCAGCTCTGGCAGACCCAACCGCCGAGAAAAATGCTGATTTTATAAAACGGCTTGATGATGCTATTCGTGAGGGAGAGCAAGCTCTACCAAAGGGAGGCGATGAACAGATTGAGCGAACACTTACAGCCCTTACCAGAGAGCGAACAAAGTCTTATAATTTTAAGAAATGGTTTGGCGCGAGTAAAGTTGTAGATGAAAATGGAAACCCCCTAATTATTTATTATTACCCGCACACATTTTTGGAAGACTGGCGGTTTACTCCTGATATCGAAAGAGCAGCCCATGCAATCCGCGACCGCAGAGCTTATGCCTTTTATGCAAAAATTGAAAATCCGTTTGATTTAGGAGAGCCAATAGACGCTGTTGTTAAAACGGACGGCGCCAAAGAATTTATAAAACAATGGGGGCCTTATGAAGCCAGCGATGCGGAAATTGAAAAATTATATGGTGAATATTTTGCTAATAATAAAACCAATGGCGATTTTTTTGAAGCCTGCAGAAAATTTTATATGGAGCAGTCTGGCAGACAACTGGCCGATTGGAGATTTATTGACTCTTTTAGGCAAATTATAGCCCCTTATGGAAATTATGATGGAATAAATGGTAAGGAATTTTGGTATCCTTTCAAAAGCGTAAAATCGGCCTATAATCCAGGTACTTGGAGCATTCACGACAACAACCTGCTCTACCAGAGTGTGATAGACGAAAACGCCCAACAGCCACCACTTCCTTATGAACCACGTCAAGCGCAAGCTATTGGCGATACGCCGCCAGGTGAAAGCCAGCGCAATCCGAATGTGTCTGATGCTTGGGGTGAGCTGACTTACAGTGAACTTTGGCCTGTATTAGACCGCGCCGTAGAATATTATTACGATGCGCGCAATGATGCCCGCACCATAACCTTTGAAGGCATCCCTGATGCCGTCAGAGACCCGCTGATGAAGCAGGCAGGCATTTGGCAGCAGGATGTCGCCAGCCGTAGAGCCTGGTCAATTGATTATGCTAAAGCCCAAACTGACCACGCCTTACTCAACTACTCCGAGAAGCGTGGCGTAGACATGCTGCTACAAACCATCTTCCCATTCCAGTTCTGGTACACCCAATCTATGATGGAGTGGGCGCGCCAGATTGCCTTAGAACCACGCATCCTATCCTGGTGGGCGAAGCGGAAAGAGCTGGCACGCCGAACTGGAACGCATAATTTGCCATCCCGCTTTGCTGGTAGGTATCAGATATTAGCGCGCTGGCTGCCAGAATGGGCAGGGGATAGCATCTGGATAAATCCCTGGACGAACATGTTCGGGCCTGTAACATTATCACAACCAATCTCTAACTTACAATATATGAGCAAGAGTTCCAGCCAAGCCGCCAAGCGTTTACTACAAGACAAGATGCGACAGGGAATTATCACTCAAGACCAATACAACGAGGCTGTCACGAAAGGCGGTGCGCTGTGGCTGGACGCTTTGATGGAAGCGCGCCAAAATTCTGGTGAGGAAGTAGACCCGATGAGTATGGTCTCAACATTTATGCAGCCTGCGCCGTGGTTTACAATCCCCTATTATCTGGTCAATTACTGGCAGGGCGATAAGACTGCTGCCGAGAAAATCACACCAATGCCATTGCAGCTGTATGGCAACGCGATTAGCGGGCAGTTCCCAGAAGGGCCTTTGCGCGTGGTGGGCGATATTATTTCAACAATAGGTGGTGAGCCATTCCAGAAGTGGATTGGCAATGACGAATGGGGCTATCTCACGGATTACTATATCAACTCACGGATAGCCGAAATGGTTGTAACCGATGGTATTAACCCAGAAGATGCTGAACTGGCAATGATAGAACAGAAAGGGCCGATATACGATGAAGCCCGCCGCAGAACCAATGAGATACTCTCATACCGCTATCCTGGCTCAGCCCTTGCGCAGGTCATTCAAAAAGTTCAGGAAGATAAGAACGCAAACTGGATGATGTATCTGCCGTCAGCATTTGTGGCTACGCTGTTTCCTGCGGGTATATTCCCGCCTGGTGAAATGGAAGAGAGGGGGCTGTCTGATGACTTCAGCGATGCCTACCGTCAATTCCTGATGGGAGATAACGAGGCTTTGGAAGAGTTTTACAATGAGAACCCAGAATACGGGATTAGACAATCGCTGTTCAAAGACCCCGACCAGCGGCTTAAAGGCTGGTTGATAAATAACATCTGGGACTCTTATATGGCTTTGCCACAAGCTAACCGCTCATTACTCAAGAGCGAGCTTGGCGAGGATTTTGAAACCTATTTTGTGAACAAGGAGACGAGGAACTATGATGAAGTAGATGTTGATACAATGGTTCAGTGGGCACGCAAGCTCAAAGCCAAAGTGCCTGAAACCCCAGAAACTGAGGCATCTTTAGGCGAAACAATCACCGAGCCGAGACTATATCGGCCAGAAGTGGCTCAGGCTGCCCAACAATGGTACGACTATGTCAATCAGAAATATCCCGACTATTACTGGTTAGAGGATGTATATTATTCCTTGCCAGAGAATGAACGGAATATGTTCTTGATGAAGAACCCACAATTGGAAATGTACTGGCATGAAAAGGAATATGCGCGCCAGCAGAACCCGTTGCTGGACGCTTACTTTACAGATAGGTCAGAAAGATATATAGACGTTGATGAGGAACTATTAGTTCCACAGGAGAAGGCTTTAGTTGAAGCCAATATTAGCAAGTTAGATGACCAGCTTGGCATAGCCATTGGTCTCTACATGTATTCAGGACAAAAGATAAGCGGCGGTGCTGAGGCAGAACTCAGGCGTATATGGAAATCCTATGGCGCGCCTGGTGATTTCTGGACTTGGCTGGATGCCTATCTTGGAATTAAACGATAAGTTGTGATATAATACCAAATCAAGGAGATATGAAAATGAGTGAACAATCTTACTACCAAGCAGGTGCACAAGGGTCGGCACCCCAACCTGTATCTGCTGAACCTGTTTCTGAAGTTAAGGATGCTGCCAGCGTCGAACAACAGGAGCAGAAAGGGAATGAGCCAGTTACTCAGGAACAACTCAAGTCTGCAATGGAAGAAATTTTACGCAAATCACAATCCATGACAGACAAATTGGGCGCTCGCGTTGACCAACGCATCAAGGAAGCAAAAGAGCGGGCTGAGATTGCGATTAAGACCATTGAAGAAAATGGGATTACGCTTACTCAGGAACAGAAGCACGCAATCATGCGTGGTGAAACCGACAAAGCATTGCTCGTTGATGAGCCTGCCAGTTCAGAGGCAAAGGGACAGCAGGAGCAGGGCGAAGACCCAATTAGTAAGTTCGTGAATGGCGAAGTTCGGAGAATTATGAGCGAGACAAAGGTGTATATCTCACCAGAAGAGGCGCGAACCTTAATTGGAGAAACAGATAGCCCTTATGTGTTCTTGCGGAAATTCGAGGAGCTGGCGCGTGAACGAGCAGGGAACACGACCCCGCCAGAAGTTAGGATGCCTTCAATTGCACCCGCATCTGGTCAAAGTCTCTCTGCTTCTGGGTTAAAAGCGCAATATGAAAAAGAAATCGAGATGATAACTTCTGGCACACACCCTAAAATCAGACGAGGCGATGTCGATGCAGTGCTCAGGTTGAAATCCGAGTACCGAAAGCGGGGATTAGAAATATAAAAATATAGGAGAATACTATGGCTAATCAAGCACCCCCTATCTGGACTAACTCTCATTCAGCATACCAGAAAAGGGTTATTACTGACTATGTCGCCATGCTCGACCCATCCGATGCCCCCTTTGTGGAGGCGATTGGGGGTTTGGATGGCGCATCCAGCAAATTCAAATTCACTGCCACTGGGATTAAATACGAGTGGCTTGAAGATACTCTTTCACCACTTTCCGTGACTGCGGCTGATTCTGCTTCTGGCTGGACTTCTACCACTGCTGCCACAACTGTAACTCTTGCATCTGATGCGGTAAACGCACTTGAACCAGGACATATCCTTAAAGCTGACAGCGAATATTTATGGGTTTCATCTATTAGCGGAGATGTCATCACAGTTACGCGAGGGTTTGGCGGCACGACTAAAGCAACTCACTCGTCTGCCGTATCAATCGAAGTCATTGGTCAGGCGCGCCTTGAAGGCGCAGAGTCCGTACCAATGGGCTTTACCAATCTGACCAACGACTGGAACTACTCGCAGATTTTCCACAAGGAAATCAAGCTCACTGGTTCCGCACCTCTTGTTGAAGTCTATGGGATTACTGACCCATACGAATATCAGGCTGCCAAATCGCTGCCAGAAATGATGCGGTTGATTGAAAAGACGCTGCAATATGGCAAGCGAGCAACGACCAATGCCGATGCTCTTACTACCAGCCCGCGCACGATGGGCGGTGTAGATGAGTTCTTGAACGCAAGCAAAAGCAATGTTAAAACCGCACAGGCTACTGCGCTCACTGTTACCGATATTGAAAACACGCTCAAGATGGCGTATGAGGATGGTTCTTCGGGTCAATTCACGGCGATTATCAATCCGACTGATTTCCAGCGGATTACAGCGCTATATAACAATAGCTCATTTATCCGCTACCCACCCGAACAGACTCGTGTGGGGATGGTGCCAGCTACAATCGTCACGCCTTTTGGCAATGTAGACTTTGTGCTCGACCGCTGGCAGAAAGCAAACTATATCTACTTTATCAAGCCTGAGAATATGGGCATGTTGACACTCCGCCCGTGGCAGATTGAAGACTTGGCAAAAGGTGGAGACTATGAACGCAAGCAGCTCGTTGGCGAATTTGGTTTCGCTGTAAAGCTGCCCAAGAGTATGGCTGTCCTACAATTAAGTTAGGATTAAGCCCGACACAATCAGGGAGGGGCGTAAGCCCCTCCCAATCAGGAGGAATATTTGTCTAAGCTAAGCACAACCCCCGTTGTAAGATGCGTGCATTGTGGCAGACCTGTTACCATAAGCAACTTACAAACCAGTGTCTCTGATGAAGACGGGAAATTATTAATGCAATTATTTAAGGGCATTGCTGAAAATGCCTTATGTTATCGTTGTCAACAAGAATACAATTACTTGGCGAAGGAAGGAAGGTTAAACGAGTGGCACACGAATCAAAACCCGCTGAAAGACCTTTTGTAGACATTGCTATTCCCTGCTTACCATATCAAAGTTCCAAGTGGTGGCCTAAAATAATGAGCTTGATATTATCAGAGGAACGGTATGGAAAGGTTCAGATTAATAAAATTACAGCCGTTAGCTCGGCACTGGTTGATAGCAATAAGAACCATGTAATATCAGTGGGTAAAAAAAGAGAAAATTATGTTGACTCTAATCGCAAAGAAATCACAGCCGATTTTTTGGGCGGAGAAGCAGAATGGATATTTTGGATTGATGACGATACTGCCCCGCCCAAGTTAGCCATTACTAAGTTATTTTCATCTGGACATGATTTTATATCAGGACTTTATTATTCAAAGGCAGAAGAGCACGCGCCAGTGGCTATGCTCAAAGCTGATGACGGAGGATACAGAGCAATAGCGGGCTATTCGCCTGGGGCTATCATGCCTGTTGATATAGTTGGGATGGGCTGCTGCCTCATTCACCGCAGCGTATACGAGCGTATTATGCAGGGGCATACGCTTTACAGGCGAATGGATAAAACCCTGTTCGCATTTCCCAATTCACAAATCAAGGATAAAGAACCAGTAAATTCAGAAAGGTTCGATCCGTATATTGAAAATGGGATATTACATGAGCCAGCTTTCCCAACAGAATTGGAAGAAGGCGAGAACTATCCTTTTTATGCGTTGGAAAACGACAGAACTGAGGATATTATATTTTGTGAGCTGGCTGCACATGTTGGCATCAGACCGTGGGTAGACACTTCTGTTACCTGTGAACATATCGGGCTGTCAACAGTTACAGAAAAAGACTATGAAGCATATCAATTGCACAAGGCAGGATTGTTATGAGCGACAAAAAGAAAATTGTGCTTATCGGCGATGTTCACTACGAACAGGAAGAGGACGAGATTGTTGTTCGTGTGGACGCCGACTCTTTTAATGAGCCAGAAAAATCTGTAGACTTTGTTATCTGCACCAGCCTGCCAGAAGTCAGTCGTAGTAAGATAATGGACTTTTTGGGGAGAATAAACAAGGCGCTCAAGGCCGATGGGATGGCTACCTTCCAAGTTCCAAGCGCAGAATTTGCAGCCAAACTTGTGCTGACCAACCAGTTCAATTCGCCCGTTATGTTCATGCTTTATGGCTCAAGCAAGCGCCCGTTCCGCGCCTGCTACACGATGGCCGCCTTGCGGGCTATCATAGAAAGTGCGGGCTTCTTAACCTTATCCGCCACAGATGATATTATCAGACTAAGCTCTGGCGAAAAAGTAATTGAAATTCCCGTGCATACCTTAATTGCGAGGCGAAAATGAGCACACTATTTGATGCGATGTTAGAAACCTCACGCCTGACTGGCGTATTGGCATCTGGCGTTACAACTGGACAGCTGGACGCCGACCATTTTTATGACAATAAGCGCTGGGAAACCGATGGCTATTTTAATAATGGCACAGTATTTATCTTATCTGGCACTGTGAACCTGAACGAAACACGGCGCGTGATTGAATTTCGGAATGTTGACGGGCGTTTTTACTGCGATACTTTTGACGATGTTATCGTAGAGGGAACGCAGTACGCCGTAGTTAACGCCAATCGTGGGCAGTTAGTTCACGCCGTAAACAGCGCACTCATTTACATGGGCAATTATTTAGATTTTGACGAGAGCCTAACCTTTGTCAATGAGTCGTCAGAGCTTGAGCTTCCTGATGGTGTTTCCAATGTGATGCGCATTGAAATTAAAGCTGATGAAGCGCCTACCGCACGCTATTTTCGGGTTACAAACTGGAAAGAGGTCGGTGGCAAGATTAAGCTGCCAGCCCCCCTCTACTTTGAAAGTGGGATGCCTATCCGTTACTATTATCTGAAACAGCACCCGCGTGTCTTTGATGATGATGACCAAATCTTAGAGCCATACAATTTCAAACGATTAATCTGGACAGCTGCTTATATGTTCCTGCTTGACCGAATGCAATATGCGGGCAATTCTGATGAGAAAGAAAATTATCTGCTCCAAAATGCTATGCAGACGATGAACAAACTTGAAGTTCAATTCCCTGTTTATCAGGGAGGAAGGGACTCTAATCTGGCGGTGTACTAATGGCAGACTCGTTCTCCAATGTTTATGCTGGTGCAAATGTAAAAACACCCACACACGATATAAAGCTGAGGTCAGTAGACGGAAAGCAGTTAGGACTGATACTGTGTGATAAGCGTGGGCGCTTTGACCCGCGCGGTATCGTTGTGGGTTCAATGCCCAGAACCGCCCTGAAAACGGCACAAGGGAACACGGGCTATGATAACTTGGAGCTGCCCTATATTACCGAAGTTCAAACTACCTTCTCTGGCGGTAGGGGATTAGATGATTTCACCAAAGACAGAACCCGCTATGCCGACTCATATAGGATGGACACGACCAGAGAGTTCCCTGTTTGCGGGCCGCTTGAGACCAACCAAATTGGCATCGGCGTTGAGGCGCTCAATCAGGACATTGAAAGCGAGTATGAAGCCAGGCTGGAGCTTACCAGCGCCAGCGATCCAATTGCCTTCAGAATTAAGATTGTTAATGCGGGCAACATTCGCAATGTCAGCTTCAATATAAACTGGGAAGAAATCCCAGACACCCCGCTAACACTCAAATATTCAATATCTGCGTTGGCACAAGGCACTGCCATCCCAGACCTAAGTACACTTGAATTTACAACGCTCAGCATTGATGAGAGACCGATTGATAGCGAGTATTGGCAAGAGATTGTCCTGCCATGTAATCTTGGTGTTCTGAAAAATCAATCGCTTGTGCTGGTGTTAAAAGACTTTTCCCAAGACATGGAAGTGCGCTACTCAATCACTGGTGGTTGGGGCGGCATGACCGAGAACGGATATATCTTTGCCGCCGAAAACTCGACCAGCAGCTTAGCCTATCTCATAGTGATTGATGATGAGATTGAAGACGAGATAGATGAATATCAGACTGACACTTGGGTTACGATTAAGCCCTGGGCTTCTATCTATGGCTCTCTGATTTATGGCTCAAACTCTTATATAAAAGTATTTGAATATAAGCATCAAATGTATGCGGTTGTAAATGAACAAACTGATACTGGTGCGCCGAAATTATTTATAAATGGCTATCGTGGAGCAGCTAAATCAAACGCCTCTAATTTGTCCTACACTATCACAGGTCTCCAGATGACTACCAATGAACTTGTAGATAAGATTATTCTTATTTACAACGGCCCTGGTGAAGAAGAGGCACAGCCCTGGCGTAAGATTGTAGCTAATACTGCTGCTGGGAATATTAAGGTTGAACCACAATGGAATGTGCAACAGTCAGGCATGACTGAATTTGTAGTGCTTGGCACAGACAAATGGACTGAAATTACGGGGCACGGATTGACCGCGCCTATCACAGATATTGCCGTTGTTGAAGACTATGTCGTCTTTGCGCAGGGCGTAAAAGCGCCCGTCCGCATTATGCACGAGTATGATAATGGCGGCACCTGGACGCGCGAGTTCGCTTCGCACAAAGCCAATCAATGGAAAGAACAGACTGGCGCAACGGAAACTTTTGACCAGCAGGTTTATGCAGACCTGCTTGAGAATGGCGTCTTGCTTACTGGCGAAAATGTCCTGTGGCGCGCCAGAGTTGATGATAGTAAAGTAGATTATTCTTTTGTGAAGAAATGGGCAGAGGGTGGCTATGAGAACGGCGAGATAGACCTGTTCTTTTTTGATGTGAATAAGGTCGAACGGGACAGTCTGCGCATTGAACTTGCCAGAACACAAGAGGATTTGGCAACCGAACAGGGCGAAACAGACCCAGATGAAGGCGTCATTACTTCTTACCAACGCATGATACAAGACCTGAACCACCAAATCAAACATTACCTCACGGACACATTCAACGAAAATACACTCTCAACAGACTATCGGTTCTTGCCTTATTATATTGTGTGTGGGAGCGAGGCTTCTAACATCACTGGCATGATAATGTATGGCTCGCCGCCCATCCCCTATATTTTCAAAGAGGATAGCATTGGCTCTATACAAAATAACATTTATGCCGAACTTCCCATCGCCGAGATGCGCTTTGTGCGCTCTGAAAACAATGGCAAGGCGGCGATGCAGCATGGCGTCTACCTTTACTTCAACATGGAAGGCGGGATGATTGAGCGCTATTATGACCAGCGCATGGATGATGTCGGCCCCACTGGTGATGATGCTCTGCCGTCCAGCCGTAAGGGTGAAGTGGTAAAGCTGCTCCCGTATGCAGGCAGATATTATGCGGCCATCAATGCTGGGGCTTATGGAACTTCGTCCATACTTTGTTCAACCGAATCGGGCTGGCATGAAATCTACCGTGTTTCTACAGTGGGCAAGATGATTACCGATGCCGTTATTCAAACCATTCCTGGGGCAGATAATCCTGACCGCATGCTGATTAGCGAGGGCACTGGTTTGGTTTCAATTCCCGTTGCCATAAATCCCATCATGCAGATTGGTTATCGCTACTTTGGACATAATATTAATATCTGGCAGAAGCCCTATATTGAAACTGCTTGGTATGATTTTGGGCTCAAGGACGTGAACAAGTTTTTCAAGAGTGTTACGCTATTCTCTGATTGCACCGATACCGAAAAGCCCAGAGGTACAGAATACAATATCTACGTATATTATAAAGTTGATAATGATAAGGATTGGAGATTGGCTGGGCGTGGCGGAGCTTATGCTTCACAAGAGATTGATTTTACTAACGATAATAGCTGCGCAGGCAAGCGGATTAAATTGCGCATTGCTATGGGCTCAAATACTGAAGATAACGAAACCCCAAGATTGCGGGCTGTGGTGATTAATGCGGTATTGCGTGTGCCCGTCAAGCGCAGCTGGCAAATCACATTTACTTTGGAACCAATGAAGGATTTGCAGGATAGGCAGCTAACGGACAGCCCTTCATCAATCTATGACAGGCTGTTTGAGTGGAGCAATTCTGCGGATATGCCAACCCCGCTTATCATGAACGCCAATGATATAATTGCTGATAATAAGCACGTGTTCATAGACCCAGCTTCAATCAGCACATTCCAGGCTGTTTCTCAAATGGCTGACGGCTCTGGTCAAAAAGAGTATAAGCATATTGGCTCAATGGTGCTTTATGAAATTTAGGAACAGGAGTTGAAATGGCAAGGAAAAGTAAGGCGCATCCTGGCTTCAAGGCTATTGCATCCGAGATTGCCAAGAAGACTAACCCGCGCACGGGAAAGCCCTATGGCAAAGAGAAGGCTGCTGCAATTTTAGCGGCACGCAGTCGGGCAGCCAGCGCCAAAGCCAAGCGCAAGAACCCGCGCCTCAAAAAAGTAAAGGGCTAAATGGCAAGACTTCGAACTGAAGAGCTTATTGTTCACGGGATTCAAGTTGACTCGCGTGAAGAATATAATGTTGCCAAAGCTCTGGATGAGATAGGACTGGAATATGCCTATCAAAAATATCTGGGTGCAAGCGAAGAGCGGGGCACATTTATTATTGACTTTCTGGTCTATACAGTCCCGAAGCCAACGCCCCTTCTTGTGCATGGTGAGTATTGGCATACGGGAAAATATGCTGCCGAAACCGCACTCAAAGAAGCGATGATCAATGCGCGCATGCGTGGCACTTGGCGAGATGTGGTTGTCATCTGGGAGAACGAGTGTCAAAGTGTAGACGATGCGATGGTAGCATTACAGAAGAAACTGTGAGGAAATTATGGCAGATATAAATTATAAGAAACTATCACAAATGGGCGAGAGAGTTGCCGTTCCAACCGCCGAAGACCAGGTTTGGTTTTGGGTTGTTGACAGGCAAGAAGCCGACCCTGCTTTCCAAAATAAATATATGGACTATGTCAATGTGGTCAAAGATATTGGCACGTCCCAGATAAAAGATGGCGCTATTACAGGCCCCAAACTTGCCGCAGATTGTGTTGATGGAAGCAAAGTAAAAGATGACGCTATTGACAGCGAGCATATTGCTGCGGGAGCTGTTGACTTGGCGCACCTGGCAGTTGACTTTCTGCTGCCATATAACAAAATTGATGGGATTAATACAGACCCTGGCGCAGATAGAATTGTATTCTTTGATGATAGTGCTACCAGCTTGAAATATTTGGGTTTGGGCGCAGGACTTTCTATCACAGATACAACCCTTAATGCGAACCTGCCAGCCGTAGTTGACTGGGAAGCAAATCAACTTGGTGCTCACTATATTCATGGTAACAATTTACCTTTGCAGGCTAATACTTGGTTGACTGCTGGAGAGGGCATCACCATTGATGGGCGCACAATTTCAGCAGGCATTACCGAAGGACAGATTGCCGATAATGCCATTACAAATGAGAAATTGCGTGATAGTGCCGCTCTTTCTGTAATTGGGCGGGCAGCTAATTCCAGCGGCGACCCCGCTGATATTGTTGCTGGCACAGATGGTTATGTGTTGCGCAGAAGCGGGACGGCTCTTGGATTTGGTCAGGTTCTTTCCGCTGGTATTGCGAATGGTGCTATCACAGCTGGCAAGATAGCAGCTGGCGGCGTGAGTGCTACCAACCAAATTGCCGATGGCATCATCACACCTGCAAAGTTAATCAACCAGCCCACAATTATCAATGTGCGCGTGTTTGACGAGAATACGTTTGTTTCTGGCGGAACAAACAAAGCACAAATATTTGTGCCTTATGATGTTGATGGTGCAGTACTATCAAAGGCAGATATTGGCGTTGTAACCTGCTCTACTGCCGAAGCCATTTCAGTTCAAGTTTATCGGCTTGATACCAGCGCCAATATCCTTTCAACGGCAGCCAGTTTGCCTATAAATGTATATAACACCTGTGTGGGCGGAACAAGAGGCGCTGGCACAACGACTGTTACAAAAGGGCAGCGTCTGCGCATTGATGTAACTTATGCGGGTAATACGGCGAAAGGACTGGATGTCCAGTTGGTATTTGTAAAATGAAAGTTATCACTGTTGAAAGTCCGCAAGGGCATTACGAAGTTCCGTTAGGCACGCGCATTCTTTTTGATGGCGCTACAGCCCCGACCAATTGGATATTTGACACCACTCTTGATGGCTATTTTGTGATGGGTGCAGACGAGCCCGACTTGACTGCACGAGGCGCTGCAAACCACACCCATACTACGCCTGATTTAGCCAGTAGTGGAGCGCATAACGACCATCCCGTGAATGTGAGCGGGAGCAGTAGTGTGAGCTCAGATGCAAGAGTTAGCCAAGGTGGAACCATGAATCGTGTGGGCGGACACTCTCACTCTGGCAGCGGCACTTGTGCTTCGGCTGGAGCGCATACCCATACAGTCGGAGATACTGGCACAGCTTCCAATTATCCGAAATATAAAACCCTGAAATGGATTTATTCAAATACAACTACAGTCATTCCTATTGGTGCTATTGTGATGCACAATGCCAGCCAAACTATTTTTGGAACTGGCTGGCATATATGTGATGGAACTGGGGGAACGCCAGATTTAAGGGATTATTTTGTCTTTGGGGGCGCGCCAGGAACAACAGGAGGGGCAAATTCGCACAATCATACTACACCAATTAGCGGAGCTGCCAGCGCAACCCATCAACATAGTATAAGCATAATGTCAAGCACGGCAGGCGGAAGTAACGATTCATATTATTATCAGGAAGTTTCTGCTACTCAATCCCACTCTCATTCTGGCGGCGATATTACATCTCCTGCCGCAGGTGCGCATACGCATTCAATCAACAATGTAGCCAGTGCAACAAGTATTCCGCTGTATATAAATTTATTTTTTATAAAAAGGATTGCGTAATATGGATGTACCTTCTGGAACAGTAATTTTATGGTTAGGTTCAGCAGCAAATATCCCTGCTGGCTGGACAAAATATACAAAATCTGTTGGAAGATTTATAAGAGGCACGCCCTCTGGCGAAAACCCTAATGAGCAAGGCGGAAATGCCCCAACTCATACCCACAATATGGGCAGCGTGCTTACGGGGGGCGCACATACACACGGAAGTGTTGGATTTACTTATGCAAGCAACTCTTTCTCTGCTTATAGAAAACCTGGTTCCAATGTTGGAGTTGTCGGTATTCCTCACAATCACACCGCCTCTGTTGAACTTGGCTCTGGCGGTGCACACACTCACGATTTTGATGGAACAACAACAGGCGCTCCAGTCGGAGATGCCAATCCGCCCTACAAAAAGGGTATCTATATTGTTAAGAGTTAATTATGGCACTTGACGACACAAAAACATTAGCAGAACGAATACTGCGCTTGGAGCAAAAGCTGCAACGATTGGAGAAGCGAGAAGGCAGACCGCCCGTAGAACTCTTTGACAACTCTGCTATACGAAATCGTAAGATAATTGACGATTTGCTGGTGCATAATCATACACACGCTAATTTATCGGGTCTGGACGCAGATGACCATACACAATACCTAAATACTACAAGGCACGATGTTACAGACCGTCATACGCTTGGCACAGTCGTTCCGCATGATAGTCATAGTTCATTATCTAACTTATCAAATGATGACCACACGCAATATCTAAATGAAACCAGACACGACACCACCGATAGACATGCGCTTGGAACTGTTGTGCCTCATGATGACCACGGTTTATTGTCTGGCTTGGGCGACGACGACCATACTCAATATTTGAATACTACCCGCCACGATACTACCACAAGACATACGCTCGGGACAGTTGTGCCTCACGATGACCATGGTTCACTTTCTGGGTTGGCTGATGATGACCACACCCAGTACACAAAACATCCCGCAAGCTCTACAGATAATGCAATCGCACGCTGGGATGGTACTGGTGGCAGAACAATACAAAATAGTGGCGTAACGATAGATGATAGCAATAATATTATTATTAATTTTAGCGAAACTAGTTCAATACCTTTATCAGAAATTAAAACATTCAAAGGTGTAGAAACACTTTTAGGATTTCATTTGAAACAAGCGGGTGCTATAGGAATAATTGGAGCAGCTGATGGTCCTACTTCCATTTATGTTGCCAATCGTTTTGCTCGTGAACTTCTTCCCGCAATATCAGTTGCCGCCTATTCTTATATGGCATTAGTTCCTATCATTCAACCGCCAATAATTAAACTTTTAACTTCCAGAGAAGAGCGAAAAATCCATATGGATTATCATTCTGGAGATGTTCCTCAGGTGATAAAAATCGTCTTCCCTATTGCTATAACCTTGATTGCGGGAATCTTTGTTCCTGCTTCTGTAGCTTTAATTGGTTTTTTAATGTTTGGCAATCTCTTGCGAGAATGTGGAGTTCTGGATAATTTAGCTAAATCAGCACAAAATGAACTGGCAAATATCGTCACTATCTTTCTTGGCTTAAGCATTGCTTCCACGATGAAAGGAGAAACTTTTCTTCGTCCTCAGACCTTACTAATCTTTGTTTTAGGATTAGTAGCATTTATCTTTGATACTGCGGGAGGAGTTCTTTTCGCCAAGTTTATGAATCTATTCCGTAAACATAACAAAATCAATCCGATGATTGGAGCTTGTGGTATTTCTGCCTTTCCTATGTCAGCTCGGGTAGTTCATCAAATGGGACAGAAAGAAGACCCCTTTAATTTTCTTTTAATGCCTGCCGTTAGTGTTAATGTTGGTGGACAGATAGCTTCAGTTATTGCAGGTGGATTGATTTTAGCCTTATTGGGGAATTTATGAATATAGACTTTGACCTTCTCTTGGATCAGGCTAAAAGCGCATCCGAAAAAGCCTATGCACCTTATTCTGGCTATAAAGTTGGAGCTGCATTACTCTGTTCTGATGGAACTGTCTTCACTGGTTGCAATGTGGAAAATGCTTCCTATTCTTTGACGATTTGTGCAGAACGAAATGCAGTATTTCAAGCTGTAGCTGCAGGACAGAGAGATTTTTTAGCTCTGGCAATTTATGTGGATGGTGAAGTATTATTTCCACCTTGTGGAGCCTGTCGTCAGGTGCTGGCTGAATTTAATCCAAATCTCCATATTCTTTATGCTAATCGTTTAGGCAGTATTCTCAGAGATCTGGATACTTTGTTGCCTCAAGCTTTTACCCTGTCGGAGATATGAATCTTCAATATCCTCAATTAATCAATTGTCAGGTGTGCCCACAAAATTGTCGGGTCAATCGTTATGAAACAACTGGTTTTTGCAAAGCAGACTATAGATTGAAGATAAATCTTGCTCAACTGCATCATGGAGAAGAGCCTGTTTTTAGCGGTACTAATGGAAGCGGAACTATCTTTTTCTCCTATTGTAATTTGCGTTGTGTTTTCTGTCAGAATTATCCCATTTCTCATTTAGGTTGGGGAACCTATTATAATGAAGAAGAATGTGCTCAAATAATGTTAAAATTGCAAGAAGCGGGAGCTCATAATATTAATCTTGTTTCTCCAACTCAATATACTCCTCAATTAGTGCAGACCATAAAAATAGCTCGTGAAAATGGATTAAGTATCCCTATACTCTGGAATAGCAATGCTTACGAAAATGTTTCCACTCTTCAATCTCTTGCAGGTTTAGTAGATATCTACCTCCCTGATTTCAAGTATGCTCATAGCTTCTACAGTAAAAAATATTCGACAGCTAAAGATTATCCTGAAATAGCTATTATAGCATTAGAGGAAATGTTCAGGCAGGTAGGACATCTTCAGCTTGATTCCGAAGGAATTGCTCAAAAGGGCATACTGGTTCGTCATCTGGTACTTCCCAATCATCTTTCCAGCACTAAACAAGTGCTTTATATTTTGTATGAACATTTTGGACCTGAGCTTGCTCTCAGTCTTATGGCACAATATTATCCTGCAGGTAGAGCAAATGAATTTCCAGAGCTTAACCGAAGTTTAAAAAGAGAAGAATATGAGGAAGCCGTAGAAACAGCTGAAGCTCTTGGTTTTAAAAATCTCTATTTACAAAAGTTTTACAGTTCTCCCGAATGGACACCTGATTTTCAACCTCATAATGAGGTCTTTAATGAAAAGAAGTTGCATTTTCAAGGAAAGAAAAGAAATGACTAAAATTAAATATATCCTTCTTCTATTATCTATTTTATGGGTGGGTTATTTACAAGCGGATATAACACTTGTTCTAACTCCTAATGGAACTCAGCAGTCTCTTCCAGTGGTAAAATTGGAATCTAAAGATTATGTTTCACTTGATGAGATAAATACCCGACTTTATTCAATTTATAAAGTTGAATATAGCGAATTCACTGATTTCAGAGTGATGTTTTTCTTCTATGGAGAACAGTTCATATTTCTGCTAAATTCTCCTTTTTACACTTTTAAAC
>ERZ1026792.657-NODE-657-length-26172-cov-3.890305_pt1 | contig 26172 bp, 20 predicted proteins | sample MGYA00520884_ERZ1026792 | MGnify/ENA primary metagenome ERZ1026792 (study PRJEB33270, sample SAMEA104284473) | anaerobic digester metagenome | biome: Anaerobic digester microbiome; feature: mesophilic sludge digester; material: Anaerobic digester biomass | place... | reverse complement strand
TGCAAGACCCGGAAGCCGGGCTGCGGCTGCGGTTGAACGTCGGGGTGGCCACGGAAGACATCATGGTCTTTGGGCAGGCTCCATGCAGCCCGGGCCGGATGAAGCACCGTCGGGTTTACTATCTGGGCCTGTTGAGCCCGAGCCAGAACGGGCAGAGCGACATCACCGAGCTTTACACCGCCCGGTTTGGGCAACCGGCACCGGGGCAGAAGGTGTTTATCGTCACCAGCCAGACGCGGAACGGCTGGAAGGGGCCGAACTGGGTCCACAGCGCCATCGTCCCGCTCCCGACCACGGCCAAATCTCAGCAAGCTACTGAAAAGGCGCCAGTTAAGAAAGCGAAGCCCGCCTCCACCTCGTCCTCTTCCACCGCCCGCACGATCGTTCCTTCTTCGTCGTCTCAGGCCATGTACAAGGGGAGTACACCGGAGGCGCGGCAGGAGCGCATGGAAAATAAGCATGAACCCCCTTTGAGCATCCTTGGTACACCCCTTGTACACGGCCTATTGGGAGCCATAGGCTGGCTGGGGAGGCTGGGGCGGCTGGCGGCGGGAGCGGGTGCCTTATGAGACGCTAATCCGACCCTTGGTTGGGCCGAACGCCGCGTGCGGGCACGCGGCTGGCGGGAAAATGGGGAGGAGAACGCCTCCTTGAGGGACGCGTGTTTTCACGCGGGATTTCGCTTTTCCCTGCCGGACGCGGGTTTTCACGCAGCACTCCGCGCCACTTGGCAGGCGGTGTGTCCTCGTGCGGCGCACCATATCCCTCGCAGGCGGTGCGCTTTCACGCGCCGATATGGGGAAAAAGGGCGGGACGCTTGCGGGTTGCGTGGCGGCTTGCGGCAATGTTGGCGGCGTTGTGTCCCGGGACGCCGGGCGGAGGCCGGTTTCTTCGAGTCAGGGGCGGGTCGCGCCGGGCCGGCGGGATTGGCCGGGGGATGAACCGGGCTGTGGGCTGGCAAAGCCGGGAGGAAAGCGGCGTTTTGGGGGCCGGTTCCGGCGGCGTTGGGGCGCGGAAATCCGATGGGGGTTGGGCTTGACAGGAGGGCGGGTTTTGGTATTTTCCGCGCATTGTTTCGGAGGAAGACTTCCGGCGAAACCTGGTGAACTGAACGTTAGTACTGATTAGAGCAGAGACTTTATGGCGAAAACAACAAAATACGTATACCTGTTTGGAAACAAGAAGGCTGACGGCAACGGCAGCATGAAACCGCTGTTGGGCGGTAAAGGCGCAAACCTGGCAGAGATGAGCCGCATTGGCTTGCCGGTGCCGCCGGGCTTCACGATCACGACGGAAGTCTGCACCTACTACTACCAGCACAAGAAGACGTATCCCAAATCGCTCGAGCCCGCCGTCAAGGCCGGGGTTGCGTTCATCGAGAAGATCATGGGCACGAAGTTCGGGGATAAGAAAGCGATGCCGCTGCTGGTCTCGGTGCGGTCCGGGGCGCGGGATTCGATGCCGGGGATGATGGATACGATTTTGAACCTGGGGCTGAATGACGAGACCGTGCAGGCGCTGGCGGCGGCGACGAAGAACGATCGGTTTGCGTGGGATTGTTATCGCCGGTTCGTGCAGATGTATGGCGACGTGGTGATGGGGGTGCAGAAGCGCGCGAATGAGGATCACGAGCCGTTCGAGGTGGTGATTCATGGCTTCAAGCACGAGAAATACCACGCGGACGTGGAGGATTCCAAGCTGACGGCCGACGACCAGCGGGAGCTGGTGACGCGCTTCAAGGCGCTGATCAAGGAGCGGACGGGCAAGGAGTTTCCGCAGGATCCGTGGAAGCAGCTTTGGGGCGCGGCGGGCGCGGTGTTTGGGTCGTGGATGAACGACCGCGCGATTGTGTATCGCCGGAAGTACGGCATTCCGTCGGAGTGGGGAACGGCGGTCAACGTGCAGGCGATGGTCTATGGCAACACGGGCGACAATTCGGGTTCGGGCGTGGCGTTCACGCGCAACCCGGCCAACGGGGTGAAGGAGTTTTACGGCGAGTTCCTGTTGAACGCGCAGGGCGAGGACGTGGTGGCGGGCGTGCGCACGCCCGAGCCGGTGGCGCAACTGGCCAACCATCTGCCGCAGGCGTTCAAGGAGCTGAACCAGATCCGGGGGACGCTGGAGAAGCATTTCAAGGATGTGCAGGACTTCGAGTTCACGATCCAGGACGGCAAGGTTTTCATGCTCCAGACGCGCAACGGCAAGCGCACGGCGCTGGCCGCGCTCAAGATCTCGATGGACCTGGTCAAGGAGAAGCTCATTGACTGGAAGACGGCGATTCGCCGGAATCCGTCGGAGCAACTGGAGCAGCTCCTGGCGCCGATTTTCGACGCCAAGGCGGAGGCGGCGGCCAAGGTGATCGCGCGGGGGCTGCCCGCGGGCCCGGGCGCGGCGTCCGGCAAGATGTATTTGAACGCGGAGCGCGCGGTGGAAGCGGCGGGGCGGGGGGAGAAAGTCCTGCTGGTGCGCAACGAGACCACGCCCGAGGATTTGCGCGGGATGATTGCCGCCGAGGGCATTCTGACGGCCAAGGGCGGCGTGAGCTCGCACGCGGCGCTGGTGGCCCGCCAGATGGGCAAGGTGTGCGTGTGCGGCGCCGGGGCGCTGCAACTGGATTACGACGAGCGGACGCTGACCGTCAACGGCCAGACCTGGAAGGAGGGCGACTACCTGTCCATCAACGGCACGCTGGGCCACGTGTACGCCGGGGAAATCAAGACGGCCGCGTCGGAGATCGTGCAGGTGCTGATCGAGCAGACCCTCGCGGGCAAGGACAGCGAGACGTACCGGATGTACAAGACGCTGATGGATTGGTGCGCCAAGGTGACGCGCCTGCAGGTGCGCACCAACGCGGACACGCCGGAGCAGACCGAGAACGCCGTGGCGTTTGGCGCGACGGGCATTGGCCTGACGCGCACCGAGCACATGTTCTTCGAGGGCGACCGGATTGACGCGATGCGCGAGATGATTCTCGCCGACACCGTGGAGGAGCGCAAGAAGGCCCTGGCCAAGCTGCTGCCGTATCAGCGGGCCGACTTTGTGGGCATCTTCAAGGCGCTCAAGGGGTTCCCGGCCACCATTCGCTTCCTGGATCCGCCGCTGCATGAGTTCATCCCGCACGAGGAAGCCGCGCAGCGGGACCTGGCCGCCAAGATGGGCGTGCCGGTGGAGAAAATCGAGCAGCGCGTTCAGGAGCTGCATGAGTTCAACCCGATGCTGGGCTTCCGGGGCTGCCGCCTCGGGGTGGTGTACCCGGAAATCTCGGAGATGCAGGCCCGCGCCGTGTTTGAAGCCGCGGCCGAGGTGCAGAAAGCCGGCCTCAAGGCGAAGCCCGAAATCATGATCCCGCTGGTCGGGTTCAAGCGGGAGCTCGATTTGCAGGCCGAGGTGGTTCACCGCGTCGCCCGGGAAGTCATGGCCGAGCGGAAGGTGAAGATCCAGTACCTGGTCGGCACGATGATCGAGATTCCGCGCGGGGCGCTGACGGCCGATGAGATTGCGCAGACGGCGGAGTTCTTCAGCTTCGGGACCAATGACCTGACCCAGACCTGCCTGGGCATGAGCCGCGACGATTCCGGCACGTTCATCCCGGCCTACACGGAGGCGGAGGTGGTGAAGGCCAATCCGTTCGCCACGGTGGACCAGGTCGGCGTGGGCGAGTTGATGAAGATAGCGGTCCAGCGCGGCCGCCAGACCCGGCCGGACATCAAGCTGGGCATCTGCGGCGAACACGGCGGCGACCCGAACAGCGTGAAGTTCTGCCATCGCATCGGGCTGACCTACGTGAGCTGCTCTCCGTTCCGGGTGCCGGTGGCGCGGCTGGCCGCGGCGCAGGCGGCCCTGGAGGAAGAGGCGGAAGCCAAGGCCAAGGGCGCCCGGAAGGGCAAAAAGAAGTAGCCGGAGCCGCGCCGCGCAAACGCGGCGCGCCGGTCCCCCAATGACACGCCGCCCCGGTTGGCCGGGGCGGTTTTTTTATGGCCGGCCGGCGGCGGGGCGGCCGCGCCCGGGGCGCGGAAGGCGGGCGCCTATTTTTTGTCTGGGCCGAAGAGGCCCCGCAGCAGTTCGTTGACGGGCGCGGGATTGGTGGCGGGCGCGTTGGTGGCGGCGGGCGCGCCCGGGTCCGGGCGGGCGCCGCGGCCTTGCAGGAGGCGGCCGAGGTCGAGGCCGGGTTGCCGGGGGGCGGCGGGGGAGTTGGTGTCCCCGCCCGCGGCGGGCGGGCTTTTCCGGCTGTCCACCGCCTGCAACACGCCGCCGAGCAGGGCGGCTTTGTTGACGCTGGCTTTGGAGTTGCCGAGGGTGCCCTGCACCGTCAGGAAGTCGGGCAGCCGGGCATACACCGCGTTGGTGGGGGTGTCGCCGGCCAGGCCAAGGCGCTGGGCGAGGGTTCGTTCGAGGGAAATCGCGACGGGCAGGTGCAGCGACGAATTGGTGAGGACCTCGGCCAACTGAATGGTTCCGGCGGCCTGGGCCGCAAAGGCGGAGCCTTGCAGGGTGGCGTTTTGCACATCCACACGCCCGCCGCCGGCCGCGGCGCGCAGGGCGACCGCTTCCAGGCGGGATTGCTTCAGCTCGGGAGCGCCGCCGCCGCTGGCGCTGCCTTTGCCCGTGAGCAGGGACAGGACGGTGCCCGCGGGGTTTTGGGCCAGCTCGGGGAGGGTGCCGATGACGTTGACCACGGTTTTGAGGACGCGGGTGTACCAGGTTTTGCCTTCGAGGCTGACGAGCGCGAAGTTGAGATTGGTGAGGGTCATATCGAACTGGCCGGCGAGGTGCTTTTGGAGGCTGGCGCCGGTGAAGCCCGTGCCGTTGAGGTTGCCCTGGGCGCTTGCCGTGCCGCTGAGCTGGCCTTTGAGGTCCGGCTGGAAGGAGTTGATCAGCGGCGGCAGCGGGAGGGCTTGCGCGTTGAACGCCAGGGCGTATTTCCAGCCGGGCACGCCGAGGTCCAGGTCAGCGGTGGCGTCGGCGGGCGCGCCGTTGAGCGTGAGTTGGCATGGGTTGACCACGACCCGGCCGCCGTCAATCCGGACGGTGGCCTGGGCGTCGGCGATTTCCAGTTCGCGCAGGTACAACCGGGAGATGGCCGCGTGGGCGGTGAAGTGGTGGAAGGGCAGCGTCAGGGCCTCGGGTTCCGGGCTGGCCGCCGCCGGCGCGGACGCGTCCGGGGCCGCGGGGGTTTCGCGCGCGGCGGCCGGGGTGGCGGCCATGAAAAGGTCGTAGTAGCGGGTCAGGTCCAGCGCCTCGGCCGTCAGTTTGAGGTCGCCCTGGAGGGCGTTGGTGCGGGACCAGTCCACCCAGCCGGTGAGCTGGAGCTGGTTGGTCGCGCGCGCGGTGGGCGTGAGCGCCAACTGGAACTGGCGCACCTCGGCTTTTTGCTGGCGCGCGGAGGCGTCCAGGCGCATCGTGGCCGCCAGCGGAGCGCCGGGGGCCGGCTGTTTCGGGTCGGCGACGACGAGGTTGGCCACTTGCAGGTCCGCCTTTACGGCGGACGCGCCGCGGGGATCGTATTGGGCGGTGGCCTGGGCGTTGATGTCCACGGACACCAGCTTTTGATTCGCCAGCAACGGTTCGAGGAAGGGGCCCGCGCCGTGCTGGTTGAAATCCGTCAACCGGGCGGTCAGCTCAACGGTCTCTTTTTCCCGGTGATACTTCGCGGCCAGGTCGAAGCGCCCGCCGTCCCGGGCGTCCTGCGTCAGCGTGCCGGCGAGCTGGCGGACTTGGATTTCCCGCGGGGTCAGGCCCACGTCGAAATCCGCCCGGGCGCCCAGGTGGCGGACGGCGTTTTCGCCCCATTGGGCGGTGAGGTCGGCGAGGGTGGCCTGGCCGGCGAGCGTTTGCGACTGCGGCTGCCGGGCCAGGCGGGCGTTGAGCTCGAGCGTGCCGGAGGCGAGGTTGATTTCCGGTTGCGGCAGGGCCTGGAGCAGCGGGGCCAGCATCGCCCGGGCGGCAAGTTTCAGATCGGCGGTTTCGGCCGCCAAATCGCAGACGCCGGAGCCGGACGCCGCGGCCAGCATCTGGTTGCGGTGCGCGATTTCGAGTTTGAAGCTGGCGAGGTTGAATTGGTTGAGGTCGGTGGCCTGGCCGCTGGCCTGCAAGGTCACCGCGGCTTCCGCGAGCGGCTGGCCGCCGACCTGGGTTGCCAGGTGGTCAATTTGGGAGTCGAGGTTGAACGTGATTTGCCGGCCGCCCTGTTGCGAGAGGATCTGGGCGCGGGCGGTCACCCGGCCCGCGGTGGCCACTTCGTCCAGGAACGGTTTCCAGTCGGCCAGGTTGAGGTCCGTGAGCGTGAAGCTGAACGTCGAGTCGCCCAGGGAACTGTGGGTGTCTCCCCAGGAGAGGGGCATCGGGTGGGTGAGGTCGCCCTGGAGCAGCGGGCGGCCGTTCTGGGTGCCGGTCAGCGCCAGTTGGCGCGCCAGGGCGGTCTTTTGCCCGAAGTCCAGGGTGAGGTCGTATTCCTGGTGAAGATCGAATTGGGGCGTGGTCTGGCCGGCGCGGGTCACCTGGAAGCGGCTGACCTCCACCTGGCCGCGGGCGGTGATGTTCGTGCCGCCGCGGGACAACTCGATTTGATGCGTCGAGCGGAGGGTGGTGGGGCCGAAGTCCAGGCCGTGCGGCGCGCCGAACAGGTTCAGGAGCTGGTGATCTATGCCGGTCAGGGAGAGGTCCAGGCGGCCTTCGAGCGCTTCGAGCGCGAGGGGGCCGCTGGCGCGCAGTTCGCCCAGGGACACGTCGTTTTTATGGATGCGCAGGGCTGCTTCTTTGACCTCGGTGGGCGTGACTTCCGCGTCGAGCGCGCCGTGGACCCCGGCGAAGCCGGCCAGGGCGTTTTCGGCGCGGCGGACGTCCAGTCGGGCGCTGCCCTTGAGGGAAGCCGGCTGTAAATCCGCCGCCAGGGCGAAGTCATAGCGGCCCTCCAGTTGCGCGTGCAGCAGGGCGTTGGAGCCGGTCAGGCGCAGGTCGCCCGCCAGGGTCAGCCGGCCCGGCTGGCCGTTTTTCAAATCCTCCACGGTGACGTTGACCCGGGCGAGTTCGAGGAGGTCGGGCGGGCCCTGGGCGTGGTTTTTGACCTGGCGAAAGGTGGCGTCCCGGAGGGCGAGCTGTTTCAGGTCCACCCGGAGCGGGCGGGCGGGCGCGGGGGCGGGCGGCGGCGATTTTTCGACCGGGGGGGCGGCGGGCGTTGCCCACAGCGGGTCCAGGTTGCTGGTGCCATCGGGGTTTTCGGCCACGGTGATCGTGGGCGAAGCCAGCGTGAGTTCATCCACGCGGAAATTGCCGCCGAGGATGGCCAGGAGGTGGTAGCGCAGGCGCGCTTCGGCCACGGTGGCCAGCGGCTCCGCCCCGGTGGTCTGCACTTTGAGATCGTGCAGAACGACCTGCCGGAAAGGGCGGATTTCCGCCTTGCGCACAGTGATTTGGGCATTCATCGCGCGGCTGACGCGGGGCAGAATCACGCGCGTGAAGAAGCCGGAGCTGGTGGCGATGAAATAAACGAGGAGGAGCAGGGCGGCCAATAGGCCGCCGCCCCAGGCCAGCGCCCGGAGCCAGCGGCGCGGTTTCCTGGAGGTTGAACCCGGTTGCATCTCAGTCATCATAATAAAGCGTTGAAGTTACTCTGGCGGGTTGTGGGCCGGGGCTGGTCGCGCCCGGCCCGGCCATTCTGATTCCGCGGACACGATAGCGCCGGTTGCGCGCCGGGCCAAGCGTTTGTTTGCTCCAGGCACGACGCGGCCGCGCCGGTGGATATTCAAGGCGCCGGCGGCGCCGGGGCGGGCGGCGGGGCGTTGGTGAGGAGCTTGAGTTGCGTTTTGCGGGTCAGCTCCATTTCGGCTTTGCCGTTGTAGTCAATGATTTTGCCGCTGACGGCGACGGCCTTGCCGCTGAGGTTGGGCAGATTCTCGAATTGATTGGTATGGCGGCTGCGAATGATCGCGGCGAAGGGGCTGGCGGGGTATTTCTTGTCAAAGTTCAGGAAGGTGATGCTGGGCCGGATGCTGACCTGGGCCACAACGCCGGTCACCGTGGCCTGCTTCCCGATGTATTCGCCGGCCTGGGCGGCGCTGAGGGTAAGGGCGGGCGCGTTGGTTTCATCGGCGCGGCTGGATCCGGCGCCGGGCAGGCACAGCACCAACGAAAGCAGAATGAGGAACTTCATACAACCCGCAGCATGAGCCGGGCGTTCGCCGGGATCAAGCAGGGAATCGCGCCGGGCTGGCCGCTTCCGGGCCGGCAAATGCCGGGTTCCCGGTTCCGGCGCGGGCCGTTAAGACGGTTTGCCTGGCCCGGCCTGGAGTTGCCGCAGAATCTTCCGGTGGGCGCCGGCAAAGGCCAGTTGGTTCAAGGCGCGCCGCTCCACCCACCGGGCGCCGGCCCGGGAGGGGGTGGTTTCACCGCGCCAGGCCGCCCGATATGCCGCCAGCGTGATGCGGTAGCGCGTGATGGTGTGTGGGAGGACGGCCAGCGGTTCCAGCGCCGCCGGCAATCTCCCGAGAGCTTTGCGCGCCGCCGCCCGCGCATCGGAATCTCCGGGCGCGACCTCGACATTGGGGAACTCCCACAGGCGCGCGTTCACCCCCCCGGCGGGGCGTTGCCGCACGAGAACCCGTCCGTGCCGCTCCACCACAAACGCCATGAACCGCCGCGGCGTCGGCCGGGTTCGCCGCGGGCGCTCCGGCAGTTCCGCCACCCGGCCCGTGCGGTGCGCCACGCACGCGCCGGACACCGGGCATAGCGCGCACCGGGGCTGGCGCGGCGCGCATACGAGCGCCCCCAGTTCCATCAGCGACTGGTTCAACGCCGCGCAGCCGCGGCGCGCCCGGAGCCCGGCCGCGCGCCGCACCAGGGCTTCCGCCAGCTCCCACAATCGCGCGTTGGCCCGGCCCGCGCGCGGGTTTCCGGCGACGCCATAAAGCCGCGCCAGCACCCGCATCACGTTGCCATCCAGGACGGGCCGCGGCTGGTTGAAAGCGATGCTGCAGATGGCCCCGGCGGTGTAGCGCCCGATGCCCGGCAGCGCCCGCACCGCGTCGAAGTCGCGCGGGAAGCGGCCGTGGTGTTGTTGCTGGATGATTTGCGCCGCGCGCTGCAGGTTGCGCACCCGGGCGTAATAGCCGAGCCCCTCCCAGAGTTTGTGCAGGGTGGCGGGCGGGGCGTCCGCCAGGGCGGCGAGATGGGGCAGCGCCCGCAGCCAGCGCCGCCAATAGGGCAGGACGGTTTTGACCTGGGTTTGCTGGAGCATGATTTCGGAAACCCAGATGGCGTAGGGGTCGCGCGTGCGGCGCCAGGGCAGGTCGCGCGCGTGGCGCGCGAACCACGCCAGCAGCTTTTGGACGATGTCGCCATTCTTCATCGCGATGCCGAAGCCTAAGGCGGAAGGCCGGAATCGGAAATGCGAAAGAAGCGCGGCGCGGGAAGTTGCGCGCCGCGCCGGGGGCGTCCTTTGGCTTACGGCTGGCTTGCCCTGCCGCCGCCGTCGCTTTACGATGCCGGCATTCGTGTGAAACCGTTGACCTCCTATACCGGCAAGCTCACCGAGGCGCAGGCGGCCGCCCTCCGGAGCTGGCTGCAGGCGCATTTTTACCAGTTTCGGCCGGTGCCGTATGCGCGGTTTGCGGCGGACAAGGAGAAGACCAGCGTGGTTTTCTACGAGAGCGGCAAGCTGGTGGTGCAGGGCAAGGGCACGCAAGAGTTTGTCGAGTTTGTGCTGGAGCCGGAGATTCTCAAGGAGGCGCGGCTGGGATATGAGGCGGTGCTGAATCCCGATCTGCTGCTGCCGCGGCTGGGGGTGGACGAAAGCGGCAAAGGCGATTTCTTCGGGCCGCTTTGCATTGCCGGCGCCTACGCCAACGCGAGCGTCGTCAAGGCCTGGGCGGAGGCGGGGGTGCGCGACTCGAAGAACATCACCAGTGAAAAGCGCATCAAGGACCTGGCGGAACTGATTCGCAAAACGCCCGGCGGCGTCACGACGGTGGTGCCCATTGGCAACGAAGCCTACAACCGGCTGTATGGGAAGATGGGCAGCGTCAACGCCATTCTGGCCTGGGGGCACGCGCGGGTGATTGAGAACCTGATGCAGCAGCGGCAGCGGATGAATCCTCCGCCGGTGCGGGCCATCAGCGACCAGTTCGCCCACAGCAAGGAAACCGTGGCCCGGGCGCTGATGGGGTTGGGGCGGGAGATTGAGCTGGTGCAGAAACATCGGGCCGAGGAAGACCTCACCGTGGCGGCGGCTTCGATCCTGGCCCGGCATGAATTCGTCACCCGCCTGGGCGCGCTGGAGAAACAGTGCGGCCGGAAATTGCCCAAGGGCGCTTCGGCCGCGGTGGATGCGGCGGCGCGGGAGATCGTTGACCGGCTGGGCGCCGAAGGGCTGGCCAAGGTGGCGAAGATGCACTTCCGCACCGCCTATCGCGCCCAGGGGTTGCCCGAGCCGCCGAAAACCGAATGGCGGCGGCGCGCGTAGCGCGTGGCCCCGGGCTATCTCCGCCGTTTCGTTGGACTGCGCAACCTCTGCGCAGTGGCGGGACGCAAGCGAGCAAAGCTTGCGCAGCGCCACGGCTAAACCTGCGAAATCCAAGGCCTTGGGCGCTTGGCACGCCATCTGCAATATACCACGGCATCGTGCGGCTCGAGACGGCGCGGACGCGCGTTTTGGCGCCGCATACAACCAAACCGTAAAAGAAATAAGTATGAAAATGAATCAATGGTTAGTGATGGCGGGGCTGGCGGCGGTGATGAGCCTGGGAGCCGATCAAGTCGTGGCGCAGCCGGGCGGCGCTCCTCCCGGCGGCCGGCCGGGGCGCGGCAATTTTGATCCGGCGCAATTCCAGCAACGCATGATGGAACGCACCCGGGAAATGCTGGAGGTGACCAGCGACGAGGAATGGAAGGCGATTCAACCGCGCGTGCAAAAGGTGCGGGATTTGCAGCGGGAAGCTTTCAGCGGCCTGGGCCGCGGGATGATGGGCCGCGGGCCGCGGCCGGGCGACGGCGCGCCGCCGAGCGATCCAGGCGCGGCGCGGCGCGGAGGGTTCTTTGGCGCGCCCAGCCCGGAAGCGGAGGCCTTGCAGAAGGCGATTGACGCCAAGGCGCCGAAGGCGGAGCTCAAGGCGGCGTTGGAGAAATACGCCGCTTCCCGCAAAGCCAAACAGGCGGAGATGGAGAAGGCCCAGGCGGCCCTGCGCGAGCTGCTGACGCCGCGGCAGGAAGCCATCGCGGTGCTCAACGGCTTGCTGTGAGCGGGCGCCCGGCGCGAAGCGCGGTCCGCGGAAAGACGGTTTGCCCCTTCCCCGCGCTTCCGCCTCCGGCCCCCGCGGCGAAGGTTCGCCCATGAGTGAATTGGCAGCCCAGGAAGCCGCCTGGAAGCAGTTGCTCGACCGGATGGTGGCCGCCCGCCAACTGGCGGCGGCTGACGCGGCGACCCTGCTGCGGCAAAACCCGGGCGGCACGCAGGCGCCCCTGCGCGAGGAGGCGGATGTGCTCCGCTGGCTGGCGCGGGAATACGACCTGGCGTATACGACCCTGGAGGATGTCGAGCCGGATCGCGAGTTGCTATCGCTGTTTCCCGCGCGGATTCTGTTAAAAGAGGGGTTGTTGCCGCTGCGGCGCAGCAATGGCGCCGTGGAAGTGGCCACCAGCCGCCTGTTCGCAACGCAGGGGCTGGATACGCTCAAGACCCTGACCGGGTTGCCGCTCAAGCCGGTGCTGGCCGCCAGTGAAGCCATCCAGCGGGAAATGAAAAAGCGGCTGGGGGTGGGCGCGGATACGCTGGGCACGCTGAACGAGGAAGCGTCCTTCATGGTGGTGGATGAGCGCCACGAGGAGGACACCGACCTGGACGCCGCCGCGGAGGAGGCGTCCATCATCCGCTTCGTCAACCAGGTGCTGCGGGATGCGATCGAGCTGCGGGCTTCGGACATCCATTTGGAGCCGTTCGAGGAGGAGTTCCGCATTCGCTACCGGATTGACGGCGTGCTGCAGGACGTGCCGGTGCCGGCGCAGATCAAGCGGTTCCAGCCGGCGATTGTTTCCCGGGTCAAGATTCTCAGCCACTTGAACATTGCTGAAAAGCGGCTGCCGCAGGATGGGCGCATCAAGGTCCGGATCGAGGAGGTGGAGGTGGACATCCGGGTTTCGGTGATTCCGATGCTGCATGGCGAGGCGCTGGTGCTGCGGTTGCTGCGGCAGAACGCAACCCTGCGCGGGATGGGCGAGCTGGGCATGGCCGAGCGTGAATTGGGCTGCTTCCGGCGCGTGCTGCAACTGCCGCACGGCATCATCCTGGTCACCGGCCCCACCGGCAGCGGCAAGACCTCGACCCTCTACACCGCGCTCAACGAGATCAATGACGCGGACCGCAAAATCATTACCATCGAAGACCCGGTGGAGTATCAACTGCGCGGCGTCAACCAGATACAGGTTTCGGAGAAGGCGGGCTTGACGTTCGCGCGGGGGCTGCGCTCGATACTGCGCCACGACCCGGACGTGATTCTGATTGGCGAAATCCGCGACCAGGAGACGGCGCAGATCGCGGTGCAGGCTTCGCTGACGGGGCACCTGGTGTTTTCGACCCTGCATACGAATGATGCGCCGGGGGCCCTGACGCGGCTGGTGGATATGGGCGTGGAGCCGTACCTGGTGGCTTCGTCGCTCGAAGCCGTGCTGGCGCAGCGGCTGGTGCGCGTGCTGTGCGAACGGTGCAAGCAGCCTGACGATTCCCCGGCGGCCCGGGCGTTCAAGGGGCAGGTGGGCATCCCCCTCGCCACCGTGATTTATCGTTCGGTCGGCTGCCCGGCGTGCCGCCAAACCGGCTTCTACGGCCGCCACGCCATTTTCGAGTGGATGGACAGCGACGACGAGATTCGGCAGTTGATCCTCAAGAATGCCTCGAGCGACGCGATCCGGGATGCCGCCCGCCGCGCGGGCATGCAAACCCTGGCCGAGGACGGCTGGCGCCTGGTTCGCCTGGGGCGCACGACCGTCGAGGAGGTGCTCAGCGTGACCACCGCCAAAGAGATTGAGCGCACCACGCAAAAGACGGCGCTGGCGGAGGCGGGCAAGGAACCGGCGGCCCGGTCCGCGCCGTAACGGATGCGGCCATGCCGTTCTTTCACTACAAAGCCTTGCAGGCCAACGGCGCGATGACCCAGGGCGAACTCGAAGCCGCGGGCCGGGCGGAGGCCTTCGCGCAAATGGTCGAGTTGGGGCTGCGCCCGGTCAGCCTTGCGGAAAAAGCGGGCGCGGACACCGGGGTTGCGCTGCCGGCCTCGCTGGCCGCGTTGTCGTTCGGCAAGCGGTCAGCCCGGGTTTCGAGCCGGGAACTGGAGAACTTCACGCGGCTGCTCTCGAGTTTGCTGGCCGCCGGGGTGCCGCTGAGCCGCGCGCTGGTGATTCTTTACCGGGAGGCTTCCTCGCCCGCCGCCAACGCCAAGTGGAGGGAAATCCATGACCTGGTCGTGGACGGCATGTCTTTGGCGGATGCGATGGGGAAGTCGCCGGAGACGTTTCCGCGGGTTTATACCGCGATGGTGCAGGCGGGGGAGACGGGCGGGTTCCTGGACCTGGTGCTGGCGCAGATCGCCGACTTTCAGGCGCGCGAGAAGGAACTGCGCTCCAAGGTGCTGTCGGCGATGCTTTATCCGAGCATCCTGTTTGTGCTGGCGATCGGGGTGTTGATTTTTCTCCTCACGTTCTTCATTCCGCGCTTTCAGGGCATCTTCAAGGGGTTTAATGCCGCGCTGCCCCTGGCGACGCAGGTGGTGATCGGGGTGAGCAACCTGGTGCGGGGCTACGGGCTGTTCGTGTCCGTGGGATTGGGAGTGGCGGCGTTCATGCTGCGGACCTGGTTTGCCTCGGAGAAAGGCCGGCGCGTGTGGGAGGGGCTGGTGCTGCGGTCGCCGGTGGTGGGGCCGCTGGTGGCCCAGTTTGCCATGGCGCGGTTTTGCCGGATGCTGGGCACGTTGCTCGGCGCCGGGGTGCCGCTGGTGCAGGGGCTGAACGTGGCGCGCAAGTCCATCGGCAACCAGATTCTGGTGGACGCGGTTGCGCAATCCATCGAGCGCGTGCAGCAGGGCGGGGAGTTGGGGACGAGCCTGGCGGAGACGCGCGGCCTGTTCCCCGGCTCGGTGGTGGAAATGATTTCGGTGGCCGAGGAGAGCGGCCGGCTGGATCAGGAGCTGGTGCGGATCGCCAATGTCACCGAGGGCGACCTGGATCGGGAATTGAAGACGGCGGTGGCGCTGATGGAGCCGCTGATGCTGTTTTTCATCGCTGCGTTCATCGGCACGATCTTTATCAGCATGGTGCTCCCGATCTTTACGCTGCAAGACTACATTAAATGACCTACGACGAAGCTGACTTATGAGACTCAACCCATTAAACAAGAACCGAACGGCCGGCGGGCGAGCGCGGGGCTTCACGCTGGTGGAATTGCTGTTGGTGCTGGTGATCCTGGGCATCCTGGCGGCCATTGTGCTGCCCCGGTTTACGAATCGCACCCGGCAGGCCCAGATCGCCGCGACGCAAACCCAGATCGCCACCTTCAAAACGGCCCTGGAAGCCTACGAAGTGGACAATGGCTACTATCCCCGGGGCCGGAACGGGCTGATGGATTTGATCCAGCAGCCGCGCGATGCCCAGAACTGGCGCGGGCCGTATCTCCAGGCCGATGCCCTTCCCAAAGACCCGTGGGGCAACGATTACATCTACGAATGCCCGGGACGGCATAATCCCACCTCGTATGATTTGAGCTCTCCGGGGCCGCCGGGCGAAAACATGGTGATCGGCAACTGGACCCTCAAACGGTGAACGCGCAGCCAGACAACCGGGCGCGCATGCGCGCCGACGCGGGCGCGGGCGGAAACGGGCGCCGGCGGCCAAACGGGTTCACGCTTATCGAGTTGATCCTGGTGATGGCCCTGCTGACGGTGGTGGTCGCGTTGACCGCGCCGAAGCTCTCACGCTTTTTCCATGGCCGGACGCTGGATTCGGAAGCGCGCCGGTTGCTGGCGCTGACGCGCAGCGGCCAGAGCCGCGCGGTATCCGAGGGAGTGCCGATGGATTTATGGGTGGATGCGGCGGCGGGGGAATTTGGGCTGGCCGCGGAACCCAGTTATGAACCCAGCGATCCCAAAGCCGTGGAGTTTGCCCTCGACAGCGATTTGCAAATCAAGGTGATCGGCGGGACGGCGGCCGCGGCTCCGGCCAGCGCGCTGCCGCATTCCCGGGAAACCCGCCGGGCCAGCGCGCCGCGCGTGGCGCTCGCCCGGGCCCATCTGCCGGCGATTCGCTTTCTGCCGGACGGGACGGTCGGCGACACCAGCCCGGTGAAATTGCAACTGACCAGCCACGACGGCGGCTCGCTTTGGCTGGCGCAGTCGCGGGATGGATTGAACTATGAAATCCGCAGCGCCCATGACTAGCCGCCGGCGGCTCGCCGGCGCGAAAAGGCTATCCGAGGCAGCGTTCACGCTGGCGGAGATGCTGGCGGCGCTGCTGTTCATGGCGATCGTGATTCCGACCGCGCTCGGGGGGTTGCACATCGCCAGCCTGGCGGGGACAGTGGCGGAGCGCAAAGGCGAAGCCGTCCGCGTGGCGCAACGGCTGCTGGCCGAGAGCCTGCTGGCCACCAACTGGAACCAGTCGGTTCAAAGCGGCACCCTGACGGAGGCGCAGCGCCAGTTCCGGTGGACTCTCCAGAATGATCCCTGGGATCAGGACCCCAACCAGGAGGCGATGCGCCTGCTGACGGTGGAGGTGACCTACACGGCGCGCAACCGCGACTATTCCGTGCGCTTGAGCACGCTGGCGGACAGCACGCTGCCTTAGACAAACGGCTCATGAACCGGACGCGAAATCTGAAACTGAAGACCGCCCCGCGCCCGGGGCGCATCGCCGCCGTCCGGACGGGAAAAGCGGTTTCGCGCTCCGGCGCCCAGGCCTTTACGCTCATCGAGATGCTGCTGGCGCTGGCCATTTGCGCCATTGTCCTGGTGGCCATCAACGGGGTGTTTGCCACCGCCCTGCGCCTGCGGGACAATACCTCCGGCGCCCTCGAAGAATCGCTGCCGGTTAATCGGGCGCTGGCCCTGCTATACCAGGATTTGAAAGGAACGGTCAACCCGGGCAGGTCGCTGGCGGGCGATTTCCGGTGTGGGGTGCCGGCGGTCGGGGCCACGATGGGCTTGAGCGGCGAAGCCGGCAGCGCGGGGCTGGATTTCTACACCACAACCGGCACCCTTTCCGACCGCGCCCCCTGGGGCGATGTGCAGGAGGTTTTCTATGAATTGAAGGCCCCCGCGAACCGGGAGCAGGCCGGCATGGACCTGGTGCGCTGCGTGCATCGCAATTTGTTGGCCACCACCATTCTGGCCCCGGACATCCAGCGGCTGATGAGCGGGGTGCAAACGCTGGAGTTTGATTGTTATGATGGCGCGCAATGGCGCGACACCTGGGATACCAGCAACACCGACACCAACCTGCCAGTGGCCGTGCGCGTCCGCATCCAGCTTGCGTCCCGCCCGGGCCAGGCGGGAGGCGAACCGTCTCCGATTGAGATGGTCGTCCCGCTGGCGCCGCAAACTCACGCCCGCGCGATGGCGGAGGAGTCCTTATGAGGCTGCGGGAAAAATCTCCGGCCTCCGGGTTCGCCCGGTCCGCGCGCCGCTGCCGCGCCGGTTCGGTGCTGGTGATCGTGTTGTGGATAGCCTTCGGCCTGGTAAGCTTGGCGTTGTATTTCGCCAACGCCATGAGCTTTGAACTGCGCGCCGCCGACAACCGGGTGTCGGCGCAAGCGGCGGACCAGGCAATTGAAGGCGCGGTTCGCTACCTGAACTACCTGCTGGCGGCGCAAATCAGCAATGGCTCCAACGGCGTGCTGCCGAGCCTGGAGGAGCCGCTGTGCCAGGCAGTCCCGGTCGGGGAAGCCCACTATTGGCTGATTGGCCGCGATACCAACAACCCGATCGGCCCGGGCCAATTATGCTTTGGCCTGGTGGACGAAGCCGCGAAACTCAACCTTAATTCCGCGGAGGGCGACACCCTGATCTGGCTGCCCCGCATGACCGAAGACCTGACCCAGGCCATCCTCGATTGGCGGGACACCAACGGCAATGGCCCCACCGTCATCTACTACGCCATGCAGCAGCCCGCCTACCAGTGCAAGTGCGATCTCTTTGAGACGGTGGACGAGTTGCGCCTGCTCTACGGCGCCGACATGGACACCCTGCTGGGCGAAGACGCGAATCGCAATGGCGTCCTGGATGCCGCTGAAACCGATGACAACCAGAATAACCTGCTCGATCCCGGGGTGCTGGAGTATTGCACCGTCTATAGCCGCGAGCCGAATACCCAGCGCGATGGGTCCGCCCGCATCAACGTCGCCAACCTAAACGGCTTCGCCGCGCAGCTCGGCTCGCTGCTGGCCACGAATTTTGGCGCGGCGCGCGCCGATCAAATCCTGGCAACGGTCGGCCTGGCGAGCAGCCGCCCGGGGCGCGCGCCCGGCGGCGGCGCCACGGGGACGCGCTTCACCAGCCCGCTCGCGTTTTACCTGGGCAGCGGCATGACGGCGGCGGAGTTTGCGCTCATCAGCACGAACCTGACCGCAACCGAGGGGGCGTACGTCACGGGCCGGGTCAACGTGAACACCGCCAGCGCGGCGGTGCTGGCCTGCTTGCTGGAGGGGGATGTCGCGGTGGCGGAAATGCTGGTCAACTATCGGCAATCCAATCCGGACGAACTGACCTCGATCGCCTGGGTGGCGGACGCCTTGCGGCAGAATTACCCGGAAGCCCTGCAAACCCTGGCCGCCCGCGATGTGCTCACCACGCAAAGCTACCAATTCACTGCGGATGTGGCGGCCCTGGGGCCATTTGGCCGCGGATACCGGCGCGTAAAATTCGTTTTCGACACCAGCAGCGGCAGTCCCGTGATCGTTTACCGGCAGGACCTGACGCATCTCGGCTGGGCCCTGGGGCCGGAGGTGCGCCAGGACTGGCTCTTAGCGGGGACACAACATGATTAAATTGAACCGACCAGACTGGTTCCGGCGCCAACGCCCTTCCGGGGTGCTGGGGCTGGCCCTGGACGGCAGCCGCCTCGAGGGCCTGGCCCTGCGGCGCGCCAACGGGGCCCTGCACGTTCACGGGGCGTTCTCCGTCTCGCTGTCGCTTGACCCGCTGACCAATGACCCCGAATTGGTGGGCCGGGAAATACGCAATCATCTGGAGGCCCAGGGGATTCGGGAGCGCCCCTGCGTGGTGGCCCTGCCGCTCAAGTGGGCGCTTACGACCCAGGTCGAAGTGCCGGAACTGCCGGAGGCGGACGTTGCCAGCCTGCTGCAGATTGAAGCCGAACGGGGGTTTCCCTGCGATGTCCAGACGCTCCACATCGCGACGTCGCGCTTCCAGACCGCCGACGGCAAGCAACACGCCCTGTTGATCGGCATTCCGAAAAACCACCTGACCGCCCTGGAGCGGGCGCTGCGCGCAGCAAAGTTAAAGCCGCTGAGCTTCGCGCTGGGCGTCGCGGCCTTGCAACCCCCCGGCCTCGCGGCGGCGGACGGCGTGCTGGCGCTGGCGATCAGCGAAAGTCATGTGGGATTACAGCTTACGGCCGGCGGCGGGGTGGCAGCGCTGCGGGCGCTGGAAGGCGCGCTCGAAGTCGAGGGAAGCCAGCGGCTGCTCCGGGCGGATGTCGTGGCCCGCGAAGTCCGCATCACCCTGGGGCAATTGCCGCCGGGCCTGCGGGAAACCGTGCGGCGCATCCGGGTATTTGGCCCGACCCACCTGAGCCGCCAATTGGCGGATGAGTTGGAATTGCGGCTGGAGGCGGCCGGCCTGGAAGTGGAGTCCGTGGAACGTTATGCCGCCAACGAATTCGGCAGCCCGGCGCCCCCGGATACGCCGGTCTCGCCCGCCTTCAGCCTGACGGCGGAACGGCTGGCCGAACGCCGCGCGGGATTCGAGTTTTTGCTGCCCACGCCGACGCCCTGGCAGCAATGGGCGGCGCGCTATTCTTCGGGCAAGCTGCGCACGGTGGCCATGGCGGCGGCGGCGGCGGCCCTGGTGGTGGGCGGGTTGTTCCTTTACCAGCAGGTCCGGCTCTGGCGCCTGGAATCGCAGTGGCGCGGGATGCAGGCGGCGGTGCGCCAGTTGGAAGATTTGCAGGAACAAATCCGGCGTTATCGGCCCTGGCACGACAACTCGGTGCGCAGCCTGACCATCCTGCGGCATCTCACCGAAGCCTTCCCCGAGGACGGCGCCGTGACGGCCAAGACCGTGGAGATCCGGGGCTTAAACAACGTGACCTGCACCGGCACGGCGCGCAACTACCCGGCGCTGCTGAAGACGGTCGAAAACCTGCGCAAGGTCCGCCAATTCCGCGAGGTGGCCCTGGGACCAACCCGGGGCCAATCGCCCGCGCTGCAATTCACGTTCAACTTCCAGTGGAATGAGGGGGGCCAAAATGCCGATTAAAAACCGCCAGCAATTCCTCCTCATCGCCGCCGGGGCCGCCCTCGTCCTTTTGGCGGGAGACCGGCTCGTGCTGTCCCCGCTCCTGAAAGCCTGGGGCCAGCGGGCGGCCCGCCTCACCGAATTGCAGAAGCAAATTACCGACGGCCGCTTGCTCCAGCAGCGCGAGCCAAGCATCCGCAGCCGCTGGCAGCAAATATCCGAAAACACCCTGCCCGCCAACACCTCGGCGGCCGAGCAGCAGGTCTTCAAGGCAATTGATCTCTGGGCGCAAAACAGCGGGGTGACGATCGCGGCCATCACGCCCCAGTGGAAACAGGAGAGCGACGATTACAAAACCTTTGAATGCCGCGTGGACGTTGCTGGCGACCTGGGCAAGCTCAGCCGCTTTCTGTACAGCGTCGAGCGGGAGCCGATGGCGCTGAAACTCGAATCGGTGGAACTGGGCGCGCGCGACAAGGAAGGCCAGCAGCTTTCGCTGGGCCTGCAACTCAGCGCCCTGGTCCTCACTCCGCAGAAACCGTGAACCCGCTGCCGCGTATGAGCTTGCTGACCGAACGAATGAGTGCCAGGCGCTGCCGATGGCGGCGGGCCGCCGGCCGGGCGGCGGGCGGGATCCTCCTGGCGTTCCTCCTGGTCAGCGGGCCGCCGGCCGCCGCCCAGGAACCGGCCGCGGAAAACCATACGAATGACCTCAGCGACTCCGAGATGCTGGCCCGCCTTGGCGAGCTGCTTCAAGCCGTCGAATCCGGCCAGTTTGATAATCTGGAGCGGCCCGAAAACCTCAGCGCCACCAATGAGGTTTCCCCGGCCAGCCCGGCGGCCCCGGGCGCCAGCCGCCCCGCCACGGGAGCGGCGGCCACGAACGGCACGAACCGTTTCCCCGGTTCCAGCCGATCGCAGAAGGACGCACGCCATTTCCGCGGCCGCCGTTCCGCGCGGCCCAGTGATAACACGCGCAGCAGTTCACGCCCGGCCGGCGACCCCAGCCCGGAAGGCGACCGCCGCCCGGCCGCCGCACCCGCGGGAACCAACAGCCGCCCGGCCAGCCTTGACTTCTCCGCGTTCAAAATCATTGCGGACCGGAATATCTTTGACCCCAACCGCTACGCGCACCGGGCGGGGGAGCCCCGGGTTCGGCCCGCGCCCAAGGTCATTGATACCGTGACGCTGGTCGGCACCATGAGTTATGAAAAGGGCTGGTTCGCCTTTTTTGACGGAAGCAGTTCGGAGTTCCGGAAGGCGTTGCAACTGCGCGACACGATTGCCGGCTACCAGGTGGCCGGCATCGCGCCCGACAATGTGGCGCTGGCCGGGGAAACCAACCGGCTGGAATTGAAAGTGGGAACGCAGTTGCGCCGCGAAGATGGCGGGCCCTGGCGGCTCGCCAGCCCGACGGAAGCCAACTCCACCCCGGCCGCTTCCACCGCGACCAACACCACCGCGACCGCGGCCGCCCCGGACGCGGCCCCCGCCGCCAGCGACGCGGAGAGCGACATCATCAAACGACTGATGCAAAAACGTCTGGAGGAATAATTGACAATGAAGACCATTCACCACCTGTTGTTGTTTGCCGGCTTAACCGCGAGCGTTTGCGCCGCCGGAGCGGCGCCCGCGCCGGACGAGACCCCAACCAACGCCCCCCCGGCGGCCCTGGCGGACACCAAGGCCGCCCCCGCCAGCCCGCAACCGGCCGCGCCCGCTTCCCCCGCGGAGAACGCCGGCGCCCCGGCCGCCGGCACCAACGGCGTGGCCGCCGCAGCGGCCGCGCTGGAACCGCCAGTGCGGATTGAGCAAGGCACCAACGGCCTGCGGCTCAACTTCCATAACGCCCCGCTTAACCTGGTCCTGGACTACCTGAGCGACGCCGCCGGCTTTATCATCAACAAGGAGGCGGACGTGCGCGGCACGCTGGATGTCCAGGGCAAGGATCTGACCCGGGAGGAAGCGGTCGAAGTGCTGAACTCGGCCCTCAAGAAAAATGGCTACGCCGTCATCCGCAACGGGCGCATCCTGACCATTGTCGCGCAGGACTCCGCCAAAACCAAAGACCTTGAAATCGTGCAGGGCAACGACCCCGAGGCGGTGGAAAAATCCAATGAGGTCGTGACCCAAATCATCCCCGTGCGCCACGCCAACGTCAACCAACTGGTGCCCAACCTGGAATTGCTGCTGCCGTCCACGGCCACGCTCACCGCCAACGAAAGCGCCAGCTCGCTGATCCTGGTGGCGACCAAGACCGACATCAAACGCATGCTGAAAATCATCTCCGCCCTGGACACCTCGATTGCCAGCGTTTCCACCATCCGGGTGCTGCCGCTCAAATACGCGGACGCCAAAGAAACCGCGACGCTCATTACCCAGCTATTCGCCCCCCCGCCCGGAAGCCAAACCAGCGGCCGCGGCGGCTTTTTCAGCATGTTTGGCGGCGGCGGTCCGCCCGGGTTTGGCGACCGCGGCCGCGGCAGCAGCAGCAACAACCGGAGCGGCCCCGGCAGCGGCGCGGCCGCCGCGCAGGTGGTGGCGGTGGGCGACGACCGCTCCAATTCGGTCGTGATCAGCGCGCCCGCGGACCTGCTGGCCACCATCGTGACCATGGTCATGGAAATTGACCAGGAGGTCACCGATGTCACCGAGTTGCGCGTCTTTCGCCTGGCCAACGCGGATCCCGCGGAAATCTCCGAGCAACTGGCCCTGCTGTTCCCCGAGCCCACCGGCGCTTCCGGCACCGGCAGCACGGGCTCCCAGATGCCCTTCTTTTTCCGCGGCAGCACCGCCACCCGCCGCGGCGGCGGCGCCAGCGACAGCGACCGCGCCAAAAAGATGGGCCGGGTGCTGGCCGTGGCCGACCCGCGCACCTCTTCCCTCATCGTGATGGCCTCCAAGACGCTCATGCCGCAGATCGCCGACATGATCGCGGAGCTGGATGCCGACAAAGGCCGCAAGGAGGTCGTGGGATTCTATGACCTGCAAAACGCGGACCCCCAGGATGTGCAAGCGGCGCTCGAGGACCTGTTCAACCGCAATACGCGCAGGAGCAGCAGCAGCCAAAACTCCCGGTTGGGGGATAACAATCCCCTGACCCGCCGGGCGACGCAAAACACGCAGGCCACTTCCGGCCGGACCGTCCGCAGCACCGGGGCTGCGACCCGGAATACCAGCGGCGGTTTTTAGCCGCCCGCGTCCCGGGACGGAAACCCTGAGCACGAACCACACCACGAGGTAATTATGAGAAAAACGAATATCCAATGGCGAGCGGGCCTGGCCGGAAGCCTGGCCCTGGCCCTGGCCCTGGCCTTCCCGCTCCACGCCCAGCAGCGCAGCGGCTTTGTCGGCGGCGCCCCGGGCGGCGCCGGCGCCCGCGGCGGCATGAGCGGCAGCAGCACCTCCCGGCAGTACCCCAACAACACCACCATCGGGGACGCCTATTTCTCGATTGATCCGGAAACCCGCCGCGTCGTGTATATCGCCGACGAAGCGACCGCGCAGCAAATCAGCCGGGTGCTCACCAACCTGGACCGCCCCAAGCCCCAGGTGCTCATCAAAGTCGTCTTCCTCGAAGTCTCGCATACGCGCGCGTCCGACATCGGCCTGGAAGGCGGCTGGGGCCGCCAGAATATGAGCGGCACCGTGCAGGACGCCAGCGCCGTCAACGGCTTTGGCCTGTCCGGCTTGAGCACGTCCGTCGGCACCAACCTCAACCGGTTCGGCCAGCCGTTTTCGAGCTTCTCGGCGGCGTCGCCGATCTCCCAGAACGGCGCGGGGCTGTACCAAATCCTCGGGCAGGATTACCAGGTCACCCTGCGGGCCATTGCGCAAGCCGGCAACGCCAAGGTGCTGTCCCGCCCCTCCATCCTCGCCCGCAACAATCAGCCCGCCACCATCACCGTCGGCCAGCAGGTGCCGTTAATCACCGGCGTCCGCTACGACAACTACGGCAATACCATCAACTCCGTCACCTACCGGGACGTGGGCGTGATTTTGAATGTGACCCCCTTCATCACCGCCGACGGCCTGGTGCAGATGATCGTCTCGCCCGAAATCTCCTCGGTGAATTTCACGGCCACCACCCAAATCTCGGCGGGCGTCAACGCCCCCACCATTGACATCCGCTCCGCCGACACCGTGGTGGTCACCGCCGACGGCCAGACGGTCATCATCGGCGGCCTCATCAACAGCACCAAAGCCCGCTCCGACACCAAAATCCCGGTGCTGGGCGACATCCCCCTGCTGGGAAACCTCTTCAAACGGCAGCAACGGAGCAGCAACCTGAACGAACTGCTCATTTTCCTCACCCCGCATATCGTGCAGGCGCCCACGGAACTGGCCGCGCTCACCGCCCGCGAGCGGGAAAACTCCAAAGTGCCCCAAGGGCTGACCGAGGAGGAGCTCAACCAGTTCCTGGACCAGTTGCCCGCGCAGAAACCGCTGCCGCGCTCGAATCCGCGGCCCGGCAAACGGGCGCCCGCCCCCCAGCCCGGCGATTCCTGACCGCTCCCGGCGTCCGCGCATGAAACCGCCCCACCCCGCCCGCCGATGGAACTGAGCCGCCGCAGCTTGCTGGTGTATGGCCTGCTCGGAGCCCTCTGGGTCCTGGTGCTGGGCTGGCAGACGCAGGAGCACGTGCGCGTCCGGGAGGCGGCCCGGACCGGCTTGCGCAACCGCGCCAAGGACATCGCCAACACGCTCAGCGCCATCATTCGCGGCATGCGCTTCCGCGGGGTCATTCCCCAGGAACGCCTGGAACCCGTCCTCAACGAACTGATCCACGGCCGCACCAACGAGCTGATCCAGTCCAGCGAACTGCTCTCCATCGTTTTGCTCAACGCCACCAACCAGCCCGTCGCCTCCGCCGGCCAGCCGATTGACCTCCAACGAAAAGACCTGCTGCAGGAAGGCGAGCACTGGGGCGCGCGGAGCGTCACGCTCGTCAACCCGGTGGACCTGGGCGCCAGCCTCAGCGCCCTGGGCGTGACCAATACCGTGATCCTGCCGCTCCCCGGCGAGTTCACCAACCGCGGCAGCGAGCTCGGCCATGAGTTCACCCGCCGGGGCCCCCCGCCCCCGGAAGAGATGCTCCCGCCGCGAACCCCGCCCCCGCCGGATGCGGGCGAGTTTCAGCCCGGCGGCCGGCCCGGCCGGACGCGCGAGCCGGGGAGCCGGCCGCGGCGGCCTTTCTGGCTGCGGGGCATGGCGGAGGAGGACTTTCAATCCCTGGTCGCCAAGCAAACCCTCCACGGGCTGGTGCTCACCCTGTCCACCGAGGGGCTGGCGGCGGCGATCACGCGGGATTTGTGGCTGCGGACCATCATCGTCGCGCTGGCCGGGCTCTCCGTCCTCGGCTCCGCCCTGGCCTGGCGAAACCTGGCCAAATCCTCCGAGCTGCAAATTCGCCTGGTGCGGACCAGCGAAATGAACACCCGCCTCAAGGAGATGAACCTCGCCGCCGCCGGGCTCGCCCACGAAACCCGCAACCCCCTCAACATCATCCGCGGCCTCGCCCAGATGATCTCCCGGCAAACCGCCGCCCCGGCGGAGATTCAGGAACGCTCGCGGGCGATCATTGCGGAGGCCGACAAAGTCGCCGCGCAGTTGAACGAGTTCATCAACTACTCCCGCCCGCGCGAAATCCGCCGCACCCGCCTCGCCCTCAACGCGGTGCTCAACGAAGTCGTCCGCGCCCTGAATTACGACCTGGAGGAAAAGCAGATCAACCTGCAGATCAAAGGCGAGCCCCTCACCGTCGAAGCCGACGAGCAGTCCTTCCGGCAGGCCCTCTTCAACCTGCTGCTCAACGCCATTCAAGCCGTCGAGCCCCGCGGGGAAATCCAGATCGCCGCCGAAAAACGCAATGCCGCCGAGGCCACGCTCGAAGTGCGCGACAACGGCCCCGGCGTCCCGCCGGCCACATTGGCCCGGCTCGGCGAGCGTTTCTATCGCGGACGCGAAACCACGACCGAAGGCAACGGCCTCGGTCTCGCCATCGTCAGCCGCGTGGCCGAACTCCACGGCGCACGGCTCGAAACCGGCAATGCCGCCGGCGGCCCGTTCGATGGACGACGGGTCGGCCAGGTCAACGGCAATGAAGTCGACGATGCCCGAATTATCCCCGGGTGCATGGACATCCAGGCCGGTGACCCGCCCGCCCAGCGCGGCGATCTGGCCGGCGACCTGGGCACCGATGCGGCGGCGGGCCTCGTGGAGGACTGTGCGGCGCTCGCCGGGCAGGCGTCCGCCGAGCTCGAGCGGATGTCGCGCGCCACCGCGAGCGAGCCGATCCCGGGGCAGGACTCGCTTCTTTGAGCGTCCCCCGGACCGCCCCGGACGGCGCCCCCCGCTATCCCGACCACCTGCGCGAGCGGATCGAGGCGCACCGGGAGTGGCTGCACGAATCGGGCGAGGTCGTCGTGCGCGACCAGTTGCGCATCGCCCACATGCTCGAGAGTATCGTGCGTGCCGAACTAACCGGCGCATTCTGGATCGCATGCCGGCCGGCGGGCTAAACAGCATGGTCGAGAAGGTGCGCGCACACGCGCTCGATCCGTATAGCGCGGCGGCGCTCATCCTCAAGGACCTGTAGCAGCAACGCTAGGGCGGAAAGCTGCAAAGACTAGCAGAGAACAGAGAGGAAACAATACGGCGGCGGTTCTGCCCCTGAAATCAGGGGGAACCGCCGCCGTTCTGTTTTGAGCTTCCTGGTTTCACT
>ERZ1026792.655-NODE-655-length-26242-cov-8.388206_pt1 | contig 26242 bp, 22 predicted proteins | sample MGYA00520884_ERZ1026792 | MGnify/ENA primary metagenome ERZ1026792 (study PRJEB33270, sample SAMEA104284473) | anaerobic digester metagenome | biome: Anaerobic digester microbiome; feature: mesophilic sludge digester; material: Anaerobic digester biomass | place... | reverse complement strand
TGCGGCGTAGTGCCTCGATCCTCTCGGGCGGCCAGTGGGTGATGTTGGCGAGGGTACGGGACCGGACGTGGGCGCCCTCCCGGAAGCTCTCGCGCAGGAGGATGGCCGGGGGCGAGGAGCGGTTCGGCACGGTTGCGATGTACATGCCTTCAATATAGCTCATAGAACAATAAAAAGCAAGTTGATAACTCAGCATTACATGCCTACATATTCGGCCCAGAAACGCGCCCATCCCCCACACCACCAACAACTTCAGCCTTCACTGCCCGGCGAAGATCAGTCGGGTGCGCGATGATCGCTCGGCGGCTGTGGCAGGCGGGTCGACGCGCCCGCGAGTGAAAAAGCCGGACGATGCGAGAACGGATCGAGCACCTCGAAAGACGCGACACGACAGTTGTGTCTGTCAAGCTCTGCAAATTTGCGTCATGGGTTTCAGGTGTCGTCGGGGCTGTGGGAACGGCGTGGTCGAGCGCAGCGAGATCCGCGGTTTCCACAGCCCGGTTGGGTCATGCCGCCGCGTCCAGGCGACGGAGCGCCTCCTTCTTGTGCTCGCGTAGGTCGTTCATGTTGAGGTAGCGGGTGTCCTCGATCCAGTTCTCGTGGGTCTCCACGGCCAAGGCCCTGATGAGCCGCAGGCAGCTCTCGGCATTCGGGAAGATCCGCACGACCCGGGTCCTGCGTTTGATCTCCTCGTGCTGCCGCTCCAGCATGGTGGTCGACTTCATGTGCGTGTGGTGGGAAAGCGGCAGGCGGTAGAAGGTCAGCGTCTCCTCGATATTGGCCTCGACCCAGTCACACAGCTTCGGGTACGTGGTCTGCCACCTGGTCAGCCACGCCGCGAGGTCCCGGCGTGCTTCCTCGATCGTGCGCCGGTTGTAGATCCAGCGCAGCTCCTGCAGGCAGTCGTCGTCTCCCCGCCGCGGCAAGTAGTCCAGGGCGTTGCGCAGGACGTGCACGGAGCACCGCTGCCACGCCGCCTCCGGAAGCACCTCCACGATGGCCCGGCGCAGCCCCGGGTGGTCGTCACTGACGACAAACTCCACCCCGCTCAACCCGCGCTGCCGCAGGTCGAGCAGGCACTCCTTCCAGCTCGACGCACTCTCCCGGTTGGCCAGCTCCACCCCCAGCACGCACCGCCGCCCGTCCCAATTGATCCCGATCGCCACCAGCACCGCCCGCGACCGGATCACGCTCTCGTCCCGGATCTTCTCGTACCGTGCATCGAGCACCACAAAGGGGTACGGCTCCTCCAGCGGCCGCCGCGCAAACCGCTCCAGGTCAGCGTCCAGCTTCTGGTTGATCGTGCTCACGGTCGAAGCCGACACACTGTGCCCGCATAGCTCCTCGGTGATCGCCTTCACCTTCCGCGTTGACACCCCCTGGAGGTACATCTCCGCCAACGCACTCACAAACGCCTTCTCGCTCCGCTGGTACCGCTCGAAAAGCTCGGTCGAAAACCGCCCTGCCCGGTCCTGTGGCACCCGCAGCTCCAGCTTCCCCACCCGCGTCACCAGCGTCCGCCCCCGGTACCCGCTCCGGTACCCCACCCGCTCCTCCGTCCGCTCCCACTTCCCAGCCCCGACTGCCTCCTCCATCTCCGCCTCGAGCACCTGCTGGATCGTCCCTCGCAGCAGCTCCCGAAACACATCGTCCGCCACCAACGCCGCTTTCCAGTCAATCGCAGTCCGCGTACTCTTCCTCCGGGCCATCGGTTCCTCCCTTGGGTCTCCTGCTCCGGGTCGACCCCAAGTGCTCATTGGAACCCATGGCCCTCTTCTGCAGACAATTCAGGACACTACCTTTCGGCGTTGTGGATCGTTTGGAAAATGCGGAGCGTTTGCCAAGGGTCCGTGGGAAAGCGTGTGCCTCTCCCCTGGTTGGGTAAGTGGCGGACCTGTACAATGGCCGTTCTCCGGCAGCCACGGGGTGGGTGGTCGGCCGGAGCGGGAGGTGCGATGGGTGAGAGGGTCCTGGTCACGGGCGGGTGCGGGTTCATCGGCTCGAACTTCGTACGGCTGCTGCTCGCCGAGCGGCCCGACTGGGAGATCGTCAACCTCGACAAGCTGACGTACGCGGGGCGGCTCGAAAACCTCCAGGACGTCGCCAACGAGCCGCGCTACCGCTTCGTCAAGGGCGACATCTGCGACCCGGCGGCGGTGGCCGACGCAATGGACGGCTGCACGATGGCGGTGAACTTCGCCGCCGAGACCCACGTGGACCGCTCGCTGCTCGGCGCCACCCACTTCATCGACACCGACATCAAGGGTGTGCTGGTGCTGCTCGAGCAAGCACGGCGCATCGGCCTCGAGCGCTTCGTCCAGATCTCCACCGACGAGGTCTACGGCTCGATCGCCGAAGGCTCGTTCACCGAGGAGTCCCTGCTGTGCCCGCGCAACCCCTACGCCGCCTCCAAGGCCGGCGGTGATCGGCTGGCGTTCGCGTACTGGGCAACGTACCGGGTGCCGGTGATCATCACCCGCGCCTCCAACAACTACGGGCCGTACCAGTACCCTGAGAAGCTGGTGCCGCTGTTCGTGACCAACGCGCTGCGCGACCTGCCGTTGCCGCTGTATGGCGACGGGCGCAACGTACGCGACTGGCTGCACGTCGAGGACCACTGTCGGGGCGTGCTGTTCCTGCTCGAGCACGGCGAGCCCGGCGAGGTGTACAACATCGCCGGCGGCAACGAGCACGAGAACATCGCGATCACCCACACCATCCTGCGCCTGCTGGGCAAGCCGGAGACGCTCATCCGGCCGGTCGAGGACCGGGTCGGCCACGACCGTCGCTACTCGCTCGATGGCGGCAAGCTGGCGCGGTTGGGGTGGACGCCGCGGGTGCCGTTCGCGGAGGGGCTCGAGGCCACCGTGCGCTGGTACGTCGACCACGAGTGGTGGTGGAAGCCGGTGAAAGACCACGACGGCGAGTTCCAGAAGTACTACGAGCAGCAATACGGGGCGCGGCTGGCATGAGGCTGCTGGTTACCGGCTCGCAGGGCCAGCTCGGCCGGGCGCTGGGGCAGGTCGGGCCGGCCCGGGGCCACGTCGTGGCCGGCTACGATCTCCCCGAGCTCGACATCACCGACGCGGTGCTCGTCCAGCGGGCGGTCGCGGGCGAGCGGCCCGATGCGATCGTCAACTGCGCGGCGTTCACGGCGGTCGACGCGGCCGAGGCCGACGAGGCCCGGGCCACCGCGGTCAACGGCGAAGGGGTGGCGAACCTGGCTGTCGTGGCCAACGCCGTCGGTGCCGTTCTGGTGCACATCTCCACCGACTACGTGTTCGACGGCCGTCCGGGCCGGCCGTGGCGCGAGGACGACCCGACCGGGCCGCTCTCGGCGTACGGCCGGAGCAAGCTCGCTGGGGAGCGCGTGGCGATACTGGCGGCGCAGCATCTGGTCGTCCGCACGGCGTGGCTGTTCGGCAAGGGTTGGAACTTCGTCGAGGCGATCCGCATCCAGCTCGAAGAAGGCCGCGACCCGCTGGCGGTGGTCTCCGACCAGATAGGCTCGCCAACGTACGCCGTCGACCTCGCCGAGGCACTCGTTGAGCTGCTGGAGATCGGGGCGCGGGGAGTCGTTCATGCCGTCAACGAGGGCGTCACGAGCTGGCACGGTTTTGCCGGTGAGATCGTTCGGTTGCTCGGCGTCCACGCCGAGGTCCGGCCTATCTCCTCCTCCGAGCTGAACCGCCCAGCGCTACGGCCGGCCAACTCGGTCCTCGATACCGCGCGGCTGCGAGGCCTGCTCGGCCACGGCCTGCCGCCGTGGCAGGACGCTCTCGGCCGGTACCTCCAGATGATGGGTCGAGAGCGGATGGAGTAGGGCGAGATGGCAACGCTGCGTGAGCTTGTCCGTACCCCGGCCGGCCGTTTTGTAGCGCGCTACGCTGTCATTCTCACCGTGGGCTTCACGATCTTGGCGCTCAAACCGATAAATGACTCTGTTGTCAATCGTTATACAACATTCGTCGCGCACGAGGCACGGCTCGCGCTGGTGCTTTTCGGCGACGAGGCGAAGGTCGAAGGGCAGGTGCTCTCGACCCCTCGTTTTGCAGTTGCCATTCACAACGGCTGTAACGGGCTGGAGGCGATCCTCGTGTTTGTCTGCGGGGTCCTGGCGTTCCCAGCGACGACATGGCGCCGAGTGGTGGGTGTGGCCCTCGGCTTGGTGGCCATCCAGGGCTTCAACCTCGTCCGCATCGTGGCATTGTTCTACACCGGGATCTACAAGCCGGAGTGGTTCGGTGCTTCGCACGTCTTGGTGTGGCAGTCGTTGGTCATCGTCTTTGCCGTGTCGTTGTGGGTTCTCTGGGTGCAGCGGTATGCCCGCCCGACGACCTGAACGCGGGCGGTTCTGGCGCCGGTTGCCGTGGGCGCTGCTCGGGTCCGTACTGTTATGGCTGCTGGTCCGTTCGGGCTACAACACCATGCTGACGTTCACGGCGCAGGGACTGTGCCGACTGGTCGAGCACCCGCCGGTTACGCAGGTCGTCTCCGACGGCGAGGCCGCCATCATCGGTAGATCCGACCTGAGAGCGGACTCCGGCCGGCTGCGGTACCCGCTGACCCAGATCCACTTCAACCTCATCCCGGCGTTGGCCCTGGTTCTCGCGCTGCCGGGCTGGAGGCAGTCGAACGGCTGGCAGCGCTTGGCTTCGATGCTGCTCCTGCTCGTCATCTCCCATATCTTGTCGCTGGTCTGGCACGTCCAGTACTTCTTCGCAACCGGGCTCGGGCCGTGGAGCCTGGCCAATTACGGTGCCGTCTCGCGCGAGATACTCGGTGGCCTACGGTACTTTTTCGACATCGCCGTGACGTTCACGCTGCCCTTGCTGCTGTGGGTTGGGTATTTCCACGAGCAGGTCTTCGCGCTGCTGGACGTCGAGGCGAAGAAATGAGGGCAGGGCCCTGGCTGGCCCGCTGCCACCACCAACCCAACAGTGGCCGGTAATCGGGGTTCGACGACCGCCCACCCATCGGCAATCAGGGCCGCTCCGCATCTGACCTCCGGCGCCGCCGGGTCTTTATGGGAGCTGATCCAGGTTCGAGGCGGTGGCAGCGGGCAGAGAGCGAAAAGCCGCTTTGCTCGCGACACCGACCGGACCGGCGAGGAGATCACACCATCAAGCAGGCGAGCGCGATACAGTACAGCTTCGAACGGGGGCTCTCGCTTCGCGACATCACCACGACGGGCCTGCTGGTGCCCTGGATCAACCCTCCCAGCTCCCCGCCGCCGAACAGCATGAGCCCTTTGTAGAAGGCATTGCACGCCTCGAGCGTGGGGAGCACCAGCACATCCGCCTGGCCGCCGATCGGTGTCGGCACCCCTTTGATCTCGACCGCCGCCGGGTCGCAGGCGAGGAAAACATCGAGCGGACCGTCCACGATACAGACGCCGAGCTGACCGCGTTCGGCCGCCTGGCAGACCACCGCGTAGTCGGCGTGGCTCGGAAAGTGCTCGGAGGGCTTCTCGACCGCCGACACGAGCGCGACCTTGGGGCACTCGATCCCGAACCGGTGGGCCATGGCGACGGCGTAACGAACCATGGCGAGTTTCTGGTCGACATTCGGGAACGGCAGCACGGCCGGGTCCGTCACCAGCAGCAGCTTGGGATACCGGGGAAGCTCGATCGCGCAGACATACGACAGGACGGCACCGGGCTCCAACAGTCCACCCTCCCGGTCCATCACTGCCTTGAGAAAAACACTTGTCGCAACCGATCCTTTCATCAGAACGTCGGCATCACCGTTGGCCACGAGGCGTACGGCCTCACGAGTCGCCGCCTTGTCGTCGGGGATGTCGACGATCTCGAAGCCGGAGGCCTCCACACCCTCGGCGGCACAGACCGTGGCACAGCGGGTCGCGTCACCGAGCATGACGGCCTCGGCCACGCCGAGCTCGACAGCACGGGCGAGGGCGCCGACGGTGTTGGGGTCCTGCCCACACGCCACCGCGATGCGGAAGCAGCGGCCGAGGGCTCGCACGTGGTTCACCAGGTCGTCGAGCTTGCGGATGGGCTGCATGATACCGTCACCTCCGACACCAGGGGAGGTACGCACACCGACGCTCCCGATGACGGCTCCCCCCTTTGGAGACTGGAGCCAGCTCTGGGCGCCTCTACTTCGCGGTCAGGGCCGCCAGGGCGATGGAGTAGAGCTTGGTCTTGGTGGAGTCGCCACGCGACGACAGAATCGCCGGGCAGCGCGCGCCGACGACCATTGCCGCCAGCTCGCATCCAGCCAGCTTGGTGTTGGTCTTGTAGAAGACATTCGCCGCCTCGATGTCGGGGAAGAGAAGGCAGTCGGCGTCGCCAGCCACGGGGTTGGTCACACCCTTGGTCTCGGCTGACTCGCGATCCACCGCCACGTCGACAGCCTGTGGGCCGTCCACGAGCGCTCCCTTGATCTGCCCGCGCTCGGCCATCTTGGAGATGATCGCGGCGTCGACGCAGGCCGGCATCTTGTACGACATCTGCTCGGTGGCAGCGATGATCGCCACTTTCGGCGTGGTGATCCCGAGCGCCTTGGCAACGGCGATCATGTAGTTGACGATGGCGATCTTCTCCTTCAGCTCGGGCGCCGGTAGAACAGCCACGTCGCCGCAGATGATGAGCTTGTGGTAACGAGGGTTCTCGATCACCGAGACGTGGGACAGGATCGCCCCCGGGTCCATCAGGCCCTTTTCCTTGTCGAGCAGGCCTCTCATGTACTTGTCCGTGGAGCACAATCCCTTCATTATGATTTGCCCGACGCCCGTGTTGACGAGCTCGGCGGCCTTGTAAACCGCAGCCATCTCGTTGGGCTCGTGCACGATCGCGAACCGCCTGACATCGATCCCCTCCTGCTGGCAGACGCCGTTGATAACGTCCTGGTCGCCGACCAGCGTGGCCTCGACGATGCCGGCGTCCATCGCCCCGGCCAAAGCGCCGATGGTGTGCGAGTCGTTGGCGAACGCCGCGACCACGCGCTTGGCGGGACGGCTCTTCAGGTGCTCGATCATCTGGTCAAGCTTGGTAATTGGCATGCAAGCCTCCTCTGCGAGCAGGGACTATAGCAAGGACAAGAACCGGGGAACAGAGGACGGGAGACAGCGAGAGAGGAGCGAGGCCAAGCCGGAGGCGATGCGAGCTTCCGACCGGACGAAACCGGGGAGGGCTCAGGCCGACCGACTCCTCCGGCCGCTGCTGTAGAAACCGGAAGGCGGGCCGCTCGCCACCCAGGCGGAGACGAGCCGCTCCCACCGACCCTGAGACCGCAGAACCAGCTCGATGAGCTCGCGCACCGCGCCACGGCCGCCCGGGAACGCGCTCACCAAGTGGCACCGCTGTGTGACCTCGGCGACGGCGTCGGCAGGGCAGGCGGCGAGCCCTACCAGCGCCAGCGCGGGAAGGTCTGGAAGGTCGTCACCCATGAAGCTGATCTCTGACAGGTCGAGCCCGAGGTTACCGGCCAAGACGGTGATATCGCTCCGCTTGTCGCGGCTGCCCTGGATGACGAGCTCGGGAGGGATCGCCAGGTCGGTGACACGAGCCCTGACCGGAGGTGCCAGGCGTCCGGAAAGGATGGCTACGGGCAGGCCCTCCGACATGGCGGTCTTGATGGCGAACCCATCGCGGGCCGAGAAGCGCTTGAGTGCCTCGCCCTTCGGGCCGTAGACCAGGGTCGCATCGGTGAGCACGCCGTCCACGTCCAGGACGATCGCCCGCACGGCGCGGGCACGAGCTGCCAACTCCTCGGCTTGCAGCGGCACAGAAGCCTCCAGTGCCGTTATCCTAGCGGGGACGGAGGGCGGTGAGAAGAGGTGCAGGAACGCGAGAAGTGGGAGCGCCGATACCAACAAGCGAAAGGCTCGGTGTTCGGGAGCGAACCCTCGCTCGTGGTGCGGCGGGCGCTGCCGTTCCTGCCCCGGCCTGGGCGCTGCCTCGATCTCGCCGGTGGCGAGGGGCGGAACGCCCTGTTCCTGGCCCGCCTCGGATGGGAGGTCGTGGTTGCCGACTGTGCCGTGGCGGGTCTGGCCCGCGCCCGCAGGCGTTTCGCCGCCGCCGACTTGTGCGTGCGGCTGCTCGCCGCCGATCTCGAGTCCGCCGTCCTCGGCCAACCGCGCGAGCTTTTTGACCTGTTGCTCGTGGTCAACTTCCACGACCGCTCATGGGTGGTCAATGCCCACCGCTGGCTGCGTCCAGGGGGCGTGCTGGTCGCGCAGGGCTTTGCCAAGGAGCAGCTCGGACGCGGCACGGGGGGGCCGTCGGACCCGACGTTCCTCTGGGGTGCCAACGAGCTGTTGGCGCTCGCGACCCCCGGGCTCCGCGTGCTGCTCTATGAGGACCACCTGGTCGAGGAGGACGAGAACCCTGCCCACCGTGGCCCGAAGTGGGTGGTGCGCCTGGTCGCTGCCCGCTCGGTCGAGGGATGAGAGGCGAGGGCCCTCGCTCGCGCTTCGTGCAGCACGGCGGTCAGCCGCCCCGCCCCCGCCTTGACGCCCGGGATGCTTCCGTCGTGGTCCCGGTGGGGGGACGACGGTGAACGCCGATCTGCTCGCGGCGTTGCCGTTGTTGGAAGGCAGTGTGCAGTGACGAGCCCAAGTAGAATGGCAGCGTGCCGACGCTCGCAGTCATCGAGGATCTCGTCGTTGCCTTCCCCGATACCGAAGGGCGGCGGAGACTGGTCGTTGACGGGGTCTGGCTCGACGTCGAGGACGGCGAAACGGTCGCCGTCGTGGGCGCTTCTGGTAGCGGCAAGTCATTGACCATCCTAGCGTTGCTCGGTCTCGTCCCGGCTCCGGGAGAGGTTGTCCACGGGCACGTTCGGCTTGTCGGCGTCGACGTGCGGGCGGCCGATGAGGCGACCCTGTGCGGGCTTCGGGGACGGACCGCCGGTCTCGTGCAGCAGGAGCCCTCGGCCAACTTCAACCCGGTGCAGCGCCTTTGGCGTCCCGTGAGCGAGGCGGCCAAGCGGCACGGCCTCGTTTCGGGGGTGAGGGAACGTCGGGCGTTGGCAGCCGACCTGCTGGCCGAGGTCGGCCTCGAGGACGCGCCGGCGATGGTCGACGCCTTTCCGCACCAGCTCTCGGGCGGGCAACGCCAGCGTGCCGCGGTCGCCGCAGCGTTGGCGGCCCGGCCGCACCTCCTCGTTGCCGACGAGCCCACCTCGGCGCTCGACAGCGTTTCCCAGGCCGAGCTCCTGCGACTGCTGGGCCGACTGCGGCATGAACGCGGGCTGGCCGTGCTGGTCGTCACTCATGACCTGGAGCTGGCGACGGCTACCGGCGGGCGGATGTTGGTGTTGCATGCCGGTGAGACGGTGGAGGTGGGGGAGTCGGTGCGGCTGGCGAAGGGGCCAGCACACCCGTACACCCAGGCGCTGTTGGCGGGACGGGTGGTGCCTTCGGCGCCAGCGGAGCTCAGTCGGTCGCGCTGCCGGTTCGTGGATGGGTGCCCACGGGCGATGCCGCGCTGCCGCCAGGCCCGCCCGGCGCTGGCCGATGGCCTGGAGGGTGGGCTGGTTCGCTGCTTCCTGTGGAGCGACACCGCGGAGGCAGCGCATGGCTGAGCCGCTGCTGCTCGCGGCCGAAGGCTTGTGCAAGACGTACCCGGGGAGGGGAGGACGCGGAGCGGATCTGGCGGCAGTGCGGGACGTCTCGCTCACCCTCGAGGCCGGCGAGGTGGTAGCAGTGGTCGGCCGTTCGGGATCCGGCAAGAGCACGCTGGCCCGTCTTCTGACCGGCCTCGAGCCTGCTGACGCGGGAGTGGTGAGCGTCGAGGGCGTGCCGCTCGGCCGCGCCACCGGTGGCACGTTGAGGCAGCTCCGCCGCAAGGTGCAGCTCGTGCTCCAGGAGCCGCGCTCGGCGCTCGACCCGATTCAGTCGGTGGACTCGGTGTTGCGGGAACCGTTGGTGGTGCACGCTCTCGTGCCAGCTGGCTCCCGGCCCGCTCGGGTGCGCGAGCTGTTGGAGCTGGTCGGTCTGCCCGCCTCCAGCGAGATGCTGGCGAAGCTCCCGCACGAGCTCTCGGGCGGCGAGGCGCAGCGAGTGCTGCTGGCTCGCGCCCTGGCTTGCGAGCCGCGGGCGCTGGTACTGGACGAACCCGTGTCGGCGCTCGACGCGCCGCTGCGGCGGCAGGTGATGGCGGAGCTCGTTGCTTTGCGGGACCGATTGAACTTGGCGCTGCTGCTGATCGCCCACGATCTGCGCCTGGTGCGGGAGATCGCCTCGCGGGTGCTGGTCCTCGATAGCGGCCGGGTCGTGGAGCAGGGGCCGACGGCACGAATCATGGCGCGCCCGGCGACCGTGTCGACGAAGGCTCTGGTGGCGGCGGCGGGCCTGGGACGATAGCGGGAACCGAAGACGCGGCCTGGCCGTTACAGAGGGCGAAGCGGCAGGGGGCACGGGCGACCGTGAAACCCGTTAGCGGCTGGAAACGTAACAGGCCGCGAGCACGGAGGTGCGTGTGAGGCACAGCAAGAACCTGGCGTGGGTGGCAGTGGTGGTGGCTGGTGCAGTGACGATCCTGGCTGAAGAACCCGTGAAGGTCGTGACCACGGCTGGACAGCAGACGCGCGGAGCTCGCATCGGCGCTCCGGAGATGAAGCTGTCGATGCGGGACGCGGTCCGTCTTGCACTCGGGCACAATATCAACCTCGAGGTATCCCGGCTCGGACTTGCTGGCAGCACAGCGGCACTGGACGGCAGCCGGGGCCTCTTCGATCCGTATTTCAACGCCCAAGGCTCGACCTCCGAGAGCTCGACCCCATCCACGAACCAGCTCGTAGGGGCCGACATCGCGACCAGCCGGCGGCGCAACCTCGATCTGTCGCTCGGCAAGCTCTTCACGACCGGTACCGAGGTCACGGTCGGGTGGACCAACTCGCGATCGGCCACCAACTCGAGCTTCTACTTCCTGAATCCGTCGTACAACACGGGGTTCTCGCTCGGCCTCAAGCAGCCGTTGCTGCGTGGTTTCGGCACCGACGTCAACCGCGCCGGCATCGAGGTCGCGCGTCGCAACCGTGACATGTCGCGCCTGGCCTTCGAGCAGATCGTCATCAGCACGCTGCAGCAGGTCGAGTCGGCGTACTGGAACCTGGTCTACCGGATCGATAACCTCGCGGTGAAGCGGCAGTCGCTCAAGCTCGCCCAGGACCTGTTGGACCAGACCCGCACGCGGGTCCGTATCGGCACCGCGGCTCCGATCGACATCGTGCAGTCCGAGGCGACGGTGGCGGCACGCGAGCAGGAGATCATCCTCGCCGAGAACCAGGTCGATGACGCAGCCGACCTGCTCAAGCAGCTCATGGGGTTCGAGAACACCGACGATTGGCAGAGCCGAATCGTCCCCACCGATGTGCTGGAGCTGCAGGCCGAGCAGGTATCGCTCGAGGCGGCGCTCGATCAAGCGTTGGCGCGGCGGGTCGAGCTACAGCAGAAGCAGCTCGAGACCGAGATCCGCGAGGTCGGCCTCCTGACCGCGCGCAACGCCGCCCTTCCAGCCCTCGGCGTGAACGTCAACTACGGGTACACGGGCGTCGACGGCACCCAGACGGTGCGCGACAGTTCCGGCAACGTCATTGCGGTCCATCGTGGCGGATGGGACGACGCGTTGCGGCAGGTGACGGACCTCGACTACCGGCAGTGGTCGGCCGGCTTCCAGTTCACGTACACGCTCGGTAACCACGATGCCAAAGCCCGCATGGCGCAGCGGCGGTACGAGCTGCGCTCGGCTCGGCAGAGCCTCGCCCTTCAACGCCAGGCGGTGATCGCCGACGTTCGTGCGGCGGTCCGCGGCCTGGAAGCCGGCGCGAAGTCGATCGCCGCCGCGATCAAGGCTCGTGAGCTGGCCGAACGGAACCTCGATGCCGAACAGAAGAAGTTCGCCAACGGCATGTCCACCAACTACCAGGTCCTGCAGATCCAGGAAGATCTGGCGGCGGCGCTGGCCTCCGAGCTGTACTCGAAGGTCGCCTTCCGAATCGCCCGAGTGCAGTACGAGGTGGCCATCGGCCGGTTGCCGGAGACCATGGGCGTGTCCATCGCCGACGACGCGCCCGAGGCCCCCAAGGTGACCCGGGAAGGGCCGAGCTGGCTCAAGTACGGCTCGTGGACCACGGACGCGGACCTGCAGCCTCGGGTTGGAGACGCTGGAAAGTAGTTGTGCAACCGCCCGGTTTCGGGTGGGCGGGGAGGACGAGAACGTGTTGATCGAGATCCGGGACCTCAGAAAGGTGTACGAGATGGGGGACACGCAGGTCCGAGCCCTGGACGGCGTGAGTGTCGACGTGGAAAGAGGTGACTTCCTGGCCATCATGGGGCCTTCGGGCTCCGGCAAGTCGACGCTCATGAACCTCATCGGCTGCCTCGACAGCCCGAGCTCGGGGACTTACCGACTCAACACCCAGGAGGTGTCCACCCTCGACGATGACGAGCTGGCACGCATCCGTAACCGTGAGATCGGCTTCGTCTTCCAAACCTTCAACTTGTTGGCGCGCACCTCGGCGCTCGAGAACGTCGAGGTGCCATTGATCTACGCCGGCGTCTCCCGCGCCGAGCGACAACGCAAGGCGAAGGAGATGCTCGAGCGCGTGGGCCTGGCTGACCGCATGCACCACCAACCCAGCGAGCTGTCGGGCGGTCAACGACAACGCGTAGCCGTGGCGAGGGCGCTGGTCAACAGCCCATCGATCCTGTTGGCTGACGAGCCCACGGGTAACCTCGACTCGAAGACCGGTGAAGAGATCATGGCGCTGTTCGCGCAGCTCAATCGGGAGGGCAACACGATCATCCTCGTGACCCACGAGGAAGACATTGCCGCCCATGCCCGCAAGCGCATCCGGCTACGCGACGGCAAGATCGTCGAGCAGAGCACACACGCCGGCAGGTAGGGCCTGTCGCGGGCCATCCCCTCCACGTAGGGGACTTTCGTGCGTCGGAGTGCGTTGATCGAACCGCGTTGCTTTGTCGTCCGTGACACACTGTGGGAGGAGGTGCCATTGGTCGAGCGGGTCGTCGTCGTGGGTTCCGGAATCGCCGGATTGACCTGTGCTCGCGCGCTCGCCGGACTGGTGAACGAAGTGCTCATGGTCTCCGCCGGGCACTGCGGGCGGGACGGAGCGAGCCACCGCCTGCACGGGATGGGACCGTTCATCCTCCTGGCTGCGCCCTGGGTGCGAGGTGACAGCCCCGAGCACTTCGCGAGCGAGCTCGAGCGGCGCGCGGAGGGGTTGGCCCGGCCCGAGCTGGCCGGCATCCTGGCCCAGGAGGCGCACTCCGCCGCCCGCGAGCTCATGGACTGGCTCGGGTTGCGCGTCATCGCCGAGGAGCCGATCCTGCTGCCCGGCGAGGAGCTGCCGAGGGGGATGGCGGTCCTGCCGGGGCGTCCTGGGGCGCTCATGGAGCCAGCGGTCGAGGCGTGCCGGCGGGCCGGGGTCCACCTTGTCGAGCAGACGCTCGCTGTCGGCCTCGTGCAGCAAGAAGAGAGAGTCACCGGTCTCGTGGTGATGAGTCGGGGGGACGCCGAGCCTCGGCTGATCGACGCCGCCGCGGTGGTGCTGGCGTGTGGCGGTCCTGCCGGAGCGTTTCCCGTGGCCACCGGCCCGCGCTGGTGTCGGGGCTCGGCGCTCGTGCTCGGGCAGCTCGCGGGCGCCGCCCTCCACCAGCCAGGGCTGCTCCAGGTGCTGCCGCTAACGGCCAGCCCGCCGGGCTTCTTCCTCTCGACCCGGGTGCTCGTCGAGGCGGAGCTGCGGGTGGACGGCAGACCGGCTTCGCACGACGGGACAGTTGGTGGTGTGCTCGCCGTGATGCGGGCCGCCTGGGCTGCCGGCCAGCGGACGACAGCCCGGCTGCAGGGGGCGGCGTATGCGACGCTACCACCCGGTTTCCCCCTGCGGGCGATCGCCCCTCCCGGACAGGAGATCGAGTTGGTTGTGGGCTGCCACCACGGGATCGGTGGGGTGGCGATCGACACCTGGGGGCGGACCTCGGTGCCGGGGCTTTACGCCTGCGGCGAGGCGGCGGGCGGCGTCCAGGGACGCCACCGGATGATGGGGACCGGGTTGCTCGAGGGGTACGTTTTCGGGCGTCGGGTCGCTCGAGCGGTCGCCCGTGATCTCCCGAAGATCGCTCCGGTGGGCGGGCCGCCACGCCGCTCGGTCGTGGCTCCGCTGGCCGGAGCTCCAGAGATCGAGCGCCGGCTCGATGCTCATGCCCAGCGGTGGTTGTCCGCGCCCCGAGCCCCTGCTACCCGACCCAGCATGGAATCAGAGACCACCTCCGGAGCCTTTGACGAGTACCTGGCTGCGATCCGCCATCGGACCCTGTCGATCCTTGCCAGGGTAGGGCGGGTATGATGGAGCGGGGGAGGGCACGATGGACGACACGGACGTGAAGGTGGCGCTGACACCCCGGGAGTGGAGCCTGGTCTCGAGCCTGAGGGACGTGCCGGAAGGAGAGCTGAAGGCGACGCTCGACGAGCTCATACCGAGGCTGGTGGCGTTCGTTCGCGAGCCAGGGTGCAGCCAGGTCCAGGCCGACGGCGTGCCGTGCCAGACCGCGGCTAACGATTGCGAGAGCTGCAGCCGCGTTCGTCAGGTCCTCGCCCGGATCTCCGCAGCGCTGCGGTCCGCCTGATAGACGGTGGTTGGTGGGGACCCGCTGGCGGCGGGTGCCGGCTGCCCCCTGGCTCGTCCGGGCGAGATGGACGCCCTGTGCAAACAGAAGTTGGGGTGACCGGTCGACCGTCATTGTCTTGCCGCACACTGCGGCCGCGGCAGCGTTCAGCTGGCCGGGAGAACGGACACCAGGGCGGCGAGAGCGGTTGCGGCGGGGTCCGGGTCGGCCTCGGCATCGACGATCATGACCTCGGTGGCCCCCAAAAGCTCGAGGAACGCCGGGATGAGCTGGCGGCGAACGGTCAGCACCGCGGCCCTTACCCGGGCCCGCTTCCAAGCCGACGCCACCGCCGGCCAGTGGCCCCCGCCGCGGAGCTCGACCGGACCGATTTCGTCAACGATCAGCACGGCGTCGCGCGGGGGCGCCGCGAGCGCCTGCCTGGCGAGGTCGAATCCCGCCCCGTCGAAGGTAAACGGTGTTCCGTGTTGGCCATGTTCGGCTGCCACCCGACGGCCGAGAGGAGCGCGAGCACCGGAACGAACGTCCACGATGTCGAACCCCACCTTGTTTCCGTCGCACCACAGTGGTGGCTGCAAGAACCCGAACACCGGAACCCCATGCGCCATGAGGGTTTCGACCAGCCGGGTCATGGCCGGTGTCTTCCCCGAGCCCGAGCGACCGGTCACCGCGACGACCTGCGGTGAGCCCGCAAGCGGCGATGGCGCCAAAGAAAGCTCGGTCCGGCCGCGGAGAGCCGCAGCCACCGCCGTCTCATCGGCCAACCGGCCGGCGTGGGCGAGAAGGGTCTCGGCAAGGGCCGGGAGGTCGGACCAGCGAGGGCGCCTTCGCCGCCGCCGCACCGCCAAGGCGATCCAGGCGTCCCGCCACGCTTCGGCCAGATGCGGCATGGTGTTGAGTGCCAGACCGCACACGAGGCCCAACCGCTGAAAGCCGAGGCGGGCCATGCCGCGGTGCCAGCTCTCGTGGTCGACGTGTCGGGCGGCCAGCGTCGTGACGACGACGAGCACGAGCAGCCGTAGCAGCATTGCCAGCCCGGCTCGCAGCCCGGCCGGGACGGTCCCCGCCCACGCCACGACCGCCGCCGTCACCCCTGACGCCAGCACCGCCACCAGCAGCGTCCGCCCCGTCCAAGCTCGGCGCAGCACCGCCGGCTCCAGCAGCAGCGCGGCGCCGGTAGCGATCACCAACGCAAGCCAGGGAGCCCCGGGCACCGGCACGAGCGCCAGCCCGAGCGCCGCTGCGGATAGCCCCAACGCCGAGGAGCGCTTCACGCCGCCCCCCTGACCCGAGCTACGACCCGGCCGGCGAGACGCCAAGCGAATGCTCCGACGAGGCCTCCGAGCAGTGCCGCGGCGCCGATGAGGGTTGCGATGATGGCACCGCTGGTCGCGCCTCGCCAGCCGAACGAGCCAGCGACCGTCCGCATCCCCCGATCGACAGCCTGCACCGCTTCCGGTCCCGCAAGCAAGGCACCCGAAAGCAGCGCCCACGACGGAGCCCAGGCCAGCGCTCCCGCTCCACCCAAGATCGCCGCCGGCAGACTGCTGCCAGCACCGGTGAAGGCGATCTCGACCATCGCCGCCTCAACCAGAATTCCCACCATCGGTCCCAGCAGCATCCCTCCCATGGAGAAGACTTTCAAAAACGCCACCACGACGCCCATCGCAAGGCTCTGTCCCACGGCCGGGTGGAGCCGCCGGGCAGTCACCAGGCACACCACGCCCAGGGCTGCCATGACCATGCCACCGAGAGGAACGTGGGCGGCGGATAACAAGACACCGAGCGAGAGCTCGGCAGCACCCCAAAGCCCGCCGAACAGCGCCGCGGTCGTCCACGCCCTGGCGTCGCCGCTCCTCATGGTCGGTGCTCGAGTTGCGCGTCGGTCAGGCGCAGCCGTCGGTGGGCGGCGGCAGCCAGGTCCTGCCGGTTGGACAGCATCAATACTGCGCCGCCGCGCTGGGTGCGCGAGTGGATCGAGCGGACGAGCTCCGCGACATCCTCACCGTCGAGCCCTGGCGCTGGCTCGTCCAGCACCAGCAGCGGCGCGTCGCTGGCCTCCAGGGCGGCCAGGAGGAGGCGTTGACGCTCGCCGCGAGAGAGCGTCCATGGCGACCGGGCGGCGAGCGGGGCAAGCCGGAAGCGATTCAACACCGCGCCGGCGTCACACGCATCGAGGCCGGCTAGGCGCACCTCGGCGAGCACGGTCGTAGCGAAGAGTTGGAGGTCGGGGTAGGGAAGGAGCAGGGCCACGTCTTCCGGCTGCCACAGTGCGGGCGATCCGGGGTGGAAGCGAGCCCCGGCCGAGAGCCCATGCCCGGCAAGTGCCCTCGCCAGTGACGACTTCCCCACGCCGTTGGATCCCTCGACGTGCACCACCTCGCCGGCCGCGACCCGAAGCTCGGCGCGGTCCAACAGGTGACGCCCGCCCCGCTGCAAGGAGGCGGAGGCAAGTGCGAGAACGGGCCGCCCATCGCCAGACGATGGCGGGGGAGCGAGGCGCGGTTCGCTCGGAGGTGGCGCCTCCCTCAACCGGCCGTCACGTAGCTCGAGCCAGCGGTCGACCGCAGCTGCGAGCCGCCAGCCGGCGTGCTCGGCGACGAGGGCACAGCCGGAGGCCGCCTTGACCGCGACCAACGCCTCGACCAGCCCGGCCTGCCCGTCGGGGTCAAGATGCGATGTCGGTTCGTCCAGGAGCACCGGCCGGGGTGCCGCCACGAGAACCGTGGCCAGCGCTACCCGCTGGCGTTCTCCGGACGAAAGCTCGACGATCGGCCTGTCACGAAGGCGGTCGATGCCAAGCGCCGACGCGACCAGGCGGGCCAGCTCCGGATCTGGGCGGTGCTGGCGTGTCGCTGCCATCCACTCGGAGGCGACCGTGGGCAGGAAGAGCTGTGCCTCGGGTCGATCCAGGCAGGTCGCCAGGTGGTAGGCGCGCTGCGTCGGGTCCAGGTCGCCGAGGTTCTCACCGCCCAGCCGCAGCTCGCCTCGGACCTCGCCCCCGAGGGCCCACGGCACGAGCCCAGCGACGGTGTGCAAAAGCACGCTCTTGCCGCTGCCAGAGCGTCCTCGAATCCCCACCACCTCGCCCGGGTACAGCTCGAGGCTCGCGTCCTGCAGGACCGGACGCAACCGTCCGCGCACCGACACTCGCAGCCTGGAAGCGACGAGAGCAGGCGTCATCCCACCCTCATTCTGCGGCCAGGACGTCCAAGTCGCCGGGCTCGAACGCGAGCCCGGCGCGCAGCCGTCTCGCCTCATCCCGCGGCATGGCGGCGAAGGTCGCGGTGGCCACCGCCACCAGCGTGCCGTCTGCGGCGCGTACTTCGCCGCTCGAGCGTACGTACGGTCCCCAGCCCTCGCCTTCCGCTCGGGCCGAGATCTCGAGTGGGTGACCCACGGTCGCCGGTTCCTTGAACCGCACTTGAAGCTCGCCGGTCACGCAGTACGAACCCATCCGCACGGCGCTGGCCCAGGCCATCGCCTCGTCGAGGAGGGCAGAGAGGAGGCCGCCGTGCATCCGGTTCTCGTACCCGAGGTGATGAGGTCCGGGAACGAACCGCCCCACGACCCTGGAGGCGTCGCTGTCCCACTCCCAGCGCACCGCGAGCGTTTGGGGGTTGACATTCGGATCGCCGCACACCGGGCATCCCGGGTAGGCGGGAAAGCGCTGGTTCATCTCCTTCTCCTGCACGGTTCGCGAGCCGCCGCTCGGGCACCGCCATCGAAGAATCCTAGGAGCCAAGCGAAGAAATGGGAAGGCCTGCCGTCATCTCCGGCCGGCTCCCTGGGGGCTGACTCGATGGGTGGGGTATCTGGCCGCTCGCATCGCTTCGGATGCCGATCAGCCCCCACCGCTCGCCGGGTCCGATCATGTGGAAGCTGGGCGTTTGAGGTGTCGTAGAATACCGACGGAGGTCCGATGCACCCGCTTTTGGTTCCCGGCTCATGGCTCGTGGAAGGGGACTACTTCCCGACCGGCAGAGCGCCGAACCGCGTCAAGGGCGTCACGGAGGTCCACTCTTCCGAGCAGTTTCCCGAGACCCTGCGGGTCGAAGGCGAGATCCGCGACACCGCCGATCCGGCTGCGAGGCCGGTGCGAAGCACCTTCCACGTCGATGTCGCCACCGCTCGCTCGGTCAGGTTTCGCATGGACTCCCTACCGCTGGGGACGGTTCTGGTCGGTAACGGTCAGTTCGATGCGACCACCTTGGTGCTGCGCTATGGCTCTCCCGACAAGCACATCATCGGCGTCGAGACCTACGTGGCAACGGCGCCCGGGGAGATGCGCACCAGCGGGGTGATGCTGGTCGACGGGGCACCGGTGACGATGTGGTTGGCCCGGCTCGAGCGGCTCCACGAGTGAGTCTCGCCCTCCCGCCGCTCGCATCCGGTGGTCGGTGAGCGGAGGCCTTGGAACCAGGCACACCTTTGGCGACCCGCCAGTTCGACATAGTGGAGGCACACGAAAGGCGTAGCCTGGGCTGTCCGCACCGGTCCTGAGGGTTTCTTTCGACCACCGATCACCGAGTCCCGAGCGCCGTCGCTGCGACAACCAATTGCTGACAGGGGCTACAATGCGGCATGCCCGAGCCGTTCGCCCATCTCCACCTGCACAGCCACTACTCCCTCCTCGACTCGACGATCCGCCCCAAAGCGCTGATGCGCCAGATCGCCTCGCTCGGCATGGGCGAGGTGGCTCTCACCGACCATGGGAACCTCTTTGGCGCGTATGAGTTCTACTCGGCGGCAAAGGCTGCCGGGTTGCGCGCTGTGCTCGGGTGCGAGGTATACGTCGCTCCCGGAAACCGGACCGACAAGACCCCGGCTCCTCACGGCGGCAAACCGTATACCCACCTCGTGCTGCTGGCCGAGAACCAGAAGGGCTGGCGGAACCTGATGGAGCTGGTGACCACCGCCTACCTCGAGGGCTTCTACCATCGTCCCCGCATCGACCGCGAGCTCCTGTCTCGGCACGCAGAGGGGCTCATCGGTCTCTCCGCCTGTTTGTCGGGAGAGATCTCGCAACGTATTCTCGATGACGATCTCAAAGGCGCCACGCACAGTGCCGAGGAGATGCGCGAGATTCTGGGCCGAGACAACTTCTTTCTCGAGATCCAGGACCACGGGTTGGCTCATGAGCAAACCAACCGCGAGGGGATGCAGGCGCTCGCCGAGGCGAGCGGCATCCCGATCGTCGCCACCAACGACTGCCACTTCCACGAACGCGCGGACGTCGACGCGCACCGGGTGCTGATCGGTATCGGGCAGAACAAGACGCTCTCCGAGCTGCGCTCTGACTATGCCTACAACGACGAGTTCTATGTCAAGTCACCGGCCGAGATGGAACAGCTTTTCGGGCCTTGGCCGGGAGCGCTGGCGCGCACCGTGGAGATCGCTCGCCGCTGCCATGTCAGCTTTCCCGCCGACGAGTTTCACCTGCCGCGCTTCCCCGTACCGGACAGCCGGCCACCTGCCACGTACCTCGAAGAGCTTGCTCAACAAGGACTCGTGTCGCGGCTTGGGGACCGCCGCCGGCGGCGACACAGCGAGAGCGAGTACTGGGCTCGCCTCGAGTTCGAGCTGGGCGTCATCGGCTCGATGGGCTTCCAGGGGTACTTCCTGATCGTCTGGGACTTCATCCGTTACGCCCGCGAGCATGCCATACCGGTGGGCCCCGGGCGCGGAAGCGCCGCCGGATCGCTGGCGGCGTATGCGCTGCGCATCACCGATATCGACCCGCTGGAGTACGACCTGCTCTTCGAGCGGTTCCTCAACCCCGACCGCATCTCGATGCCGGACATCGACATCGACTTCTGCCAGCGGGGCCGCGATGAGGTCATCGCCCACGTACGCCGGCTCTACGGCGAGGAGAACGTCTCGCAGATCGCCACCTTCAACGTGCTCCAGGCCCGCTCGTGCATCCGTGACGTTGGCAGGGTGATGGGAATGTCGTTCAGCGAGACCGATCGCATCGCCAAGCTGGTGCCGGAGACGCTCGGGATCACGCTCGACAACGCCGTCAAGGAGTCGCCTCGCCTCGCCGAGGCAATAGAGCTGAGCCCTGCGGTGAAAAGCTTATTCGAGGTCGGCAAGAAGCTCGAAGGGCTTTCGCGTCACTGCGGCGTGCACGCGGCCGGGGTGGTGATCGCTCCCCGGCCGGTACGCGAGATCGTACCGCTCTACCGCACGTCCCGGGATGAGGTGGTGACCCAGTTCGACAAAGACGTGATCGAGAAGCTCGGCCTCCTGAAGATGGACTTCCTGGGGCTCAAGACCTTGACGGTCATCGATGACTGCCTGGCCAGCCTGCGGGCAGCCGGCCTCGAAGCGCCCGATTTCAACCTCACCGAGCTCGACGACCCGGCCGTCTACGCTTTGTTCCGAGCCGGAGATACCGACGGGATCTTCCAGTTCGAGTCGGCGGGGATGCGCGACCTGCTGCGTTTGGTCCAGCCCAGCCGGTTCGAGGAGCTGGCAGCGTTGAACGCGCTGTACCGACCGGGCCCGATGCAGTGGACGAACGACTTTGCCGACCGCAAGCACGGACGCCAGAAGATCTCCTACCTGTTCCCCGAGCTGGAGGAGGTGCTGGGCGAGACGTACGGGGTGATCGTCTACCAGGAGCAGGTCATGCGCATCGCCCAGCGCATCGCCGGCTTTTCGATGGCGCGCGCCGACACCCTGCGCAAGGCTATGGGCAAGAAGCAGAAGGAGCTCATCGACGAGCAGGGGGGGCATTTCATCTCGGGTGGCGTCGCAAATGGCTTCCCGCGCGAGAAGGTCGAGGCGTTGTGGCGGATGATCGTGCCGTTCGCGCAGTACGGGTTCAACAAATCCCACTCCGTCGCCTACGCCTACCTGGCCTACCAGACCGCGTTCCTCAAGGCCCATTTTCGGGAGCACTTCTGGGCAGCGATGTTGTCGAGCGAGATCGCCAACACCGAAAAGCTAGCGGCCTACGTGTCGCTGCTGGTCAGCACCGGGGTGCGGGTTTTGGGACCGGACATCAACAGCTCGCAGGTGGCGTTCACCGTCGAGGGCACCGCCATCAGGGTCGGGCTCGGCGCGGTGAAGGGAGTGGGGGAGGCGGCGAGCCAAGCGGTCGTCCAGACCAGGTTGCAGAGTGGGCAGATCAGAAGCCTTCCGCAGCTCTTGCGTGCGCTGCCCGAGCGGGCCCTCAACCGCAAGGTGGTGGAGTGCCTGGTGCGCGCCGGCGTCTTCGACTCGATCCACCCACACCGTCGTGAGCTGCTGGGCAGCCTCGACAACCTGGTCGACCAGGCGAGCCGGCAGCGGCAGGCGATCGAGTCCGGACAGGGTTTCCTGTTCGGTTTTGACGACGACGAATGCCCAGCTGCAACCGCCGCAGCCACACCGCGAGCCGACCGCGAGACGCTCCTGCAAGGCGAACGAGAAACCCTCGGGTTCTACCTCTCGGGACATCCCCTCGATCGCTGGGAACGGGTGCTGCGCGACCTGAGGGCGATCAAGATCACCGACTTGCGGGAGCTGGCCGCGAGCGGAGCGGCGAGCGCCACGGTAGCCGGCCTGGTGAGTGGGCTCAAGGTGCGACCGATCAAGGACGGCCGTAACCAGGGTCGGCGCATGGCGTCGTTCACCCTCGAGGACCAGACGTCCTCGGTGCGGGTCGTGGCGTTCGCCGACGCGTTCGAGAAGGCCGAGCGGTTCCTGACGGACGGCGGCGCGTTGCTGGTGACAGCCACGCTGCGCTGCCAGGATGCGGAGCATGTGGAGCTCGGCCTCGAGGAAGTGGTGCCACTCGAAGGGATCGAGGCCCGCCGCGCGGCTGCCGTGCGAGTCGAGATCGACCTCGCTCGTCACGGCAGCGAGGCCGCGCTCGAGCGTCTCCACGAGCTCATCCTGAATCACGAGGGCAGGGTCTCGCTCCGGCTCCGGCTGCTGGGAGACGGGTGGCGCGCTGAGCTGGTGCCCAGCCGCGTGCTGGGAGTCAACCCCGAGACGCTCATTCCCGAGCTCAACGCGTTGCTCGGTCCCGGTCACACCGAGGTCCTCCTGGGCTGAGGCCGTCGCGCCTCCCTGCCGGTGTGGAGCCCGTGCCGGTCGTGGGCGCTGGCCGAAGCGCAACGATGAAAGGACGCCGGACGGCGGTGGGGCGCGCGTCGGAGCTTGCAAGAGCCCTACCGGTCGGGTAGGCTGTCCTGGTCCCGCGGCAATCCCGCGGCGCGTCGGAGGACAATGTGAACAAGGAACTGCTGTCGACCGCTGATCTGATCAGGCTGGAAGAGGCCCACGGCGCCCACAACTACCACCCTTTGGACGTAGTCATCAACCGCGCCCAAGGCGTATGGGTGTGGGACGTGGAGGGCAACAAGTACCTCGACTTTCTGGCTGCATACTCGGCGGTCAACCAGGGGCACTGTCACCCGAGGATCATCGCTGCGCTCAAGGAGCAGGCGGACAAGGTGACGCTCACCTCGCGCGCCTTCCGCAACGACCAGCTCGGGCCGCTGTGTGCGGAGATCACGCGCCTGTCCGGCTACAGCCGGTTCCTGCCCATGAACAGCGGGGCCGAGGCGGTCGAGACCGCGATCAAGGCGGCCCGCAAGTGGGCGTACAAGGTCAAGGGAGTCGCCGAGGACCGCGGCGAGATCATCGCCTTTTCCGGTAACTTCCACGGCCGGACAACGACCATCGTCAGCTTCTCGACCGATGAGCAGTACCGCGATGGTTTCGGGCCGTTCACGCCCGGGTTCCGCATCCTCCCGTACGGCGACATCGACGCGGTAACGAGGGCCATCAACGACGAGACAATCGCTGTCATCGTGGAGCCGATCCAGGGCGAAAGCGGGATCGTCTCGCCTGGACCGGGGTTCCTCGCCCGGCTGCGCGAGGTGACTGCCGCTCGTCAGGTGCTTTTGATGACCGACGAAATCCAATCGGGACTGGGCCGCACCGGCAAGCTGTTCTGCTACGAGCACGACGGCATCCGCCCCGACATCGTGATCATCGGCAAGGCTCTGGGCGGCGGCTGCCTACCGATCTCGGGCATCTTGGCGGACGATGAGGTCATGGGTGTGTTCAAGCCAGGCGACCACGGGTCCACTTTCGGCGGCAACCCGCTGGCGTGCGCGGTGGCACGGGTTGCGATGCGGGTTATCGTCGAGGAAGGCTTGATCGAGAACTCGGCGAAGCTCGGCGACTACTTCCTGAACCGGCTGCGCGAGATCTCGTCGCCTCACATCAAGGAGCTGCGCGGCAAGGGGCTGTGGATCGGCATCGAGCTCAAACCCGAAGCCGGCGGTGCCCGCCGTTTCTGCGAAGCGCTCATGAAGGAAGGGATGCTCTGCAAGGAGACCCATACGCATACGATTCGACTCGCTCCACCGCTCGTCATCAGCAAGGACGAGATCGATTGGGCTGTGGAGCGTCTGGCCAAGGTTCTCGCCATGGCGTGAGCGAGCTCGAACGCGTGCTCGACACCAGGCCCCGGTCCTCGGACCGGGGCATTTTTTTTGGTGCGCCCAACATGACCATCCCGAACCGCCGGATGCGGACCCGCATGTCCGGTGGTGTGGGAGCGGAGCAGCGGTCACCTACCGCCGGCCCCTATCCCGATTGGGTCTGTGGCAGCTTGGACGGGTCCGGAAGGGGGGGCTGCGCACCGGGCTACGAGGCGGCAGACGGCGATCGAGATGAGCCTTTGCGTCGTGCGTCACTTGTGATTCGGGTGTGAGGTGGGTGGGAGGAAGGCGTGGGTGGAATGTGCTTGACACAGGCGCCTGGTCGGACCAGATTACGTCGGACATTGTATTGGCGATAGGAGGTTTCCGGAGGTTCGGGTGCCGCTGGCTGGGGCACCGGGGAGGATCCGGCATGGTCATGGGCCTCGAGGTGGTGGTCGTGGTGGTGTGCCGGTCCAGGTTGAAGTAGGTGAGGCAGCACCGGTGTGCGGCCGGAGGTCGTTGGCCGAGGTTCTCGCAGCAGATGAGAGGCACTGGAGAGGAGGAGGCATGAGAGTGAGGTCGATGTGGTGCGCGCCGCGTGTGGCGCCGTGGGTTGGCGTGGCGGCAGCGACGTTGCTGGTTGTGCTGGGTGGTGCCGGGGCGGTGGTCGCGAGCGAGCCGGCAGGTGTACAGGTTGAGCAGCGCTTGCAGCAGCAGCTCGTGGTGGACGGTTTCGTGACGGCGGCCGACCATGTGTGGCCGTTGTGGGCGAAGATCGATGTCGGGCTGGGCGGTGCGGTGGTGGCGACGACCTACACATCGCCGTGGAACGGGTACTACGAGATCGAGCTGGCGAACGGTGCGACGTATGAGTTCACGGTGCACTCGATGTACGCCGGATACGTCGACGAGGTACGGTCGGTGACGGTGGCTTCGGCGGATCAGGTGCAGAGCTTCTCGCTTGCAGGCGCTCCTGGTAATCCGGCGTACGCCTACGTGCTCCAGGGTGGGATCAACGAGCAGTTCGAGGGCGACTTCCCGCCCGCCGGCTGGACGGTGAAGAACAACACTTCCGGCGCCGGCAACATCTGGAAGCGCAACGACGAGTGGGGGCGGGCCAACCTGACGGGTGGCACCGGCTACTGTGCCGCAGCCGACTCCGACATCGCCGGCTCCGGAGCGTTCGATACCGAGCTTTTGTCGCCGCTGATCGTGATGCCGGCGACGCCGCGCAACCTGGCGTTCAAGCATTACTTCCAGTACATCTATACGACTGACCGGGGGTACGTGGACGTCTCTACCAACGGTGGCAACACCTGGACCAACCTGCGCACCTTCTCGGCCCTGGACGCGGCCGAGCAGACGATCGACATGAGCGCCTATGCGGGCATGACCATCATGCTCCGCTGGAGGTACGTCACGGGGGGCTGGGCGTTCTACTGGCAGATCGACGACGTGCGGACACAGACCATCCCACCGCCGCCGCCCCCGCCGGTTCTGGCCGAGTCGTTCACGGGCACCACGTTCCCGCCGGCCGGGTGGGCTGTTTACGACCTCGGCGGCGGTGGCAACACGTGGGCCCGCAACGCCTCGACCTACCGCTCCAGCCCTGCCTCGGCGTGGCATTTCTGCTTTTCGGCCGGCATGCAGGACGGGTGGTTGGTGACGCCTGCCGTCACCATCCCGGCGGCCGGCGCCCCGCTGATCTTCTATGAGAGCATAGAAATGCCGGAGCGGTACTACAAGCACTCGCTGTGGGTGTGCACTGCAGGCTGCACCTCACCGCCGACCAACTTCACCCAGGTGCAGGCGTTCGGTTCGCCGACGGAGGAGTGGATGTGGCGGAAGCAGTCCGTGAGCCTCAACGCGTACGTGGGCCAGAGCATCTACCTCGCGTTCCGCTACGAGGGCGACAACGCTGACTGGTGGTTCCTCGACGACATCGAGATTTTGTCGGAGGCCCCGCCGCCGGTGGAAGTGGATACCCCGACGCTGGAGTGCGGCTCGGTGCCGGGGACGATGGTGGCCGGGTTCGTCACCGACGACAACACCACTTTGGGCGTCGTCGGTGCCAGTGTCGAGCGCGATCTTGGGGGTGTGGTCACGACCCTGGATGCGACCGGCAACCTGCCGGCTGGGTTCTACTACATGTTCTCGCCGGTGGGGGCGGGCATCACCGGTCCTTCCACACGGACGT
>ERZ1026792.650-NODE-650-length-26378-cov-3.670451_pt1 | contig 26378 bp, 23 predicted proteins | sample MGYA00520884_ERZ1026792 | MGnify/ENA primary metagenome ERZ1026792 (study PRJEB33270, sample SAMEA104284473) | anaerobic digester metagenome | biome: Anaerobic digester microbiome; feature: mesophilic sludge digester; material: Anaerobic digester biomass | place... | reverse complement strand
TCTTACTTGAATTCTTATTTGGGGGGATTAAAATCTGTACTTTTATTCGATCTATATGGATTGTCCTCCAATCATAAAATAAGAGAAGATGCAAGGCTTGTTAGAAATACGATTCGGGAGGGGGTTATATAAGGATATTCTGGGGTTTAATAAAGCATGCCAGTTGAGGACAAAATTGTAGAATTGGGGAACAAAACAGCTCTAAATTGCATTGCTGAGGAGGTCACATGGCTAAAAGTGTAAAATTCGTACAGCATCCAGATTTAGTAAAAATCAGTGATAAATATCGTCTGAATAAAACTGCTCTCAAATCTCTTCATGATATATTATGTCATCGGTATTGGTATCAAACCGAAGGATTTGATGATGCCTTGGCAGCTGCATCTACGAATGATTTCTACGTGCTAGCAGCCTTCGTCGCTCCCAGTTGGTGCGGCCCCTGTGCGTGTCTAGAAAGGGAAGTGTTCAAGTCATGTATATTCGGTTTCTGGGCATTAAACAGCGGATTAATACTGGTATCTATCGATATGTCAAGTTCGAATCCAGCCGGCGATACATTGGAAGATCGATACGGGATCCATGGATATCCCACTGTACTCAAATTGAATCCCGATGGTAGCGAACGAGGCCGTTTAGTCGGATATGCCTGTGGATCAGGCCCTGGAGATTGGACTGACCAATTCGATGCCCTTGCCTAATCTATTTAAAAAAAATACCCCTGATAACAGGGGGGAAATGTAAGTGACCCCCTTCAAACTTTTTTGAGGCCTCCCAGAGAACAATAATCCTGCTACTTTCACAGCGATACGAAGCCCTCTAAAGGTTACCACAATAGGGCCCTCCCTTTACTATCCCTCCAAATTGCCAGATTGTGGGATAGATAATTATAGCAGCATTACAATTACAATCGATTGATTAGGAGGGGAACGATGCCAATTGCACATGCCATGTGGATCCATGGCAATAGTGTCCGGATCGAGTATCCGGATCGGATGGAGGGTGACACCCGGAGGGGTGGGGCGTACTACAAGATGATGGGGAGCCGGCTCAGCAAGAACTGGTTCCACGCGGCAATTCCGACCGCATTGATTGTGGAGGGTCGCCGGTTACGGCTCCATTCCGTGATGCTGCGGTTCCGTACGAGGGGTGCTGCGGTGACGAAAGTGCATGTTTATGACGGGGAGAACCGGATTGCATCGCACGAAGGACTGAGCTTGTCATCAACGGACTGGCACTTTGAACGATTCGAAGTACCGGATCCGAAACCGGAGATATTCTGGGGCGTCGGTATTTCGTTCGAGGGTGAATTCGACCGGAGCCGCGAGAGGCGGATTGATATCAGTGCTGCTGGCGCTGATTTCCTGTAACCAAGGAGCGGACCATGTCAGCCCTTCATGCACTCTGGGTCCACGGCCATAGCGCCGAAGTCGAGTATCCGGACCGTGTCACTTCGTTGGAGTACAAGGGGAACTCCGTGAAAATCGAAGGAACCCCCTCAACCGAGAACTGGGTCCATTTTGCGGTGCCTACCCCGGTCATCATCGATAACCTCCGCATGCGGCCGACGAAGATCCTTTTCCGCTATCGGTCTCCCGACGGCGGCTGTAGCGTGGACACCGTCCATGTCTACGATGGTGAGAACCGGATCGCGGTGGCTGAACGTCCATGGGGATCCGTGACACTTGAGACCTGCAGGGGAACATCAGAGACAGGGAGCATCAGCGAAATCGATGAAAACGGATGGAAATACCTTATCCTGGCATTCGATGCACTGGTCATCCTCTCTGTCACGTATGGTATCGGAATTTCGATCCATATCACTTTCGGTCGCACCGGGGGAAGGATCGAATTCGAAGCCGCAGGCTGCGACTTTGATATTGCCACTCCCCTGGCCCCCCAACGTCTCCCTGTGTATTCCAGCAAAACACTGATGGAGTTCCCCTACTACAGCAGCCTTCCCCTCCATGTGCACAATGACGCCATCGAACGGATCCTGGTCCTGTTCCATGGGAGTGGTGCCAGTGCACGGGAGTACCTGTCCAATGGGCTGGCCACTGCAAAGGCTGCGGTTGATAACGGAGTGGACCGAAACGCCCTGCAGAATACCCTCATCGTTGCCCCGCAGTTCATTGACCAGCGGCATGACCATGATTGTCTCTATGGTGACTACTGGAGAAAGCTTCCTCCCACCATCATCTACTGGGAAGGCGGGCGTCAGTCTGGAGCCGAATCCAAGGAGCAGGATATCACAGGGAACGGGATTCTCGACAGCGGGACACTCAGCTCCTTCACCGTCCTGGATGTATTGCTCGAGCAGCTGTGCCGGAAAAACCTTTTCCCGAACCTGAATAGGATCATCATCGCCGGCCATTCGCTCGGTGGCCGGTTCATGAGCGCTTATTCGGCGGCCAGCCGGTTCGAGCAGGAAGTTGCCACACCCCGGGGGATTCACGTACGGTACCTGGTGATGGGGTCCGGATCGTATGTTTACATGGATAATGTCCGCTATACCTTCACCGATGACACATATCTTACTGCAGCCGATAACGATGACTGGCGGGACACTGTCGCAACGCTGTACGATTTCGGCACCGTGTGCACTGACAATCCCGCCGCGTTTAATGACTGGCCATGGGGTCTTTCCATGCCGGTTCGTGACGGAAAGCCTGTGTATCCTTACCCGACCATGGTAGGGGCAGCGCAGATCCAACACCAGTTTGGTGCACGCGATGTGCACTACCTCATCGCCGAAGGTGACCTTCTCGAAAGCTTCGAGAACTGCCCGGAACGGGTTCAGGGGCAGGACACGCTGGCAAAGACACTGCTCTACTACTGGCACCTGGAGCAGTACTACGGAACAGCACGTCTCAATCACCAATTGCACGTGATACCTGACATCGGCCATAGCGGCCTACAGGAGATGACCTCCCCTATCGGGCTTTCTGTGATCTTTGGATGGATACCCTGAACCGTCATCGGCTCGCACAATCCTGAACGGTGTCTCACCAGGATACGATCCCAGTTCCTGGAACTGGCAAAAACGAGTGGTCCCACCCACTCAGATGAAAAAATACATGATTCCCTTGGGGGACGAATGGCGATGCCGGATTACGGAATTACATCACCTGATTCACGGCCTGAATAAGCCATACCGAATGAAAATGCAAGAGGCTTTTTCATGCAAAAAAGAGAGCGTCCGGATTGGATCAGTAGTACATCTCAATCCAGTTCTCGTGGTACTGGTACAGCTCGTCAGCGGATGCATCGCCCATCATGTCCATGGCGATCGATCCGGTGTTGGGATACCACCAGTCAATCCAGTTGGACTGATACTGGCCCGCATAGTCATCCGCGGCAAGGGTCGCAACATTGACCTGGGTCACGTTATACATGCCAGGATCATACCAGTAGTTCTCGGTTAATTCGGCGTAATTGAAGAAGTTCTGGTACGATGCATCCCCGCCCATTGCGGCCCCGGTAATCTCCTGACCGATATTGTTCGTGGATTCCGCATAGGCATATTCATTTTCTGCATAATTGTCAGCGTACTGGTAAACCCCCTCGTCATCGGAAATGGCCGAGAGCGCAACATACTGAGCAATATCTGCAAAATCACCAAAATATGCTTGGTTGTCTGCGTTCTGGTACACGTACGCGCCATCACCACTCAACCAGACCTCCTGGCCGAGGTCGAGGTTGTCATAGAGATCCCCATAGTTATCGCCGTACTGCCACACAGTATCGGTCGCAACCGCATTCAGAATGATGGACTGGCCAAGGATGTCGTTACCGTAGGTATACATCCAGTTATAGGCATACTGGTATGCATCCCCATCGGTTGCAGATGCCCCTGCCGTTATCACCTGCGTACCTTCCGATACCGGGTCATCAGTTTCGAAATGGTTGTACAGGTTCTGGTCGATATCAGTGCCTGTGGCGTACGCAGTGACGGCCTGGGTGGATACCGTATTGGATCCGGCATCATAGTTCATGTTGTCGAAATACTGATTCACCCAATCCCCGGCGACCGCATTCAACGTCGCGGACTGGTCGACCAGGATACTTTCATAATTCCCCATGTCCGCGTAATTGTCACCACCCTGATAGGCGAAGCCCCCGGCCATTGCATCCATGAGCACAGACTGGATCGCCACGGCACCATCACCATAGAAATAGGCATCGTTCGCTGCCTGCTGCTCGATATCCCCCCCGGCAACGGCAGCCTGGGAGATGCTCTGGGTTGCAAGCGACCCGGCATCAGGATCAGCCAGATTCCAGCCCATTTGCCAGACATACTCTTCAGCCGATGCGGTCTGATCGATCGTCTGGGTTGTGGTGGTCCCTTCTCCGTAGACCTCGGCTATATTGCTCGGCCAGAAATAACTGCCTTCCTCGAAATATTCCCCGAAGTTCTGCCAGACATTTTCGCCGGTGGCATCCATGTTCAGGCTCTGGGTGACGACTGCGCCGTTCCCATATACTATCGCAAAGTTGCCCGGCAGCCAGTAGGACTCATCGTAGATGTATCCATAATTCTGCCAGATGTCCGTCCCGGTTGCAGTCATGGTGGTGCTCTGGGTGACGACTGCGCCGTCCCCATAAATGCCACCCTCCCCTGCTTCAAAATCGACGTCCCCGGCTTCATTCAGGGCAGCCTGGGCCACCTCTCCGGTGGCATCAGCACTCAAGGCGATAGTCTGGGTGACGACCGCACCTTCCCCGCCTGCCTCATAGATATAGTTTGACCCTTCCTGATACAGATCTCCGCCGGTAGCAGTAGCCTCGATGCTCTGTACTACCTCGCTTGGAAGCGCTGCAGCGGTCCCTGCCAGCAGGAGCAGTACCAATGCGGTGATTATAACATATCTCATCTGGTTTCATCACTCCTGTAAAGTTGCGAAAGAAAAACATCCTCCCAACGATACAAACAGATCATGAAATATTCCGACAGTTATACGTATCCATTTTTATCGGCAGCTGGTCGTTTCCATGAGCCCGTCCCCTCCTTGAAAAGCCCGCACGGAAACGAAGAATGATAAAAAGAGGCTCCCCCCTTTGTGCGTCCTTACAGGAGGAGGTTGACCATCACGCATGGATCAAGGGAACTCACCTCCTTGGTAAGAATGATAAAAAGAGGCTCCCCATTGTGCATTCTTACAGGAGGAGGTTGACCATCACGCATGGATCAAGAGAACTCAACTCCTTGGTTCACCCGTCAGATGAACACCTGAGTGGTCCCGTCCTCTTATCGGTCGGACCGATGCATCGGGATCTCCTTTCCCGGACGGCAGCTCATGTTACCCTGAGAGGTACATGCCGAAATATGATGAACGGTCCTGCCAGAACGATAAAAAAAGTCCGGGGTGTTCCCCGGGATTTATACTCTGTTAAGACCGGAGACCCAGCCCATCTGCTTGTCGAAGAGGAAGATCTTCCCGTCAACCGTGGTCCGCTCCGAGAACTCCATCTGCTCAAAGAAGGAGGAGGACTTGTCGCGGCCTTCCATGACACTACCTTCAATATAGGCGGATACCTTCCCGTTTGAGGGGATATCTCCGAGGGGGGTGACACGGATGTTGTGGTTGAGCGCTACCGGAGTGTGGAGAGACCCGAGAACAAACCTGCTGTTTGTCTGGGTGTTGGAATTCACGACACTCCCATCAATGGTACTCCCGGAATTGATGGTATTGGAAAAGCCACTCAGAAAGAGGCTGTCCGTCGAAGTAATCGAGGACCCATTCTCTCCGAAGAAGCTGATCTGCTTGGTTGCTTCAATATTACCGGAGTCTGCCATCGCCACGCCCACGAAGAGCAGCGCGAGAGCGATGACAAGTATTCCAATCTTTTTCATACCATTCCTCCTGTATTGCATGTTGAGTGACTCAACATCACTACTCACTGTTGGGATTGCATTATATAAAATCATTCAACCTGGCGGTATGATACTTGGTACGATCGGTTTATCACTACATTCCCTTCTTATGACAACAGGTCGTGCGATCAGGCGAAGATCCGATGGGAGTTGGACACGCGTGCGGTATTGTTCCTTCCCGCCACTACCCTATCGCTTCTCGCTCCCCTGGATCAGGTCCTCATATCCTTCCGAGAGGCGCGGCCAGCGGTTCCGGGGGTGTTTGAAAATCCCATGAAGACGAGTGATCTCCTCTGCCAGGTCGTTCGCTGAAACCCCGCCTGTTCCCTCCAGGGTAAAACTGATGAAATCGGGATTATCGGTCAGGTTATCAACCTTTACCAGGATTGTATCGGGTCCGATCGTGCCTGCCGCCTCGACAATGATCCCAAGGGAACGGAATCCTTTCCGGGTGGGTTTCACAAAAAACAGCACGAAGAAATCCCCTTCAGGAACTCTGCCCTTCTCAGTGCATGGTTTTTTATGCCCCCCGCAGGATGACAGGGTGACTATATCACCCAGTTCCGAGAGTGCCAGCACCAGGTTCTTCACCGATTCATCGGCATCAGCTGGTTCACCATACCGGAGCTCGCCGGCCATCTTCTCAAAGGAAGGCTTTTTCCAGTGCCTTGCCCGGATTCTTTCTACGGTCACCGCGAACTACCCCTGCCCCATGTACATGAGATAGTATGTGTGCTTCGTTTCAGTTATGTAAATGGTTGTGGTCCCGCCATAAGCGGGCCTCGTTTCTGATCAGCGGTGTCCGGTCATGCTGAGCTGCCCATGTTCGATAGTACCCATACCGCCTTGCAACGCTCATCAGGGAGGGTGAACATGCTCAAAACCGCATCTATCCGACAAGAAACCATCCATATCCATCACTCCTCTTTTCGGGTCAAGCAATTTACCAGCACAGGGGGGGAATGAACCGGACCTATCGTAGTATTTCATATACACCGGCTTTGAGATGCCTTGGCTGGTAAGTCAGGGAACTATCCCTGATTGCCCGGAGGCGAATCAACCACGTCCCGGTACTGCCTCACCGGTACGATCTCCTGGAGATGCCGCCTTCGTAACAGCTATGGAAGTGCAGAACAGGCAAGTCACATTCGATGCCCGATCAGAGTGTCGAAAAATGTAGGGGAATAGCGCATACGTTGTTCGAAAACCGGAGCACACGCTGGTCTGAACAATCCGAACCGCAATTCATGCAGTCACGAATAACCGCTGGAGGGTACGAATAGACCATACGATAGCCGTTGGAGGCCCTCCACAACGGCATAATTTTTCCCGGCGTTTCAAGATTTTTTTTAAGGTCTTTCCTGTTCGATACTCGATCCATCGCAGGAATGGTGCTGGTATCCTCTGCAGAACTGAATACAGTTCCCTCACCGTAGTGAGACTTCCCGGTCATGTCACGATTACCCTGATTTTTTATCCCTCCCTAAAGAAACCTCGTGGAATTATCACCTCTAATATGGTGAGATAGTACGAAAAAATAACATGATTCCTTTGAGGGCCACACGCATAAAAGATGAAAATGCCGGAGGCATTTTCATATAAAAAAGAATGCCGTGAGATTCTTACACAAATTCCACCACTGCCACCGCACTCATATCAGTGCCTTCATTGATAGTAACGTCAGCAGTGTTCGTGAAATCCGTGATGTCAGGCATTTCGAATTTCAGGGCGGTCTGGTACTTGATGTAGATCATCAGCTCCTCATCCATCTCCACCGGCATATCGAGATCAATGGCAAGGCTGACCGCTCCTGCATCATTGTCGACCGAAGCAAAGGTCACCTGCGGGGTATCAGTAAGTACTTCGGCAAGGCCGTCCGCACCTATCTTTAATACCTCAACTCCTCCGCCCAGCTTGCCGGGGTTCACATCGAACTGTGTCCCGAACGCATCATCAAGGACGACAGTATCAATTCCAATCCCGGTGATAGTAATGACGGCATAGAGCTGGCCTGGATTGGTACTCGTCACTTCACCCTTTTTATTAAGTACATACTTGACTTCGGACTTCCCATCGCCATCGACATCCGGAAGCGTCATTCCAAGGTCAGCCGGCTCCTGGAAGTCATCATCGGTACCGCAGATACCGTCAGGTCCACAGTTATACGGCGTGAAATCGACTGCCGTGAATCTGAAATCTTTCTCAATTGTGTATGGTGGTAGCTCCCAAGTTTTTGTTACTTCGTTTGAAGTAATCGTGGTTCCAGAGTCATCCATAAAACTCGCCGTGATTGTATCAGTGCCTGCCAAATCACTCGAATACGAAAACTGGGCTTTCCCGTCGATATCGGTGATTCCAGTTCCAATAAGACCAGTGTTTGGTCCTGATATAATTGTAAAAGTTACCGTTTTACCAACAATTGGGTTTCCTTCTTCATCTTGGACAGTTGCTGTCACCGTGTGCATGGTATCAATGGTATTCGTCGCACTTGTTGGGGAGAGCAAAATCTGGCCGATACTGGCTGTGACAGAACGGAGATAGAGGCCGGCGAATAAGAGGTTATCATCGTTTGAAGGATTAAGCGTGCTCACTGCAATAGAGGTATCCCCGGTCTGAACGAAGGGCAGAAGGGAGTACAGCTCATCGTCATAACGCTTGTCTCCGAGTGGTTGTGCATTAGGATCTGCCGGGTTCGCCGTGTTATCATCAAGACCCCCAACAGTGAAAAGGTTTCCATTACTCGCAGTAGTTATTCCATCGTCATTGCCTCCAGCCCATGAAGTCATACGTTGACCGTTCACATCAACTACACTGAATTGATAGGAACTTTCCTGATAACTATAGGAACTTGCTAATGAGAAGTCAAGGGCAAGATTTGGATCGGTAAGGTCAAGCGGTTCTGCAAGAAGGATGTTGAAGTTGTCACCTGTGGTGAGTTGCGCCCCGAACATGAGAATTATCGTGTTATCGGTTGTCTGGGCTGGATCATCAAAGATTACGATCAAGAGTTCCCCATCAGTATCATAGTCTGGTGACTCAGTAATGGTGAAATCAATCCTCCCTGCAGGAGCCGCATTAATCTTGTCCTCCACAAGAGAGGTGACATCAGCCCAATAATTATACGAACCAATCGAGTTTGCAATCTCTGTTGTCCAAACGACATCAGCACCATCAATCTTTATGTCTCCGGCTGCAAGCTGATAGCTTCTAAATCCAGTTGTCGCAGCTGCCATGTAAGCACTTTTTACCATCGCACCTGCAGGTTTCTCAACTTGGATTATACCGATAGTGTCGGGATATAATCCCAGACCATCGATACACCATGAAATCTTTCCGACCTCGGTTACAACCGGGCTGATTGATGCATTGGCAGCACCGACCAGAAGGGTGATCACTACCAATACAATTAGTAATTTCATACGCATGTTACTACCTCCTCGAAATTTCAACTCGTTCTGGAGACCGTTTTAATCGGTTGGTTACCTATGTACAGAGAGCCCCATAGATGATCCATACCTTTCTCAAAACGGAAGCCAGACCCAAACCCATTATTGTATCTTACTTTGCACCATTTCAGCAGTACTCCAGATTAATATGGATCACGTCACAGGAAACATTACTCTCTCTCACTTGACTTCCGTAATTAAAAAAAAAAATAGAATTATATAAATAAGTGCCAAGCAGGTCGAATGACAAAAGACCTTTTTTATCACTTCCGTATCTGATTTCTGTTGGTTGCGGTAGTCCGACCTTGATTGTCTTACCTAAACCAGCATCTCTGTCTCCCCGTGCTGGTGGTCCAAAAAAAGATCGATGAAAGAGAAACCATTTGACACCGGCCGGTGATACTAGGGTATGAAAGTTCTGCTCCCGCTCATCCTCATCTGCATCGGCATCCTTTTGGTTGCCGGGTGCAGCGGTCCGATCTTCACCCCGGCTCCAACTCCCACGCCGAGCCCAACTCCCACACCCCTGCCGACACCCGAGCCGGTCCCTCCCCTCGGCCTGGAGCCCCAGCCGACCAGCGTTGTTCCCCCCTACCAGCGGGTGGTCGTCCAGGTCACGAAGAACACGGTGGCAATTGATCCCTGGGTTTCGGTCCTCTTTGCCGGGGGCGCAGGACAGTCCGCTGTCAGGGTGATGACCGCAACGATCGTCAGATCGGACGGGCTGACCGAGACGAACGCCACGATGTACCCGGAGATCGGGACCACGATCCTCCTCTCAGGCACTACTCATACCGACCGGGTCATCGTGAACATGACGTACACCAATGGCGCCATGTACACGGTGAAGGACGAGCGGGTCCCGTTCCAGAGCCCGAACACCTGATCTTTTTTAAGGGCTCCTCGCTCTCTGGGGAGGGGCACCAGATCATGTTCCTGAGAGGTTCCTGTGTTGCACGGTCCGGATGCCGTGAATTGTTTCGGTAGGAAGGCTCCGGATTGCTCCCGAAAAAAATGCGATACACCCGCGATGGAAAGATAATTCCTTGAGATACAACACCTATCCCTTTCGGATGAACGTGCCGGAGGCTTTTTTAGGGTAAAAAAAGGAGGCGGGGGATCTCTTCACGGGGAAGAATAGCCAGTCTCCATCGAGATCTCGATAAGGCCCTGTGCCATGACACTCTCGTAATAGCTCAGCGCGGTCGTCTCGTTGGTCCCGTATCCCTCCATCACGAACGCATCCGTGTAGACCTCGGCGGTGCCCTCTGCCCTGTCATCGCCGGAATACCCGCTTCCATCGACATTCACGAGATAGGATACCGCGATCCCTGCATCAGGGTCGTCTGCGATGGTTCGTGATGAACTTGCGGAGTTCACCGAACCCTCCTTGAGCTGGACTTCGCTCCCTGCTATCACCCTGACAGATGAGGCGGCGGTAGTAGCTGATGAGGTGGGACTCTCATCGCCGTTCTCCGAATCATCCTCATCATCGTCATCCAGGATTTCGGTATCATCATCCAGCGGTTCGTCATCGTCATCAACAGGCTCAGAAAACACACAGTACTGGCTATCGGTCTGGCTCGCTGGCGAGCCAGCATCAGAGACCGCCGCTGAACAGGTCGGGCAAGGCTCTCCACTTTCTTCAGCGGGGCATGCCCCGGCAGATTCACCTTGTTCACCTGGTTCACCTTCTGCGGTATCGACCTCGATCAGCACCGATTCCCTGGACTGCATGGTCCCGACACCATCCCCATCTCCTTCATTCGTATAGTCGATCTGCCTGGCGGTCTCGAGGTTGGCCCCTGTGGTGTCCTGGCTGGAGGTATCGAGATCGATCGTACTGGTATAGCTGATCACCCCGCTGGTCGCAAGGGTCATTTCATCATACCCGATCGCAGCCTGCCCCTCCCCCTGATCGAGCGGGGGGTTGTCGGACAGGTTCGTCGTCCCCTGGGTCAATTGGAGTTCGCTGTCAGAAAGGAGATTGCCGCTCGCATCTGCAGAGATGATCAACAAGAGAGATGATGTACCGCTGCTTGCGGGTACAGGATCTGCTGCACTCACCACCAGAGTGCCGATCACCAGGATCACCGCGGTTATCACTAGGAGATCCACCCATGATTTCGTCGTCATTTCGCCACCTTGCATGTCTTCTTCCTCGACACCCGTGCTCGGTGCCCAGGGATTCATCACGGTGATTAATGTTTATCACAACAATGAATATTTACAATAACATTGACCTGCTATATAAAGGTAAGCGAAATCGCCCCTGTCATATCTGAGTGATCGGGCAGTAGCCTATCATTCCGATCATGATGACCGGAGAGGAGCACCGGGGCAGGCCCGGCTTTTTCAGAGGGTATTCATGCTCCTGACCGGCTATTGGCCTGGTTATCGCTAAAATAACACGGTTAAATACAAATTGCCCAATAAAAAGAGCCTGAAAACCAGGCCGAAGAAAACCCTTCACAGATTGCATACAGCACCGATCATTCCGTTCCATCAATGAAATATACCTCCGGGAATCCCTGCCTGCTGGAAACCCGATACGGCCTCTTTTTTTAAAGCGATTATAATCGTTATTTTTGAAAAAAGCCGATTTAAAAGGACATTTGAGGGAAACGAGACGCTGTTCCCGGCAACATGCGGATCCCATTCGGCAGAACCAGGGAAACGGAGCCCAAAACGGGCTTTTTTTGACCATACTGATCCCTGGAATTGCCTCCCGGGCAAGGCTCCCGGGGAAAACGGCTGATCATCCCCTGCAGATACCACCATTCCCCCACCCACTCCCCCTCCATTTTCATCTCTGCCCAAAGAGAGCAGGCACTTCAGAGATCCCAGGCTATGATTCAGCGGTCCCAGACTGGAAACGGAGTGAGAGGTCCCAGACTGGAAACGGAGTGAGAGGTCCCGGGCTGGAAACGGAGACCTGCCAGGGGGGTGCTTTCGTCGTAAAAAAGAGGAGAAGGTGGCTTCCCTCCCGGATCCACAGGGGGTCGCTCCAAAGGAGAGGAAACGACTTTTTTCCAGAAATCCTCCCAGAATGAGAGGGAATGGGCCTGCGGACCGGGAATATATTTATATACAAACACCTTTGAATTTCAATCGTACATTTTTTAAATTCAAGGTGGCAGATATGAAGGCGAAAAGACTCGTGAAGGCAGCGGTAGCAGCATTGCTGCTCTGTCTTCTCCTGGGACTGCCGGCCGGTGCCGACATTCCCGTTGAACTGGATCAGTACGAACCTCATTTTGTACAGCTTGGCGAGGCCGGTTTTGACGACCCGCAGAACAATTATGCATGGTGCATGGCAGAATTCAAGGATGACCTGTATGTGGGAACCGGGCGGAATGTCCCCTACACCGTCTTTTTACAGCTGAAAGCAGCGGGAATGATCCCATGGGACCTGACCGTCTCAGAGATTACCCACCCCGGTGGCATGGCCCCGCCGCCATTCGGCCCGGACCCGGATCCGGATACCCCCGGCAACCAGTATGCACCTGACCCATCAGAGGTGGAGCACTGGGCAGAGGATATGTCCGCAGAGATCTGGCGCTACCATAACGGCAGCTGGGAGAAGGTGCACACCGCCCAGACGTTTGTGAACCCGTATAACGGATACACGTATCCTGAAGGCGTCGGCTACCGGTACATGATCACGTACACCGACCTGTACGGAGAAGAGGCCCTCTATACCGGGGTCGGGCTTGGATTTGGATCGACCCTCCTCCTCAAGTCCACTGATGGCGAAACCTGGAAGCCAGTCGTTTTTGGTGGGGCGATCCCTCCCTACGATACGAGGGCCATGGCCGTCCACGACGGCAGACTCTATGTGGGACTGGGGAATGGGGGTATCTACGCAACCGATGATCCAAGCGTCGATACCGATACCTGGAAGAAGGTGGCCGACTTCGGGGACCATGTTGCAATCGGTGCGATCGAGAGCTATAACGGCTGCCTGTACGCAACCACCTGGGAGAGCATCTATACCGGTGGTGAAGGATTTGAAGTCTGGAGAAGTACCACCACGAATCCCGGCCCTGGCGACTGGGTGAGGATCGTCTGCGGGGGAGCAGGGGATACCTGGAACCCGTTCGGTGCTGACATTGAGACCTTTGGCGGCGACGTCTACGTAGGGTCGATGGGTCTTCCCTTTACCTATGCTGATGGGTCAGCTGGGTTACGTTCTCCCAAAGGATTTGACCTGATCCGGATCAACGATCACGGCCGGTGGGACCTCGTTATCGGCAGTTACGTGATACCTGAAGATCGGCAGACGGCGACAACCGAGATGCGGGGCATGCCGATGAGCGGCTGGCCGTCCGGGTTTGGGAACCCGCTGAACCTCTACTGCTGGCAGCTGGAGGAGCACGACTGCCTGTTCTACCTCACCACGTTCGATGCGAGCAGCCTCCTCAGAGTCCTGGATCCGGAGCTGCTCGGATCGATCGGATTCCTGGACCTTCTTGAACCCTCCCTCAACGAGGTCGACGTCGCCCGGATGATGCCGGCCGGCGACATGGGCACCCTGTTCCGCATGATCAGGGAGGATAACCCGTTTGCCCTGGTCCATGCCCTTTCCGCGTTCCTGGGCGGCTCTGATATGTGGGTGAGCAGTGACGGGGTGCACTGGTATCCTGCCGACCTGAACGGATTTGGTGACGCGAACAACTATGGCTTCCGCACGCTCGTTTCCAGTGATGCCGGCCTGTACGTCGGCACGGCAAATCCCTTCGAAGGATGCCAGGTCTATGTGGGGGAAGTGAGGGCACATTAACACTCCCCTCGTTTTTTTTCTGAACAACTCTTCCTGGATCCTCTTCCCATTGGCCTGACCTTTTTGGCTCCCGATACCTGATGAACTGGAAGCGAGGTCCAGGAAATTGATCCCAGACTCATTCCAGGCCGTTGGGTTAGTCCCCTCCTGAAATGAGAACAATAACGATACCCCAGTTCCTGCAAACAGCCTCATTCACCAGGTCTCAGAACTACGGATATCATTGCGAAGGAAAAAACCGGAAATGCCGGTTATCAAGGGAAGGAAGGCCGGAGGAGGAGAAGAGAAGGGGACTTCCCGGAGCCGGTGTGCCGGCAGTCCTGGAAGGATTCAGGGCAGGGCGGGGGGAGATCGCAATCCCCGCCATCAGGCTGCACCTGCAGGTGCCCTGATCATGGCTTGATCGTGAGCCGGAATGCCTTCATGACCGTGGTCTTTCCTGCCTTCACGTCCACGGTCGTGGTGAGGTTCTGGTACCCGGCCTTCACCAGCGTCAGGTTCCGTGTCCCGGCGGGGACATTGGAGAGATACTGGTCGGTCTGCCCGCGATTGATACCATCGAGGTAGATGGTAGCCCTCGTCGGCACCGACCCGATCCATATTGTCCCTGAATCGGTAACCGGTCCATCGCCCTGGGTAAGGATGAACGTCCGGAGCACGATCGTCCTGCCCGCCTCCACTTCGAAGGTCGTCGAGAGGTTCTGGTACCCGGCCTTCACCAGCGTCAGGTTCCTTATCCCGGCAGTCAGGTTCGTCACGTACAGGTTCGTCATTCCCCGGTTGACACCATCGATGTAAATCATCGCGTTGGTCGGGATCGAGCCGATCCAGACCGTCCCGGTGCCATCGTCAGGGCCGCCTCCATTGGCGAGGATGAACGTCCGGAGCACGATCGTCCTGCCCGCCTCCACTTCGAAGGTCGTCGAGAGGTTCTGGTACCCGGTCTTCACCAGCGTCAGGTTCTTTGTCCCGGCCGTCAGGTTCGTCACATACGTGTTCGTCATTCCCCGGTTGACACCATCGATGTAGATCGTTGCATTGGTCGGGATCGAGCCGATCCAGACCGTCCCGTTGACAGCATCAGGGCTTCCTCCATTGGTGAAGATAAACGTCGGCAGCACAACCGTCTTGTCTGCTTCCACTTCAAAGGTCGTCGAGAGGTTCTGGTACCCGGTCTTCACCAGCGTCAGGTTCCGTGTCCCGGCCGTCAGGTTCGTCACATACCGGTCGGTCAGGCCGTGGTCGACACCATCGATGTATATCGTTGCATTCGTCGGGATCGACCCGATCCAGACCGTCCCGGTGCCATCTTCCGGTCCTGCACTCTCAGTCAGGATGTACGTCGGCAGCACGACCGTCTTGTCTGCTTCCACTTCGAAGGTCGTCGAGAGGTTCTGGTACCCGGTCTTCACCAGCGTCAGGTTCTTTGTCCCGGCCGTCAGGTTCGTCATATACCGGTCGGTCAGGCCGTGGTCGACACCATCGATGTATATCGTTGCATTCGTCGGGATTGAGCCGATCCAGACCGTCCCGGTGCCATCTTCCGGTCCTGCACTCTCAGTCAGGATGTACGTCGGCAGCACGACCGTCTTGTCTGCTTCCACCTCGAAGGTCGTCGAGAGGTTCTGGTACCCGGTCTTCACCAGAGACAGGTTCCTTATCCCGGCGGTCAGGTTCGTCACATACCGGTCGGTCAGGCCGTGGTCGACACCATCGATGTATATCGTTGCATTCGTCGGGATCGACCCGATCCAGACTGTTCCATTTTCAGGAGAGGCGAAAAGAATCGTGCCACCCTGATCCCCTGATGCATCGTCCTCTGCCACAGCACAGGGGACCATGCCGATCAGAAAGAGAAAAAGAATACCTGCCACTACGCTGGTTTTCACTATTACCACCTTGCCATATCTACAGATCACACCCTGGCTCTCCTGATCAGAGCTCCCTGGGGAGCATGCCCATGGACATCTCCGCCCCCTGCTCTCCCGGATCTATCACTCAGTCAGGTACCTGGTAATCTGATAAGAGGATCCTCGTTTATTAACTATATAAATGTAATCAGCAGTATTCTCGATATTTTATAGACCTGCCCCCATAAGAAGTACCTGGGTTCAAGGCAATCAGGATATCCGCGAAGACCATGGGGAATCGTCTCCGTTCAGCCCCTATCCTGGCGACGCATTTCCCGGCATCCTGTCTTCCGGCAGTCTCCCCCTGGCTGGCCGGATCGGAACACACCAGAATGGGGCGGCTCTGTTGCCACCCGGACTGTGCTCTCCTGCACTGAATTGGCAGGGGTCACGGATCGTTCGAAAAAATAACATGATTCCTTTGAGGGCCACAAGCATAAAAGATGAAAATACCGGAGGCTTTTTCATATAAAAAAAGTTTTCGCCCGCACTACCAGAACAGGGTGTTATCCTCCCCGATATCCCGCATGACTGACAGGGTGAAGCAAGGGACGGACAGGAGTGCCAGGAGTTAGCGGGTCCCGACCTCCATCTCCCACCGCAGGTCCTTCTCACTCCCCTTCATGCAGAAATCTTTCTTCATCATCCCATGCTCGATGTAAATAGGACAGCCCGGGCAGATGCAGCCCCGGTCATCACGGACACAGCCAAAGCTCATCCCGAGCAGGCAATACAGGGTCTCCCCGTTCTTCTCCGCAGACCCCGTGAAACTCGGGCAGGAAGAGCACAGACAGGCCTCTTTCATGCCGTCATACCGCTTCCACCGCTCTTCCTTCTTCAGCGGGAGGAGCTCTCTTGTTCTCTGCTCAAAGGTATCCATGGAAATGACTCACGAAAGAAGATAGGAGGATAAGGTTATCAAACCATCAGGTGACCCACGACCCCTCTGTCCCTGCAGCGTATTCCTGCTGATGAGGCGAGAGGATCTGATGGAATCGCAGGGGGATTACTCTCCCGGGAGGATCGTACGGGAACACAATTTTCTGAGATATATCAGAGCGATCCCTCTGATCTGACTGAGAACCAGCTGCCATATCATATCTGCCTTTCCTGTATCGTACCTGACAGGTCGTCCAGGCATTGCCTCTCGTATGTCAGCAGAAGGGAATGTATGTCAGCAGAAGGGAATGGCCATGTCTGGTGTCACCTATGACGGGTAGGTATTTGCTGGATCATATCTGATATATTGTAGGATTGCATCGTAGGATTCGACTGCCCTTCGGAGATCTGTCTGCTGCCTTTCAGCATGATCCCGCAGCATCAATCCTTCCGCTGAAGCGGGATCGTACGGCCCCTGCCTGCGAGGGAAGAGGAGATTCCCACAGTCTTATATAGCAATCGGTTTAAATAATAATGGTATCCGCTATCCGGTAGCATGAGGAAAATATCATGAAAATGCCAGTAAAATTCAAAACCTACTGCCCATTCTGCAGGAATCACCAGACCCATGAGGTGGAGAAGGTCAAGAAGGCCAAGACCACCGGTCTCCACTGGATCGACCGCCAGAAAGCACGGCGGGGGAGCATCGGAAACATGGGCAAGTTCTCGAAAGTCCCTGGCGGGGACAAGCCCACCAAGAAGATCAACGTCCGGTACCGTTGCAAGACCTGCGGAAAAGCACACCTCCGTGCAGGGTTCCGTGCCGGAAAATTCGAACTGACGGAGTGAACAGGATGGTACAACAGGCACGAGCAAACCGGAGCAGGTTTGTCAAGGTCAAATGCCCTGACTGCGAGAACGAGCAGGTCGTCTTCGAGAAGGCATGCACCGTGGTCAACTGTGTGGTCTGCAGCAAGGTCCTTGCTGAGCCCACCGGCGGCAAGGCAAAAGTGAACGTCGAGATCCTGGAAACATTTGAGTGAGAAGAGCGATGAGCACCCAGTCGTGGCCAACAGCAGGAGAACTCGTCGTCTGCACCGTCAGGGACATCAAGGACTTTGCAGCGTTTGTATCCCTGGATGAATATCCCGGCCGCGAAGGGCTCATCCCCATCTCCGAGATTGCGACCGGATGGATCAAGTATATCCGTGACCATATCCGCGAGGGGCAGAAGGTCGTCTGCAAGGTGCTCCATGTTGACCAGAGCAGGGGTCATATCGATCTCTCCTTAAAGGACGTGAACGACCACCAGCGGCGCGACAAGATCCGCGAGTGGAAGAACGAGTCCAAGGCGCGGAAGTGGATCGGGTTTGCGGCCGAACACTCGGGAGAGAACCCCGAAGTGATCGAGGCCGCCCTGATCAAAAAATACGGCGACCTCTACACGGTCTTCGAGGAGATCGTGACCGAGGGGACCGACACCCTGAAAAAGACCGGGCTTTCGGCCGGTGTGATCGAGGCACTCTCCCAGGTGGCACGGGAGAACGTCAAAGTGCCGAGGGTCACCGTTGCCGGGAACCTCATCCTCACCTCAACAAAACCGGACGGGGTCAATATCATCAGGCGGGCGCTCCGGAGCGCCGAGCCGAAAATCCCGGAAGCCGAGATCGAACTCACCTACCTGGGTGCCCCCACCTACCGGATCAAGGTCACTGCACCCGATTACAAGAAGGCAGAGAAAGCCCTTGAGAAGGCAGCCGCTGCGGCGATCGGAGTCCTCGAACGCTCTGGCGGCGAAGGAAAGTTCGTCAAGAAACCGAAGTCCGGAAAGGCGGCATGAAGGGGAGAATACGGCGCTGCCCGGTCGACTCGGCCTACACGCTGCACGACCACTGCCCTCTCTGCGGAGCGGCAACGGTCACCCCCCACCCAGCACGCTTCTCTCCTGAAGACCAATACGGAACCTACCGGAGGATCGCGAGAGGATGGACGAGATAGAGGTACAGTTCCTCGATGATGTCTCAAAAGAGGAGCTGAAAGCCCCGGTCCTGATCGAGGGGCTTCCCGGGATCGGACATGTCGGCAAGCTGGTCGCCGAGCACATGATCCAGGAGCTCGGCGCAAAAAAGGTAGCCGAGATCCACTCGATCTTCTTCCCGCCCCAGGTGATCATCGATGAGCACGGCACCGTCCGGCTCGCCAATAACGAACTCTATTACTATGCCGGCGAGACCCACCAGTTCCTCTTCCTCGTGGGCGATTACCAGGCCACCTCGAGCGAGGGGCATTATCTCCTCGCCGATGCCTACCTGGACATCGCTGCCGAATGCGGGGTATCCCGGATCTATACCCTGGGAGGATACGGCGTCGGCCACCTTGTCGATGAACCGCGGGTCCTTGGTGCGGTCAATTTTCCCGGGCTCCGCGGGATGATCGAGGACGCGGGTGGGGTGGTCGGGAGGGACGAACCCGGAGGGGGCATTATCGGGGCAGCAGGACTCCTCCTCGGGCTTGGCGTCTCCCGCAGCATCGAAGGGATCTGCCTCATGGGGGAGACTTCGGGATACCTTGTCGATCCGCGGAGCGCTGCAAGCCTCCTAAAAGTCCTCTCCACCCTGCTCGCGATCGAGATCGACCCAACGAGGCTCGAGCAGCGGGCATGCGAGATGGAGCACGTGCTCCAGAAGCTGATCGATGGTGAACGCGGGGCACAGGACGACGAGCTCCGCTACATCGTATGACCAGCGGGCTCTTCTGCGACCTGCATATCCACTCCTGTTTTTCCATCGCCTCGTCGTCCCGGATGCTTCCTTCCTGCCTGGTTGAGGGATGCCGGAAGAAGGGGATCGGGGTTCTCGGCAGCGGGGATGCACTCCACGCCGGCTGGCGGGACCTCTGGAACCGCATCCCTGACACCGGAGAGGTGCTGGTGGTGCCCACCGCTGAGGTGGAGGACCATGACCGGGTCCACCACCTGATCATCCTCGACTCCTTTGAACGGTTCGAGGACCTCGCCTCTGATCTTGGCCGCCATGCCGCACGCCTTGCAGAGACCGGGCGGCCGCATGTCAGGTTGCCAGGGAGCGAGATTGCAGGGAGGGTCCATGACCTCGGCGGCCTGATCGGTCCTGCCCATGCGTTCACTCCCTGGACCTCGCTGTATGCAGCCTTCGACTGCCTCTCCGGGTGCTACGGGGCCGAGCGGCCGGACTTCCTCGAGCTCGGTCTCTCGGCCGACAGCAGCTATGGGGCAGGCATCTCCGACCTTGCCGGCATCCCGTTCCTCTCAAACTCCGATGCCCACAGCCCTGACCCGGCAAAGCTCGGCAGAGAGTTTTTCGAGCTCACGGTTGCGGAGGTATGCATCAAAGGGGTGATGGAGAGCATACAAGCCGGGAAGGTCACGATGAATGCCGGGTTCTTCCCCGAAGAGGGGAAGTATAACCGGACGGCCTGCACCCGCTGCTACCAGCAATACACCCCGGCCTTTGCAGCATCGGTCCGGTGGCGGTGCCCGGACGACCAGGGCCTGATCAAGAAGGGGGTCGCTGATCGGGCCGCCGAACTTGCCGATGCACCTCCCACAGAAAGGCCCCCTTACCTGCATATCATCCCCCTCGCCGAGATCATCCGCCAGGTGATCGGCTCCTCATCGGTCGCCACCAGGGCATGCACCCGGCTCTATGACCGGTTTGTCACCCCGGATACTGACGAGATATCGGTGCTCACCAGGACCCCGATCAAGGAACTCGCTGCCATTGATGGCAGGATCGCCTCTGCGATCGAATCGTTCAGGCAAGGAAGGGTCAGTCTCGTACCGGGGGGAGGCGGGCGTTTCGGCTCCTTTTCTTTCTTCTGACCAAAAATCAGAGAGATTGCCCTTTCTTCTGTACCCTTCCCCGCAAGAAAGGATTATGGGTGAACCTTCCCTATACATGAAAGATGCTTCAGATTCATCGTGATGTCTGCGGGTACTGCGGGTGCTGCGTCTCGGTATGTCCCGAGGGTGCGCTCGAGCTGATCGATGCCTACCTGGAGGTGGATGACCAGTGCACCTCCTGCGGGATCTGTGCCAAGGTATGCCCGGTTGGTGCCCTGGAGGTGAAGGATGAGGACTGACTACGACCTGCTCGTGATCGGCGGCGGTCCGGCAGGTGCCATCGCGGCACGGACCGCGGCACAGGCCGGGCACTCGGTACTCCTCGTCGAAAAGCGCCCGGCGATCGGAGCCCCGGTCCGGTGTGCGGAGGGGATAGGGAAAGAGGCCCTCGCCGAGTTCGTCAAGCCTGACGAGCGGTGGATCGCAGTCGAGCTCAAGCGGGCCGAGATCGTCGCCCCGGACGGATCCTCGATGATGCTTGAGGCGGCGATGGCCGGGAGCAAGATCGGGTACATCCTTGACCGGAAGGTCTTTGACCGCGAGCTCGTCTGGCAGGCCGCCGAGGCAGGTGCCGACGTGATGGTCAAGACCCGTGCCTCGGCACCCCTGATGGACGGGGGGAGGGTGAAGGGTGCGGTGCTCGAGTCCTGCGGAGAACAGAAGAAGGTGGAGGCTGCCGTGACGATCGCGGCCGACGGCGTCGAGTCCAAGTTCTCCCGCTGGTGCGGGGTGGACACCGCGGTCCCGGTCCGGGAGATCATGAGCTCGTGCCAGTACCTGATGACCGGCATCGAGATCGACCATGAGTGCACGACCTTCTTCCTCGGAAACGAGGTAGCACCGGAAGGCTACCTCTGGATCTTCCCGAAAGGGAAGCGGACCGCGAACGTCGGGATCGGGATCTCGGGCAAGAAGAGCGGGGCAGGTCACCGTGCAAAGGACTACCTCGACCGGTTCGTCAGGGAAAGGTTCCCCAACGGCAAGACCATCGAGTGCATCGTCGGGGGAGTCTCGGTCTGCCGCCCCCTTCCACGGACCGTTGCCGATGGCCTGATCATCGCAGGCGATGCGGCACGGGTCGTCGACCCGCTCACCGGCGGGGGCATCTACAACGCGATGTACACCGGGGACCTCGCGGCAAAGGTCGCCATCCAGGCGATGGGTGCCGGGAAGACCGATGCGGAGGCTTTGATGCCCTACGACCAGGGCTGGCGTTCCTCGACCATGGGAAAGGCGATCGAGCGGAACTACCATATCAAGGAGTACCTGATCAATCTCCCCGATGACAAGCTGAACGCGATCATCCACTCGGCCCGATCCCTCGACCTGAAGGACTTCTCGACCTTCACCCTGATCAAGGAACTGATGAAGCGGAACCCGAAACTGGTGGCCGAACTCGCCCTCCTCAAGGCAACGATCGGGTAACTTCACCCTCCTCTTCTTTTCACCCGTTTTTTTCCTCTCCAGGCCGCCCGTTGTCCATACCGGGGGGGATTTCTGATAGGAATAAGGGGAAAGTATCAACCGGTCCGGTTACGGTAAAAGAACGCAGAAGAGGCAGGCAGGGAGTGCACCACCAAAGGCATGACCGCCTCATGGATCTCCCCAGGACATCCCCTGAAAGGGGAGGGGCCGGCCTTCCCGTTCAGGTGGCAGGGACCCTGAGCTGCCGGTTGAGGAGCTCGAGCGTCTCGACCTCGGCCTCCTTTTTGGTGAAGACCGTGATGGTGTCCCCCGGCCTGATCCGGATCGTCCCGCTCGGGATGATCAGCTCGCCGCCCAGCCTCCGGATCGCGATGAAGACAAAGTCCTTCACCTTCAGTTCGCGGATCTCATGGTCGACGATGGGGGCACCTTTCTCTGCGACCACCTCGAAGATCGTCCCCCCGGGAATCGAGGCGAGCTGCTGGAGCATCGGGTTCCGGGCCCAGTAATAGAGCCGGGAGGCCACGAGCTCGTCGGGATTCTCGCTGATCTTCACCCCGACCTCCTTGAAGAGGTCCGAGTGTTCGACGTTGTTCACGATCGAGACCACGTTCGGGACCTTGAACCGCTTGGCAAGCCAGCAGGTCATCAGGTTAACCGAGTCATCGCTGGTGGTCGCCACGAGCGCATCTGCCCGGTCGATCCCCGCGTCCTCTAGGATGACCTTGTCGGTGGCGTTCCCCGTGATCGCGAGGACATCGTAATGCTCGAGCATCTCGCTGCACCGCTGCTCGTTCCGGTCGATGATCACGACGTTGTCCCCGTTCCCCACCGACTGGGCTGCAAGGCTCCTCCCGATACCGCCCAAGCCCACGATGATGATGTACATAGAGTGGGGTTACCATCATCGCCATTGAAATAACTTGCGCATCATACCAAGGGATCTGATGTTTGGCGGGGTCGATGAGGCAGGGAAAGGGGCCGTCCTCGGCCCGCTCGTGGTCGCCTGTGTCGGGTGCGAATCCGAAGAGGATCTCGCCGCGATCCCGGTCCGGGATTCAAAGACCCTCTCCCCTGCTGCGCGGACGGACCTCTTTGGCCGGATCCAGGAGAGCGTCCACTACACCGTGCTTGTGATCACGGCCGAGGAGATCGATATCCGCCGGCGCTCGATGACCATGAACCAGCTGATGGCCGCTGCCCATGCCGAGGTGATCCGGGAACTCCACCCCGCGATCGCATACGTGGACGCCTGCGATGTGGTAGCCGCCCGGTTCGGGCGTGCGGTCGCTGCCCGCATCGGCTATCCCTGCCGGGTCATCGCCCGGCACCATGCCGATGCAACCATCCCGGTCGTCTCAGCGGCAGGGATCGTGGCAAAGGTGGTCCGTGACCGGCTGATCGGGGACCTTGCCGGGGAGTACGGGGTGATCGGGAGCGGGTATCCGTCGGATGATACCACGATTGCGTTCATGGAGGCCTACATCGGCGAGAACGGCCGGCCGCCACCTATCGCCCGCACCTCCTGGGAGACGACCCGGCAGATCCTCGGCCGTGCCGGGCAGACCGAGCTCTCGTTCTTTTGCAGCGGGAGTCAGGAGTCCGGACAATCCCCTTGACCCGGGGAGTCCTTCAACACCCGGTTTCCCGGGTCATCATTATTATGTCCCTGTCCCACCCATAGCTACAGAATGGAATGGCTCCCCGTACTCATCACTGCCGTCGCTCTCTACGCAGCAGTCGCGCTGATCATCCGGCAGAAGGGGTACTTTTCGGAGCATATCATGTTCTATGGCCCGATCATGGCGATCAAGACCATGAGCGTGGGCTTCTTTGACCGGTTCCGGAAGTACTCCACCTTCCTCCGGGCCTACGCAACCTTCGGCGTGCTGATGGTCATTGTCATATCGGTGGTGATGACCATCCTCCTCGTCCTTTCGCTCAGCTACACCTTCGCGGTGCGGCCTGAGCCCACGGGGATTTATGCCCCGCAGAACATCCTCCTGATCCCGGGGCTGAACGAGTATGTCCCCTCTACCCTCGCGGTCTGGCTCGCCTTCGTGGTCACGATCGCGATCCACGAGTTCGGGCACGGCATCCTCTCCCGTGTCGAGAATATCCGGGTGAGGAGCATGGGAGCGCTCCTCTTTGTCCTCCCCATCGGCTTCTTTGTCGAGCCCGACGAGGAGGAACTCAGCCAGGCGAGGGGGATGAAGAAGATCCGGATGTTTGGGGCCGGCATCACGAACAACATCGTGGTGGGAGGGCTCTGCTTTCTTGCCCTGATCCTCCTGATGGGGCTGGCAGCCCCGGCAGCCGGACCGGTCATCGGAGGGGTTTACCAGAACTATTCCGCCGAACAGGCAGGGATACCCGCCTATTCCCTTATCCACGCGGTGAACGGAACCTCCGTCAGCACCCCGGCCGATGTCGCCGCCATCCTGAACAGCACCCGGCCCGGGGACACGATCACCCTCACGATCGGGCACCAGGGGGTGATCAGCGATTACCAGCTGACCCTGTCGGAGTGGCCGGAGGAGCTTGCGAACCGGACCACCGGGTTTATGGGGGTCACCTACTATGACCCGGCCCTCGTCCTCGACACGATCAAAGGCAGCGTCTCACCGATAGGGTTCCTCAGGTTCCTGACCGTCCCCTTCGATATCGGCGGGTTTGGAAACCCCCTCCGGATCCTGGCCCTGGATACCGCCGCACAGGAGTTTTATTCCGTCCCATGGGCAGGGTTCTTCGGGATCATCCACTTCCTCTTCTGGTGCGGGTGGATCAACATCAGTGTCGGGCTCTTCAATGCCATCCCGATGGTCCCGCTGGACGGCGGCTACATCCTGAAAGAGGGGGTCGACCGGCTGTTTGAACGGAGGGGGATTGGGCGCTATTCCCTGTACGTGGTGACCTTCATCTCGACCCTGATGATCGTGATCCTCTTCTCACTGATCATGCTCCCCTACCTCTTCAGTCTGACCGCAGTCTGATAAGAGGCGCCCCGCACTCCTGCGGGCGAGGATCCAAAACAGGGGCTCTGTCCCACCCTGCCTCCCTTGCATGCCGCCCCTTTGCGGAGGTTCACTGACGGAACCGGCACGAAACGGGCAGCCATGATCCCTGCACAACAGCAGGGAGGCTCGAAGGGAAGCAAAAGGCTCATCTCGGAGACCGGCGAACCTTTCTCCAGAGATTCACCCTTCCCGAGGCTTCCTCCCGATGTTACTCTCCTCCTGCAGAAAGGTCTACATGAACGATACCCAGCGGACGGTCTCCCCGGAAGAGACCCTCGCACGGGTGGAGCGGGTCCTCCCAGCCGCCGGCATTACCCGGGTTGCCGATATCACGAACCTCGACCGGATCGGGATACCGGTCTTCTCGAGCATCCGGCCGACCGCCGGGCTTGGCGCCGTCTCGGTCTACAACGGAAAAGGGGCTACTCCCGCCGAGGCGAAGGTCTCTGCCATGATGGAGGGGATCGAGCGGTACTCGGCCGAGCTGGACAGCCGCACGCTCCTGGTCTCACCGTATTCCCGGCTCTGCGGCGGGGAGATCTCCGTGCTCGACCCTGCCCGGCTGATCCTCCCCGCCGGGAGCACCACAGATGCCCCGATCCCATGGGTCACGGGATATGACCTCGGTGCCGGCGAGGAGATCCTCGTCCCTGCCAGTGCGGTCTTCCACCCCCTGCCCCGCGAATACCCCCAGCTCTTCCGGACCTCCACCAACGGACTTGCGTCCGGCAATACCCGCGAGGAGGCGGTCTTCCATGCCCTGATGGAGATCATCGAGCGGGACGCCTGGTCCCTTGCGGAGGTCACCCGGGATACGGGACCACAGGTCGGGGAGATCGATGATCCCCTCGCCGGGAGTCTCCTCGAAAAATTCGGAGCTGCAGGAGTCGAGGTCACGGTGAAGGATATCACCAGCGACATCGGGATCCCGACCATTGCCGCGGTATCGGACGATACCCTGCTGCAGGATCCCGCCCTCCTCACCATCGGCATGGGCACCCATACCAGTGCACGGATCGCGGTCCTCCGGGCCCTGACCGAGGTTGCCCAGAGCCGGCTCACCCAGATCCACGGGGCGAGGGAGGATACCACCGTTGCCGATATCCGGAAGAAGATGGGGTACGAGCGGACAAAGCGGATGAACCGGTACTGGTTCTCTTCCCATG
>ERZ1026792.644-NODE-644-length-26640-cov-3.163769_pt1 | contig 26640 bp, 19 predicted proteins | sample MGYA00520884_ERZ1026792 | MGnify/ENA primary metagenome ERZ1026792 (study PRJEB33270, sample SAMEA104284473) | anaerobic digester metagenome | biome: Anaerobic digester microbiome; feature: mesophilic sludge digester; material: Anaerobic digester biomass | place... | reverse complement strand
GAGGTGAACTGGCTGCCGTCCGAGATGAAGAGGTTGGCGATGTCATGGGTCTGGCCCCACTTGTTGCAGACGCCGTCCTCCGGCTTTTCCGACATCCGGTTGGTGCCGAGGTTGTGGGTCGAGGGATAGGGCGGCGTCGGGAAGGTCCGCGTCGCCCCGATCGCCCGATAGAGCGCGTCGCCCCGCGCATAGGCGTGGTTGCGCATGGCGATGTCGTTCGGGTGATCGTCGAAGTTGACGTTGGCGACCGGCAACCCGTGCTGGTCCTTCGTCTCGGACAGGGTGACGCCGAGACCCGGCGCGGTCGGCACGGCGAGGCCGAAATCGGCATAGTCGAGCGGCGTTTCGAGAATCTCCTCGGTGAGCAGCAAGGGGCCGAACAGCTCGGTGCCCCATTCCAGCTTGCCGATGGTCGAGAACAGATGGGCCGAGGCAGCGGTGCCGATGCCGCCGCCCCACAGTGCCGGCTCGCCGATCCAGAGATCGAGTGCGTAGGCCCGACTGACGTCGCCCTCGGCCTGGTAACCGTCGTTGTGCGCGGCGACCCGCACCAATTGGAGGTAACCGACGGGCCGGTCGTCGACGGCGATGAAGTTCGGGCTGACCTCCTCGGCGAGCAGATCGGCCACATCCCACTCGTCGCGGATTCGATCCAGGTCGTAGACCTGGTCGCGACCGAAAACCCACTCGACCACCCGCTGGTCCGTCAGCCACGGCACCATCAAGGTGTAGTCGGCGTCGGTGCCCTGCATGGGCCGCAGCGACACCCTGGCCGAATCGATCTCACGCACGGTGGAACTTCTCGTGGATCGCCTCGGCCACCGCATCGGGCAGGAACGACAGCGCCTTCAACTCGTCGAGTGAGGCCTTCTTCACCGCGTTCACGCCGCCCATCACCTGCGTCAGCTTCTTCTTGCGGGCATCGCCGAGACCGGGAATGCCGTCGAGCGACGAGGTCGTCATCCGCTTGCCGCGCAGCTCGCGGTGGAACGTGTTGGCGAAGCGGTGCGCCTCGTCGCGGATGCGTTGCAGCATGAACAGTGCGTCGCTGCCGCGCGGCACCTCGATGGGCTCGCCGCGGCCCGGAACGAACACCTCCTCGAAGCGCTTCGCGAGCGACGCGATGGGAATCTCGTCGTGCAGGCCCAACGCGCGCACCACTCGCTCGGCCACGGCCAGCTGGCCCTTACCACCGTCGACCAGCAGCAGTTGTGGCGGGTACGCGAACTTGCGCGGGCGGCGACGTTCGCCGTCGATCAGGTCTTCGTCGAGCGGTTGGTCGCGCTCGTTGAGGTATGCCTGCAGCCGGCGAGTGAGCACCTCCTCCATCGCCGCGTAGTCGTCGTTGCCCGCCACGTCCTTCACCTTGAACCGGCGGTACTCGCGCTTGTTGGGCAGGCCGTCCTCCAGCACCACCATGCTGCCCACGTAGTCGGTGCCCTGCAGGTGCGCCATGTCGTAGCACTCGATGCGCAGCGGCGCCTCGGGCAACCCCAGCAGATCCTGCAGCTCGGTGATCGCGCGGCTGCGCGCGTTGTGGTCGCCGGCGCGACGCAGGCGGTGGCGCATGAACTCCTCGCGAGCGTTGCGAGTGACGGTCTCGTGCAGCTCGCGCTTGTCGCCACGCTGCGCGACGCGGATCTGCACACGGCTGCCGCGCAGGTGAGTGAGCCACTCCTCGTAGGTGGCCGTGTCGTCGGGCGCCACCGGCACCAACACCTGCTTGGGCACCCCCGCCGGCGGGTCGTCGCCGTACAGCGACTCCAGGATGCGATCGACGAGACCACCCGGCGAGAGCTCCTCCACCTTGTCGAGCACGAACCCCTTGCGCCCGACCACCCGGCCCTTGCGCACGAAGAACACCTGCACGGCCGCTTCCAGCTCGTCGTCGGCGATACCGATCACATCGATGTCTTCGCTGCGTTCGGCAACCATCTGCTGCTTCTCGATGGCCTTGCGCACTGCCAGCAACCGGTCGCGCAGGCGTGCCGCCCGCTCGTACTCCAGCTCCTTGGCCGCACCGGCCATCTCGGCCTCGAGCCGCTTGACGATCTCGTCGGTGTCGCCATCGAGGAAGTCGCACAGCTCTTGCACCAGCTGGCGATACGGCATCTCCTCGACCTCGCCCACGCACGGGCCACAGCACTTCTCGATGTGGAACAGCAGGCACGGCCGACCCAGCCGGTGATGCTCGTTGAACTTGCCCGGGCTGCACGTACGGATGGGGAAGCTGCGCAACAGCAGGTCGAGCGTGTCGCGGATGGCGTATGCGTGCGCGTACGGCCCGAAGTAGCGGGTGCCCTTGCGCTTGCGACCGCGCATCACCAGCGCACGCGGATACTGCTCGTCGAGCGTGACCGCGAGGAACGGGTAGCTCTTGTCGTCGCGCAACCGCACGTTGAAGCGCGGGCGGTGGAGCTGGATGAGGCTGAACTCCAGCATCAGGGCTTCCACCTCGTTGCGCACCTCGATCCACTCCACCGACGTGGCGGTGGCCACCATCTGGGCCGTACGCGGATGCATGTTGCGCGGGTCCTGGAAGTAGTTGGAGAGTCGCTGACGAAGGCTGGAAGCCTTGCCCACGTAGATGACGCGCCCCTCCTTGTCCTTGAACTGATACGACCCCGGTGTCTCGGGAATCGTGCCGGTGGGTGGGCGCTCTACCATCGCCTCGACTCTACGGGGCGCACCCGCGGTCAACCCGATGTGCGCGGATAGGGTTTCTCGCGTGCCCGGCCGCTACCAGTTCTCGATGCCCGAACGCCCGAGTCGCGATGGCTGGTTCCGCATCGGCACGGTCGATGTCACCACCACGGCACTGCTCGTCGGCCTCGGCGTGCTGTCGATGTTCCTCTACGCCATCGGCGGTGCCGATGGGCCCATCTTCGACATGTACTTCATCGCGCCGCTGGTGCGCGAGGGTGAGATCTGGCGGCTGGTCACCTGGCCGATCGCCAACCCGCCCACACGCATCTGGGTCATCCTCACCCTGGCGTTCTTCTGGTTTGTGGGGCATCGCATCGAAGACACCGTCGGCCGCGTGCGCTTCACCATCATGATCGCCCTGATGACGGTGCTGCCGGCAGCCGTGGTGTCGCTCTTCGACTTCACCGCCGACACCGGGCAGGCCTACGGCCTGAGCATCCTCGCCATCGCGCTGCTGGTCGTCTACGCCTTCGACAGCCCGAACGCGGTGTGGTTCTTCAACATCCCGTTGTGGGTGCTCGCCTCCGTGTTCGTGCTGCTCGACGTGCTGCAGTACCTGGGCAACCGGTTCTTCGGTGCCCTGCTCGTCGAGCTCGGGGCCATCCTCGTCGGCATGGTCACCGCGCGGCAGTACGGCATGCTCAACGAGTTGCAGTTCATCCCGCGTTTCGTGGGCGCGCCCTCCAGCAAGAAGCCGAAGAGCCGTCGCGCCAGCGGCAGCGGCTCTGCCGTGATCGCCGGGCCGTGGGCCACACCGGAGCCGGCACACACCGCCGTCGACCAGCTCGAGCTCGACGGCCTGCTCGACAAGATCAGCGCCCACGGCATCGACTCGCTCTCGCGTAGCGAGAAGACCCGGCTCAACGAGCTGAGCAAGAAACTCCGCGGCCGCTGAGCCACACCGAGCCCGCGTCTGCACGCGACGGCTCGACCACCGAGCAGCGGTGCACAGACGCGGACGGCTTGGGCATCAGTGCACGGCAAGGCGGGTGCGCAGCGAGTGCGTGTACGCCACCACCAACAGCAGCCCGGCGAGCAACGTGGCGGCGTTGGCCAGCATGTGGAAGCCCCACGCCTGCTTCACGAAGCCGGAGGCGAACGCGGCCATGCCGCCGCAGAAGCTCATCGTGAGGTCGGCGGTGCCCTGCACCTCGACCCGAGCGTTGCCCGGCACCGCGCCGGTGAGCATGCTGCTGCCGGCGATGAGGCCGATGTTCCAGCCGACACCGAGGAGGAACAGCCCGACGAAGATGAGCGACGGCACGTAACCCGCGACGACCGACACGACCGTGCCCGCGCCGAGCACCACCGAGCCGACCATCACGGCGGGCACCTGCCCGACACGACCCACGAACCGGCCGACGAAGGGGGCGAAGGCATACATGCCGGCGATGTGCAGGGCGATCACGTAGGCCGACAGATCGGCCTGGTTGTGGTCCTTCATGTGCGACGGGGTCATCGTCATCACGGCCACCATCGTGGTCTGCGAGACGACCATCGCCACCAGCCCGAGTGTGGCCAGCCGGTTGCTGCGGATGACCGCCGCCGAGATGCGAACCTGCCGCAGCGGGCGAACTCGCTCGGCGTGCGGGTCGAGCTCGCCGTTCACCGCCAGCGGATCCGGGTGCAGCCGGCGAGCGATGACGGCCATCGCCACCAGCAGCAGCAGCGCCGCGAAGAAGAACGGCCCGATGAACTGGTCGAGCCCCACGGCCTGGCCGGCCCGCTTCTCCCACGGCGTCAGGACGGGCCCGAACACCGCGCCGAGCGTGCCGACGACCACGACGCTGGCGATGGCCTGCGCTCGGTCGCTCTCCCGAGCGAGGTCGGCGGCAACGTAGCGACCTTGCAGCGTGGCCGCCTGCGCCCCACCGAAGCAGAGCATGCCCAACAGGAACAGCGGAAACGATCGCAGCTGCCCACCGATGCCGGCGATGACGGCGCCGACCGCACCGAGGCCGAACGCGAACTTCAACCCCGGCCGGCGGCCGTTGCGGCGCATGAACGCCGACAGGGGCACCGCCAGGAAGGCCGAACCCAACGTGAAGGCGGCGCCGCCGGAGCCGGCGAACCGATCCTGGCCGTGCAACAGATCTTTGGCCAGCAACGCGCCGACTGCCACGACACCGGCGACCGCGGCCTGCCCGGGCACCTGTGCAAGGCGAAGCGTGACGAGCGTGCGGCGCTGCAGCAGCGAGTGGTCGGCGATGGGGTCGACCACCAGTGGAACGTCGGTCACGAGACCGAACCTGCCGGCGCCACCCACTGCACTGGCTGCCCGGTGACCTCGGCGATGAGGTCGAAGTCTTTGTCGTAGTGCAACACGGTGAGCCCGTTGGCCTCGGCACACGCCGCCAGGACGAGATCTGCCGGCGAGGGCGCACGATGCGTGCCGCGGCCGGCCATTTCGCCCTGTACGTCGAGCGCACGGTCGATGATCTGCTCGGTGACTGCCACACGAGGCATCATGCTGAGCTCGAAGCGCGCATCGACGAAGTCGGCACCCGATGTCGACGAGACCAGTATCTCGAGCATGCCGACGCCGGTGACGGCCACATGGCCGGCAGCGAGCGGACCCGACCACCGTTCGGCGACGCCATCGTCGCCGAGCCGTGCCCATGCTGACTTGTCGATGAGATGCGTCGCCACGTCAGTCCCAGCTGTGGAGGATCGCGTCGCGCTGCTCCGGCGTGAGGCGGCGCATGCGCTCGACCAGCTTGGCCCGCGCATCGCGAGCGATGATGTCGGTCAAGGCAGCGTCGATGGTTGCCGTGGTGCCCTGGGTACCCAGGACCTCTGCGGCACGCAGCACCTTTTCTTTGTCGATGTTCAACGCAGTCTTGGTCACGGGCGGCAGGGTAGCACCGACGCACTCGCGGATCAACCGTCGAGCAACGGCTTGAGGAACCTTCCGGTGTGGCTTCCGTCTACCTTTGCAACCGTCTCCGGGCTACCTTCGGCAACCAGCAGGCCACCACCGCTGCCGCCTTCCGGCCCCAGGTCGATGATCCAGTCGGCGGTCTTGATGACATCGAGGTTGTGCTCGATGACCAGCACCGTGTTGCCCTGATCGACCAGCCGCGAGAGCACGGTGAGCAAGCGCCGCACGTCTTCGAAGTGCAAGCCGGTGGTGGGCTCGTCGAGCAAGTAGATGGTGTGCCCGGTGTTGCGCTTGGCCAGCTCGGTGGACAGCTTCACCCGCTGCGCCTCACCACCCGACAACGTGGGGGCCGATTGACCCAACCGCACGTAGCCGAGACCGACATCCATGAGCGTGCGCATGTAGCGGTGGATGGCCGGCTGGTTGGCGAAGAAGTCGACCGCCTCGGCCACCGGCATGTCGAGGATCTCGGCGATGTTCTTGCCCTTGAACTGGATGTCGAGCGTGTCGCGGTTGTAGCGAGCCCCCTTGCACACCTCGCACGGCACGTACACGTCGGGCAGGAAGTGCATCTCGATCTTGATGGTGCCGTCGCCGCTGCATGCCTCGCAGCGGCCACCCGAGACGTTGAAGCTGAACCGACCGGGAAGGTACCCGCGCACCTTCGCCTCGGCGGTGGTGGCGAACAGCTTGCGCACGTTGTCGAAGACACCGGTGTACGTGGCCGGGTTGCTGCGCGGCGTACGACCGATGGGCGACTGGTCCATGTCGATCACCTTGTCGAGCATCTCGATGCCCTTGATGCTCTTGTGGCGACCGGCGGCGCTCTTCGACTTGTAGATCTTCTGCATCATCACCGGCAGCAGGATGTCGCGCACCAGCGTGCTCTTGCCGCTGCCGCTGACGCCGGTGACGGCGACGAAGCACCCCAGGGGGATGCGCACATCGAGGTTGCGCAGGTTGTGCTCCTTGGCACCCTGGATCTCGAGCCAGTCGAGCCCGGGCGAACGACGCTGCTGGGGTACCGGGATGGTTCGCTTGCGGCTGAGGTACTGGCCGGTGACCGACGCCTTCGACTTGAGGATGCCCTTCACCGGGCCGCTGTAGACGACCTCGCCACCGTGCTCGCCGGCGCCGGGGCCGATGTCGACGATCCAGTCGGCCTCGAGAATGGTGTCCTCGTCGTGCTCGACGACCAGCACGGTGTTGCCCAGATCGCGCAGACGAAGCAGCGTGTCGATGAGGCGCCGGTTGTCGCGCTGGTGCAGCCCCACCGATGGTTCGTCGAGCACGTAGAGCGTGCCCACCAAACCGCTGCCGATCTGGCTGGCGAGGCGAATGCGTTGCGCCTCACCACCGGCCAGCGTGCCCGCGTTGCGCGACAGCGACAGGTAGTCGAGCCCGACGTCGAGCAAGAAGCCCAAGCGCGCGTTGATCTCCTTGGTGACGCGCTCGGCGATCATGCGATCGCGCTCGCTGAGCTCGAGCGCGGCGAGGAAGTTGGACGAGTCGCCGATTGCCATCTCGCAGATCTCGGAGATGTTCTTGTCGTTGATGGTGACCGCCAACGTGGAGGGCTTGAGCCGCGCGCCGTTGCACTTCGGGCACGGCACCTCGCGCATGTAGCCCTCGTACTGCTCGCGGGCCCAGTCGCTCTCGGCACCAGCGCGGCGGCGATTGAGCCACGGCACCACACCCTCGTACGCCGTGGAGTACTCGCGGGTGCGCCCGTAGCGGTTCTTGTACTTGACCTTCAGGTTGCCTTCGACGCCGTACAGGATGACCTTCTGCTGCTTGGCGTTGAGCGCACCGTAGGGCGCATCGAGATCGATGCCGTACTCGTCGGCGACGGCCTCGAGCATGCGCGTGAAGTACTGGGTGCTACTGGTGCGCCAGGGTGCGATGGCGCCCGCGTTGATGGACAGGTCGTGGTCGGGGATGAGCAGCTCGGGGTCGACCTCGAAGGTGGTGCCGAGGCCGTCGCACGCCTCGCACGCGCCGTAGGGAGAGTTGAACGAGAAGTTGCGCGGCGCCGGCTCGTCGTAGCTGGTGCCGCACTTCGGGCACGCCAGGTGCTGGCTGAAGGTGAGCGTCTCGCCCTCCACGGCATCTCCGCCAGCAGCGTCCTTGGTGGCGAACAGCTCGATCTCGGCGACGCCGTCGGCCAGCTTCAGCGCCGTTTCCAGCGAGTCGGTGAGCCGCCGCTCGATGCCGTCGCGCCGCACCAGCCGGTCGACGATGATCTCGATGCGGTGCTGCTCGTAGCGCGCCAGCTTCTCGTCGCGCTTGAGGAACTCGGCGATGTCGACGATCTCGCCGTCGATGCGCGCCCGCACGAAGCCCTGCCCGGCCAGGTCGTCGAGCAAGGTGCTGTACTCGCCCTTGCGGCCCCGTACGACGGGCGCCAGCACCTGGAAGCGAGTGCCATCGGGCAGCAGCAGGATGCGATCGACGATCTGCGACGGGGTTTGCCGTTGCAGCCGAGTGCCGTCGTTGGCGCAGTGCTGCACACCGATGCGGGCGAACAGCAACCGCAGGTAGTCGTAGACCTCGGTGATGGTGCCCACCGTGGAGCGTGGATTGCGGCTGGCGCTCTTCTGGTCGATGGAGATGGCCGGCGACAGGCCCTCGATGACGTCGACATCGGGCTTGTCCATCTGGCCCAGGAACTGGCGTGCGTATGCGCTGAGCGACTCGACGTACCGGCGCTGACCCTCGGCGTAGATGGTGTCGAAGGCGAGGCTGCTCTTGCCGGAGCCGGACAGGCCGGTGAACACCACCAGCCGGTCGCGCGGGATCTCGATGCTGACGTTCTTCAGGTTGTGCTCGCGCGCGCCGCGCACGATGATCTTGGGCACGTCGCTCTTCGATGACGGGGCAGCGGGCATGGCGGCGAGGCTACCGAGGCGCGACAGCGGCTCGGCGGGAGCAGGTGGGCGGACTGCTGACTGCGGGGCGGAAACGATGCGGCACGTCGGCAGCCTACCACGAAAGCGAACACCTGTTCCCCATCGTTGCCGATCGCTCGCACAAGCCTCAAGACTGGCTGAAGTTCCCTGCTCAACGTGCCGATACAAGTTCCATGACCATCGGCGCCAGCCACGACACGACGTTCTCGCGTGCGGCACAGCGAGTTCTGGAACACCTCTCCACCACGTCTGGGCTGGGCAGTTGGGCTGTCTGCCGGGCGGATTCGCACGGCAGCCACACGCTGGTCGTCGATGACACTCGTGGCTCGCTGCGCGCGCACGTCTCGCTGGATGCAGCGGCCGGCCAGGGCGCACCCTTCCGGATCGCGGTTCCCATCACCTTTCCCGATGGTCAGCCCTTCGGCGAGTTGGTCGGCTTCGACGACCGCGATCCTTCGATCGATCTCGAGCATGCGTCGACCCAGGCCCGTGTCTTCGCCATCCTGCTCGGCGCACTGGCCGCTGCCGAGGCAACCTTGGCGCGCGAGCGCCGGGTCACCGAACTGAGCAGCGGGTTGTCCGACCCGCTCACCGGGCTTGCAACACGCCAGGGCTGGGAGCAACGCCTGCGCCGCGACGAGCAGTTCTGCCGCGAGTTCGGCGAGCCGGCCGCGGTGATGCTGATCGAGCTGCATGGCCTGGAGCGCAGCAACGAACTGCACGGTCACTCTGCGGGCGACGAGCACCTTCGAATCGCCGGGACCGTGGTGCGTGAGGTGCTCGGCGACCGCCACTTCGGCGCTCACGTCGGCGGCAACCGACTCGGTGCCGTGATGATCGGCGTCAGCGACCACGAGGTGACCGAACTGGAACGCGTCACCCGCCAGGCGCTCGAGACGTCGGAGGTCGCCGCAACCATCGGCATCGGCAGGCGCCGCCCGGAGGCCGGTTTCGACGGGGCCATCTCGATGGCCGATGCCGACATCGAGGCCGGGCAATCCGCTCGTGAATCGGCGACGGCCGACGCGGACAAGACCGCTGCGCTGATCGTCGCTCTCGAGTGCGGTGCCATCCGCGCCTACTTCCAACCGATCGTCGACCTGCGCACCGGCACCGTGGTGACCGTCGAGGCACTCGCCCGCTGGCACTCCCCCGACGGCATCCGGGAACCCGACCAGTTCCTGCCGCTGCTGCAGCAGGCCGGCTTGCTGGGCGCGCTGTTCGACCGCATTCTCGACGATGGGCTGGAGAAGCTGGTCGAGTTCCGTCAGATCGTTCCCGACTTGCAGCTGGCGGTGAACTTCGAGTTCGACACGAAGCCGGTGAACTCGCTGCACGACGCCGTGCTCGAGCGGCTCGCGCACCACGGCCTGCCGCCGCAGGCGCTCTCGCTGGAGCTCAGCGAACGGCAGACCTTCGAGCTGCCGCCGGAGGTGCGCGACGAGCTGTTCGCCATCGCCGAGATGGGCGTGCAGCTGATGCTCGACGACTTCGGCACCGGCTTTGCGTCACTCGAGACGCTGACCACGCTGCCGGTGAGCGGCGTCAAGCTGGATCGCCGGTTCACCGGCCAAGTGGTGAACGGCGAGCGGGAGAGCATCGTCGTGAAGGCGATGATCGCGCTCGCCACCGAGACCGGGCTGACGGTGATCGCGGAGGGCATCGAGACCCAGTTGCAGTGCGATCGCCTGGTGCGCATGGGCTGTCGCCTCGGCCAGGGCTACCTGTTCGCCGTGCCGCAGCCGGCGGATTCGATGGCAACGGTGCTGTCGGCCCCGCTGGTGAGCACGTTCTGACAGCGTGATCAGCCGGCGTCGCGCAGCTCGCGGCGAAGCTCGTTGACCTCGTCGCGCAAGCGGGCGGCGTACTCGAACTTCAGCTCGGCGGCCGCCTCGTGCATCTCTTCCTCCAGCGTCTGGATGAGACGAGCCAGCTCCTGCTGCGGCATGGTCTTCAACTCGCGCTGCACCTTCTCGCGCTCGCGATTGCGGCGGTTGCCCTTGCCGGGTACCGGGGCCGAATCGTCGGGGCGCAGCAGCGAGAGGATGTCGCCGACCGCCTTGCGGATGGTCTGCGGGTTGATGCCGTTCTCGAGGTTGTAAGCGATCTGGCGGGCGCGTCGCTCGCGCGTGACGTCGATGGCCTTGGTCATGCTGGGCGTGATCTTGTCGGCGTACATCACGACCTGGCCGTCGACGTTGCGTGCTGCTCGGCCGATCATCTGGATGAGCGAGGTCTCGCTGCGCAGGAAGCCCTCCTTGTCGGCATCGAGGATGCTGACCAGTGACACCTCGGGAAGGTCGAGGCCTTCGCGGAGCAGGTTGATGCCCACCAGCACGTCGAACTCGCCCAGCCGCAACGCGCGCAGGATCTCGATGCGCTGGATGGTGTCGATGTTGCTGTGCAGGTAGCGCACCCGCAGGCCCTGCTCGAGCAGGTAGTCGGTGAGGTCTTCCGCCATCTTCTTGGTGAGGGTGGTGACCAGCACGCGGTCGCCCATGGTGAGCCGCGTGTTGATGTTCTCGATGAGGTCGTCGATCTGCCCCTTGGTGGGCTTGACGATGACCTCCGGGTCGACGAGGCCGGTGGGGCGCACGATCTGCTCGACCACCTGCACGCTGTGCGAGATCTCGTACGGGGAAGGCGTGGCCGACACGAACACGCACTGGTTGATGCGCTCGAGCGTCTCCTCGAAGCGCAGCGGGCGGTTGTCGCGCGCACTGGGCAGGCGGAAGCCGTGCTCGACCAGGATGTCTTTGCGGCTGAGGTCGCCCAGGTACTGGCCGTGCAACTGCGGCACGGCCACGTGGCTCTCATCGATGACGAGCAGGAAGTCTTTCGGGAAGTAGTCGATGAGGGTGAACGGCGGTTGCCCGGTGACGCGACCATCGATGTGCATGCTGTAGTTCTCGATGCCGTTGCAGTACCCCACCTCGGCCATCATCTCCAGGTCGTACTGCGTGCGCATGCGCAGGCGCTGCGCCTCGAGCAGCTTGCCGTTGGCCTCGAACCAGGCGAGCCGCTCTTGCAGCTCGGCTTCGATGCCGATGACCGCTTTGCGCATGCGCTCTTCGCCGGCGACGTAGTGCGTGGCCGGGAAGACCATCACCTGGCTCATGTCGTTGAGCGTCTCGCCGGTGAGTGGATCGATGGTGGTGATGCGGTCGACGGTGTCGCCGAACATCTCGATGCGCAGCACGGTCTCGTCGTAGGCCGGATGCACCTCGATGGTGTCGCCCCGCACGCGGAACTTGCCGCGCCCGAGCGCGATGTCGTTGCGATCGAACTGCAGGTCGACCAAGCGGCGCAGGATGCTGCGCATGTCGTAGTCGACCCCGGTGTGCAGCTCGAGCAGCTGCCCGCGATACTCCGCGGGATCGCCCATGCCGTAGATGCAGCTGACGGAGGCGACCACGATGGTGTCGCGCCGCGTGAGCAGCGCGGCGGTGGCCGAGTGACGCAGCCGATCGATCTCGTCGTTGACCGACGAGTCTTTCTCGATGTACGTGTCGCTGGCGGCCATGTAGGCCTCCGGCTGGTAGTAGTCGTAGTAGCTGACGAAGTACTCCACCCGGTTGTTGGGGAAGAACTCGCGCATCTCCTGCGTGAGCTGCGCGGCCAGCGACTTGTTGGGGGCGAGGATGAGCGTGGGCCGCTGGGTGGCTTCGATGGTCCAGGCGATGGTGGCGCTCTTGCCGGAGCCGGTGATGCCCAGCAGGGTCTGGAAGCGATCGCCGCGCTCGATGCCCTCGGCCAACTTGGCAATGGCCTGCGGCTGGTCGCCAGCCGGCTGGAAGAGGGACTCGACCTTGAACTCGGGCACGTTGCGCAGCCTACCCGGCGAACGGGTGTTCGTGCGGCCACCAATCCTGCGTCGCGAGAGCCCGAGCCACGCGGCACTCCGCAGCGCGTCAGCGTGCGACGTCGGCTTCCGGGCACACCCGGAAGCACGCGGGAGGCGGCGGTGCGCACCAACTGGGCGTGACTTGTCGCACGCCGGGACGAATCACGCCCGAAGGCCGAGCTGGGACGGATGACTTCCGGAAACCATCGGCTCCCCGGACGTCACTGTGGGCGATGGCGTCCAAACCAGGCGAACGTCGGCCGACACGGCACTACTGTCCGAGCCATGCTGCCGCTGCGCACGGAACGCCTCACCATTCGCATGATGCGCCAGCCCGATCTTGGGCCGGTTCACGCGTACCGAGCGGACCCGACCATCGCCCACTTCCAGGATTGGGAGATGCCGTACACCAAAGCCGCTGCGCAGCGCAGCATCGACCGCCAGGCCGAGCTGGACGGCCCAACGGATGGCCACTGGGTCGGCCTCGCCGTCGAGTTGACAGCAACTGGCGAGGTGGTCGGCGATGTGGCTGTCGAGCTGCGCGGCGGCGGCATGTTCGCCACGCTGGGCTACACGTTTGCCGGCGCGCACCACGGGAAGGGCTACGCCACCGAGGCCGCCGGCGCAGTCGTCGACGCGCTCTGCGCCGCTGGCGTGCACCGCTTCGTGGCGACGCTCGACCCGGAGAACGTGCCATCGATGCGCGTGCTGGAGGCGCTCGGGTTCACGTTCGAGAGCCTCGCCCGCGAGGCGGAGCTGATACGCGGCGAGTGGGTCGACGACCTACGGTACGCGTTGCTCGCTGCGGATCGTGCTGCGTGGAAGGTGCGACCCCGCACGCCGGCGGCTGAGGTCGAGCTCGTCGAGATCACGCCCGACGACGCCTACCTCTGGGGCCGCCTGCGCACTCACCACTCCCAGGAGCGCTTCGTCTCGCCGATGGCGTTGTCGTTCCGCGACGCGCTGTTCCCGGAGGTGATCGACGGAGCGCCGGTCGTGCCGTGGATGCGGGGTGTGCTGGCCGACGGCGAACGAGTCGGGTTCCTGATGCTGGCAATGGTGACCGACCACCACCCCGAGCCGTACATGTGGCGCCTGCTGATCGACCGCATGCACCAACGAAGGGGCCTCGGCACCCGAGTGCTGGCAGTGCTGTGCGCTCAACTTCGCGAGTGGGGCCACACGACGCTCACCACCAGCTGGGGCCAAGGCCCCGGTTCACCTGAACCGTTCTACCTCGCCCACGGCTTCGTGCCCACCGGCGACATCGACGACGACGAGATCGTCGGCCGGCTCAGGCTGTAGGCGCGGCCCCGTCCTTGTCGACGCCGTCCTTGTCGACGCCGTCCTTGCGACCGGCGAACTGGTAGTCGGCGGGCAGCTGCGGCAGCGACTGCAGCCAACGCCACAACTGCTCGATCTGCGGCGCCAGCGCGGCCGTGTCGCCACTGTTGTCGACCACGAAGCCCGCACCCTCGAGGCGCTGCTCGCGCGTCGCCTGGCGTGAGATGCGCGCCCGAGCGTCGGCTTCGTCGAAGCCGCGGAAGCGCACGAGGCGATCGACCTGGGTCTCCAGCGGAACGTCGACGACGATCTTGCCTTGCAGACCCTCACGCGGGTTCTCGGTGAGCAGCGGGATGTCGAGCACCACCACCCGCTCGGAGGCGACGTGCTGCATCACCTGCCGGTTCATCTCCGCGCCGACTGCCGGGTGCACGATGCCGTTCAGGTCCTTCAGCGCGTCGGGGTCGGCAAACGCAATGGCCGCCAGCGCCGGCCGATCGAGCGAGCCGTCGGCGGCAATCACCTGCGCACCGAACCGCTCGGCCAACTTGGCCAGCACCGGCGACCCCGGCTGCTGCACGTCGCGCACCACCTGGTCGGCATCGACGATGACAGCACCGCGAGCAGCCAGCGCGGCGCTGACCGTCGACTTGCCGGAACCAATGCCACCAGTCAGCCCCACCAGGATCATGAGCGGAAGTGTAGGTTGCCGCCGCAAGTAGGCTCTGGCCCGTGGCCGACGACACCGACGAACTGCCCGGTTCGCCGGGCACCGACCCCACATCGGTGGGGTGGCCGCTCGTCGAGCGGCGCAGTTCCAGTCGCACGCCGCCGGGCGGCGTCGACCGGCGCGCTCGCCACCAGCCGCCGCCCACCGTCAGCCCCACCCTCAACGCCGCGCCGCTGTGGCCGTTCCGGCTGGCCGCGCTGGCCGGCGCCGTCGTGCGCGCACAGCCGAGCCTCTCCTGGCACAACTGGAGCCTGGTCGCCATCACCGCCGCAGCCGCCGTGTTCACGGCGGTGGCCTGCCGCCGGCCCGTGGCGTACCGCAACGACGCCAAGGTGCGCCTCCGCATCGTCATCGAACTGGCCGGTGTCACCGCCGCCATCTTGTTGAGCGGCGCGTGGGCGTCTCCGTTCGTGCTGTTCCTGGTGCCCACCGGCATGCTCGCCGGGTTCGCCGCCGGCGGTGCGTTCAGTGCCCAGCTCGCCGTCGCCGCGGTCGCCGTCGTCACCGTGCAGCACGTCCCCAACGTTGGTGTGCGGCAAGGCCTGCAAGACGGCGCGCTCTGGGTGGGGTTGCTCGGCCTGGTGGCGTTCACCAGCGGGCTGGCGCACCGCGCAGCGCACGACGCCGCTCGCCAACAACGTTTCGCGCTCGACCGGGTGAGCAGGCTGGCAGAGGCGAACTCGTTGCTGTTCGCGCTGCAGCGAGTGGCTCAGACCCTGCCGGCGTCACTCGACCTGGAGGAAGTGCTCGACTCCACCGTCGGGCGGCTGCGCAGCATGGTGCAGCACGACCTGCTCACCGTGTACCTCGTCGACCCGATCACGCGCAGCGCGACTCCCGTGCGTACGCAGGGCGCCGAGACAGCGGGCGCACACCCGCTCGATCACCTGCCATCGGGGCTGCGCCAGGCCGCCGAGTCGATGAAGACCATTCGCATCGACGACCTCGGCAAGGGCGACGGCGTGTGCGCCGGTGCCCGCAGCGGGCTGTACGCCGCGCTCCGCGCGCGCGGTGCGTTGGTGGGGTTCATCGCGGTCGAGACCTCCACACCCGGTGCGTTCGGGCAGCAGCAGGCGGAGGTGGTGCACGGCCTCAGCGAGCCGTTCGGCATCGCCATCGACAACGCCCGCATGTTCCGCCGCATCCGCACGCTGGCCGCCGACGAAGAACGCTCGCGCATCGCTCGCGAGCTGCACGATCATGTCGGCTCGTCGCTGGCCATGATCGGGTTCGAGGTCGATCGCGCACTCGCCGTGGCGGTCGATGGTGGGGAGATCGAGCCCGTGCTGCGTGAGCTGCGCGAGCAGGTCTCGGCCGCGGTCACCGAAGTGCGCGACACGCTGTACGACCTGCGCACGGAAGTCACCGACCACCGCGATCTCGCGGCCACCACGGCCGAGTTCCTGCAGCGCGTCGAGCAGCGCAGCGGCATCCACACGGCCACCGACCTCCGGTTGGGCGAACGCCTGCCGCAGATGATGGAACGCGAGCTGTGGCAGATCGTTCGCGAAGCCATCGTCAACGCCGAGCGACATTCGCGAGCCACCCACCTGCTGGTCGCCGGGCGGCGAAACGGCTCTGCACTGCAGATCACTGTTCGCGACGACGGCATCGGTCTCGATGCCACAGGCGCGCGACCCGACAGTTACGGTCTCGTCGGCATGCGCGAACGGGCGCATCGCATCGAGGCCGAGCTCACCGTCAAGTCGCTCTCCACGGGCGGTACGGAAGTGCGCCTCGACCTTCACCTAGGAGACTCAGCACGCTGATGGCACTGTCCGTGGTTCTGGTCGATGATCACACGATGCTGCGCCAAGCGCTGCGGCGCGCCCTGGAAGCGGAGGGCATCGATGTCATCGGCGAAGCGGCCGACGGCGAGGAAGGTGTCCGCATCGCACTGGCACTGCGACCCGACGTGGTGCTGATGGACGTCTCGATGCCCAAGGTCGACGGCATCGACGCCACCCGCCAGCTGCTGGCAGCGAGAAGCGAGATGCGGGTGGTGATGCTCACCATGCACATCGACCGCGAAGTGTTCGACAACGCCCTCAAGGCGGGCGCAGTCGGTTACGTCACCAAGGACTCATCGGTGAGCGAGGTCGCCGAAGCCGTGCGCCTCGCCGCCAATGGCGATCGGCCGATGTCGCCGCACCTTGCCGAGGCCTTGCTCAAGGAAGCACGACGTGAAACCGACGGCATCATCTCCACTCGCGAGGAAGAGGTGTTGCAGCTCGTCGCCGATGGGCTGGGCACCAACGAGATCGCCGAGCGGCTCTACATCAGCCATCGCACCGTGAAGAACCACCTCGCCTCGATCTACGACAAGCTCAATGCTCGCGATCGCACGCAGGCCGTGCTGATGGCCGTCAAGATGGGCATCGTCAAACTCACCTGAAAACGCACGATGGCACGGCCTCACGGCCGTGCCATCACTGCGAATCGGTACGGATCAGGCTTCCGGCGCCTCGACCACTTCGGCGTCGGCAACGGCCTCGACGTCGGCAACGGCCGGCGCGGCTGCCTCGGCACCGTCGGCGGCCGGCGGGGCCTCGCCCGGGTTCTCCTCGTAGTACTCGGCCCATGCGGCCTCGCGCTCGGCATCGTCGCCGCCCGCAGCCCAGTTGCCGTGCTCGTCGATCTCGAAGTGCGAGCGGTACTCCTCGGCCAGCTCGCCACCTTCGGCGGCTTGCTTGATCGACAGGCTGATGCGACGACGAGCGAGGTCGAGATCGATGATCTTCACCCACAGCTCCTCGCCCGGCGTGACGACCTGCTCGGGCGAGTCGACGTGGTGCGTGCTCATCTCGGAGATGTGCACCAGACCCTCGATGCCTTCGCCCACCTGCACGAAGCCACCGAACGGCACCAGCTTGGTGACCCGGCCGTAGACCAGCTGGCCCACTTCGTGCGAGCCGGCGAACTCCTGCCACGGATCCTGCTGGGTGGCCTTGAGCGACAGGCTGATGCGCTCGCGATCGAAGTCGACATCGAGCACCTGCACGGTGACCTTGTCGCCAACGGTGACCACGGCGCCCGGATGGTCGACGTGCTTCCACGACAGCTCGCTGACGTGGATGAGACCATCCATGCCACCGAGGTCGACGAAGGCACCGAACGACACCACGCTGCTGACGACACCCTCGCGGATCTCGCCCGGCTTGAGGTTGGTGAGGAAGCTGTCGCGGCTCTCCTTCTGCGTCTCCTCCAGGAAGGCGCGACGGCTGAGCACCACGTTGTTGCGGTTCTTGTCGAGCTCGATGATCTTGGCCTGGACGATCTTGCCGACGTACGGCACGAGATCGCGCACACGGCGCAGCTCGACCAGCGATGCGGGCAGGAAGCCACGCAGGCCGATGTCGACGATGAGACCGCCCTTGACCACTTCGATGACCGGGCCCTCGACGGTGCCTTCGGCTTCCTTGATCTTCTCGATGGTGCCCCACGCACGCTCGTACTGCGCCCGCTTCTTGGACAGGACCAGACGGCCCTCTTTGTCTTCCTTGGTGAGCACCAGCGCTTCGATGGACTCGCCGAGGGTGACGATCTCGTGCGGGTCGACATCGTTGCGGATGCTGAGCTCGCGCGACGGGATGACACCTTCGCTCTTGTACCCGATGTCGAGCAGCACTTCGTCTTTGTCGATCTTGACGACGATGCCGTTGACCAGCTGGCCGTCCTCGACGGAGACCATGGTGCCTTCGATGGCTTCGGAGAACGACATGCCGAGGTCGTCGGACACGATCTGGCGGGGGGTGTAGTTGCCCTCTTCATCGAAGGTGCCCCAGGCACCGGACGTCAAGAAGGTTGTAGAGGTATCGGACAAGGGACGATCGCTTTCGAACAAAAACCTAGGAGACCGGCGGATTCCGGACCCCGAGAGGCTACCAGCGCACTTGCCGTGCGTCATCAGCTGCGGTGTGCGATCACCAAGAATTCAGCCGTCTCGGTGGTGGGCTCGGCCCAGCCGTAACCACCCGGTTCGACGCTGCTGATCGAGTCGACCGTCAACCCCGCCACGCGGCAGAGCACGCGCAGCTCGCGCGGGGTGTAGCAGCCGGTCCACAGGTCGACGGCCTTGGCCTCGCCCTGCTCGTTGCGCACCTCGGTGTGCTCGTGATTGACGCCGGTGGCAGCGTCGAAGGTCGCCCCCGGGTTGTCGCCGGCCGCGAAGTACTTCACCGCGTAGTAGGCGTTGAAGGCGCTCAGCGCCAACTGGCCACCGGGTCGCAGCGCCCGGGCCATGGCGGCAAGCACCCGCTCGTCGTCGCCATTCGCCGTCATCAGCCCGAACGCGCCCTGGCAGAGACAGATGACCGCGTCGAACTCACCGTCGAAGCCCAGGTCGCGGGCATCGAGACGCTGGAACGTCGCACCGTCGGGTGCGTCTGCAGCGGCAAGCTCGATGAATCGTTCGCTGATGTCGATGCCGTGCACGATCAGCCCACGGCGAGCCAGCTCATGCGCGTGCCGGCCCGGCCCGCAACCGACATCGAGCACCCGCTGCCCCGGCCGCAGCTGCAGCGCGTCGAACAAGAAGTCGACCTCCTGCCGTGTGCCCTTGGTGAACGAGTAGCGCAGGTACGCGCTCCCCAGATGCGCGGCGATCGGCTCGAACCAGTGCTGATGGTCGGGACTGGCCTTCGCCATGGCGACCGGTCAGCCTTTGCCCGCGGCCCAGGTCTTGCCCCAGGCGACGTTGACCTCGAGCGGTACGTCGAGCTGCGCGGCGCCGCGCATGAGGTCGATCACCAGCGGTCCGACGCGCTCCATCTCGGCCTCGGGAGTCTCGACCAGCACCTCGTCGTGCACCTGCAGCACCAGTTGACTGGCTACCCCGGCGGCAACCAGCGCCTCGTCGATGCGCACGAGCGCGACCTTGAAGATGTCGGCTGCGAGCCCCTGGATGCCGGCGTTCATCGCCTGGCGTTCGCCTGCCTGGCGGATGCGGAAGTTGCTGTTGGACAACTCGGGAATTGGACGACGGCGACCGAAGAGCGTTTCGGTGTAGCCCCGCATGCGGGCCTCGACCACGGTGCGGTCCATGTAGGCCTTCACGTTCGGGAACGCCTCGAAGTAGGCATCGAGGATGACGGCCGCTTCGCTGGTCGGAATCGACAGGCGCTGCGCCAGCCCGTAGGCCTCCATGCCGTACGCCAGCCCGTACGAGACCATCTTCGCCTTCGACCGCTGCTCGGTGGTGACCGCCGCCGGTTCGACGCCGAACACCCGCGATGCCGTTGCGTTGTGGATGTCGGTGCCGCTGGTGAACGCCTCGATCAACCCAGGGTCCTGGGCGAGGTGAGCGATGCAGCGCAGCTCGATCTGGTTGTAGTCGGCCACGAGCAGCTGGCAACCGGGCGCCGGGATGAACGCCTTGCGGAACAGCTTGCCCTCCTCGCTGCGCACCGGGATGTTGTGCAGGTTGGGCTGGTCGCTGGACAGCCGGCCCGTGCGCGCCACCGTCTGGTTGAAGGTGGCATGGATGCGACCATCGGGCGCCACCTCCGCCAGCAGGCCGGTGCCATAGGTGCCACGCAGCTTCTCCACCTCGCGGTACTGCAGCAGCGGGTCGATGAACTCCGGCCACTCGTCGCGCAGCTTCTCGAGCGTGGCCGCGTCGGTGCTGAAGCCGGTCTTGGTCTTCTTGCCCGGTGCCAGCCCGCGCTCGGTGTAGAGGATCTCGCGCAACTGGATCGGCGAGTTGATGTTGAACGGGCGCCCGACCACTTCCTGCAGCACAGCACCCAAGCGCTCGACATCGGCGGTGAGACGCTCGTTGAGCTTGGTCAGTTCGGCCACGTCGACTGCGATGCCCACGTGCTCCATCTTCGCCAGCACGCCGACCAGCGGGTTCTCGATGGTGGCATAGAGGGCAGCCATGCCCTGCTTGTCGAGCGAGGCCTCCAACGCAGCCGACAGATGCGCGACGGCCAGCGCGCCACGTGCCGCGACCTGGCGCTCGTCGGGCCCACCGCCGAAGTCGAGTTGGCCCTTGGCGGCGGAGCCGTCGTCGGGCAGCTGGAAGCGGGTGTAGCGGGCCAACAGGTCGCGCAACGCATAGCGAGTGTCTGCCGGGTCGATGAGGTAGGCCGCGATGGCCGTGTCGAGCCGAAGGCCTGGGACCGCCCCGCCCTGGTCGAGCAACCAGCGCATCAGCGCCTTCGCGTTGTGGCCGCGCCAGCCGCGGTGTGCCCCCAACGCCTCCAGCACCTGCGGCGCATGCACCACCTGAGCGGGAAGCCACGCGACTTCCGCACTGTCGGCATCGGTGACGACGGCCAGCCCGATGACGTCGCTGCGGCCGGCATCGCCGGACCACGCGGGAATGGCGTCGAGCGTGGTCTGGCCGGCGATCAGTTCCGCAGCCGCGGCGACGTCGAGCACGTCGGTGACCTCCGCCTCCAACACCTCCGCCGACGACGAAGGCCCGGCGCCGGCTGCGGCCGCACCGATGCCGAACGTGGCCAGCGCCTCGTACAGCCGGTCGTGCAACGCCCGGAACTCGAGGAAGTCGAACAACCGCTTCACTTCCACGTCGTTCGGTTCCACCGTGAGCGTGCCGAAGTCGACCGTGACGGGCGCATCACGGCGCAGGGTCATCATCTCGAAGTTGTGGCGCGCGCGTTGCTCGTGCTCGATCAGCGAGCCCCTCAACTTCGGGGTCTGCTCGTCGACGTGAGCGAAGATGCCATCGAGGCTGCCGTACTGGTTGAGCAGCTTCGCCGCGGTCTTCTCGCCCACGCCGGGCACGCCCTCCAGGTTGTCGCTGGGGTCGCCACGCAGCGCGGCGTACTGCGGGTACAGCGCAGGGGTCACCCCCGTCTTCTCGGCGATGCCCGCCTCGTCGTACAGCGCGTAGTCGCTGACGCCGCGCCTGTTGTACATCACCTTCACGTGCGGATCGTGCACCAGCTGGTAGCTGTCGCGATCGCCCGTGACGATGATGGCGTCGTGGCCCTGCTGCTTCGCCTGCTCGGCGAGCGTGGCCAGGATGTCGTCGGCTTCCCACCCGGCGAGCTCGAGCACGGTGATGTTCAGCGCCGCGAGCACCTCGCGCACCAATCCCATCTGCTGGCGCAGGATGTCGGGCGCTGCTTCGCGCTGTGCCTTGTACAACGGGTCGGCCTCGTGACGAAACGTCGGCTCGGGCCGGTCGAACGCCACCACCACCGCATCGGGCTGCTGGTCCTTGACCATGTAGATGAACATCGAGGTGAACCCGAACACCGCATTGGTGACCTGCCCCGAGGCCGTGGCCATGTCGGTGGGCAGCGCGTAGAACGCGCGATACGTCAAGGAGTTTCCATCGAGCAGCAGCAGCTTCACCCCGTGGACTCTACGGGAGCCACCACCCGCGCCCCGCCGCGACGCGGTGCTCAGATCGTGCCAGCCAGAGTGCGGGCGGCGAGGGAAGCGCCAGCGACGAGCCGCACGAGGGAGCAGTCAAAGCGAAGCGGAGACCAGTCCCGACCATCAGTGGGGAGCAGTCAAAGCGAAGCGGAGACCAGTCCCGACCATCAGTGGGGAGCAGTCAAAGCGAAGCGGAGACCAGTCCCGACCATCAGTGGGGAGCAGTCAAAGCGAAGCGGCGACCAGTCCCGACCATCAAGTACGGAACAGCGCGCAGGCGGCGAGGGAAGCGCCAGCGACGAGCCGCAGGAGGGAGCAGTCGAAGCGAAGCGGCGACCAGTCCCGACCACCAGTTAGGGGTGCAGCGTGCCGGCCAGGATGCGGTCGGCGACATCGCGCATGCGCGACCGCTCACTCATCGCCGTGCGCTGGATGAAGGTGAACGCGTCGCCTTCCTTCATGCCGTGCTGGTCGATGAGCACGCCCTTGGCCCGGTCGATGGCCTTGCGCGCTTCCAGCTGCTCGCCAAGGGCATCGACCTCGCCGCTGAGCTGCTGCAGCTCGCGAAAGCGCCCGATGGCCACTTCGATCGCGGGGATCAGGTCGCTCTTCTGGTACGGCTTCACCAGGTACGCCAGCGCGCCGGCATCGCGAGCATCCTCCACGACTTCGCGCTGGCTGAAGGCGGTGAGCATGAGCACGCCGCAGATTCGCTCGCCGCTGATGATGCGTGCGGCCTCGAGGCCGTCCATGTGCGGCATCTTGATGTCGAGAATGGCCAGGTCGGGCCGCATCTCGCGCACGAGCTCGACGGCCTTGTCGCCGCGGCCGGTCTCACCGACGACCTCGTAGCCCTCTTCCTCGAGGGTCTCGCGCAGATCGAGGCGAATGATGGCTTCGTCTTCGGCGATCACCACACGGATGGTCATCGATGGCGTCCTTTCGGCCGGTGAGGCACACTCGTGGCCCGCTCACACATTCAAGCAGGACGCCGACAGTCAAGCAGCCAACCGGGCAACCGGGCGCCCGAGGTTGACGGTTCGTACAGTTCGTCAGCCGGCGGTGAACCGATCGAGCAACGTGTCCTGACGCCGCTCGAGTCGGGAGATCTCGTCGACCACGTGCACCCTCGCGCCTTCGATTGCTGCCGCGTGACCGCCGGCGGCATGGGCCTCCGAGCGTGCCAACGGCGAGTCGGACACGACCGCGCGCAGACCGAGATCGTCGGCGTCGTCGACGAGGTGGGAGCGTTGCTCGTCGATGATCCGCAACTCTTCGCGCAGCACCTTCAGCCGAGCACTGATCCTCTTCAGTTGCCACTTCGCCAGAGCGGAGGCCATGCAGAGAGTCTACGAACCGGCACAATGAGAAGCGTGTACGACGAATGGGGAGTAGCCGACGGTTACCACGAGGTGAACGGCACCTGGCACGACACGCCGGCAGCCACCCGCGACCTCGTGCGTGCCGCGATGGGCGAGCCGGTTGCTACCGACCCGCTGTGGTTCGTCGACGAAGGAGCCACCCCGTGGCTCAACGGCCGCTGCCGGCTCATCACGGAGGACGGCACCGACCGCGGCGACATCGACGCACTGCCAGGCGATCTGCCGATCGGCTACCACCGCCTCGCTCCTCTCGATGGGGGCCCGGTCACCGCCTTGATCGTCTCCCCCACCACGTGCATCCGAGCGCCCTACGGCTGGGGCGTCGCGGCGCAGGTGTACTCGCTGTGGCGCCCCGACGGCTGGGGCATCGGCGACCTGCGCGACGTCGCCGAGCTCGGCCGCCAGATCAGCGATCGCGGAGGCATCTCGCTGCTGCTCAGCCCGCTGCACGCGCCGGCTCCCACCACTCCGCAGGAGACGAGCCCCTACTACCCCAGCTCCCGCCGATGGCTGAACCCGATGCTGGTGCCCCTCGACGGAGCCTCGCCGGTCGCCAACGACGCCGGCGGCCTCATCGACCGCAACAGCACGTGGCCGGCTCGCCGGCGTGCACTCGCCGAACGCTTCACCCGCGCGGTCGACGGGCCCGAGTGGCGCACGTGGGCCGAGCAACAAGGGGCCGATCTGCAGCAGTTCTGCTCTTGGAACGCCCTCGCCGAGCGCCTCGGCCCCCGCTGGACGCAGTGGCCCGGCGACTTCCGGCACCCCGACAGTGCGGCATTGAGCCAGCTGCCGGCACAGGACGCCCACTTCGCCACCGCGTGCGACTTCCATGCTTGGTTGCAGTGGCTCACCACGCGCACCCTCGAGCGCACCGCGGCCGCTGCCGGAGTGGGCCTGATCGGCGACCTCGCCGTCGGTTGTTCTCCCGACGGTGCCGACGCGTGGGCTCACCAAGACCTGATGGCGTTGAGCATGCGCCTCGGCGCACCCCCCGATCCGTTCAACGCAGCCGGGCAAGCCTGGGGTCTACCGCCGTTCATCCCGTCTCGCCTGCGCGCAGCCCACTACCGACCATTCATCGGCATGGTGCGCGCGGCCTGCCATGGCATGGCCGGTCTGCGCATCGATCACGTCATGGGCCTCTTCCGTCAGTTCTGGATCCCAGAAGGTGGCACGCCCGCTGACGGCACCTACGTGCAACTGCCGTCAGCGGAGCTGCTCGCCATCATCCGCCTCGAGGCCACCCGCGCCGGTGCCTTCGTGATCGGCGAAGATCTCGGCACGGTGGAACCGGAAGTGCATCGCGCGCTTCGCGAGAGCGGCATCCTGGGCACCAAGGTGTGGTGGTTCGACACCAGCGCACACGACTGGCCCGCCAACAACCTCGCCACCGTCACCACTCACGACCTGCCCACGGTGGTCGGCGTCTGGAACCACACCGACGGCAACGCAGAGATGGCTGCGGCGCTGCAATCCGCCGTGTCGGCGACCACACCCGTTGCCGCGTCCGTGGAACTGCATCGCCAGGTTGCAGCGAGTGAGGCTCGGCTGTGCCTGGCCGGCCTCGATGATCTGGCCGGCAGCGCCGACCGCCCCAACCACCCCGGCACGCTGGGCGACGAACACCCCAACTGGTGCCGCCGCCTGCCCGGCACCTCCGGCGAGATCCTGCGCAGTTCGCCCGGCAGGCTCATCGTGGAGGCAATGGCGAAGCAGCGACCGCGCACCTGACCGCTGCAGCGGCGTCACGAGCGGTCGGCGGTGCGCCGGGTGCTCGCCTGACGAGCGACGTTGTCGACGGAGAAGGCAACGGCATCTCCCAGGTAGCGGTCTTCACCGCGCTCCAGCGGCTCGCCCAGCGGCGAGGTGGCCAACCGGCGCACCCGCAGCAACGGTGCACCCTCGTCGACACCGAGCAGCGATGCATCGTCGGCCGACGCCGGCCGGGCATCGATGGTGTGCCGCGCTCTCGCAAGGTGGATGTCGTGATCGAGCAGCGCCGACGTGATGGACACGCGCTCCAGGTCGAGGGCGGCCACGATCTGCCCGATGCGGTGCGGGTAGGTGGATCGCTCGATCATCACGGCTCGCCCATCGAGCATTCGCACACGCGTGAGATCCCACACCGGCTCGTCGGCCCCCAGCGCGAGCGCCGCCGTGTCGTCGGGCGTGGCCGTGCGCCGTGAGAGTGCGATCACGCGCCCCGACGGCTCGCAGCCCAGCGACCGGGCCCATGCCGAGAAGCTGAGCAGCTCCGACAACGTCTGCTCCGGCGGTGGTGGCGCCGCGATCACCACCGCCTGTGCGCCGCGGCGAACAGCGGCGGTGCCCTCTTCGACGAGCAACGAGATGGCGTGGCGAGCTGTGCCGCGAGCGATGCCGTGCGCCTCCATCAACTGCCGCTCGGAGGGCAGCGACGACCCCAGCGGGTGGCGACCGGCGATGATGGCGTCGCGGAGCAGGCCTGCGACCACCACGTAGCGAGGAGCGGATGGCGGCCGGCTGTGCATGTGGTCAGAGTAGTGCTGGACATGCCTGCGGCAGTCGGCTACATATATAGATATGTTGAGTTCCGATCCGATCGCCGGCGTCACCATCGATGTCGCCCGCCGCCGACTGGTGCTGCCCGACGGCACCCGCGCCCCGTTCACCTGGTTGCGCGACCGTTGCCCGTGCGGCGAGTGCCGCCACGCCAGCGGGCAACGGCTGTACGACCCGGCCACGATGCCCCCCGACATCAACATCCTCGATGCAGTGCTCGACGCGTCAGATCACCTCACCGTCACCTGGTCGGAGAACAACCACCGCAGCACGTATCGGTTGGAGAGCCTGCGAGCCGCGCCCGCACCGGCGCGCACCGCACCAACGTTGTGGGACGCGGCAACCGTCGTGGCGCCGGTTGCTCAGTACGACGACCTCACCCGTCACCCAGCAGCGATGGCCGAGTGGCTCGCCGGCATCGATCGCCTCGGCTTCGGCATGCTGCGCCGCGTGCCGGTGGCCGATGGCGAGGTCGCTCGTGTCGCCGAGTTGTTCGGTCATGTTCGTGTCACCAACTACGGCCGCTTCTTCGACGTGCGCTCGATCGCCGAGCCCAGCAACCTCGCCAACACGTCCCTCGGGTTGGCCGCTCACACCGACAACCCCTACCGCGACCCGGTGCCCTCGTTGCAGTTGCTGCACTGCCTGCAATCCAGCATCAGCGGCGGCGAGAACCTGTTGGTCGACGGCTTCCAGGTAGCGGCCGAGGTACGCGCTGCGCTGCCTGCAGGCTTCGCGCTGCTGTCCTCGCGACCCGTCTCGTTCGCCTACCTCGATGACACCACCGAGTTGCGCGCGTCGGCGCCGCTGGTAGAGCTGCTTCCCGACGGATCGGTACGTGCCGTGCGCTGCAACAGCCGATCGATGCAACCCTCTGCCCTCCCCCACGATGATCTGCAGGCCGACGACCTGACGGCGTGGTACGACGCCTACCTCCTTTTCACCCGGCTGTTGACCGAGCCACGATTGCAGTACCGGCTGCGACTGGATCCGGGCGACCTGTTCATCGT
>ERZ1026792.641-NODE-641-length-26760-cov-3.722299_pt1 | contig 26760 bp, 22 predicted proteins | sample MGYA00520884_ERZ1026792 | MGnify/ENA primary metagenome ERZ1026792 (study PRJEB33270, sample SAMEA104284473) | anaerobic digester metagenome | biome: Anaerobic digester microbiome; feature: mesophilic sludge digester; material: Anaerobic digester biomass | place... | reverse complement strand
CCTCAACCACCTGATCAACCGGGGCGTACCGGAAGACTGGGCTACCCACGATATTGGCCACGAGATTACCGCACTTTATGGCTTAGCTCATGCTGAGACCTTAGCTGCCGTGCTGCCTTGGCTGTTGTGGTATAAGCGTAAAGAGAAGCAAGCCAAGTTGTTACAATATGGCTACCGCGTCTTTGGGATTAAGACCCAAAAGTACTCAGAGCGCATCGATCGGACCATTGAAGCAACTTCGGCGTTTTTCCATAGCTTGGGTATGCCCACCAGCTTAACGGCTTATGGCATCGACCCGGATGAGGCTGCAGAAAAGGTCGCTGAGCGCATTGACGAGCGCGGCTGGAAGCTTGGCGAGCATCACGACATCACCGGCAAAGATGTGGCTGCCATATTGCGCCTGAGCCGATAACAAAGCTTATACCTCAAGTAAAACGCTGAAGCGCTTATCCTGCGTTCTATTATTTATGGGGCTTAAAGAGATTCACGAGCAGCGCCAGTAAGAGCTTTACAACCATCGCCAAGTAGTAGAACCAGTTGAAGAGAAAAAAATAATCCTTGGCAAAGTGCTTGCGGTAATAAAGGTAATACGAGCGGTGCCATTGATATATGGATTGCACAGGCTGTGCGCTGGAGCCCCCCTGCCCACCGTAGTGCACAATCTTAGCCAGCGGCACATACATCACCTTCCAGCCGGCTTGGCGTGCCCGCAAACAGTAATCGCTATCTTCCTGATAAGCAAAGAACTGCTCATCAAAGGCACCTACCTGCTGCCAGGTCTCCCGCCGTATAAACATGCACGAACCCGAAACGGCTTTTACTTCAGCAATTTCGTCCTCCGGCAGCCAGCTTTGCAGGTAACCATTGAGCTTGCGGCTGCGCGGGAAGAGCTTACCTAAGCCTAAAAAGTAACCAAAGACTTCCACTGGTCTGGCTTCACCGCGCCGGCTTTGCGCCTGAAAACTGCCATCGGCGTTGAGCACCTTCGGAATCGCAATGCCTACCTCCGGGTTAGCTCTGAGATAAGCGACCAAAGGGGTAAACACATCCTCCACCAGCTGGGTATCTGGGTTGAGCAGCACAAAAAAATCTCCTTGTGCTACAGCCAACATCTGATTGACGGGTTGTGTGAAGCCCAGGTTTTCTTCGTTCTGGATGAGACGCACCTGAGGAAAATTTTGCGCCAGCATCTCCGCCGTGCCATCCGTGGAGGCATTATCAGCGACGATGATTTCATAATTGAGCGCCGGGCTATACTTCTGGATGGAATCTAAGCAAGCCCGCAGATACTCGCGCGCGTTGAGGGTAATAATACAAATGGAAAGGTCCATGTATTTGGTTTTCCAATCAAGTTCTTCTGCTGGTTAAGTGTATCACGTGCAAAGCATGGCAGGCTCAGGACTTTTGCAGCCAAATTTCCGCGCCAGTCGGCAGCTCCGGCAGCCAGAGCCGGCTGCCTTGCGTGGAAGCTTCAGCGCCGCTAAAAAAGCCTTCAAAAGTCGCTGAAGCCGGGAAAGCGGCTTCGGGCAGCAGTAGTTCACCCGGCGGGAGCGGTTGTGGAGCTCGGTTGGCACTCACTAAAACATGTTCATCACCAAGTACACGTTGATAGAGGAGCATGTCTTCAGCGCCATAAAGCACTTGGAAAGCCCCTTCAGCAAGCACGGGGTGGCGTTTGCGCAAAGCGATCAGGCGTTTATAAAAGTTGAGCAAATCCTGATCCCAGCTGCTCTCATCCCATGGGAAGCAATTACGGCTGCCGAAGCTTTCGGCATCTTCCAACCCGATTTCATCACCATAGTATAGGCAAGGAACACCCGGGAAGGTAAACTGGATTACCGCAGCTAAGCGTAATAGCTGTTTATCGCCACCCAGAGCCGTGAGTGCACGTGAAATATCATGACTGCTAATCAAATTGAATTGCTGCAAGGCAAGCGCCCATGGAATTGCAGCCAAGGTCTCCTGCCAAGCTTTGAGCACCACTTCGGTAAGCCAAGGCTGCTCTGCAGCAAGCTTCCCCTTCCAGCCCACGGCGGTTTGGCTAAAGGGCTTCAGCCAGAAAAACAGCGGGTTATAAAAGCCAAAGTAGTTCATCACCCCGTCCCATTGATCGCCTTGCAACTGAGCGGAAGCCTCAAAAAAATTCTCAGCCATCAGATACGCTTCCGGTTTGGTCTGCTTGACTGCCTGCCGAATTTGCGGGATGATGGTGTGCCCTAACTGCTGATCATTTTGGCGCGCAAGCATATTCCCGGCGTCAACACGCCACCCGTCAGCCTCAAAGGGCGGGCGCAGCCAGTAGCGGAAGGCGCTCTGCTCGCCGGCAAACATGAGCTTGCACAGCTCAGGGGAGCGATAATTCAGCTTGGGCAGCGAGCCAAAGCCTAACCAGGATTCATATAAGTCTGCTTCGTGATCAATAAAGAAATACTGCGCTTCCTGGCTGCTTGGATCTTGCCGAGCTTTCTGAAACCAAGGGTGCCCTATGCCGCAATGGTTAGGGACGATATCCAAAATATAGCGCATACCCCGCACGTGAAGTGCCTGGGCTAAATCTACCAAGGCTTCGTCTCCACCCACAACCGGATCAACATGAAAATAATCACACACATCATAACGGTGATTTGTAAAAGCCGTGAAGATTGGGTTGAGGTAGAGCGCATTAACCCCTAACTGCTCAAGATAATCGATGTGCTGCTGGATCCCCGGCAAATCACCTCCATAAAAAGGAAGCAAACCCGGCTCATGCGGGGCTGGCTGCCCCCAAGGGAAGGTCTGGCGGTGCCAGTTTTGATAAGGCAGCGCTTCCTGCTGCGGGTCGTTACTTGGGTCTCCATTGGCAAAGCGGTCAGGGAAAATTTGATAAAAAACGGTATTCTGCAGCCACGAAATGGGAGGTGTATCAGCTAAGAGCTTGAAGTCAAAAAGATCAAAGGGCAGCTTTTGGCTCACTCCTGCGGCATTGAGCCACCATACCACTTCCTTAGTTTGGATAGCAAAGCGGTAAGGCACACGATGTTCGAGCACGGTAAGCTTTGCGCTCCACCAGAGCCAGCCTGCTTCTTCACCTTCTGGCTGCATTTCGGTAAGCTTCTGCTCGCCATTAGGAAAGGTGCGCAGTACCACCTGTTCAATCGGCGCATCAATCGGCGTACGCAGTCGAATGGAAATCGTCTCCCCCAAAGCGGGGTACGGATTGCTTAGATAATCCCGTGTAGGGAAGTGCAGCACAGAGCGCAGCCAGGCAGGGGGTAAGGTGTTATTGGGCATAACAGTCTCCTCAGAGCAAGAATTTTACTATATAGGGAGTCAAACTAATCAGTTCTTGCACCCATCGGCAAAGGACTTGGGGTCGTGAATCAATCTTCTTTGAGGGGTTTGAAGCCTTCCCCTAAGGTCTCACTCACCTGACCCACTACCATAAACGCGCCTGGGTCAATATCATGCACAAGCGTTTTTAGTCGGGTGACCTCGGCAGAAGAAACGACGCAAAAGAGCATGCTTTTTTCCTGTTGGGAGTAACCCCCTTTAACTGGGATGATGGTGACCCCGCGCTCCAACTGAGTTTGAATAGCATTAATAACTTCATCCTGCTTTACGGTGATGATGTAGGTTGCCTTCGTAAAGTTATACCCTTGGGAGACCATATCCGCAGCCACACCGCTGACATAAATCAATATCAAACCATAAAGCGCTCTCTCCCAGCCAAACACAAAACCTGCCAGCAGCACCACGAGCGAATCGGTTATGAGGTATGCCATGGAGATGGAGATGCCAAAATTCCGATTGAGGATGCGCCCTAAGATATCCGTTCCACCGCTCGTGCCGCGCCCGAGATATACGATGCCTAACCCCACACCCAAAGTGATTCCGCCATAGAGGGTATTAAGCACAATGTCGTCCGTGATGGGGCTTGTGCCGGTAAGATAGATGAGCAAATCTGTAAACACTGAAAAGCTAAGGATTGAGAGCATCGTACGGGCAGCAAAGCGTGGACCGCCCAAATAACGCCAACCCAAAACAAAGAGAGGGATATTCCCAAGCACCACCACCAAACCAATGGGGGTGTTAAAAACATAGTTCAGCAGCTGTCCTGCGCCACTGATGCCGCCGCTAACCAGCTGTGCTGGCACCAAAAAAAGGCGCAAGCTCAAGGCTTGGATAAACGCGCCCACCAAAATAAGCACATACTCCTTGATTGAACGCGGAGAAAAATCGATTTGTTTAAAAAATTGGCTAATACTCACAGATGTATGCCTCACAATAATAAGCTGACGATGCATGATTATACGCTAAAAGAATTAAATAGGATGTTTATTAATATTAGTGTAAGAGTAAAGTGATTATATCCTCAGGATCTTGCATGGTTCGCTTCGGGCAGGCTGCGCACTCGGAGACCGGCGAGAACAAGAGATTTAGATGACGAATATATCAGCCACTGACAGACCACTGTGATTGTGAGAAGGGCGCTCTTTGCCCGACGAAGCAATCTTTTTTACCGTGTCAGCAGATTGCCTCGCCCCTGCGGGGTTCGCCCCTAACGGTCTCGCAATAACAGACGGATAAATTTCAAAAAGTTCCATACTGGCAACTTATCCACTGAACAACGGTCCACTTCTCAGTTGTCAGCATTAGCACATTTCTATTTAACCTTGACCGTTTATTAAAATCAGTAACCCTTGACAGTGAACATTTGTTCTGATATTATTTATGCAATAATTAATCAAACAAACCAGAGAAAGCAGGGTAACATGGCAAGACGCAAAAGCGGATTAAGCCCGCGACACAAAAAAATCCTCACCTTTCTGGAAAGCTATCAACTCGAGAAGGGCTACCCACCTTCCATTCGCGAAATTTGCGATTACACCGAGATAAGCTCCACTTCTGTGGTGAACTATTATCTCAACCAGTTAGCCGAAATGGGCTATATCGAGCGCAGCAGCAACGTTTCGCGGGGCATCAATCTGATCAAGAATGCAAAAGGCATTCGGCTACAAGCGGCTAAATCCGCTGCAGAACGTCTGCTCGAACCAATCATTAATATCCCGCTGGTAGGCAACATCGTTGCGGGCGAGCCGATGCCCGTGCCCCCTTCGGATTTCAGCTACTATGACCCCGACTCTGGCGTGGAGATTGCCCGCGGTTTGCTCCCCGAAAACGACGGTACTGAGCAGCTCTATGCCCTGCGCGTTTTTGGGGACTCGATGATCGATGCTATGGTTAACGATGGCGACATTGTGGTGATGAAAAAGGTAGACCAAGCGCGTAACGGCGAGATGGTCGCGGTGTGGCTTTCTGATCGGGATGAAACCACATTGAAATATTTTTATTTAGAGAATGGCAAAGTACGCCTGCAGCCAGCCAACCCGCTGATGAAGCCCATTATCATCGAAGACCCAAGCATCGTGGAAATTCAGGGGAAGGTTGTGCTGGTCATCCGCCAGTTAGCATAATCCCACAAGAGAGCTTAAATTAAAAAAGCCGTATCCTAAAATACGGCTTTTTTTGGTCCATGAGAAATTTACTCTAAAACTACTTCGGCGCCGGCTTCTTCCAGCTTGGCTTTAGCATCGTTGGCAACTTCCTTGCTCACGCCTTCGAGCACCTTGCCACCGGGGGTTTCAGCTAAAGTTTTGGCTTCAACCAAACCTAAGCTGGTCAATTGGCGGATGACCTTGATGACATCGATCTTCTTGGGACCGGTGGCTTTGAGCACCACATTGAACTCGGTCTTCTCTTCCTCTTCTTCGGCAGGTGCGGCAGCAGCCGGACCTGCAGCAACAGCTGCAACAGGTGCAGCGGCGGAAACGCCCCATTTCTCTTCGAGAAGTTTGACCAGTTCAGAGGCTTCCAACACAGAAAGTTGGCTCAGTTCCTCTACAATTTTTTCTAAATCTGCCATTTTAATTTACTCCTATTTTATTTCTATTTTTTATAATATGTTAGCCTTTCAAAAAGGCATGTTGACAACTATGCAGCCACAGGCTGCTTTTCCGAGTTGGCTCGGATGACGGCTGCCAACCCGCGGGCGGGCTCGGCAATCGTGCGGACAAGTTTGCTGGCTGGCGCCAAAATTGTTCCTAACAACATAGCGCGCATAACTGGCAAAGTGGGTAATTCGGCTAAGGCTGCGACGCGTTTTGCATCTAAGAAAGCTTTATCCAAATAGCCGCCTCGGATTGCAAAGGATGCATTTTCCTTAGCAATGTCGGCAACGATCTTCGCAGTTGCCGGCGCATCTTCCGGCGCAAACACAACGGCGTTATTGCCTTCCCAGAAGCTGTCATCGTAACTGTAACCATATTCATCCAACACACGCTTGAATAAACGGTTCTTGACGATATGTAACTCTGCACCAGCTTCACGCAGACGTGCTCGGGCTGCGTTCACCTCAGGCATGCGCATTTTTTCGTATGATAGTACGAAGATTGCCTCGCTTTTCGCCAACCTTTCACGGTACCGTTCAACAATTTGTTCTTTTTCTTGTTTTGTAAAAGCCAATGTTGCTTCACCTCCTTTCGGTGAAAATAAAAAATCTCTTTCCGTTTATCCTGCGGAAAGAGATTTAAGTACGCGTCTATTATTGACAGAGTTCTCAACCTCCACCTTGGCAGGATATTAAGCCGTAACGGCACCAGCTTTCTTCAGTGAAGACCACTATTCAATTGTCTGATGGGCAAGTATATCACATCTTGCCCACTCTAAGCTTAAACTTGCTTAGACTCCATATTCAACGCCTCGTTTGGGTCCACTTTGAGACCAGGACCCATCGTGGAAGCGATGGTTACTTTACGCACAAAATTTCCCTTCGCCCCCGCTGGACGCGCTTTGCGGATGGCACTCATTAGGGCAGCCAGATTTTCTTCTAAGGCGTCGACAGAGAAGGAAACCTTCCCGATAGGAACGTGGATGTTTGCGGACTTATCCAGGCGGAATTCTACCCGGCCAGCTTTGGCGCTCTTGATCGCCTGGGTGATATCTTCCGGTTGCACCACTGTGCCAGCTTTGGGGTTAGGCATCAGGTTGCGCGGGCCTAAGATACGGCCTAAGCGCCCCACTTTGCCCATCATATCCACCGTGCCGACGGCTACATCGAAATCGGTATAGCCCTGAGCGATGCGGTTCATCTCCTCGTCAGTTTCGGCGACGAAATCAGCGCCGGCTTCACGAGCCTCTGCTGCAGCCTGCCCTTGCGCAAAGACCAAGACGCGGATTTGCTTGCCTAATCCGTTCGGTAAAACCACCACATCACGGATCTGCTGATCCGCTTGCCGTGGGTCAAGGTTTGTTCGCAAGTGCACTTCGACCGTTTCATCAAATTTGGCAAAGGCAGCCTCTTTTACAAGTTCCAAGGCTTCTCTTGGGCTGTAAACCTTATTCAGATCCAGCTGTTTTAGTGCGTTTTCATACTTCTTGCCATGTTTGGGCATCATAACTCCTTCGTGGTTTTAACGGGTAGAGCCTACCCTCCCACAACTGATTCAATTTATTTATCGACGATGGTAATCCCCATATTGCGGGCAGTACCTTCAATTTGCTTCATCGCACCTTCAATGTCGATGGCGTTCAAATCTTTCATCTTCATTTCAGCAATCTCGCGCAACTGAGCACGGGTAATGGTGCCCACTTTTTCGCTTCTCGGATTGGCAGAACCCTTCTCAATTCCAGCAGCTTTTTTGAGCAGCACTGAAGCTGGAGGTGATTTCAGTTCGAACTTGAACGAGCCATCTGAAAAGATGGTGATCTCGGCTGGGATAATCTCGCCCATGCGATTGGCTGTGCGCGCGTTATATTCCTTGCAAAACGCCATAATATTGACGCCATGCGGAGCTAACGCAGGACCAATCGGCGGAGCGGGATTCGCCTTCCCGGCTTGAATTTGAAGTTTTACAACTGCTTTAACTTTCTTTGCCACTACACATCTCCTCTGTGGTGCTAACGGGACTATATTTGTCCCTCCCACGAATTTCCGGATTCCTCCGGTTTATGCCTTTTCTACTTGTAAGAAGTCTAATTCCACAGGCGTTTCGCGCCCGAAGAAGTTCACCATCACGCGGATCTTGGAGCGCTCCATATCAACCTCTGCGACCGTGCCACGGAAGTCGTTAAATGGACCGTCGATAATGCGCACACGATCACCCTCATGGTAAGTTACCTTAAAGGTCGGCGACTCGTCCTCAGCGCGGCGCATAATTGCTGCCACTTCCTCAGGACGGAGCGGCGTAGGTTCATCGCCCATGCCCACAAACCCCGTTACGCCTGGAGTGTTGCGCACTACAAACCAAGAATCTTCTTCCAAGATCATCTCGACGAGCACATATCCAGGGAACACATGGCGCTCCACTGTGCGGCGCTTACCATCCCGAACTTCGATTTCATCTTGAGTCGGGATGAAAACGTCGAAGATCTTATCCTTCATATTCATCGTTTCGATGCGCTGTTCTAAGTTTTTGCGCACCTTATTTTCGTACCCAGAATAGCAATGAATAACGAACCACTGGCGTTCGCCTTTATGCGCATCGCCTGGAGCCTCTTCATCAGAAGCAGGCACAGAAGCCAGAGAGGAATCCTCCAGCTTTTCGCCTTCGATTTCTACTTTAGGTTCTTCGTTATCCATTAATTCTTCGTTATCCATAGCACTGGCCATTTTCTGGCCCCTTTTCTAAACTATCCAACCAGCAGCCCGATGAGTTGACTGAAGGCAAAGTCCAAAATGCCTAAAATTGCAGCCATAATCACCGTAACGATTAAAACAATCTTGGTGAGAGCCCAAGCTTCCTTAGGGGTTGGCCAAGTAACCTTGCGCAACTCGCCCACCGTCTCACGCCAATAGCGCGAAATGCCCTGAAAAATATTGTTCTTCTTTTTACCCTTTGCCATCACAATACTCCTGGTTGATAACTCAACGCCGCGGCTGGCACGGCGTTAAGTTCTTTTCTCAACAGGTCAGGTAGGACTTGAACCCACAACCCCCGCTTTTGGAGAGCGGTGCTCTGCCAATTGAGCTACTGACCTAGGCAACCTTTGCCAGCCTTGGGCTGACGAAGGTTATTTCACCTCGCGGTGCAAACGATGCTGACGGCATCGCGGGCAATATTTCATCAATTCCAAACGACCAGGATCATTGCGCCGATTCTTTTCAGTCGTGTAATTGCGTTCCTTACACTCGGTGCAAGCCAAATAAATCACTGGTCTAATATCTTTCTTTTTCGATGCCATTTTTCATCCACATGGCTGCTTCATTTCCGGAGCAGCCATGTTTCCTCCGTTCTCAAATTTATTCAATAATCTTCGTGATCCTGCCTGCACCAACGGTTAAGCCGCCTTCTCGGATAGCAAAATCAGAACCCTGCTCTAGAGCCACGGGAGTGATCAGTTTGACCTTCAAACCGTTCACGTTATCGCCAGGTAAAACCATTTCAACACCTTCAGGCAGGGTTACATCGCCAGTTACATCCATCGTGCGGATGTAGAACTGTGGGCGATAACCGGTGAAGAATGCGCTATGGCGGCCGCCTTCTTCGCGCTTGAGGATGTACACGCTGGCTTCAAAGGTCGTGTGGGGCGTAATGCTGCCCGGTTTTGCCACAACCATACCGCGTTCCACCTGGTCGCGATCGATACCGCGCAGGAGCAAACCAACGTTATCTCCAGCCATACCATAATCCAAGGTCTTGTGGAACATTTCTACGCCAGTAACAACCGATTTCAGAATGTCATCGCGCAAACCGACGATATCTACAGGGTCGTTGACTTTGATTTGACCGCGTTCGATACGGCCGGTTACCACAGTACCGCGACCCTTGATGGTGAACACATCTTCAATTGGCATCATAAAGGGCTTATCCAGCTCGCGAACAGGCTCTGGGAAGTAGTTATCAATCGTATCAAGCAACTCGATAATCGGTTTGTATTCCGGGGCGTTGATATCCATTGAAGTGCTTTCCAAGGCTAACTTTGCTGACCCGCGAATAATGGGGGTTTCATCGCCTGGGAAACCGTTTTTGGTCAAAAGTTCACGGATTTCCATTTCGACCAGCTCAAGCAGCTCGGGGTCATCCATCATGTCAACCTTATTGAGGAAGACAACGATGGAAGGAACCTCAACCTGGCGTGCCAGTAGGACGTGTTCATACGTTTGGGGCATGGGGCCATCAGGTGCAGAAACCACGAGGATTGCACCATCAACTTGGGCAGCACCGGTGATCATGTTCTTGATATAGTCACGGTGACCGGGCATATCGACGTGCGCATAGTGACGTTTCGGCGTTGAGTATTCCACATGGGAAATGTTGATGGTAATGCCACGCGCCTTCTCTTCTGGGGCATTATCAATACTCTCAAACGCACGAAAATCGCCAAAGCCGCGTAGAGCAGAAACTTTAGTAATCGCTGCAGTTAGGGTGGTCTTTCCATGGTCGATGTGGCCCATGGTACCCACATTCATATGGGGTTTTGACCGATCAAATTTTTGTTTAGCCATACTTATCTCCTTAACTCCTTAACATAATTACATTTTTACAATTTATTTCGGCAAAAAGCCCTCAATGGGATTCGAACCCATGACCTCGTTCTTACCAAGAACGCGCTCTACCGACTGAGCTATGAGGGCAGCCGCAAACGGGATCTTTTTAAGATCCAGATGGACGGTGAAGGATTCGAACCTCCGAAGGCCTCTGCCAACTGATTTACAGTCAGTCCCCGTTGTCCACTTGGGTAACCGTCCATGTTTCCTTGGGCGCTAGCTCTTTACCCGCTGGAGATTGAGGTTGACCATGTCAATCCCAATCGCTAACGGCTAACCTGAGCCGACGATGGGAATCGAACCCATAACCTACCGCTTACAAGGCGGTTGCTCTGCCATTGAGCTACGCCGGCGCCCTTGTTATTAAATTATTAAATATCGGCTCCTCTGTATCTAAAAAAGTATATCAAAAGCCGAACCAATCTGCAAGCCTGATTTTATTTTCCAGACTATACAGCAAGCCGTGAGTCTATCAGACCAAGCCTTATTCGTCAAGCAAAATTTATGGAGAGTTACTGTTTCAAGAGTTCATAGACTTTGGTGTTCTCCCTCGCTCGGTACCCTACGGGTAGGCTGCGCACTCGGAGACCGGCGAGAACAAGATTCGTCAATATGGCGTGGTGCGAATAAGCCCCGTTTGCACTTTTTCTGCCGTCTCTGCAAACAGACGCTGCTTGCCTTCTGTGAGGATCTCCGCATTGATCTGAGAAAGCGTCAGGCTAGCGTTCATCGCCTCCACCGGCTCACCTGCCAGCAGCCGCCCAACCATGTCAATCACCGCTGTAGGCTGATCCGCACCCAGCACGGCAATCCATGCAGCACTGTCATTCAAGCCTGCCTGCCCAGCCGTGCCCACCAGCTTTACACCTGAGGAGGTGAGGTAATTCACCAGCTCTGGCGAGCTAACCTCTGGCTGGATATAGACGCCCTGCACTGTATTAGCGAGCAGAGCATCGGCGGCAGCTTGCCAATCTGCCTGGCTAGTCGGGTCCGCGATCTGCGCTGTAATGGGGTAGTACAAAACTGGCCCAAAGCGCGAGTTGCACAGCCCGCAAAAATAGCGCGCCCCAACGATAAACGAACCTTCGGTCGCAGCACCAGCTTGGGTCCCAGCCTGTGAGATTACCCCAACGCGATAGTCTGGTATGGTCAGCGCTAGTAAATACCCCGCCAAAAAAGCACGATCTTCAACTGAGACCCCCGTGCTATTCACAGGATGCACATTTGTGCTTGCTGCTGTCTCTGGCAAGCCCAAACCCAAGAATTGCACCGTAGGCGCATCCGCTGCCAGCGCACTCACCGCCTCAACGGGGGCTAATGACACCACGACGCGCGTGCCACCTGCCAAGTCCTGACTGCTCAGATCCTGGCGCTGCTCAAAGCTCGTGCCAACGGTGTTGGCATAGCTGCTCAGCTGCTCGGAGAGCGATTGCGCGAGGGCTGCGTCGCTGCCTGCTGGCGCCCATAAGATGATAGCAGCCGCGCCTCCAACTGTTGGAAGCGGAGTTTGGGTAGATGCAAGCGTACTTTCAATGGTTATTGCAGGTAAAGCAAAGGTATGTGTAGCTGTGGGCTCTGGAGTGAGCGAGGCTGTCCCTCCGCCACAGCCAGCCAAAAACACCAGCATTAAGAGAGCTGAAGCGATCAACTTGCTGGAAGACTTTATTTTCATGGGCTCCATTTTACCGCAACCTATTGCGATGCAGAAAATTTTAAGGCTATACTGTATGCTTCCAGGATACCGGTCAGCATCCCCCTAAAAAATCGGGGTTCGAAAGAGGCTTTATAATCGATATAAAGAAGCTGGTTGTGTTCACCAGGTCGAAAAGGAGATTGAGATGCCAACGAACTTTTCCACCAGCCAAACAACGCCGGATAAGTTTTATCAGCAACCGCAGAAACAGAGAAAAAATCTGCGCCAGCTCATAAAGAACGCCAGCCCCGAAGAAGTCGACGCTTTCCTGCAGGATGATATCCTACCCAAGGCTGCCTATCAGCCAAAACATCTTTTATTATTGTTGCTTGATGCGGTTGTTTTTGCATTAGCAATTCTATTCGATTCAACACCTCTGCTGTTGTTCGTTGTGCTCAGCTCACCTTTTGCTGCCCAAGTGCTCAACATCAGTTTGAGTGCAGTGGTACCCTCCTTTAAACTATTCTGGCGGGGCTTGCTTGGCACCCTTGTTACTGCACTCTTTTATTTTGGCTCTGGGCTAGAGGCAGCAAGAATGGCACGCAATCAAGGGTCTTCCTTAGGCATCCCATTAAGATATTTAGGAGAACAAACCATTTTGGGTGCCGTTATCCTGGCTGTAGGCGTGGTTTTGTTCGCCTGGCATTGCCTCAGCCAAAAAGAGCTGCCACGCTTGAGCTCTGCACTCATAACCGGTCTGGTTTTCCTCCGCTTTGGATTCGTCGGCTGGGTGGCTAGAGGCAGCTTGGAGCTGGCTTGGGAAGCTTTCTTGATCTATTGCTTACCCTACCTCGCCTTGACTTTGCTAATTAGTTCGTTGACCTTTTGGGTTGCAGGGCTTCCGCCTCGGCATGCAAAGGGCTGGCTGATCTTTTTCTTGGTTGTAGCACTGGTTGCTGGGAGTATCGTCGGATTTATTGCTTACGGTCCGTATTTATCCCGTAACATAAGCTATAGGCAGTATGGCCCGGCATATTCTTCAGAAATGACCGCGACCGAGCCGGTACCAACGCTCAAGCCTAGCCAGACGCGAGCCGTAGCCTCTCCTACAGCTGCCGTCAAACCAAGCAACACCCCAACACTCATGCCAACCGCCACTCCAACCCCTACGCCAGTTCTAGCGCTGGTGAATTCCGAGTTGGGAGTGCGCATGCGCGCCGAAGCTGATCCCAATGCAGAGGTTTTAGCTTACCTCAACAACCTTACTGAGGTTGAGCTTTTAGGGGAAGAAAAAATCATCGGAAATACGCTGTGGCAAAAAGTACGCGCTCCAGATGGCAAAATCGGCTGGATTGTGGGTCAATACTTGATAACAGCTACACCTACACCATAACTGCTATTCGATAAGCACGACGATATTGGCGCGTGGTACGCGAATTACCTGCCCATCGTCGCGCTGTACTACCACCGCTTCCATCACCAGTCCACTGGCAAACATTTCTGGCTGCTCTGGCAGCTCGATGATTGTGCCCACGCTGCCGGCATAAGGTTTGCCCAGCAAGCGTACACGCCTGCCTATTTTCAACAGCTCTTCCGCGGGGAAGAGCTCTTCAGTAAATTGTGCCCTGCCTGGCAAGATCAATTCTGGATGCGTGCCTTCTAACGGATCTGGAGAAGTTGCGTTCAGCGCGACTGTTTGCCCTTGCATCTGCTTCAGCATCTGTGAACTTATTGGGTCAATTGGCAGTTCTCCAAACCCAACTAGTACCATTGCGGGAATTTCAGCCCGTTCTAGTTCTGGGAGGACCTGTGGCAAGATAGAGCCAAAGACCATGCCGGCAGGCTGTTGTGCCATATACCGGTTGAGCTGTGCCCGGCTTGCACAATGATCCACCACGACAATCTTACCTGCAATGCCATCCTCTTTCTCGGTGCCCGCTTCCTCACCCCAGCGTGTAAGTGAGCCTGATACATTCAACCCGTTGCCCCATACGCCTTGCAGGAGGGCGCCTTGCGTCGCAACGACGGCTCCTTGTTCAGCTATTATTTCCACGATGGTGCCTGGAAATGCTGCTAGCACCTGTAACACCTTCTCACCCAATGCCAGCGTGATCTTGCCATCGCGGATTGCGACGACCATACCATCCTCAGGAGCACGAAATATGCGCGCAATAATCCCGGATTTTTGTGCAATGATGTCGCCGGCTTTAACCGGTTCACCCACCAGGCGTTCGATATAGTGGTCGATATGCCGAGGATTAATTTTGAAATTATTGACCACGTCGAATACTTGAAAACGTGCTGGCATACGAACCTCGGCGATCGGATCGCCGGCTGCAACCTCTTGTCCGATGCGTACTAAAACCGTGCCGCTGAGGGGCAAAGTGAAGGATCGATAAATTTGTTGATTGCAGCCAATCTGTAAGGTTTGCATGCTCATGCTAACCGCCTAACTCCCAGAGCCAATTGTAGATCGTCTGGCTGCGCTGCTCGGCATCCTGTGGCAGTTCTAAAGGTCTGCCCCGCCCATCTATCACCACGCCAACTTTAGAGCCTGGGACGGTGACCCAACCCCCCAAGCCCACATAACCCATGCCAACATCTGTAAATTCACTGGGGGAAAGATAAATGCGTGTGCGCTGATCTTGAGGGGCTTCGATGCGTTTAAGCGTGCCTTTGCGCACCTCTAATTTTTCCCGCCCTGCCTCTTCGCGATCTACCTCAATGGTAAGCAAGCTTGTGCTAGCGTGTTGCGTGCTCTCAGCAGTGATCACTGTGCCGAGGTTAACAAAAGCACCCGCATCGATCATTTGAACCGCAAGCAGCGGTTCAAGCTCAGCTAACGCGCCCAAAGCAGCCATCAATTGCCGCTCATCGAGGGTAAAGGTGGTAATGCCATGCGGGCGCAAGCCATCCAACGCTATCAGCAGGGACTGCTGTGCAGCTGGCACTCGGATCAGGCTTTCCCCAGAAAGCAGAATCGGCTCATAAGGGGCAAATAACCCCTGCTCTGGGTGGTAGGCAAAATTTGGGAATATTTCCTGAGTGTGCTGTAACGCCGCTTGCAAACGCACGCGCGTCCAAGCATGCTCGATGGCTAAATCTTCTAAGGTATCTGGTAAAAATGCAGGATGCAAGCGCTTGTTAAGCATATAGATGCTGGCAGTTTCCACATCAATGGGCAGCGAGGACCAGCGGCAAGTCTCTTCTCCTGTCCGGCTTGAGATCTCGGGTCGGTTGATACTTCCGATGAATTCATCGCCATGGGCAGCTAACACCGTAGTAGAGCTGCTGCCCACATCCAACGCCAAAGTGCCTTTACCATTTGAGTGGATGCGATCAATCAGACGCACAATGCGGCTCATGGCAAAAGCAGTCGGCAGCACGGTGGCGTTGCATTCCTGTTCAAGCTCCTCCAAACCCCTAAGCTGCTGCCGGCGCAAAGCAGCAAAAGCTTCCAGCATCGCTTGCCAAGCAGCCGAAAGTGTTTCAACCCCTAAGCGCGGGTGAATATTGCCCGCCAAGTGGAAATCTGGACCAGCTTCCAGCTCTGCACGCGCCTCTTCCGCCAAGTCGCTATTGCCTGCATAGACAACCTGCGGGCGGATGACGCGGGGCAAGCTCTGATAGACGATGCGCATATTCTCCAAAGCTGCCCGCACCGGCTGGTAGCTACCCCCATCTGTCCCTCCAGCGATCACATAGAGATCCGCATCGCTCTGGATGAGTTTTTCGAGCTGAGCCGTAGGATTGAGCTCATCTTGCAGGTCCAGCTCCAAAACTACATCCGTGTAAAAAAGGTCGACCAAGCGGCGCAAACTTGCCAAGGATAGGTCAGCCGAAACCCCAATCAAGGCTGTTCGCAGCGGATAGCCTGCCGAAACGGTGATGCCAGTGCCGGCAACACCTTGCATGCCTTGGATCAAGCGTTGATCTGTATCGAGCAATTGGATTCCGCTAGTCTGTTGCAGCTGCAGAAGGGCGTGCCGCACGCCAGCGCGTACATCTTGCCCAGAAGAAACTGTGGTCTGAGCCATGGCACTGCCAGCGAGTTGATAGTATCCCTCGCGTTGTTGAAATAACCAAGCACGCGTGCGCTGGGAGCCAATATCAATGCTGAGATAAGTTTTCTGCTCCATGTGCCGCCTTAGCCTGTAATTAAACTCAGAATAAAGTCTTTAAGTGTGCCCAGTTGGGCAATCAGTGCTGTAAGTGCGGTTGTGTAAAAGCCAACGAATAACATCCCAAAGGTAATGCCAATAAAAACTTGACCAATGCTGGAAAGCCCTTCTACTAGCCCGCTGCGTGCCTCAGCATCGCCTTTTAGATGAGTACGATGATGAAAAGTGAAAAGCACAGCCACCACACCTAACAGAATGAACACAGCTTCGAGGATCTGCCCCCAAGCTGGTTGCCCGCTGATTTGGACTAAGCTTGGGCTAAAGCGGTTGACAATGCTCAGCAGCTGGGGCGCTAACGTTCCCCGGCTCACCCCGGCGATGGTCATAGCTGCCATCACTCCCACCAGGAATGCTAATGGCAGTTTTCCAGCGCTGACTGTGCGCGGGAAGAGCATCAGCACAAGCAGCAAACAGAGCAAGAGCGGTACCACCGTGAGAAGGGAAAACTGCCCATTATTAGTTTGGATAGGTGCAATCAGTAAGGGTAAGATCACTTTAGTAATCAACACCGCCGCAATATACCCACTCGAAACACCCACAAGCAAATAAAGGGCAGCCCGGAAGAAAAAGTTATCGCCTAACAGATAGCTAAAGACCATCAGCGTAAGTGCAAAGCCGATCAACCCTATGATCACGTCAAGCGCGTTCATGCCTTCTCCTCCCTTCGGCGCTCGGTTGCATCTGCTTCTGCCTTCGTGACCATGGACAGGATCAGGATCACCATCATGATGATCAATCCTACTTGCAGAGCGCGTTCATGCGGCAAGTGCATGGGCTGCTGACCAAGTAATTGAGCCATTAAGGCTCCCTCTTGCGTGCCAGCAGCGTAGCCAGAAACCTGACCCGAGTCATAGTATGGTAGGACCATGGCGGCATCTTGCTTGGCTACAAGCGCGAGGAATCTCCCTTTACCCAACCAAGGGGCAGCCTGCTCCATCCAGACCTGAAACTGACTGCCTGAATCTTCGAGCAATAAAATCGCACGATAGTCATTCAAAGCGCTCAAACCTGAGGGCAGAAGCGGCATAGATTGGTCTTGATCAACCGCCAGCGCGAATACGCCTAAATTCCCTCCAGGCAGATAGACAGCCTCAGGGATTGGGGTAATCCCAGCGGTAGATGCCAGCTCCTGAGCTAACCACAGCCCGCTCGGTTGGGTCACCAGCAACTGCCAGGCTACCCCGCGCTCAGCGATGAACTGCAGCACCGGTGCTGCCATAGATTCCAGCTCACGGCTGGTGGCAGGTTGGTAATCCAGGACAACCAGCACTTTATCCCCGGCGCCAAGCGCTTGCAGAGCATCTTGCAGCGCAATGACATGGGCAGGCGCAGCGCCTTCCTTAAGTGGTGGCGATGGAACAAAAAGCAACGTTCCGATCAAGGCAGGTAGCATTATTAATCCAATTACCAAACGGTACCAGCTTTTATGCGGGCTTTTAGGCTTGTGTGCCGGTGGGAACGCCTTGCCTTCCTCTGCGATGAGGTTGCGCAATACTTCTGCACGTTCTTTTTGGCTGCGCAATAAGAGCAAATCTTGCGCAACGCTTTGTTCTTCTGCGGTCTCAGATTCTTCGGGGGGCACGCTCACCTCAGGCTGCATGCCCAATTCTGCGACAATCGGCTCCAAAATCTCAGCAGCCTCCTGCTCCGGACTGGGCGCTTTGGTCTGAGCTTCCGCTCCTGCTTCAGCATGTTCCTCCGGCTGTTCTGCGCTAAGGTCTTGCTGCGGCTCGGTTGGAACGGTCTCCTCTGGTTGGGCTGCTTCTGCCTCTGGCGTTGGAGCTGTTGCCTCTTCCACAGGCTGCGTTTCTTCGCGTGAGGCTTCTTCTGATTCACCTGCTCTTGGCGCAGCAACGCCCTCCGAAGGGCTGCCCTCTTCGTGGGGCTCGCTCTCTATCGGTTGGGTTTCTTCACCTTCAACTTCAGGATGCAATTCACGGATTTTCTGCAGCCACTCCGGCACACCCTCAGCAGTCTCGCCTTCTTCGGATGCCTTGCGGGCGCTTTGGAGAATTTCCCTCTGTTTACTTTCGCGTAAACGCTCGATCCAAGAAGTAAATTCCTTATCGATCTCAGCGTGCTTCTCCCCCGAGCGCACCTGGTCCATCGTGCCAGCCCGGCTGGCTAAATCCCCTGTAGCATCCGCTTCTTGGGCAGCGCGGGTACGAATGCGCGCTAACCATTCTGGTACTTGCGGTTCTTCTTTTTGGGGTAGTTGTTCTTCCCCTTCTGTCTGCATTGGGCTCTCTGCTTGTTCTTCGGGGATTGGTGTCGATTCTGTTGGTTCAGCTGCTTTGCGCTCTTCATCGCGTAAGGACTTCAAGATTTCAGGGAGATCACTGCCTTCCTTACTTGGCATAGGCGGAGTGCTCTCTATTCCTTCGATCTTAAAAAGATCCACCAGCTCCTCACCACAATGGACGCAATGGGTTACCTGAGGAAAGTTTTCTTTTCCGCAATGTGGGCAAACGATCATATCAGCGGTCATCTACTCACCATAGGGTCTTTCCAAGCCTAGCACAATACGCAAACCGAGGAGCAATGCGCCTAAGCCCATCCCAATCAGCAAGCCGCGCATGCCTACCAGCGGTAAGGCTTCTAAATAGCCAATCACAATATCTAACTGCGGAATCTGAAGCGCTTGCAGCCAGCCTAACCCAAGCACAAGGAATACCAAAGCACTGATGCCAAAGGAGACCGTGAGCGCTGACCAACCGCGCTGGTGAAAGAGGCGCAAAGCCGCTGCTGCCATCACCAAAGCTGCCAACCCCAGTAAGCTGGCTTCGGCGGGCTGTTGAATTGCAGCGATCCAACGCAAGTAGCTTGGGTTCTCCACGCCGGCGGTCATCCCGCCAACAAAACTAGCCAAAAAAGCGCCTACGAGAATCAAGCTGTAAATAAATCCATGCCTAACCTTAATAATCTTACGGGTATGCGCCAACAGCAAGGTTGCCAGCGCCACCAAGGCTGCCACAGAAGCAATAATCACCGCCCAGTTGAGCACAACCTCAAGCCAGCCTGCTAACTGCGGCTGCCAGATAAGCGCAGCCAAAACGAGCAGCCCGCTCAGCCCTGCGATGAGAATGGGGATTGCCTTTTTCATTGCCAGACCCCCAACAAGCGCAGCACTGCTCCCAGGATTAGCCCCACAGTGATCACAATGCGCAGCAGGTCTTGTGCCCGCAGGGCTGCAGCTGCAGAGGGATTAACTTCTAAACTCGCGCCGCTATCAAAAAAATCCTCACCTAAGCTGAGCTGAGCTGAGCTAGCCAGCAGCACCGCCTGAGCGGATAGGTCTGAGGTCAGTGCAATCACAGGGTTTCCTTTACGTTCTACTAAATCAGCAGCCAACACACTTTCCGGTCGGTGGGGACCGTAAAGTATTACGCCAGCATTAGCGCGTGAAGCTGCTTGGGGCAGCAAGCCTGCCAAGTAAGCATAAGGGGAAAGCCCCGCCAGCAAGGCGTAATCAGGTTTGAAAAGCTCTGGCGTAACTGCCCCTTGATAGGTGCCGCGCACGACGCTTTGGCTGAGGCAAGCTAAGGTTCCACCCCCGCTGGCGGCACGCACAGGTTGATCGGTAAAAATGGAGCGCCGAGTCAGCGCCGCGAGCACAGGCAGGCTCGCCATTGCTGTGGTGCTGTCGGCAACATCCAAACCTAAGCCAATTGTCAAGCGTTTGCCTTGTTCGGCAGCTGCCTGGCTTAATATTTCAGTACTACGCACTGCTGAGGTTTGGCGCAGCCCGGAGTAAGGGTGCTTGCGGTGCACCAGAAGGTTCATGCCCAGCGCCACGAGTGCCAGCACGCATAAGCCAATCGCTAGCAGGTCATTGAGGCTCAAAGCTGGCATGAAATTATGCCTCTGGGCTTTCTGAAGATTTTGTGTGCAAGATTCCTCCAGCAGTTGGCGCAAATAAAGGAGGCAGACTGAACACAGCCAACAGAGATTCGGGCTGTTCAGCCAATCGTTGAACTAACAGGACGTAGCGTCTCAGTTCAACTTTCATGCACTAAGTATAGCATAATAGACCTTTTCTTCGCCGCAAAATAATCGCCTCAGCGTTATTAAGCGAAAAGTACACAAAAGGCTTTTGATGCCTTCTGTGTACTCATCTCAACGGGGTATTGTTGATCAGGATTTCAGAGATTGACTCTTTAGAGGTGAACCGCATGCCCTTCAGCTGCTTCTGCAGCTTCCATAAGGACCTCACTAAGCGTTGGGTGTGCGTGAATATTCTGGGCGATGGCTTCCACCGTCAGCCCGTTAGCTTGGGCTAAAGTTAGCTCAGGCAGCAGCTCAGAGACCTCTGGTCCAACCAAAGATGCACCCAATAATTGGTTGTTGTGCTCATTTACGACTAATTTGATGTAACCGGCAGGCTCGCCATAGCCCAAGGCTTTACCGTTCGCCATAAAGGGGAATTTACCCGTACGCACGTTATAACCAGCTTCCTGAGCCTGCTTTTCAGTATATCCAAAAGAAGCTACCTGGGGCTGCGTATACGTTGCGCGTGGGATCATGCGGTAATCTAACTTGCGTGCAGGCAGCCCGGCGATCACCTCCGCACAGATAATGCCCATGGTTGAGGCGGTGTGCGCCAGGAGCAGCTTGCCAGTCACATCCCCGATCGCCCAAATGCCAGGAATATTGGTAGCCATGCTGTCGTCAATCTGCACAAAACCGCGCTGGTCAACCGCTACACCCACTTTTTCCAGCCCGATATTGCTTGAATTGGGTTTGAACCCAACAGCTACGAGCACGGCTTCAGCGGTGATTTTTTCCTCACCCTTTTCTCCAGCAATCTGCACTTCCACGCCGTTTTCGGTCTTTTGCACAGATTGCACTTTGGTGCCAGCGTGGATCTTCACGCCGCGTTTCCTGAAAGCTTTGCTAAGCTCGGCTGCCGCTTCATCGTCTTCTGCCGGCAAGATATGCGGCAGCATCTCGACGATATGTACCTCCACGCCATAAGCGCTCCAGACGGTCGCAAACTCCACGCCCACTGCACCAGCGCCGATAATCACCGCCGACTTTGGCAGCTGCTGCAGCAGGATGGCATCCTCATAATCCAAAATCTTTTCGCCATCCGGCTCCATACCTGGGATTATCGTGGGGTGTGCGCCGGTAGCTAAAACTATGTTCCGTGTGGAGATTGTTTGTGTCCCTCCATCAGCCGCTCTGATCAGCACTTCCGCAGGGTTGGAAACCTCGCCATGCCCCTCAATAACAGCGATATTGTTCTTTTTCATGAGAAAACTCACACCCTTTGTCAGGCGCTCAGAGACCTGCCGGCTGCGTTTGTAGGCTGCGTTATAGTCAAAGGTCACATTCTCAGCATGAATGCCAAACTCCGCTGCTTGTGTGCGCATCAAGTAGACTAATTCAGCATTGCGCAGAAGTGCTTTCGAGGGAATGCAGCCAATATTGAGGCAGACCCCGCCTAAGGCTTTTCGTTCCACGATAGCAACCTTCAAGCCCAGCTGTGCCGCCCGTATTGCGCTGACGTAGCCGCCAGGTCCGCTGCCAATCACCACAACGTCAAAGTTATCCATAAATTGCTCCTTATTTTCATCTACGTTAGGCTTAAGTAAATCACAATTCCTGTGAATATCAAATTTAATCCTTATTCTACGGTAATTTTATCAAATCACACCTATGCGCATCACAAACAGAGATTTGCTTGCAGCCCCTTGTAAGAAATGTTAAACTAAAGGAAAGGAGATGCCCTTTTTGTTCCGGGAGCAAACTGATTGTGTCCATAGATTTGGAAGCCATCCTGACCGAAACAATCCAAAATAGCTCAGCGGTCGCTGCCGTACTGCTCAAGGATGGGCAGCTTTTTAGCAGCAGTCGCCCGGGGGTTACTTTTGACCCAACGGAATACCTGCCAATGGTTCAGGTTGGCACAGATAGCCAGCTCTCTACCCCAGAGTTTCACCTCCTGCCTTTTGAACAAACGGATCGGGAGCCAGTTTTGGTCCTGACACAAAAAGTGGACACTGATACTTTTTGCCTGCTGGTCTTTCCCCTCAAAACCAGCTTGAGCACTGCCGAGCAAGCCAGCCAGCAGCTTATGCAGCAGCTTAATATCATCGAAAGCCCTCAGTCAGGCATACCAGATCTTTCCGGGCTGCGGCTGCGTCAAGCCGTGACTGCGGGTAGTGGCTCCTGGCAGGATGAGCTTTTCCAGCTTGAGGCAGGCAGCAATGCGGTGGAGCACTTGCCGGCAGACCCAGCAGCTGACTCTGCAAAAAAAGCTTTCTGGTATCAAGTTTTTTGATTATCTTTGAAGCCGATCGAATGCATCTATAAACCGAGGTTACCATGCCTAAAATACTCTATCTTATTGATGGTCATGCCTTAGCTTACCGCGCTTACTTTGCGCTGACTTCCGGTGGTACCGCCCGTTGGGCAACCAGCCATGGCGAGCCTACCGCCGGGGTCTATGGCTTTGCCAACACCTTGCTGCACATTCTTGAACAGGAACAGCCAGACTACTTGGCTGTGTCTTTTGATACCGGCAGAACATTTCGGCACGACCTCTATCCTGAATATAAAGCTACGCGCGCGAAGATGCCTGAGGACTTACGCGGACAAATCGAGCGCATCCGTGAGATGATTGATGCTTTCAATATCCCGCGTATTGAGGTGGAAAACTACGAAGCGGATGATGTCATCGGCAGCTTAGCAAAGTGGGCTGCAGAAAAAGAAGGTTTAGGCGTCAAAATCATTACAGGGGACCGTGACTTGCTGCAACTGGTGACCAATCGCATCGTTGTCTCGCTGCCCAATAGCCGCACGAACACTACTGAAGACTATTTTCCGGAAGACGTAAAAAGAAAATTAGGTGTTTACCCCGAACAAGTGGTTGACTATAAAGCTCTGGTGGGCGACCCTTCCGACAATATCCCGGGCGTCAAAGGCATTGGCGAGAAAACTGCGATCAAATTACTGGAGCAATACTCAAACTTAGATGAAATCTATGCTCACTTAGATGAAATTGGCGGGCGCACGGCAGAATTGCTTCGCGCAGGTAAAGATTCCGCATATCTTAGCCGAGACCTGGCGCGCATTCGTACCGATCTAGACGTCAAACTGGACCTTGCTCAAGCAGAGATCTCGCGCTTCAACCCCGAAGCCGTCGAAGACCTCTTCCATAAATTGGAATTCCGCACGCTCACCCAGCGCTTGCATACCATCGAAAAAAAGCTGCAGCCTAGCCTTTCCAATGCCAAGCAAGAAGTGCTCTTCGCTGAAAAGCAATCAGATGAGGACCAAATGGGCAAGGAAGAATTCAAAACAATTACTGTGGATAGTAAAGAAAAATTGCAAGCTTGCCTCGATGCGCTCTCTGCTTGCAAACGTATCGCATTCGATACGGAAACAACCAGCATCATCCCTACACAAGCTGATTTAGTCGGCATCTCCTTAGCCGGTGACCCTCAGGTAGGTTATTACTTGCCGGTTGGGCATAAAACTGGCAAGCAGCTGCCTTTAGAGACCGTGCGGGAAGCGCTCAAGCCCCTCTTTGAAAACGCAGAAATTGGCAAAGTGGGGCACAACAGCAAATACGACCTGATTTGCTTGCACGGTGCCGGTTTTGATCTACACCCCATCACATTTGATACGATGATCGCCGAATGGCTGATCAACCCCGATTCGCGCAGTTTGGGGCTCAAAACCTTGGCTTGGCAGCGCTTAGGTGTGGAAATGACCCACATTGAAGAGCTGATTGGCAAAGGGAAAAAGCAAATCAACATGGCGGAAGTAAAGATTGAAAAAGCTGCTCCTTATGCAGCAGGCGACGCTGTGATGACGCTGCGCTTAGTGGAACCTTTAGAAAAGGAATTAGAAGACAGGAACGCCAGCCAATTGAACGCCAATGTGGAAGTCAAACTAATCCCAGTATTGGCTATGATGGAAGAAAAAGGCATCTTACTGGATAAGGACTTTTTCGAGGCGTTCTCCAAGGAGCTGCAACAACAATTGGAGCGCCTCGAAGACCAAATATACGACCATGTGGGTGAGCGCTTCAACATCAATTCTCCTCAGCAGCTTTCTGACGTGCTTTTCAAACGTTTGGGTTTAGAACCACCCGACCGCTCCCGCCGCACCAGCAGCGGCAAGCTTTCCACAGCTGCGGGCGTGCTGGAAGCTATGCGCGGGCAACACCCCATCATTGGCGAGATCTTGGATTACCGCGAGCTGACGAAGTTAAAATCCACGTACGTGGACGCCCTTCCCCAGCAAATTAACCCGAAGACAGGGCGCGTGCATACTTCCTTTAACCAGACCGGCACGGTAACGGGTCGGATTGCCTCCCAAGATCCGAATCTGCAAAACATCCCCACCCGCACAGAGTTGGGAAACCGCGTACGCCAGGGTTTCATCGCGGCGCCAGGGCACAAACTACTCTCGGTGGACTATTCTCAGATTGAGCTGCGTATTGTTGCACATATCTCACAAGATGAAGCCATGATCGAAGCATTCCGCAAGGGGCAGGATATTCATGCTGCCACCGCTGCCGCGATTTACCGCGTTCCCTTAGACCAAGTTGATAAAAGGCAACGCCGGCACGCCAAGGCGATCAACTTTGGTCTAATTTATGGCATGACCCCTTACGGTCTTACTCTTTCTACAGACCTCACATTAGCAGAAGCCGAGAACTTCGTCAAGACATACTTCGAAACCTTTCCTAAGGTGCGCCAATGGCTCGACCAGACCAAACAATTAGCCGCCAAGCAAGGTTATGTGGAGACGCTTTTAGGTCGCCGGCGCTACTTCCCCAACTTACAGAAAGGCACCAATAACGCGCTGCGCCAGCGTGAAGAGCGTGAAGCGATTAACGCGCCTATTCAAGGCACGGCTGCGGATATCATTAAGTTAGCTATGATCCAACTTCCGCCAGCTTTTAAGCAAGCTAACTTGCATGGAGATATGCTTTTGCAGATTCACGATGAACTGATTTTCGAGGTGCCTAAAGATGAGCTGGAGAAAACCGTCCGGGTTGCCAGAGATGTGATGGAGCACACCATGCAGTTAGATGTGCCTCTGGTCACCGAAGCGCGGATTGGCGATAACTGGGGCGAGTTGGAGCCGCTTAGCGATACCCTCTTTGAGGTTCTGGAGAATACAACAGAGTAGAGGCTTTAGCCAAAGATTTGCTCGCTCAGCTGTAAAACCTGCCGGCGGAGGCGCTCATCTCGGTCCATCATGTTGGCGACTTTATCGCAGGCATAAATCACCGTGGTGTGATCGCGCCCGCCTAACTCCTCGCCGATCTTTGGTAATGATATACCTGCCTGCTCGCGCAGGAGATACATAGCAATTTGACGTGGCAAGGCAATATCTTTAGAGCGGTCTTTGCTGAGCATTCTCTCGGGGGTCACGCCAAAAAACCGCGAGACAGCTGCAATGACATCCTCGGGGGCAACATCTGGATGCTGTGGGAAGAAGTCGGCTAAAGCATTATTTGCCATCTGCAATGTGAGCTTTTCTCCGGTTAGTTCAGCATAAGCCAGAACGCGGTTCCATGCGCCTTCCAATTCACGGATATTGCTTTGGATCTCGCGGGCAATCATTTCGATCACGTCTGCAGGCACATCGCGGTGAACTTTTTCGGCTTTGGTGCGCAAAATGGCTAAACGGGTTTCGTAATCTGGCGGCTGGATATCTACCGTCAATCCCCACTCGAAGCGTGAACGCAGCCGCTCTTCTAAGGTGCTCATCGATTTGGGTGCGCGGTCGGAGGTCATCACGATTTGTTTATCCTGCCCATGCAAGGTATTAAAGGTATGGAAAAATTCTTCTTGGGTGGAATCTTTTCCAGAGATGAACTGAATGTCATCGATGAGCAGTACATCCACCTGACGGTATTTCTCCCGGAAAGCTGCTGTCGTCTTGGTGCGGATAGCATTGACCAAGTCGTTAGTGAACTCTTCTGAAGAAACATACAGCACCTGCAGCCCACGCGGCAAAACCGCATTGCCAATAGCGTGTAAGATGTGCGTCTTACCCAGCCCAACGCCACCATAGAGGAACAAAGGGTTATAAGCTCGGGCTGGTTGCTCCGCCACAGCCAAGCTGGCAGCATGAGCCAAACGGTTATTCGGACCCACAACGAAATTATCAAAGCGGTATTTAGCGGCGAGGTGCGTCTCGAAGCTGTTTGTCTCAACAGGCTGGGAGATTTTCTGAGTAATGACTTGTTCCTCTTCCTGCTGGGCAGAGGGGGCAGCCCATACTTTGAAGAAAACTTCCACAGGTCTAGCCATCATCCCACTAAGTTTGTTGATCAGTGTAGACTTCAGGCGGCTTTCCAGCCAATCACAGGCATAAGCATTGGCAGTTCCCAAGCTAAAGGTGGCAGTTTGTGGATCGTAAGCGATCAGCTGTGTGTTTTTCACCCAGGTATCATA
>ERZ1026792.637-NODE-637-length-26830-cov-3.744336_pt1 | contig 26830 bp, 25 predicted proteins | sample MGYA00520884_ERZ1026792 | MGnify/ENA primary metagenome ERZ1026792 (study PRJEB33270, sample SAMEA104284473) | anaerobic digester metagenome | biome: Anaerobic digester microbiome; feature: mesophilic sludge digester; material: Anaerobic digester biomass | place... | reverse complement strand
GTCGACGAGCGCCGCGAACTCGTGCCACTGGCCGCGCGCGAGCAGGCCGGCCTGCTCGCGCGCGGCCAGTGGCACGAGTTCGCGGCGCTCGTCGACCGCCTGCGCGGCGGCACTCGCGGGCAGTGAGCCCGCCGGCCTACGATGCCGTCATGACCAAACCCCTCGGCCCCTACACACCCGTCGTTCGTGCGGGCGACTGGATCATCGTCAGCGGTCAGCTGGGCCTGAAGGACGGTTCGCTGGTCGACGGAGGCGTGGCCGCGCAGACCGCGCAGGCCGTCGAGAACCTGAAGCTGCAACTGGCCACGATGGATGCCACGGTCGCCGATGTCGCCAAGACGTTGTGCTTCCTCACCGACATGGACACGTTCGCCACCTTCAACGAGGCCTACGTCGCCGGCTTCGGCGACAGCCGCCCCGCACGCAGCACCATCGGCGTTGCCGCGCTGCCAGCGGGTGGCGCCGTCGAGATCGAGGCCTGGGCCTTCAAACCGTTGCCCTCGAAGCAGTAGGCTCACATCGTGCCCGGTGCCATTGCCATCATCGTCGTCCTGCTGGTGTTTCCCGTGATCGCCATCATGGGCTCGGTCACCATTGCAGCGTTGCTCGGTCACCTGCTCAACCGCGATGGTGAACAACGCAACGAGGGCAGCGAGCTGCTCGACACCAACTACTGAGGCGTTCGGTAGCCTGGCTGCGTCGTAGTCTCCACAGGCTGCGACCACGACCCCGGGCCGCTTGTAACGGTGCCGGGGTCACTCGCGCCGGGCAGCTGGCAGACTGGCTGCCATGCACCAGCACGATGCCTCCATGGAGGTGCTCACGCAAGCCATCGTTCGCTACGCCGTCGATCGGGTGCGCATGGAGCCGCCGCTGGATGCGCCCCGCACACCGGCCGAGCTGAAGGCGATGGCGGGGCGCACGGTCACCGAACGCGGCCTGGGCGGCCTGGAAGCGCTGCGCGTGTTCGGCGAGGTGCTCGCCCCCGCCTGCATCTCGGCCGACCATCCTCGTTTCTTGTCGTTCGTGCCGACAGCGCCCACGGAGGCGTCCATCCTGTTCGACCTCGTGGTGGGCGCCTCCAACATCTATGCCGGCTCGTGGATGGAAGGTGGAGGAGCCGTCTTCGCGGAGAACGAGGCGCTGCGCTACCTCGCCGATCTGGCCGGCATGCCGGCGGCGGCCGGTGGCGTGTTCGTCAGCGGCGGCACCGCCGGCAACCTCAGCGCCCTCATCGCCGCCCGTTGGCGTTGGCGCCAGCGGGCAGGTGGCAGGTTCGATCGCACCCGCGGTCTCATCATCTCCTCCAAGGGCGCGCACAGCAGCATCGCCCAGGCGTGCCGCGCGATGGACACCGACGAAGTGCAGGTCACCTCCGACAGCGAGGGTCGGCTGCACGTGGAGAACCTGCGCGAGGCCGTTGCCACGTTGGCGCCGGAGGATCGTGAACGTGTCTTCGCCGTCGTCGCCACCTGTGGCACCACCAACGCCGGCGTGATCGACGACCTCGATGCTGCAGCCGACGTGGCCGCCGAGCTGGGGGTGTGGTTCCACGTCGACGGCGCCTATGGCGGCGCCGGCCTGGCCGCACCCAGCGTGCGCGCCCACTACCACGGCATCGAGCGTGCCGACAGCTTCATCGTCGATCCGCACAAGTGGCTGTTCGCCCCGTTCGACTGCTGCGCCCTGCTGTACGCCGATCCGTCGGTGGCGCGGGCGGCGCACACGCAGCACGCCGAGTACCTCGACGTGCTGCACGCCGACGAGGGTCACGAGGAGGACTGGAACCCCAGCGACTTCGCGCACCACCTCTCGCGCCGTGCGCGCGGCCTGCCCTTCTGGTTCAGCCTCGCCACCTATGGCACGGGCGCATACCGCGATGCGGTGGAACAGTCGCTCACCGTCACCCGCGAGGCAGCGCGCCTCATCCGCGAATCCGATCATCTCGAGCTGATCATGGAGCCCGAGCTCAGCGTGGTGCTGTTCCGCCGGCGCGGCTGGACCCCCGCCCAGTACCAGCAGTGGAGCGAAGAGATGCTCGCAGCCGGCACCGCGTTCGTGGTGCCGACGGCGTGGGCCGGCGAGACCGTGCTGCGCATCTGTGTGGTCAACCCGCGCACCACGGTCGACGACGTTCGGCTGATCCTCGACTCTCTCACCTGAACGGAGCACCCATGGCCGATCTGCTCATCCGCAACGCGCTCACGGTTGCCACCGTCGATGCGCAACGACGCGAGTTGCACGGTGGGTGGGTGGCTGTCACCGGCAACCTGATCGAGGCAGTCGGCGCCGGCACCGACCCCGCGCCGGCGGCAACGCGCACCATCGATGCCACCGACTGCCTGGTGACGCCGGGTCTGGTGAACGCGCACCACCACATGTACCAGAACCTCACCCGCGCCTACCCTCCGATGACCGACAAGCCGCTCTTCGGATGGCTGCAATCGCTGTACCCACTGTGGCGCGCGATCGACGAGGAGTCGGTGTACGCCAGCGCGTTCGTCGGGCTCGCCGAGCTGGCGCTCAGCGGTTGCACCACCAGCAGCGACCACCTGTACCTGCACCCCCGGGGCGCCGGCGACCTGCTGAGCGCGGAGATCGCGGCTGCTCGCGAGTTGGGCATGCGGTTCCACCCGACTCGTGGCTCGATGAGCCTCAGCCAGAAGGACGGCGGCCTACCACCCGACGACGTGGTCGCCGACGACGACGAGATCCTCGCTGCCGGCGAAGCAGCGGTGCACCGGCACCACGACCGCAGCCATGGGGCCATGGTGCGCATCGCCCTGGCGCCGTGCAGCCCGTTCAGCGTCACCGAGCAGCTGATGGTGCGCAGCGCCGAGCTGGCCGAACGGCTCGATGTGCGCCTGCACACGCACTTCGCGGAGAACGCCGAGGACGATGCGTTCTCGTTGGCCACCTTCGGCTGCCGGCCGATGGAGTACCTCGAGCGCACCGGCTGGTGCACCGACCGCACGTGGGTGGCGCACTGCGTGATGCCCGACGACGATGAGCAGCGCCGCCTCGGCGCGGCGGGCATCGGTGTTGCTCACTGCCCCAGCAGCAACCTCATCCTGGCCTCGGGCATCGCGCCCGTGGTCGCGATGCGGGCAGCGGGTGTGAAGGTCGGCCTCGGCGTCGATGGCTCGTCGTCGGCCGACAGTGCATCGCTGTGGATGGAGGCACGTCAGGCCATGCTGCTGGCCAAGCTGCGCGGCGGCGCCCACGCCGGCACGGCCCGCATGGCGTTGGAGATGGCCACTCTCGGCGGTGCAGGGTGCCTCGGTCGCGAGGGCGAGATCGGTGTGCTCGCCGCTGGTGCAGTTGCCGACATCGCGGTGTGGAAGCTCACCGGGCCCTCGTTCGCGGGCGCGTTGGCCGACCCGATCGAGGCGTGGCTGCGCTGTGGACCGGTGAGCGCCTGGCACACCATCGTCAACGGCAGCTTCGTGGTTCGCGACGGCGAGATCCTGCACCCCGATCTGTCGCACGTGTTGCACAGCCATGCTCGGCATGCAGCACGCATCCAGCAGCTGCCCTGATGATCGAGGCCTTCTTCGTTGCCTTCGGCACGGTGTTCCTCGCCGAGTTGCCCGACAAGACGATGGTTGCGTCGTTGGTGCTCACCACCCGCTTTCGCCGCCCGTTGGCGGTGTGGGTGGGCGTCTCCTCAGCGTTCGTGCTGCACGTGGTGCTGGCCGTCAGCATCGGCTCGCTGCTGCGCCGGTTGCCCGAGACACCCGTGAAGGTTGCAGTGGCAACGCTGTTCCTGGTGGGCGGGTGGCTGCTGCTCCGGGGTGACAGCGAGCCGGCCGAGGATGCCGCCGACGTGCCCGCCGACGTGTCGTTCCGGCGAGTGGCGCTCACCGCGGCATCGGTGGTCGGTCTCGCCGAGTTCGGTGATCTGACGCAGCTCGCCACCGCAGGCATCGCGACTCGATACTCGGCACCGATCGCAGTGGCCCTCGGAGCGTGGTGCGCCCTCGCCAGCGTCGCTGCACTCGCGGTCACCGCCGGTCAGTGGATCGTGCGGCACGTGCCGCTGCGGGTGGTGCAGCGAGTGGCGGGTGGCGTGTTCCTGGTGTTCGGCATCGTCACCCTTGTGTCCATCTTCACCTGACACACGCGTCCCGCGGGTTTGTCGACGCCGATGCCGGGGTACCGTGCAGACGATGAACGACAAGCCCGACCAACCCGATCAGTACCTGGTGGGTGTGTCGCTGCCCGATGCGCTGCGCGCCCAAGAGTTCCTCACGGCCGCCACTGGCCTGTCCGTGAAGGGTTCGCTGAAGCTGCGTGATGCCGTCATCGTCAGCAAGGACGACAACGGCAACACCGCTGTGCGCGAGACGATCGACCCGCAACCCGGCCGTACCGCGCTGTCCAGCGCCATGTGGAGCGGCCTGCTCGGCCTCATGTTCGGCGGGCCTGTGGGCTGGCTGGTGGGCGGTGCCGTGGGCGCCGGCATCGGCGCCGGCGCGGCCAAGATCATCGACCTCGGTGTCCCCGACGAGTGGGTGCAGTGGTTCCGCGAATCGGTGCAGCCCAGCACCACCACCGTCGTGCTGTTGCTGGAGAACCTCGACGTCGGCGCGCTGGCCACCGAGCTGCAGCGGTTCCCCTTCGCTCGCCTGGTGCACACCACGTTGCCCGAGTACTCGCTGCGCCGGCTGGAAGCCGCGCTCGGCCAGTCACCCGCAAGCCCGGTCGCCGAGGCCCCGGCCGAGCCCGCTGCGGCTGCCACAGAGCCGGCCGACAGCTGAGGTCTGCTGCCGCCACCCGGCGGCGCGGCCACCCTACGATTGGCGAGTGACCAACATCGACCGGCGACGCTTCCTCGCGCTCGGCGTGATGCTGGCCGCAGGGTGCTCGACCACCCGCTCTGGCACCGGCAGTGGTGAGGGCAAGCTGGTCGGCGTGCCGGGCAGCACCCTCGGGTCGTCGCGCCGCGCCATCACCTCGGTGGCCATGGTCGGCGACTCGATCACCGAGGGCAGCAAGCCGGTGCTCACCACCACGCTCACCGATGCCGGCGTGGAAGAGCTGCGCATCGAGGGCAAGCACAGCCGGCGCATCGAGGTGGGCAACGGCAAGGGTGATGCACCGCTCAGTGGCATCATCACCGTGTACAACCTGCTCGCCGAGGGCGTCGACCCCGATGCGTGGGTGATCCAGCTGGGCACCAACGACGTGGGCAGCTACGAAAGCGCCGAGCAGTACGGCGAGCTCATCGACAAGATCACCGTCATGCTGCCCGAGAAGCCACTGGTGTGGGTGAACACCTTTCGCAAGCAGTACCTCGACGACACCATCGTGTTCAACACGGTGCTCGCCGAACGGATGAAGACCCGTGGGGATGCCGCGGTCGCCGACTGGTTCACCATTGCCTCGGCGCCCGACGAGAGCGTGCTGCGCAGCGACCAACTGCACCCCAACGACAACGGCCAGCTGGCCTTGAGCCTGCTGGTGCTGGAGGCCCTGCAACAGCTCTGAGCCGGCTGTGGCATCATCCGGTCGTGGTCGATCGGCGCACCTTCGGGATGTGGGCGAGAGGGCGCCGGCGCGCACTCGATCTCACGCAGCACCAGATGGCCGAGCTGGTCGGCTGTGCGACCGTCACCATCCGCAAGATCGAGGCGGACGAGCGGCGCCCCTCGAAGGTGATGGCGATGCAGTTCGCCAAGGTGCTCGGCATCGATGCCGGGGATTTCGACGGCTTCGTCGCAGCGGCGCGAGGCTTTCGAGCGCCTGCGACAGGTGTCGGTGCGCCGCACGAGATCGAGGCGCGACTGCCCGTGGCACTGACGCGGTTCGTGGGGCGCGAGGGCGAGCTCGACGAGCTCGAGCGCACGTGCTCGGTGGCGGGCGGCCCGGCTCGCCTGATCACCGTGATCGGGCCCCCGGGTGTCGGTAAGACTCGCTTCGCCCTCGAAGCCGCATCGCGGCTGGCCGGGCGTTACGACACCCCAGCCGTACTGGTGCAGTTGGCCCACCGCAGTGCCGCGGAGGAGATCGTGCCCGCGGTCGCGGCGGCGTTGGGCGCTGATCTTGGCGACGTCCGCGACGAACGCACGTCGCTCATCGCTCGCATCCGCACCGGCCCGCTGCTGCTGGTGCTCGACAACCTCGAGCAGATCCAGGGCGCGGGGCAGGTGGTGGCCGACCTGTTGGAGACCTGCGACTCGCTGAGCTGCCTCGTCACCAGCCGGCGTCCACTGCTGGCATACGGCGAGCACGAGTTCGAGTTGGCGCCGCTGACCGAACCCGCTGCAGTGCAGCTGTTCATCGATCGCAGCAGCGCGCTGCTGCGCAACCGGATTGCCGACCACGACGAAGTGGCCGCGGTGTGTCGTCTCCTCGATGGGCTCCCGCTGGCCATCGAGCTCGCCGCCCGTCGCGTGCGCGATCACTCGGTGGCCGAGTTGCGCGAGAGGATCGGCTCGTCGCTGTCGGCCCTGGGCTCCGGGCCGCTCGACCGCGACGGGCGCCACGCCACGATGGAGGCCACGGTGGCCTGGAGCCACCACTTGCTCGACCAGGCGACGCAGTCGGTCGCGCGGCATGCGGCGGTCTTCCGAGGAGGTTTCACCGCTGACGCGCTCGCCGCGGTGGTGCCCGCACCGCTCGCCGCGTCGGTGCCCGCTGCGCTGCAGCTGCTGGCCGAGAGCTCGCTCGTGGGCACCGACCCGGTGCTGCAGCGCCATCAGATGCTCGAAGTGGTGCGCGCCTACGCGCTGGATCAGCTCCGCGAGGCGGGCGAGGAACCGAACGCATCCGCGCGTCACGCGGAGTGGATGGTGGCGGCGCTGGAGGCGGCCGGGCCGCGCGGCGTGTCGGCCGACCTGCCCGCGCACTCGCTGCCGCTGGCGGAGGATGCGAACATCCGGGCGGCGCTCACGTGGACGCTCGCCGACGGACACGACCTCGCCAGCGGCCGTCGGCTGCTCGCCGCGATCGGCATGGCCTGGTACATGATGGGCCGCGGTGAGGAGCTGCTGCGATGGCTCCCACTGGCCGGGTCGGAGCCCGATGACCAGGCCGTCGCGGTGGGGTTGGCCGCAGTAGAGGGACTCGTTCGGTGGTCGCTCGGGGAGAACGACCGCGCGGCCGAAGTGTTGCGTGGCGTCACCTCACTCGCCGACTCCGCCGAGCCGACTGTCGCTCGGTGGCAGGCCGAAGCGGCCGGCATGCTGGCCATGACCCACATCATCAGTGGCGACCTCACCGGTGCCGGCGAGATGCTCTCACGGTGCTGCCGCCTGTTCGACGTGCACCGCGACCCGATGCCGTTGGGCCTGACGTACCTGCGCCAGGGCCGCATCGCCCTCCTCGAGGGTTCGTACGCTGCTGCTGCCGAGCGCATCGAGGCCGCCACTGAGGTCTATCGCGCTGCCGGCTCGGCATGGGGTGTGGCCAACAGCGTCGGCTCCCTCGCCGAGGTCGCGCTCGCAGAAGGCCGCCTGCCAGCGGCTCAGGAGCTGTTCCTGTGCGCCGTTGACGGGCTCGTCGAGGCCGGTGCCGAACCGTACGCCGTGTTCCGCCTCACCGGGCTCGCCAACACGCTCACCGCCGCCGGCCGCCACCGGCAGGCGGCACTGGTTGCCGGCATCGCCGAGCAGTGGATCGACGAGCTGGGCGTGCCGCTCTTCCCCTTGGGAATCGCGCCGTACCAACGGCATCGCGGCTGGACGGCGGATGCGCTCGGCGCCGAGTTCGCGACCACGGTCGAGGAAGGTCGCGCAATGGCGCGAACCGACGCTGCGTTGCGGCACCTCTTGGCCTGACCGCGGCTTGTATCGCTGTTCGTATCGGTGGCGGATACCCACGCCGACAGCAGCGATGGTTTGCTCGCCGCATGAGCAGCAACGACTCCGACAAGATCCGCCTCGTCGAGGAGCACTACCAGAGCTTCTGGCACGGCAACCTCGACGACTTCGACCAGCAGCTCTCGCCCGACTTCGTCGACGAGAGCGCGCCCCCCGGGGCCCGTCAAGGCCCGCTGGGCGTGAAGGAGTGGGCGGCGGTGGCGCGCTCGGTCTTCTCCCCGATGGCCGTCACCATCGACGACGCGATGGTTGCCGACAACGTGGTGGTCGTGCACGCCAGATGGCGCGGCCGGCAGGTGGTGGAGTTCATGGGGCGCCAACCCGCCGATGGCGACATCACCTTCGGTGGCATCGTCGTGTGGCAGTTCGGTGACGATGGCCGCATCGCCCGGCGCACCGCGTTCTTCGATCCGCAAACGGCAATGAAGGTGGTACCGGCGTGAGGTGCCAGAGGAGCGCCTGGGCACTCATCGGGGTGGCGGCGTGCACCGCGCTCGTCGCGTGCGCGCAGGACTCGGCCCAGCCCAGCCGCGCCAGCGGTGCCGTGACCGTCGAGCCGACGGCTGCATCCGCCGCGCCACCCGCCACCTCGACGACCATCGGCGCACCCGCTGTCCCATCGACGGTCGTTGCATCGACGGCTGTTGCATCGACGGCCGTTGCGTCCACCGCGCCGGCCGGACCCGCCTCGGGCGACATCGCGATCACCGGCTTCGAGTACGCGTACGGCGGGGTGCCGGCGAGTGTGCTCGCCGGTTCGCGGTTGGTGTTCGACAACATCTCCACGACGGAGGTGCACGAGATCGTGGTCTGGCGACTCGCGGCCGGCGAGACGCGTGGTGCCAAGGAGCTGATGGCGTTGCCGGCCGAGGAGTGGACCTTCTTCGACGGCCCACCCTTGGCGGTGTCGGTCGCCGCGCCCGGCGAACCAGGTTCCTTGGTGGAGGGCCTCGGGGATGGCACCCTGGAGTTGCCCGGCCGGTACCTCCTCTACTGTGCGATCCCGGCGGGCCTGGAGCCGGCGAGGTTCTTCGAGCTCTCCGCGCAGTCGGGCGGGCCGGTCGTGATCGACGGCGTGCCCCCGCACTACACGAAGGGCATGGTCGCCGAGCTCATCGTCGAGTGAGCCTGCTCACAGTGCGAGCAGCACGCGGCGCGTACCTCAGTTGCCCCACCGGCTCTGGCCGAAGCGGTAGCCCACGGAACGAACGGTTTGGATGAGGTTGGCGTGTTCTTCGCCGAGCTTGGCGCGCAGGCGGCGGATGTGCACGTCGACGGTGCGGGCGCCGCCGTAGTACTCGTAGCCCCACACTCGGCTGAGCAGGATCTCGCGGGTGAACACCTTGCCGGGGTTCTGCGCGAGGAACTTCAGCAGCTCGTACTCCATGTACGTCAGGTCCAGCGGGTGGCCTTCGATGGATGCCTGGTAGGTCTCCAGGTTCAGCGCCAGCCCGCTGTACTCCACGATCTCCGGGCGGGCCTCGGTGCCGCCGCGGAAGAACAGGTGGCGCAGTCGGGCCTCCACTTCCACCGGGTGGAAGGGCGTGAGGCAGAAGTCGTCGAACAACTCGTCGCGCAGCTGCAGGTCGGCGAGCTGGCCGCCGCTGACCAGCACCATCAGCGGGCTCACCGGAGCGTCGCGCTTGCGCAGCGCGCGGCACAGCGCCCAGGCGCCGTCGGGGTCGGCGTCGCAAGCGATGATTGCACCGGCCCACCCGGTTGCAGGCTCGTTGCGCGCCGCATCCTCCGCCGAGCTGACTGCCTTCCAGCGATAGCCGGCAAGGTCGAGCGTGCGCGCGAGATCGGAAGGCGGTGGCTCGGGGAAGACCGCCACCAGTTCCATCTACCGGGTCCTGTTCATCGGCCGAGTCGTGTTCATCACAGCGCTCGCAGGTAACGATCGAACTCGAACTGGCTGACGTGCGTCTTGTAGGCACGCCACTCGCTGCGCTTGTTGCGCAGGAACCACTCGAAGATGTGCTCACCGAGCGCCTCGCGCACCAGCGTCGACTGCTCCATCACCTTCAGCGAGTCGCTGAGCGACTGCGGCAACGTCTCGATGCTGAGCGCCGCGAGCGCCGCATCGTCGAGCTCGAACAGGTTGGCAGCGGCTTCGGGGGCCAGCTCGTACCCTTCGGAGATGCCCTTCAGGCCGGCGGCGAGGATGACGCTGAACGCCAGGTACGGGTTGCACGCGGGGTCGGGGCTGCGGTACTCGATGCGGGTGGCGCTGGGGTTGCCACGCTTGGGGATCGGTACTCGGATGAGCCCGCTGCGGTTGTTGCGCGCCCAGCTGATGTGCACCGGCGCCTCGAAGCCGGGCACCAACCGCTTGTAGCTGTTGACCGTCTGGTTGGTGATGGCGGTGATCTCGGCCGCATGGCGCAGCAGGCCGGCCATGAACTGCTTGGCGGTGGGCGACAGGTTGTACGGGTCGTCGTCGCTGTAGAACGCGTTGTCCTCGCCCGCGAACATGCTGAAGTGCATGTGCATGCCGCTGCCTTGCACACCTTCCAGCGGCTTGGGCATGAACGTGGCGTGCACGCCCTGCTTGGCGGCAACCTCCTTCACCACCAGCCGGAAGGTCATCACGCTGTCGGCCATGGTGAGCGCATCGGTGTGGCGCAGGTCGATCTCGTGTTGGCTGGGGGCATCCTCGTGGAAGCTGTACTCCACCGGAATGCTCATCGTCTCGAGCGTGCGGATGGTCTCCTTGCGCAAGGTGCCGGCGATGTCGGTGGTGGTGAGGTCGAAGAAGCCGCCTTCATCGAGCGGGGTGGGGGCCTGCCCCTTCTCCGGCGGCGCGAAGTAGAAGAACTCGATGTCGGGGGCCACGTAGAACGTGAAGCCCTGCTCGTGCGCGGCCCGCAGGTTGCGGCGCAGCACCTGGCGCGGGTCGCCTTCGAACGGCGAACCATCCAGGTTGTGGATGTCGCAGAACACGCGAGCCTCCACCGACTTGGGGTCGCCCCATGGCAGCACCTCGAAGGTGTTGGGATCGGGCATGGCCAGCACGTCGGCTTCCTGCACGCGGCTGAAGCCGTCGATGGCGGAACCGTCGAAGGTCATGCCGTCCTCGAGTGCGTTCTCCAGCTCGGCCGGGCTGATCGCGAAGCTCTTCAGGTTGCCGAGCACGTCGGTGAACCACAGGCGGATCAACCGCACGCCGCGTTCCTCCACGGTGCGCAGCACGTAGTCGCGTTGTTGGTCGAGCATGAACGAACTCCCTCAGGGGCTCAAGGGACGCCTCAAGTGTGCCACGCGTGCTGGTCAACGGCCCCGCCGGCCGTGTGAACGGCGTGTGAACGGGGCCAGGTCAGGGCACGCACGGCGTGCCGCGTGCGGCCAGCAGACGAGCCACACGGACCGCCGAGTCGTCGATGTCGGCCTCCGTCAGCGCCCCGTCGGCTACGGCCTGCTCGATGGCCGCGATGACGTCTGCGGTGTCGGCAGTGGAGGTGAAGATGACCACGTCGACGCCCGCCTGCAACGAGCGGACGGCGGCAGCGGGGACCGAGATGTCGACTGCGCCCATGCCGAGTGCGTCGGTCATCACCAGTGCGTCGCCCCAGCCGAGCTCGTTGCGCAGCAGTGAGACGGCGGCGGCGCTGAAACCGGCTGGTTGCCCGTCGGTGAGGCCGGGCACGTCGAGATGGCCCACCATCACGCCCGCGCCACTGCCGGCAAGTTGCCGGTAGGGCACGAGGTCGCGCTCGAGCAGCGCTGCGAGGGGAGGGGTGACCGCGAGCGACTGGTGCGTGTCGGCGGAGGCAGAACCGTGGCCCGGGAAGTGCTTGAGGATGGGCACCAGCCCTGCCGACTGCCACGCGCGCACGTACAGCGCGCCGAGGTCGGCCACCTGCTGCGGGTCGCCGGCGAACAGCCGGCCCTGCCCCAGCGGGTCGTCGCCTTCGGTCGGGCGCACGTCCACCACCGGCCCGAGGACGACGTCGATTCCGGCGTCGGCGATCAGGCGCGCGTGCCGTTCGATGACGCTGGTCACCTCCGCTACCGAACGGGCCGACATGTCCTGTTGCGACGGGATCTCTTCGAGCGCCCGCAGCCGCTGTACGGCGCCACCTTCCTCGTCGGTGGCCACCGCCAGGCCGTGCGCGCCGAGTGCGGTGAGCTCGGTGAGACGGTCGCCCAGTTGCTCGGCGAACGCGTCGGAAGGAGTCATCAGCACGACGCCACCCACACGCTGCTCGCGCACGATGCTCTCCGCCAGCGACCACTGGTCGGAGTAGACCGACGGCCACACCAGGAGCGCAATGCGATCGCGCAGCGGCCACTGCGTGACGCAGGCCAGCAGTGCTGCCGAGTCGCCGGCCGGTTGCGTCGTGACGGGTTCCGTCGAGGCCGGTTGCGATGTCGCCGGCCCAGTCGTCGCCGGTTCGGTCGCGACCGTGCTGCTCCCCGGCGTGCTGCTCGCCGGCGTGATGGCGCCGGTGTCGAGCGTCGCCGGTCCGCTGGAGGTGGCAGTGCACGCTGCGAAGAGCATGGGCAGTGTGAGCATCACGAGCCGGGCGGGCGTGGAGCGCGGCATCAGACAGCCGGTTTGAACTCGCGTCCGAAGCACTCGTTGGACGCGAGGCCGCGATCCGTGCACCACTTCGCTGCCGCCTCCTGAGTGGCGAACGCCTCCGGCACGATGGAGAGGAACCAGCCGGTCATCGGCTGCCCGCCGAACTCGAAGGCGAAGGCGCCACCGTCGACCAAGATGGCGCCGTAGGCATCGCGGCGCACCATGTGGTCGGCAAGGATCTCGGCGCTGCCGTAGGTGATGGGCTCCTCCACCAGGCCGACGATCTTGGCGCTGAGCTGCGGCACGAACTTGCCCACCAGGGCGGTCGCCGTCGGCAGATCCTGCTGCAAGAGGTTCTGCAGCTCTTCGGCTGCCGCGACTGCCGGGTCGGCGGGCACGGTGTTGCCACCGGTGGTGGCGGTGGTGGCAGCGGTGTCGGCCACGGCCGTCGTGTTGGTCGCACCGGTGTTGGTCGCCCCCGTGTTTGCCACCGCCGTGGTGTCGGTGGTGGTGCCGTTGTCGCCGCCGGTGAACAGAACCAGCGCACCCACCGCTGCGGCCGCGACGAGCAAGACGACGAGCAGCAACATCCACTGGGAGCGCGGCTTGCCGGGTGGCACCGAATCGCTGGGCGGCGGTTGGATCGGCTTGGCCGGCGCCGGCGCGGCCGGGGCCGTCGCGGCGACAGCCGTCGCCGCGACAACCGCCTTCGAGACCGCCGCCGGTGCGGGCGGCGTTGCTGCCGCGGCCACCGCTGGAACCGGTGCCGGGGGTGCCGGTCGAGGTGCCGGTGCCGGGGGTGCCGGTGCCGTTGCTGGGGTGGAGGGTGCGTTCGCAGCGAGGACACCAGCCCCGTAACGAGCGGCGCCCATCGCCACCGAGTGCTTCGGATGCACATCCGACACCACCGGCCGACCCAACTCACCACGCACCATGTCAGCCACCAACGGAATACGCGACGAACCACCCGCCAACAACACCACCTTCACCTCACCCAACCCCACACCAGCAGCATCCACCGCCCGACGCACACACTCCACCGTCTCCCGCAAAATCGGACGAATCATGTCCTCGAACTCAACACGCGTGATCCGCACCTGCATCTGCACATTCGGCAACAACACCGACACCGACGCATCCGAATCAGCCGACAACGACTCCTTCGCCAACACACACTCCGCCCGCAACCGCGCAAACGCCGCCCGCACCCCCACATCACCAGCATCCAACCCACCAATCACATCACCCACCACACCACGCACATGCGTCAACACCGCCTCATCAAAATCAATCCCCCCCAACCGCTCAATCCCATGCCCACGACCCAACACCTCGAACCCACCCACCGACTTGCGCAACACCGCCGCATCAAAGGTGCCACCACCCAAGTCATACACCGCCACCACCTCACCAACCTCCACCCGCGCACCCGCCGCGAACTGCAACGCCGCAGCCACCGGCTCCGACAACAACAACGCCCCCGGCACCCCCGCCAACACCACCGCCTGACGCAACAAATCCAACTTGTACTCACCCCAATTCGCAGGATGCGTCACCACCACCACATCAGCCACACCCCCCTGACGCTCCACCACATCCACCACCACCGCCCGCAACAACAACCCCAACAACCTGTCAGCCGAAAACGGCGTCCGATCCAACATGATCGGCGCCGTATCACCCAACCGCCGCTTGAACTCACGCGCCAACCGCGACGGCTCACCCAACCCCCGCCGCTCCGCCACATCCCCCACCAAAACCCCACCATCATCACGCAAAAACACCAACGACGGAATCGCCGCCGCATGATTCCCCAACGGCACCACCTCCACCCGACCACCACGCCACACAGCCGCAGCCGTAAACGTCGTCCCCACATCAACACCCAACACATACCCCACGAAAAACCACCCTTCCAAGCACCCGGACACTACTGGCAGCAACCAGCGGCATCACTGCGGTTCACCCGGGTGAACTCCCGGTTCTACGCGTCGGCCCAGTCGAGGATGACCTTGCCGCACTCGCCGCGACCGACGATGTCGAAGGCCTCGTGGAACTGATCGGCGGGCAGCCGGTGCGTGACGATGCCGCTCACGTCGAGGCCGCTCTGCAGCATCGCCGCCATCTTGTACCAGGTCTCGAAGATGCGGCGGCCGTAGATGCCCTGGATCTCGAGGCCCTTGAAGATCACGTCGTTGATGTCGAGCGTCATCGGCCCGGCGGGGATGCCGAGCACTGCGATGCGACCGCCGTGATTCATCGAGTCGAGCATCTGGTTGAACGCTGACTCGGCACCGCTCATCTCCAGCCCGACGTCGAAGCCTTCGGTCATGCCCAACTCGATCATCACCGGGCCCAGTTGCTGGTGGGCGACATCGACCACACGGGTGGCTCCGTGCGCAGCGGCCATCGCCAGCCGGTAGGGGTTGACATCGGTGACCACGACGTGGCGGGCGCCGATGTGACGCACGATCGCCGCAGCCAGCACACCGATGGGCCCAGCGCCCGTGATCAGCACATCTTCACCGACCACGTCGAAGCGCAGTGCGGTGTGCGTGGCGTTGCCCAGCGGGTCGAGCACGGCCGCCACGTCATCGGTGATGTGCGCAGGCACGACGAACACGTTCTGCGCCGGGATGACGACGTACTCCGCGAACGCTCCGGGGCGAGTGACGCCGACGCCGGTGTGGTTGTGGCAGAACTCGCGGCGGCCGCCTTTGCAATTGCGGCAATGGCCGCAGGTGACGTGCCCTTCGCCGGCGACACGCTGGCCCACCTCCAGGCCCTGCACGCCCGCACCGAGCGCGGCGATCTCACCCATGAACTCGTGACCCACCACCATCGGCACCGGGATGGTGGCCTGCGCCCACGCATCCCAGTGGTGGATGTGCAGGTCGGTGCCACAGATGCTGGTCTTGCGCACACGAATCAGCACCTCGCCGTCGCCCGGCTCCGGCTCGGGCACGTCGTGCATCCAGAGACCGGGCTCCGCATGCGCCTTCACCAATGCCCTCATGCGATGACTCCCATCTCCGTGCCGACCTTGACGAATGCTGCCACGGCTGTGTCGATGTCGGTGTCGGTGTGGGCGGCCGACATCTGCGTGCGGATGCGCGCCTTGCCCGGGGGCACCACCGGGAAGCTGAACGCGATCACATAGATGCCTTCGGCCAGCAGCCGTTGTGCCATCTCGCCCGCGACCTTGGCGTCGCCCAACATCACGGGGATGATGGGGTGGCCGGCGCCGGCGAGCGTGAAGCCGGCGGCCTCCATCGCCGCACGGAACCGATGCGCGTTGCGTTCCAGCTGCTGTTGCAGCGCGTGGCTCTCCTGCAGCAGGGCCAAGGCGCGCACGGTGGTGGCGGTGATGGCCGGCGCCAGCGAGTTGCTGAACAGGTACGGGCGCGACCGTTGGCGCAGCCAGTCGACGACCTCCTTGCGACCGCTGGTGTAGCCACCGCTGGCGCCGCCCAGCGCCTTGCCCAGCGTGCCGGTGATGATGTCGACCCGTCCCATGACATCGCAGTATTCGTGCGAGCCGCGACCGGTGGCACCGACGAACCCGACGGCATGTGAGTCGTCGACCATCACCATTGCGTCGTAACGCTCGGCGAGGTCGCAGATGGCCGACAGGTTGGCGATCACACCGTCCATCGAGAACACCCCGTCGGTGGCGATGAGCCGGTAGCGGGCGCCGGCCGCGTCGCGCAGGCACTGCTCGAGCTGCACCATGTCGTCGCCGTTGTCGAGGTGGTCGTAGCGCATGCGTTGCGCCTTGCTGAGGCGGATGCCATCGATGATGCTGGCGTGGTTGAGGCTGTCGCTGATGACGCAATCCTGCTCGTCGAGGATGGTCTCGAACAGGCCGCCGTTGGCGTCGAAGCACGACGAGTAGAGGATGGTGTCGTCGGTGCCCAGGAACGCACTGAGTGCGGCCTCCAGCTCCTTGTGCACGGTCTGCGTGCCGCAGATGAACCGCACCGACGCCATGCCGTAGCCGTATGCGTCGAGTGCCGCGTGGGCCGCCTCGATGAGTGCGGGGTGGTCGGCCAGCCCCAGGTAGTTGTTGGCACACAGGTTGAGCACGGCACTGCCGTCGCGCAGCGTGATGTGCGCCGCCTGCGGCGACGCGATCACCCGCTCGGACTTGAACAAACCCTCGTCGACGAGGCCGGCTGCACGTTGGGCGAGATCCTCGAGGATTCCGGTACGCATGTACCGACGATAGGCGAGTTCCGCTGCGGCCGGAGGAAAGCCCGGACCGTGACCATCGAGGGGCACGTGGCTAGCGTCCGGGCATGGCAGCACTTGCACAGGAAGCGGCACCCGAGTCGGTCGGCATGTCGACCGAGCGGCTGGCCCGCCTCGACCGTCACTTTCAGCGATACATCGACGACGGCCGTCTCACCGGTTGGCAGCTGTCGGTGGCCCGGCACGGCAAAGTGGTGCACCACAGCATCGCCGGTCAACGTGATGTGGCAGCCGATCTGCCCGTGGAGGCCGACACCATCTGGCGCATCTTCTCGATGACCAAACCGGTCACCGCCGTGCTTGCGCTGCAGCTGTGGGAGGAAGGGCTGTTCGAGCTCAACGATCCGGTCCACCGCTACATCCCCGCCTTTCGCGACACCAAGGTCTGGCGCGCCGGCAGCGTGAACGCACCGGTGCTGGAGCCGATCACCGAGACGATGCGCCTGTGGCAGCTGTTCGCCCACACCAGCGGGCTCACCTACGGGTTCATGTACAACCACCCGGTCGACGAGCTGTACCGCCGCGCCGGTTTCGAGTGGGGCTCGCCGGCCGGGTGCGACCTGGAGGGCGTGTGCGATGTGCTCGCCGCACTGCCGCTGCTGTTCCAACCCGGCAGCGAGTGGAGCTACTCGATGGGCCTCGATGTGCTGGGTCGGGTGCTGGAAGTCGTCGGTGGGCAGCCGCTCGACGAGCTGATGCGCACCCGTCTGCTGGAACCGTTGGGCATGCACGAGACCACCTGGCACGTGCCCGAGGCCAACCACTCGCGTCTCGCCACGCTCTACGGCGCCCACCCCACCACTCGCCAAGCAGTCCTGCTCGAGCCGATGGGCCAGCTCGCAAAGCAGCCGCCGGCCTTCCTCGGCGGTGGTGGAGGCCTGCAGAGCACGGCGTACGACTACCACCGGTTCACGCAGATGCTCGTGAACGGAGGCGAGCTCGACGGCGCGCGCATCCTGTCGCCACGCACCGTCAGGTACATGGCCAGCAACCACCTGCCCGGCAACGTCGACCTCACGGCCTTCGGCCGACCACTGTTCAGCGAGACCGCGTTCGACGGCGTCGGCTTCGGGCTCGGCGTCAGCGTCAGCATCGACCCGGTGAAAGGTCGCGTGCCCGGCAATGCGGGCGAGTTCGCGTGGGGTGGTGCAGCCAGCACCGCGTTCTGGGTGGACCCGGTCGACGATCTGGTCGTGCAGTTCTTCACACAGCTGCTGCCCAGCAGCGTCCACCCGATCCGCAGCCAGCTGAGGCAACTCGTCTACCAGGCGCTGCTCGACTGAGGTCGTCGGCCGGCGACTCGTTCAGCGCTCAGTCGTCGTCGCCGCCACCATCACCGGAGTGCTGGTCGTCGCTGCTGTCGTCGCTGTTGTCGTCAGTGCTGTCGTCGGTGCTGTCGTCGCCACTGCTGTCGTCGTCGTGGTCGGTGGTGGCAGGCGGCGGCGTGGTGGTGCCCGAGTGGGAAGCGACCGTGGTTGCCGGGGCGCCGGCGGTCGTGGCCGTGGAGCCACCTGCAGGGGTGCCCCCGGTTGGCACTGCGACCGGAAGGGAGGTGCTGGTGAGATCGACCTCACGCGACTCGACGGAGGTGACCACCACGCCCATCGACAGGTTTGCGCGGAACTCGACCAGCGTGGCGCCCGCCAGCAGCTGCACGCTGACGTTGTAGGCATCGATGCTCTCGGCCACCAGCACCGTCCAACCAGCGCTGGGGGTTGCCGCGACGACCGCCAGCACGTCGCCGGCGGTGTCGAGCGTCACCACACCCGCATCACCTACCTGGTACATCACCGGTTGGCTGAGCGGAACGGAGCTGGACGGCGCAGCCGACGACGACGTCGGCGCGGGTTCCGTGCGTGCCGGTACCGGGGTGCCGAGGACGAGCGTGACGTTGCTGCCGGAGGCACTGCCGGGCTGCGCGCTCTGCAACACCTGGTTGTTCACCAGTGCCGCGGCCGAACCGGCGACGAGCACGCCCGAGAGCGACAGCACCGTGGCGATTCGAGCTTTCAAAGCGGTTCCTTCAGCGAGGGGCAGCGAGTGTGCGGAACGCAGGAGCGTTCAACGACCTCCACCGTACGAAGGATGCGCCCAGGGCAGGCCCTCACGACATCCAAGATTCGTCCAAATCGTCACTACTTCGAGTGAAGGGCCGAGAAGTGCCCTCGCGGAGGGTCAGAATGAGCGTCGTGAGGATCTTGCTCGTCGAGGACGACCGATCGATCGCCAACTCCGTGGTGGAGGGGCTGACCGCCGAAGGGTTCTCCGTCGACCATGCCGGCACCGGCGCGGCGGCATTGGCCGCGACCGGATACGACATGGTGCTGCTCGATCTGGGCCTCCCCGACATGGACGGTCGCGACGTCTGCCGGCAACTACGGACGCGCACCTCGGCACCGATCATCATGCTCACGGCACGCGCCGAGGAGTTCGACCGAGTGCTCGGTCTCGAGTTGGGCGCCGACGACTACATCACCAAGCCGTTCAGCTTTCGCGAACTGGTGGCGCGCATCCGCGCCGTGGGCCGGCGTACTGTCGACGCGCCTACCGAGGGCGCGGCGCTCGACGAGCCGGTCGCTGCGCAGCGCATCGGCCCGCTGTCGGTCGACCCGCGAACACGTCGCGTGTACATCGACGGCGACGAGGTGCTGCTGACGGCGAAGGAGTTCGACCTGCTGGCGTTCCTCGCCACCGACGTCGGCGCCGTTCGCACGCGCACGGAGATCCTCGAGAACGTGTGGGACGCTCACTGGTACGGCCCCACCAAGACCGTCGACGCGCATGTCGCCTCGTTGCGCAAGAAGCTGGGCAGCCACGAATGGATCCAAGCAGTGCGTGGGGTCGGCTTCCGCCTCGAGCCGCCGGCCTGACGGTGCTGTCGTGAAGTGGCGACTGCTGCTGGCGTTCACCGGGCTGCTCACGATGGTGCTGGTCGCGCAGGACGTGCCGCTGGTGAACTACTTGCGCACAGTGGAGGGTGAGCGGCTGCTGGCCAGTCTCGAACGCGATGCGTTCATCATCGCGGGTGCCTCGGAGAACCTGCTGTCCAACGAAGGCGGCGGTGGTTCCGTCAGCAACCTGCAGGAGACGATCGACAACTACAGCGCCGTCGACGGCGCACGAGTGGTGGTCACCGACGACCAAGGTCGTGTCGTCGCGGCGACCGACCCCACCGACCTCCCCGGTGATGACTTCTCCAACCGTCCCGAGATCGCGACAGCGCTCACCGGCACGCCGGTGGCCGGCGAGCGAGGGTCCAACACGGCCGGGCAACCGCTGGTCTACGTCGCCGTGCCGGTGCTCTCCGGGCCTGCGGTGTATGGCGTGGTGCGCATCACCTACCCGGCCGTCGTCATCGACGAACGCGCGAATCGCAAGTCGCGGGGGCTGGTGATCGTCTTCGTCATCTCCTTGGGCGGTGCCGTGGTGGCTGCGTTGTTCATGGCCAGCGGTGTCACGTCGCCGCTCAGCCGGCTGCGCCGCAGCACGCAGCGAGTCGCCGCCGGTGCGTTCGACGAGCGAGCCGACGAGCACGACGGGCCGCCCGAGGTGCGCAGCCTTGCCCGCTCGTTCAACTCGATGACCGAGCGCATCGCCGGCCTCGTCGAGAAGCAACGCGCGTTCGCCGGCGATGCCTCACATCAGTTGCGCACGCCGCTCACCGCGCTGCGGCTGCAACTGGAACGCGCGGGTGCAATGGTGGAGCACGACCCGAACGGGGCTCGCGAGCGCATCGAAGCGGCCAGCGAGGAGACCGAGCGGTTGCAGCGCTTGGTGGAGGGGCTGCTGATGATCGCCCGCTCCGACGGCACACCGCCGGCCACCGACACGGTCGACGTGAGTGCGATGGTGCGCGAACGCGTGGAGGTGTGGGCGCCGCTGGCCGAAGAGCGCGGCGTGCGCTTGCAGCGGTACGCGGTCGACGGCCTCCGTGCCACCGCCGTGCCCGATGCGTTGGAGCAGATCATCGACAACTACATCGACAACGCGCTCAACGTGGCCAACGAGGGCGACACGATCACGGTCACGGCCTTGCGCGGCCAGGACACGATCGGGGTGCACGTGATCGACGAGGGTCCGGGCATGAAGCCCGAGCACCTCGACCACGCCTTCGACCGCTTCTGGCGAGCCCCGGATGCGCCGCATGGTGGCTCTGGCATCGGCCTGGCCGTGGTGCAGCACCTCGCGCACCTCAGCGGTGCGAAAGCCGAGCTGCGCAACCGCACCGATCGAGCCGGTCTCGACGCGAGCGTGCAACTGCCGGCCGCCGAGTGAGCCTGCGGCCGAGGTCGAGCACGGCCCACGGCCGACGGCTGGCGGCGCTCAGAGCGTCAGGGTCGCAGTCTGGCTGCCGGCCCGTTGGTGGCTGACCGCGATCTTGACCACGCTGCCCTTGGGCGCCTGCACCACCCACGACGCGAGCACACGGTCGGCACTGCCGTCGTTCTTCCCGAAGTGGAACTGCAGATCGAGCCGGCCACCCAGTTGGCCGAGCTCCTGTCGCGCCGGAGCACCCACCACCGTGGCGCCCGTGAGCTCGGCCACCAGCGGCAGCACCAACGACTCCTTGCGCGCCTTCTCCGTGATGTAGGTGGGCAGCCAGCCGGTGTTGGCGATGCCGGCTTCCACTCGGTACGAGTCGCCCCCGAGCCAGGTGGCAGCACAGTGGAGGATCTCCACCCGGGGCGAGCACAGCGCCTGGTAGACCGCGAACTGCGCGTGCGGCCGCACCTCTGCGAGCAGCATGTCGGTGGGCGCGTTGTCCCACAGGAACACTTCGTCCCAGCCGCCGATCTCCACTGCGCCCAACTGCGGGTGGTCGAAGGGCGCCCAGTCGGCATACATCTCGGGGTGCGTGGCCGCCGCCCAGTCGTAGACGGCGCGTTCCTCCGCTTCGGTGGGGCCGGTGTACCAGATGTGGTTGCCGCTCTTGGAGCCCGTGGCGCGTTGGATGACGTCCCAGAACTCGGTGGTCCACCCGTACACGCCCAGGTGGTCGTATGCCCAGTCGTCGCCGGCGCCGCTCATCGTGTCGCTGGTGTCGAACGTGAAGTCCTCGAACACCGAGTGCGCCGTGTAGCCGGTGAGGGCCGTGCCGCGTTCGCCGAGGTGCTTCCACACCCACACGTCGACCGGCGGGAGCGCGCTGTCGGCCACCGTGCCGCTGGGTCGCAGCAGCACGCCGCCGGCGGTGTGATAGGCGTTGTAGCCGCAGATGTTGGGGCGAGCCACGATCGCCCGCACCAGCGCGTCGATCTCCGGCTCGCTCAGTGGGTGGTCGCCGCTGCCGGTGACGCCGGTGCCCCATCCGGCGGGGAAGTTGCGGTTCATGTCGAGGCTCTGCGGCGGCGCGGCCGTGGGGGTGGTGAAGCCGTCATGATCGACGATCTCGCCCTCGCGCAGCATCCGGTAGCGCGGCGTGCCCGCCGGCGCACCCTCGGCCGGTACGCGCACCATCAGGCGCGGCTGGTCGCCGGCCGGTGCCCAGCCGCCATGTGGGTCGGCGATGCGCATGCTGAGAACGCGCCCGTCGCCGGTGAGGTCGCACGGGTGCAAGCCAGGCGCCTGGTGGGCGTCGCTCCACGGCCAGGGGCGAACGCTGCTGCGCCGGAACTGCGGGCTGTCGGAGAGCGCCCACTCCACACCGTCGGGGTTCACGCGCGGCGCCACGTAGAAGGTGCGCGTGCGCAGGGCCTCGGTGACCATCGCGTCGTCACCGAAGCCGGCGAGCAGATGGTGGATGAGGTGCAACGCCGCCACACCACCGGTGACCTCGACGGCGTGGATGTTGGCGTCGACCCAGTGCGCCGGCTTCGTGAGGTGGCTGCCCGTCGAGCTGTCGGTGATGGTGGCCAGCCACAGGTGGCGACCCTCGTACGAGCGACCGTACGACTCGACCGTCATCAGCTGCGGATGAGCGGCGGCGGTCTCGTGCAGCCAGTCGGTCATCTCGTCGTAGCGCAGGAATCGGTCGAAGGCGAAGCTGACGGTCACGCGGCCGACGCTACCGGGCTCGCGGCCACCTGGGCCGTGCGGTTCACCAGGTGGGGCGCACCGGCGGCAGCACGCCGTGATCGTCGGAGAGCACGCCGGTGAGGCCGCGACGGATGCGCTCGACCTCGTTGGGGCCGATGAGCGATGCCCACTCGCGCTCCAACTCCGTGTAGATCTCCTCCACGGCCGCCAGCAGCTGCACGCCTCGCGGCGTGAGCGACACGTGCCGCTGGCGACCATCGGGGCCGTTCGCCGAGCGCTCCACGTAGCCCGCGTCCTGCATGGAGTCGACGAGCTTCGAGGCCGCTTGCTTGGTGGTGCCCATCAAGGTCGCCAGCGCGGTGGACGTGGTGGGCTGGTCGCGGGCCGCGAGCAGCACGAAGCCGAACGCGGGCCGCACATCGACCCACCCCTGATCGCGGAGGCGCCCGTGCAAGCCATCGACCAACGAGCGATAGGCGATCGCGAGCAATCGGGCCAGCGGTACCGGCTGGGAGGGTTCGGTCGCGTTCACTCTGCCCATGGGGGTGTGAACGTACTCCCGTCGGCCAGGCGTGCCTGACCGCCGACGGGCAAGCAGCACAGCAGGCGCAACGGCGCCTCACCCGCGTTCGACAGCTCGAACATCAGCTCCGCGGGCACGACGATGGCGTCGCCCACCTGTGCATGCGACGCGACGCCGTCGAGCTGCACCGTGGCCGCCCCTTCGAGAACGACGAACACCTCTTCCCGGGTGAGCGAGTGGGGCGTGGCCGGTGTGCCGGGTGCGATCTCCACCTGCCACACCGCCGTGTCGGACGAACCGCGGGAGGGGGTGGCCAACGACGTGAAGCGAGTACCGCCGAGGTCGTGCGTGGGGTGCGCGGGGTGATGGATGACAGGCATGAGGAGACCTCCAGATCGTCCGAAATGGTCAATGAGGTTGACTAGTTGGAGTGTACGACATGCTGCCAATTTCGTCAACCATGTTGACTACTTTCGGGACAACCACCAGGTAGCGGCAAGCACCTCGGGGATCAGGATCTCAGTGAGCAACGCCACGACGGGGTCGTCGTCGCCGGGGTAGCGCAACTCGTACGCGGCGCCGTGGAGCTGACCCCCGACTGCGACGAACGTGCTGCGCCGCTCGCGCATCCACTGCACGGCATCGCCGTCGAAGCGCGACCCGGTGAACACCAAGGCCCGATAGTCGAGCGTCTTGGTGAGGTACACATCGACGTGGTTCCACTCACCGGTCTCGCACCCGTCGGCCGCGCGCCGCGGGCCTTCGCGCACCATCAGCGCCCCCTGCAGCGCGCTGCTCAGCCGTTCGGCCGGGGCCAGCAACCACGTGCCGATCGGCCCATCCAACGCCCGTTGCAGCGGTGGCAGCCACTCGTCACGCTGCGACAGCAACCAAGCCGCGGCGTCGGCGGCGCGGTGCAGTTGGGCTTCGAGGTCGGGCAGCCCGCCGGTGAGCTGCTGTTCCAGTTGCAGCAACAGCGCGAGCGTGTGCACGTAGCTGCGGCAGGCAACGCCACCGGTCTCCCGGCCGGCGTGCATCAGCACCGTGCGGTCGACGGGAAGCTGGGCGTCGGGGTTGTTGGTCAGCGCGACGGTGCGGCTGGTGCCGTGGTGCTGGCCCAGCAACGCGAGCGTCTCCTTGCTGCCACCGTTGGCCGAGATGCCGACGACGACGAGCCGAGGGTCGGGCGGGTACGAGGCCTCCACCGAGGCCATCTCCGCTACGGCGTGCACACCCGCGCGACGCAGACGCCGGGCCGCCGTCTCGGCCGCGAACCACGACGAGCCCATACCGGCCAGCAACAGCCGGTCACCCCGCGCGATCGGCCACACCTCGCTCTCCGATGCCGCGCCCAGCGTGTCGGCGAGGGCGTGCAGCATCGCCGGCTTCGCCTCCAGATCGGTGAGGAACTCGGCGGCCTTCATCGCCGGCAGCCTCTCACAGACCGGCGCGCAGCAAGGCAGGCAGCGCCGCGTCGGGCACGTACATCCAGCGCTGCAGATGCGTGGCCGCGTACAGGAACTCGTGCAGCTCCTGGGCGACCCGCAACGCCTGCAGCAGCGCTGCATCGAGCGGGCCGTACGCTGCGAGCGCGGCGGTCACCGCGGTCGCGATGAGCTCGGCGACCTCTGCGCCACGGTCGGGGTGACGGCGCTTCACCACGATCCGGCCGACATGATCGATGGACTGCACCATCGACGCGACATCGATCAGCGGCGATTGCGGGAGGCGACGCTCCGCGCTGTCGGCCAGCGGGTTGCCATCGAAGTCGGTGATCAGCAGCCGGTCCCCCGCGCGCAGGAACTGCCCGGCGTGCAGGTCGCCGTGCACCCGATGTGCGGCCAGCACCTCACCGCCATCCAGCGGGGCCAGCGCGCGCAGCACGGCGGGCGCCAGGTCGCGCAAGCGCGCGCCTTCATCGCCGCCCACCAGCCGCATGGCATCGTCGAGCCGTTCGGTGGCCTGCACGTGGTACGTGCGGGCTGCCACCGCCGCCGGTTGCAGGTCGGCGAGTGCGGCATGCAGTTGCGCGGTCAGAGCCCCCATGCGCGTGGCACCGGCAATCACGTCGGCGGGCGCCAGCGAGCCCCGCAGCCATGAGTCGACGTCGTCGACGAACCAGTCCCAGCCATCCTGGGCACCGGGCACGTACTCGGTGGCGAGCGCCAGCACGAGGCCATCGCGCTGCTCGACACCGAGGAAGCGCGGCATCGCACCGAACCCGCGCGACTCGAGATGCACCAGCAGCTCGACACCGGGATGTGGTGTCATCACTGGGGGTAGCAGCCACTTCACCACCGCTTCGTCGGCCACGATCACGCTCTGGTTGGTCTGGTCGACGGTGATCGCGCGCTCGCCCTGCAGGGTGCGGCCCAGCAACCGCGAGGCCACTGCTGCGGAAGCGCCGGTGGTCACCATCGATCGCGACCCTACTGAGCCGCCCTGCCCGGCGAGTGCCCGGTCATCGGCTAGACACGAGGCATGGCCAGGTTCCTCTTCATGCCGGAAAGTGCGTACGGTCCCACCAACAACTGCATCGGCGTGGGCAACATCCTGCGCCGGCGCGGCCACACCGTGATCTTCGCGGCCGAGGCCAGCTGGGAGGGCAAGCTGGCGCCGCTCGGCTTCGTGGAAGACCTCGTGCACCTGGCACCGCCCGCCGAGCTCGACCCGCTGGCCTCGGCCGAGCAGGAACCCGAGGCCGCCGGCCAGTTCTGGATCGACTTCATCCGCGACACCGCGCCCGTGTTCCGCCGGCCCACCATCGAGCAGCTCACCGGGTTCATCCAGCCCACGTGGCAGGCACTGATCGACGGCGCGATATACTGCCAGCCGCAACTGCAGGAGATCATCCAGCGTCAGCGTCCCGACGTGATCATCGAGGACAACGTCAACGCGTTTCCGGCGCTGGTGACGGCCGGCGTGCCGTTCGTACGCTCGGTCAGCTGCCAGCCGCTGGAGATGAAGGGCACCGACATCCCACCGCTGTTCAGCGGCTACCCCAGTGACGATCGCACTCAGTGGGACGCGTTCCGTGCCGAGTACGACCGCACACATCGCGAGATGTGGGCCGGCTACGACGAGTGGGTGCAGTCGTGCGGCGCGCCGCCGCTGGCCGACCTGGAGTTCGTGCACGAGGGTGACCTCAACCTCTACCTCTACCCGGCAGTGGCCGACTACACCGATCGCCGACCGCTGGGTCGTACCTGGCACCGTCTGGATTCGTCGGTGCGCGCCACCGATGCACCGTTCGAGGTACCCGCGTCGATCGCACGCAGCGCCGACCCGGAGAGCAAGCTCGTCTACCTGTCGCTGGGTTCGCTGGGCAGCGCCGATGTGGGGTTGATGCAGCGGCTGGTCGCGGTGCTGGCTCACACGAAGCACCGCTTCATCGTCTCCAAGGGCCCGCTCGCCGACGAGTACGAGCTGCCGGCCAACATGTGGGGCGAGGCGCAGGTGCCGCAGACCAACGTGCTGCCGCACGTCGACCTGGTCATCACCCACGGCGGCAACAACACCACCACCGAGGCCTTCCACTTCGGCAAGCCGATGATCGTGCTGCCGCTGTTCTGGGACCAGTACGACAACGCGCAACGGGTGCACGAACTGGGGTACGGCGTGCGGCTCGACACGTACGGCTTCGCCGACGACGAGCTCACCGGCGCCATCGACCGCCTGCTCGCCGACACCGCGCTGCACGCCCGCATGACAGCCAACGCCGCTGTCATTCAG
>ERZ1026792.634-NODE-634-length-26838-cov-5.706900_pt1 | contig 26838 bp, 34 predicted proteins | sample MGYA00520884_ERZ1026792 | MGnify/ENA primary metagenome ERZ1026792 (study PRJEB33270, sample SAMEA104284473) | anaerobic digester metagenome | biome: Anaerobic digester microbiome; feature: mesophilic sludge digester; material: Anaerobic digester biomass | place... | reverse complement strand
TTGCAACATCGTATGTTTTTGACCATGAAATTCTTGTTGGGTTTGGTTGGCCAAGTCCACTATCTTCGTGGTATTCGTTGGGATAAGGACCGGACGGTATGTTCATTTCAAATTCGCCGATTTTTACAGTGTATGCTGATGTTGAACGTTGTGCTGTGTCTACCATAATTTTACCTTTCTAACTTTAATAACCATTAAGTTGTCGTAAGCGTTTTGCAATAATGTCGGAAACCATATGTTCGAAAGATATACGATCCATAACAATCATGTTGGAAGAAGTAGATGATGACGGAGGTGTATAATTTATTCTAACGTTTATGTCGCCGTACGTGTTCGAGGAAGAACCGCCGTAAGCAATGCTTTCGAGAATATTTTGCAACCTTGAAGAACTTGCTACGTCTGCAGGAATAATGGGTTCGCCTTCGTGGACTAACGCAAATCCTGTTTTTTGTACAAAACCTCCATCAGCAAATCCAATCATATTCAGCGCTTTATTAACAAGTCCTTGATCTTTTTTATTTTCATTTTCAGAAGCAATGCTTGCAAGATCTATTTGTGGACCAGTATCTTTGGATCCTTCTGGTAAAATATATCCTGCTGCAATACCTTTTTGTTTGGAAGCTTCGTAATCGATGTTGCCTTCATGCCGATTGATTTCTGTTTCATGAGGCGACCATTTGTTATTACTACTATCGCTACCAGTGTTTTTATCGCTACCAGTGTTTTTATCGCTACCAGTGTTTTTAGTGTTATTCTGAATGGATTTAGTATATTCTGGGACCGCATTCTTAACGATATTATCATATTCGTATGTATCTGTCAGGTTTTCATGGGGTTGCGGCACACCGGTAAGGCCTTCACGATATGCGGCCCTCAACGTTTCATCAGACAGTTGCCCATATTTAAAGTAGTTCTCGCTGCCTTTTTTAGTTTCCCGGATGAATTTGATGAAGCCCTCTTCCGAGCCACTTGCAGCATTCCCGCTATCGCTGCCTTCTGAGCCACCCGCAGCATTCCCGCTATCGCTGCCTTTCATCCAACCAGGTAGCTTACTTTTTATGCTAGTAATAATGTCATTGAATTCGGTGGTTATGGTGGTGGTTATGCCTTCGAACTTTGTAGTAATAGTTGAAATGATATCTGTTATTTTTGTGGTGATGGTTGTTATTATTTCTTCGAATTTTGTAGAAACTGATGTACGAATTTCATCAAATTTAGTTGTGATATCAGACGTGATTTCACTAAACCAGTTAGAAACACTTGTGGTAATTTCATTGTATTTTGTGGAAATATCAGAAGTAATTTCACCGAATTTTGTGGAAATATCAGAAGTAATTTCACCGAATTTTTTTGTTATTTCCGAAAATTGAGTTTTTACTTTTTCGATTTGTTTAGAAACCCATTCAGAAACTGCTTTATATATGTTTGCTGGAAATCGTATAATAGCGTTGTAAATGTTAGTAAGGGGATTTCCTCCAGAAAAGAAATTCTTAAACCATGACAATACATTTACAATGAATTCTAGGTGGTTTTGCATTAAGGAAAGTGGTGTCACGATTTTAGTCATTGTAAGGAGGTTAGTACCTGGTAGTCCACCAACAGAACCTAACAATTGACTTGTTGCACTTGGTTTTGTTTCAGATGATTTTTCATTGCCTAATCCCAAAATGCCAAGGATATTACCAGACTTAACATTGGTGTATGCGGAATTCAAGCTATCTATTTTGCTAAAAAGATCTGATTCTATTACACTACCAAGACGATCTACCGCATATCCTGCCCAATAGCCTACATCTTCCAACCACTGAATAAGATCCTTGCTCATTTCGGTCTTGGAGAGCTTATCCAATGCATTACTAAAGACGTGAGTGCGGGTTTCTACGAGATACAGAAGGCCAGCAATTGCAATTAATGGAATGGCTAAAAGTAATAGCGGGCTTAGTGCTGCCCATTCAGCTGCTGCTAGACTAGTAGTTGCTGCAGTTAATCCCATAGTTGGACCTATTGCAGCAGTTCTTGCTGCGGTTGTTCCAAAAATTGCGCTAGTTGTATTTAAATTAGCAACGGCATCAATTTCTAGCGCTACCGCTTCCATTCCAGTTGCACCTGTGTTGAGTGCAGTAGCATTCGCAGCTGCGGCAGTTGCGATTGTTTCAGCTATAATAGCATTAGTACGAGCCGTTTTTGATGTGAGTCCTAGCCAATCTGTAACAATAAGAGCTTTAGACACTACCATTTGCTTGACTTCTGCCGCGGTATGCAAATTCGTCCACACCACCATTTGCTTTAGTAATGCAAGGCCCGGCATCAAAACCCCATTCAGTAAAGTAAGAGTAGATACGAGTGCTATAGCACCGCCTGCAAGTCCAATAAAAAGGCCCGCACCAGGAATCGAATTCAAGAGTTTGACTGCGCCCGTTAGCAATTGAACGAATTTATTCATCGGCCAGACCAGACTATCACCAATGGAATCCTTCAGGCTTTTAAGGCTGGTCGCAAATCCTTCCCAGGGTCGTTTTGATAGCGCCTCAGACATGTTAACGTCTTTGCCCATTTCCATCATGTACTTCATGCGGGACTTGGCGCTCCTCATTTCTTTGCCTTCAGGATCGACACCTAGCGCTGTTGCAAGCGCATCCCTGCGTGTACCGGTTAGTTTTCCGGTGGTTCGCACAGACGAGCGAACTAGATCTTCGGCGCTGCCAAATCCTTGGCCCTTCATGAGTTCTTGATTCGCAAACCAAAAATCAGTAATATAATCGGCCTTAGCGAGCTTTTCAGTAGAAGAGCCCTTGATGTATTTTGATCCTGCCATCAGAATAGAATAATATTCTTTGATGTTTGCGCGCCGAGTACCTTCCCCAGCTTCCGCTTGCGATTTTGAAAATTCTTCGAGCTCGGCGAACGATATTTTGAGTTTCTTGTTACTGTTTATGGCACGCTCAATCTGTTCAACATACAACGTTGATTCTGCAGAAGCCTTCCACGCTAGACCTGAAATTGATCCACCAATAGCAATGCCAGCAAGTGAATTCACCAAATTTCCAATGCCATCATTTACGTTATCTATAGATTTTTTAATATTATCAAAACTAGAAGTTGTGTGTTTTTCGGTAGATTTTGCATTATCTGAAATTTTATTTATAGATTTTGCAGCATTGTCAGCAGATCCAGTTAGGTTATTTATTGATTCAATATTTATAACAATTTTTTTGTTGGCTAGATTATCTAGTAATACTGAAACATTTTTTAATTGTTCTTCGATGTTTCCGGATAGTGTTATTAGGATTTGAACGGATCTGGCAAAATTGTCTAGCATAATTTAATATCTACCTATTTGTTTTTGTTCACAATGCTTAACCAACGTTGTTTTTGGGTTTCGGTACATTTGTCATAGCTGGCTTTGTCGCGCTTGCCTTTCATTGCGTTAACGAATTCTCGGTGGGTTATTTTGCGGTTTTGGGATTTTCCAGCTTTGGCCAAATCTATTATTTCTTGCATTTTACAAATTGCGTCTATCTGAATTCTGGTTAGTTTGTGAATTGGGGTATTTGTTAATTTGTAACCAGAATGATGTAAAAAAGTTAGACGCTGGCCTTCAGCTGTCTGAAAAAATCTGTTAGTTCCTCGTTGCCAACAGTAGATATAGAAATGATGGCTTGACCGATTTCAATGAGGGCATTACCTACCATGAGTTCGAAAACCTCTTTTTGATCTGTTTTTGGATCTTCTGGGTTAGCAATCTCGTGCAGGGCTTTATCTACAATTCCGTATCGGCAAGCTTCGACTTGCAAAATAAAGTTATCAGATACTTTGGGATCTGAAGTATCATAACCAGAGTCTTCGACTGTCTTAAATATTTTAGCAATCTCAACATCGGTTAGCGGACGAACTTCTATTTCCTCATCGTACACTGAAACTTTTACTTTTTTCCGAAATTTGGTGCCTTCTAGAATCAAATCTTTTGTTATCATGTAAAACTTTCCTTACTTTTTTATATTTGCGTTATTTGTTTATGCTGGATCTCTGATAAAGGCAGAAAAACTATATCTTGTAGAAACCGTGGAACCAACGTCTCCGATATTCAAGGAATCGCTTTTGAGTAGGCATCGGCTGTACGTTACGATGGGACCAGAAGCTACTTGTGTCGGTTTTTTTAAGGATCGATCGTACTCGGATCCTACATCATTTACCATTATTTCAAATTCTTTTGATAGGCCTTGAACGTCTTTCCAGGTTAGGTTTTCTTTGATTAAGTCCATCCACGTCTTGGGATTTTCGGCTTCAGAAACCCACCAAGAACCAATTTCGAAGTCGCCTTCATAATCAATTTTGCCTTGTACGTGAGCGTATTTTTGATGGTAGCCAGTACCATATTCTTTGCTAATGTCCGTTGATTTTTGTGCTGTAAGTGACTTCAGCGGAATGATATGAGGTTCTCCGCCACTTGCAGTAAAAGTTATTACAATATCACCAGGACTTTCTGCAACAATTGTGTATGCCATAAGTTTAATCTCCTAAAAATGTTTATGAGGGGATTTATTCCACCTCAGTTATTACTCCTGTTCCTTGATCACTTAGAATACCAACGGCTATTGTTTCGTCAATTCTTTCAATGTGACCAATGTTTTCCATGCACAAATGGATATTTACTTTGCCGGTATCGGTTTCATCTGGGGTTACTTCAATGGAATATGCTCGAATATTTTCATCGCGCATTAAATCATTGAGGATAGCTTTGATTGATTGTTCCATTGCGGACATTATAGTACCGGTTCGCTTTTCATGGAAATATTGACGCGCTATTTGGTCGGAAGCAACAATAACGTAATTGATGGTTCTGTTGTCAACAGTCCTCAAGAATTGCCAGGTCTGGTCTGTAGTGATACCGACATACGGTCGAATGCCGCGACTCTTAATAATGACGTCTGCGCGGGCATCGGTGTCCTGAGTCATTACATCTACGTCAGTTTGGTCGTAGGTGTTTAGTAGACCGTTAAGACCATTCATCGCGTTTCGTGGAAGTGCGGCAGATTCTCCAAGGGCAACAGCAGCTTCTTTGCCAGCTCTTGCAACTGCAATGTTTCTAGAAGTCGTGGAATTGTCCCAGCTATTGGCTACGATCGTTAGAAGACGGTTGGAATAGCCCGCTGCAATATCAAGGACTTGTTCTGCGGTTAAGTTGGGAGCAACTCCAATAAAGCACTGGCATGGATGGAACTTGTTTGCCATTTCCATTGACCAAGCATCCAGTACAGGAATTAGGTCGTGGGTACCTTCTTCAACTTCATATTCGGTCAGGGCACAAGTTTGTGGTGCACCAACTAATTCAGCGGCAGCAGCTCCACCAACTCGTAATGCTTTTTCCCAGTCGGAAGTAGAAATCGAGGTGCCGTCTAGTCCACCAGATAGCGCGAACGGCGTTACGCTAGTTGCAGGAAGATGAGTTTCACCAGCAATTGCTGTTGCTGACACAAAACCTGTACCAATAAGTCTAGCAACCAACTTTGTAAGTGATGATATATTGTCGTATGTGTATGTGGTTTCGTTGTCAGTTACAACTAATTTCACGGTTTTATATTTCAGACTATACGTTATAAGGGAAGTTGCTGCAACCGGAGTACCAAACGTTATGCTACCATCGATTGTATTTACGTAGACTTGTTCGGTGGTCGGAGGCGCATTATATACTAATTTTCCGTTTGCTTCAGTATAAGGAACTCCATCTACTCTAACCCAGTTCGCGGAATCATTTGCTATTATGTTAGCATATTGGGTGTAGTAAGGTCCGACTGTTCCAGCGCCAGGTATCGCATACGGCGTGGTTTCAGTGGCTTTATAACTGCCTTCAAGTACCTTAATAGATACTGCATTACCCCAAAGGCCAGGAGATTTAGCGGAAATCGTTACAACGTCATTGGGGGTACCTAGTCCGTCATCAAGTGTTACGGAAGCAGTAGCATGACCAGTTCCTAGAACCCTTACTGCATAAACCACTGGAGCTCCTTGTGCAAACGCTAATTCGATTGCATCTTTGAGACCGCCACTATAGAAGTAAGTTTTTGCAGCGGATGAACTTGTCATTGCAACTGCTTCGTCTACTGGACCACGAACAGATCGTCCTACTAGTAGAACAACTCCCTTACCTACGATTACAGGTACGGGGCCAACTGTTTCGAGCTTAATTATAAGTCGAACAAATTGACTTGGATTACCATATTCAACCATTTATAATCACCAAAATATTATTTTACTTTAATTAAAAGATTCTTAGGATAACCGTCTTTCAACCATTTCTGGTATTCTTGTAAGGTTATCTTGTTTGCTCGCCATGCATCATAGATAGTCATTTTAGAAGGAAATTCAGGAACTACGGATAGTTCATAAAAGTCCTCGGTTTGTGTTTCATCAACCTTATTATATTTTTTTTTCAATGTAAATACCTTCAGATATTTATGTAAACTTTATTCAAGTACTAATCAAAATAAAAGCAAGAATATACAATTTTACGAACCGGAACCAAAAACTATAAATACAATAAGGAGTATAGTATAGTACATGGACACATTTGATAAGATCGGTAAACTCATCGAAGGCGGTATAAAAACGCTATTTGCATTGCCAGGAATTTTGATCGCGGCACTTGGAGTAATGGTAGTGATAAATTCTGTGCTAGATCTAGATTTCTTTGGAGCAATAGTAGGAATAGTTTTCATGGGCTTAGGACTAGGCTGGATTAGCTGGACCCTAAGAAGCATAAGGGGATTAAGACAAACATGAATAAACAAGCATTAATAGTGGTATTATTATTGTTTGTATTATTTTTTGTGCCGTGGGGAAGTTCTAGTGACATCCAGATATATACTAAAAAAATTGATCATTCCGTTCTTCCTCAAAAATATACACTTGAAGTATATGCTTCACCACATGACTTACCTAAATATCCAACAACATTAATATGTTCTGTATATTCTATATCAGAACAAGTTTTTACAAAAACAAGGAATGTTAAAATAAAGCAACTTATAAATGTTACATATATACAAATAAATGACAAAAATGACTTTAATAAACCTGTATGCAAAATATCACAAGATGGATATAATAATGCCTTTCATGTGCATGGTTATGTTACCAAAATTTCAAAGAATCGTGGTACAATAATAGATATGGATGGACTTCCTGAGTATGCGGAATATAAACACCTATTAATAAATGTTACAATGATTGATGATTCGGGGAGTTGCATAAGTAGCCAAAAATTGTTGGATTCTGGGTATAGAGAAATAAAAAAGGAACCAAAAAAAGACAAATATAAAAAATAATCGTTGTGGATCAGTCACTAATTAGTATCATGTCCATACTATAACTTTTTTCTTTACTGATTTTGTTTAGTAAGACATCCATGGAAAATTCTGACTTCCAACCAAGTATTGATATGCCCATACCATAGCATGGCGGATGATAGTCCGTGATAATAAAGTGCGTCCCACTTTCACATGGAATTGACCAATCGTATGCAATTGCGTGAATGTTTGGTGTTGGATCCAGAACAGAAAATTCGTATTCCACGGTAAAGTCTAGGTTTGCTGGGTAAATCCAGTGCTCTGTAGTATGAGACATAATAGGAGGAAGATATGTTACCCTCATGCTACCAGGAAGGACTTTCATGAGGTCTGTTGACCATTTCAAACCCAGACGCCATATTGAAATTTCTTGCTGAAGATCATATAGGATTTGGTCTAGGGTTTCTGGAGTTTCTTGATCGGTTTTTGCGGTTTCGCTTTCGCAAAGGATAGTTAGACTGATGGTGGCTCTTTGGTATTCTCCAAGCCATTGCCGAACGTCGCCTTGTGGACCTAACCTGTCTTTTCTTGTAGGACCAGCAGTATTTGAATGACTACGAATTCCTTGAGAAAGTATGGCTATTCTCATACTCGGAAATTCATAGTCGTCGTTGCCGAGACGGTCGCGACGCAGCTTTTTTAGTGTGAAGTTCGCTAGTTTCGTTGGAATCGCTTCTATTAGTTTGGCACGTTGACCTATTGAAAGCATTTAGGTCACTTCCTGATTGCGACTATCAAACGGTACATATGGTGTTCTTGGATATCTGACGTCAGGGGCTTGTGGCGTATACCTATTAATAGATGTCATTATTTCTTCCACGTGGTCGTCTACAAGTTTTATGCCAAATTCACAAGATTTTTGAGCTGTGTCCTTTTGATTCATTCTAATGGTAAAGAATTTTTCATTTGCTCTTTGCATAAGAATGTCGGAAAGTAGATCTGTTATTTTGCGTTCTGCTAAAATGCCACCAATGCTATATGTCTTGTCGAAATATGTTTTTAAGTAGCCACCTACTAGCATATTTTTTATAGTAGATGTTTTTAATAATATGTCTGGATTTATTGTGGTGTCGTGTAGTTTTTCGCATAGTAAATCCACATTATATTCCTTGTTTTTTTCTGTTAGTGTTGTCCAATCCATACCATACAATTTTTCTTTGTGGAATATGGCAAGTAAATCTAAGTCCCACGAAAGTCCGCGAATTGTTTTGTTATATTCTGAAACCCATTTTCCTGCATTGTGACAAGGCGATCCGACCCATGTTGCCTTTGTCCAATATTCTTCATCAAAAACGTATTGACCAAGGTTCGATATTATTTCTTGCGACGGATCACCTTCATACACGGAAACATTATTGTAGTTTAAGGTGGACCATGTCCATCCGGCATCTGTTGAATACATTACAATGGCGTTGTTACTTGCATCATAGCTACATACCATTACGAGTTTGTTGTATTCACTTGATCCAGGCTGCAATACATCATATGAACATAATATGCCGTGTTTTTCATCGGCAAATGGTAATGAAAATCTTGTTTGCCACGAATAGCCGGTACCTTTTTCCTCAAAATGATAGTTGTTTCCAGAATACGCATATAGTACTTGATTTGTGTCCAAGTCTAAGACTCTTGCCATAAGTGCATAATCATCTGGATTAATTCCTGCAGTATCTGTCATTTCGAGTTGTAATATTCTAGTGTTGTAGAATGGGCTAAATAGATTTGAACCACCCCACCCGCCTTTATATTCTATTGCAAAATGCTTGTCCCAGCCCTGAAGATGTGTGAACCAATGTTCTCCAAGATCTTCAGAAATATTGAGATAAGGTCCAAAACCGGCGTAAACTACACGTCCAGCCCCAGTAAGAGCTGGATAAGCATATGAATCCCAGGTAAAGTTCTGGGTAAGTCTTTCGTTGTGGTAGCCAGTAGAAAACCAAAATGATTTTTGTAACACTCGCGACCAAGAATGTCCTATATCATAAGATCTCCAAATTTTGGAACCGTCGTGTCCAAACAAAACATCATCACCGATGTTAATAACGGTTTTACAACCTGGCGCAAAACTTGATATTTTTGTCCATGTTAGGCCAGAATCTAAAGTACTTTCTAACCATCCAGTTGAGGTACTTGCAAGTACATGACCGTAATCTATTTGGGTTATGCTATAGATTGTGTCTGCGGTATTGTAAACTTCTTTCCAGGTTTTTCCGGAATCATGGGTACGGTATATTGAATTTGTGCCGTCACCTAATTTTACAATGCAGACATGGTATTGTCCATAAACATGAGTGGTATCTTCTATGGATTCAACATCACCAGGAAATGGCAATGATTTCCACCATGTTTGGAACCCAGATGTATCAAAAGATCCAAGTATGAAGTTTCTGCCTTCAACTACTGATAATGCAACTGGACGCATTTAGGCCCCCACTAAAGTTATAGCCATTGTGTATCGTTTCGGATATGTTCGTTTGCTACAAATGTCCATGGAAACAGTTATCGCATATAATTTTAGTATCATGTCTAAGTCATATGTGGAAATTAATTGGTTGGTTAGTGTGTTTGACATCCTATATATACGGCGTGGATTAGCTTTGCTTAATAGCGATAGGTTGTATTGTTTGTTTAAGTTAAACTTTTGTAAATACTGGTCAACGATAAATTGTTTTATAATGTTATTTTTTTTATTTATACTATCCATTAATAATATTTTGTTTTGTGTTCCGAAAAGTCCGGCTAGCATTGAATATGTTTTTAATTTTTCTATTGAAAATAATGACCCTACTAGAAGTTGTTTTATGTGATGATTCATTATTGTCATATCGGCATCATAAGAAAGTTCTGGTTGTATAGTGTTTATTACATTTGCATTATATGTTAAGTCAGAATTCCTATGCAATAATGCATATCGCATAGTATGCGATAGCGTCAATGGACCTTTAACATAAGTTTCCACAAAGTAATCAATAAAAGGCAAACAAAGATTATATGATATGCCCGCAGCAACCATTTGCGGTATAAGATAATTTAGTGTGTCTTGTTTTTCTTTTGCTATTCTCATAGCATCTATGGAAGAAAATGTTATTTGGACACTAGATGGATACCTTGTGGTTACGGTAGTTTCACCAAACATTCCAATTATGCTATCAATAATGGTTTCACAGTTGGATTTGGTGCCAGAAGATGTTAGGATGGTGGTACGAGTTTTTAGACGGTCTCGGTAAGCAGTATCTGTTTCTTGATAGATGCGGGGGAGGTCAAAAATTTGGCCCCACGCATCGTCGAGGTATGTGTCTGTGGCGTGTTCAAGTTTAAGAGCGTTTGCCATTGTTTCCATTTTTCGCCAAACACTATCAAAAGTTTCTGCCCATGCCCAAACCAGCGCACTCATAACACTGGTTGATGGTATTGTTAGCTCATAAGCGGGAACTAATGACACAGACATTAGTATGCCACGAAGCGTATCTTTGAGGCCAGTTGACAATTTGTATGTCGTGGAACTTGTTGATGCCGACATATAGTTCATGTCAAAATCAATGGAATCGGACTTCGATAATCCCATGCCATAGTTTCGATTTAGGTGATACCGGATTCCGCCGCCGCCAAGAGGTTCTGAACCAGTGAACACAACCCATTGGTCCATGGTATACGCTTTTGTTCGTACGATGTAAGACTCACCGATACCAGGTCGGCTGCCAATAGGATTTTCACCGATTAACATTCGATACTCCAAATTTTAACTTATTGTTCCGGTTGTAATGTCAATATCATTATTATCGTAAATTATTGTTTCCATAAAATTAGTTGCAATGTCTTTATCGACAATATCCCCTTTATCATCCATGAAAATTATGTTACTTTTCAATATTATCACCGCTTAATTATTTTATTAAAATATTTTGCACGATTTGGATATGATGTACTAAAATTCGGATCAGTTACATATAATTTAATTGCCTCCGCAAAATCTTCTACAAATAACATAACTTTGTCATATTTATCATTGTTATATACATCATATGATTTTTTAGCATATGGTGTAACAAATTTATTTCCGTCTTTGTTAAAAGCTTCTTTATATTCGCTAGATGAAGAATATCCATATTGACCATCGGAACAATCTAATGAATGTGCAAGTTCGTGGGCTAGTACGTCTTCTGTTAATGGACTTTTATTGGAATTCCACTTTACAATTGTATCTCGCTTAGAACTACCAAAACCACCTAATTGATGAGTGGCAGCTGAAGTAAATACTTTACCATATTTTACTGATTTTTCTTTATCTGCTTTACATGCTTCGGCCGTAATATAAATATCTTTTGCTTGTGATGATAGTCCTTTAGGAAATTTATCCAACATTTTAAAAACGTGTACTGCCTGGGTTTGATCGGAAGAAAATACTTTTGTGCGAGATCTTTTAAATACTGTTAATTTATCAAACTGACCTTTATATCCCATTTGAACACGCTTTGGAGTTCCTACCGAAATTTTATTGGATGATATATAGTCATCTATATCTGATGAAGTATTTTCATTATCACCGCATTTATTGGTTCCTGCTTCGAATTCACCTGTTTTGCATTTGTAATTAAATTTAATACCATGTATATCAAATTCATACATTTGATTGTTTTTACCAATAAATTCATACAATTTTTACTCACTCCCAAAAAATTATAAAGATTCCACGCAAACTTCATGCTGACGTATGATAACCTTAAATCTATTTTCCACGAGAATAACATAGTCAGTATTTTCTATGATATCTTGTATTCGATGTAAGTGTATGGACCGATTTAAACCATACGGTATTTCGCAATACGGACAATTTGTTTCGCCACGATTATTTTTTTTAACAAGGGCATTGTTAATGTTTGATGCGCCACATCGCATACAAGACCACGTATCTTTTTCGCCACATCGCGGACATTCAGCCCACTTTGATGCATCCGTGTGTTGCCATGTAAATCCGCAAGTTTCGCATTCAAAGTGATTGGTTATGGTAATTTCATTGTCCCAGTAAGCGGTTACTTTGTCGGATGGTTTCAATAAAAAAGTATATGGAGTTAATGGTACGGAAGCGGCTGGAATCTTTTTCTGTATCATATTTTCCGCGAGTTTTGGACTGATAGGAACTATTAGCAATTTTGTTGGCGTTATGTTTTCACTATCTGTCCAAAATTGTTGTGTACCGTCTTCGCGAAATTGTGGAATAAAGTGTTCGACACCACTTTCATCGATGTAAATTTTAACCCACATATATTCAATTATGGCACTCATTATAAAGGACCTCGAGTTATAATGGACGTTGCATAATTAATTCTTTGACTATTTCATCCTTGATTTCTTTTATGACAGTTGTTTGGTCTTTTATGGCCTTACTAACCGCATAGTCATAGATGTATTGGTTAGGTGGGCGAAGTGCCTCAATTTTTTCTATTGGAATATTCCAGGGGTCGGAATTGTTGGTAAAGTAATAGCGATACGTTATTATTTGTCCGAATTCCGGTATTAATAGTTCACGACCATTAATTGAAACATCATTAAAGATTTGAAGGACTTTTGGACTTTCAATATTTTCTTTTGATGAATTTAGTCTAATGTAGATGTCGAAAGTCTTTCCACTGTCGTATAGTTCATTTATAATGTCTCGCTTGATGGCATTGTTGTAGTAAATGGTTTTAAGTTCGAATGCACCGCAAAAATCTTTACCAACGTTGTCTACAAAAAACAGATTTATGGGTACTATGTATCCTTCTGATTTATCTGGAAGGTATACAGTGTCTTGTAGCGATTCATTAGGGTTTTTCGGTACTATTTGTATTACAATGTCCGATGGTTGCAAAGATATTATATTTCTCATATTTGTCTTTATTCTCCTTGTTATTATATAAAATGTTTAAAAAATATTTTTATTGTTGTTTTTTGGTTAGTAGAAAATAGTAGGGTTTACTACTATTTTTATATTAATTTTTAAATTTATATCTCGTCGTAACGGAAGGTCAAGCTTTCGCTGGCTTTATCGCCTTGCGTTGCATCAGTATCAATCACAACTTGCGTGACGACACATTTGCAACTTGCAGCGGTTGTATAAGGTCCGCTATCCACGAGCAAAGTTGACGCCGAAACATAAGTGTCCGCATTAACAGGAACTGCGTGATTAGAAGAACCTGACTTATAGTAGGCGTGACCATTTGTTGCATCGTCTATTGGATAGCCGGAAGTTCCCTGAACGCCAGTAGCCTGAGCATAACTAGCAACCGGGCATCCATTATCTCCTGTTGACTTTACTGCGACAAATAATCCGCCGTTAGTTCCTAAGGCCCAGTTAGTCTTTACATTTCCGGACGTATACCACCGGATATTAGAAATCTGGGTGAAGTCTCCGGAAAATGCGACGTTATGGGTCTTCCAATAACTGTAATTCAGACCTGTGCTCGGTACGACACAAGGATTGCTAAGTCCTGGATTATAAGAATCCATTGCAGCATATCTTCCTTGGGTTATTACTGTAGCGACACCAGGTGAGGCGCCGTTATACTCCTGAACGTTCACTGTAGCTACCATTTTTATAAATCTCCTAATATAATTATATTTTTATTGAATTCATTTATATGTTTACCTAAACATATTATATTGTTAATAGAATAATTGTTTGATTGTTCTAATTCTTCTAATTGTTTTTTGTTTTTATTTTCCGCTTAATTTTGCTTTGACATTTGTTACAATTTGTTTTTCAATATCAGCTAATACATTTTCGTATTCTTCATCAAATGTAGATCGTATGAAAGATCGTGGTGGTATAAACCATTCTCGCGATTCTGTATTTCCTATTCCTTTTTTTGGTCTATTGTCCCAAGCAACACCGTGTTCGTTTGGGGCAGCATATTCTGCGACTTCGGGATCTAAAATTCCGATTGTGATTTTGATGTCTTCGCCGTCAGTTTCGACAACATGTGTAACGCTTTCCAGCAATGTACTATCATCAATTAAGGTATGCGATGATCCTTTGCGTTTTATAGTGCTTTCGGCGTTAGGTGGAGGAACATTACTAAGAATCTTTTCTCGAATTTTGTTTTCTAAAAACATGCCAATGCTTTCGGCGATATTTTCATTCATGAAAATCACAATAACATTATTATGTCATTATTACTATTACACGTTCTTTATTTTTTTGTAAGCCATATAATAATTTTGCAGGAACAATTTTTTTACTAGCGGGTATATGACTTTCTTCATCTAAATTACCAGTAACTGGATGATAATGGCTATCGTATGCAGTTTGGTTCAGATAAGTTTGGTAATCAAATCTATCAGGACCATCATATTCATTACTATTACCGGAATATGTGTGCGTATGAGTATCTGAACCACTAAGAGTTGGATTGCAATCATATGCATATAAATTTCCAGTAGACCAATCCGTTAGAATTTCCCAATTTTCGCTAACGTTGCCATCTACAAAGACCACTGTTCCAGCTATTACTTTTGATGTCTCTGCTAGAACTTTATATAATCGTGTTAATAGTTTCTTTGGTTCCACATATTTTGCTTCAGACACAAAACTAAAATTATGTGTATGCGATGCTGCCCCATCGCATCCGTCTGTACCGGATCCAGCTAATGCACCAGTTGCTCCGTTCGCGAAACCAGTTGACCCGGATATTGTGTGGTCGTGTGGTGTTGTGGTGCCAACAACAGTTTCTGGCGTCGTATGCACAATAAATTTCCCTTCGGCTAAAGTATATCGTTCTAAGTTTGCATCTACTAGAATTCCGCTAGACATTAGAACAGCGCCTTCTGGAAAAGATAAAACGCTTGATTCCCAGGTATCTAAATCCATGTAGATAATGTCTAGTCCAAAACCAATAGGATTATTGTTACTAGAAGTATTAGAAATATTAGTCACTGAATGATTGTGTGTTGTTAATACATGATAATCTTTATAGTAGTTACTAACCAAATGTGGCGAATTGTGGACAGAATTACCTATTTGACCATCTGATGTAGAATGTTTGTGTGTGGATGAACCAATTGAAACCCAATGATTACTTGTATTGGAATCAAAACGCAAGTATCTATTTGTTCTTGTAAGACGAGTCCATGGCGATGGCGGATCCTCCGACTTCCTCCAGAAAACGTACATGTTGGTTATACTGTCACGACCTTCAAATCAATGGAACAATTAGTCATTGTAGTACAACTATCCACATTAAAATAAAGCCAGTCACCAGCGGATATTGTTTTTGTCCATCCAGACAACGAAGAATCTAAACTTTTAATCCCAGAAGATATTGTTGGTTTTGCAGATGCTGTTATTGTATTTGCAACAGAAGCGGGTAAATTATCATAGCTAACTTTCCAGATGTCTATTACAATAGAACCAGATGGCGAGCCATGCAAAGCAACTGATTGTATGGTACAAGCATAATCGATGCAAATTTTTGCTTTTATCCCAGTTTCGATTACATCACTATTGTTATCAATGTAAATACAAATATTCCGAACTACATTTGTTAATTGCGATCCGTCAACCGCCGGAAGTTTAGCACTACCATCCAATTGAACTAGGTTGTTTGCGGCAGTTCCGACAGTTAAACCAGTTGTAAGGGTTTTTTGGGTGCTACTCCATTGAGGAACAAGACCCGAAGTTGTGGTTCCAGTAGGCGCTTCTGCGACAAATCCACCATAACTAGCAATATCAAGAATAGAAGCATTTAGAATTTCAGTTACGCCAGCTCCAACATAAACTAATGCAAGTATTACGCCGTTTGGTATTGATGCGCCAGGACTCGGTGATGCCATTTTCTTGAAATCAGTTTCAGTGCTTGGAGATATGGCAGTAGGTGTTCCGGCATAAATACCTGGTGTCCCATTTGTATCCAAATAGACTACGTCCATTCTAGGAAGCGAACCATCTGGAGTGGCCACTGTTAATGTTCCTCCAGAAACGGTTTTTCTAGCCGTTGCAAATCCAGAAGAAATATAACCAGAATCCACAACTACACTAAGTCCTGGCGTTCCGGCTTGATGAACGTCGCATCCAGAAAGTACATAAAATCCAGAATTACACCTGGATAGGGATGCAACATGTGCATGTGTGAATTGCTCACCGCGAGCCGTGGCGATAGAACCAACATTTGCCATAAAAAATTATTCTCCTTGCTATGTTTTGGAAACTAATATGCTTATAAAACGTTCATGTCGAATTGGGCAACCATCCCTTTCAACACACAGGTCAGGTCAGCATTTGCGTTATCTTTTATTTTTATTCTGACATAATATTGTTCGCCTTCCGCCATAAATGCTTGTTCATCGGTGGGTATGGTTACCACAAAAGTATGATGTCCAGAAACTAGTCTTTTGGCTTTAGTATTTTGCGCAGTTGGATAATCATCGCCTGAATCTCCGGCTAGTACAGAACCAACAGGAGCAGAACCGTCAACAGGCGTAGTGACTTTAATAATATTTATTTCAAAGTCGTCGTTGGTGGTGTCTAGAGTTCCGCCTAGTGTTACAACAGCGGTAACTGACTTGAGTTTAGCGCCTTTCAAAGCAGTTGTCCTACTCGGCACTATAATAGGTAAACTGTAATATTCTGTAGTATTTGCTGGTTCTCTTGTAACAAATATTACGTTAGAAGATTCTGTTGCTGTCCATGTTCCCGAACTAAAAGAAGCAGGTCCAACTGGTATTTGTACCTGATAATCTAATTTTGCGACAGTGGAAGTAACTTCGCCACCTGCCATAGTAAGTGTACCTGTCATAAATATAATCTCCTAATAAAGTTATTAATCAAAATAAAGTAATGAAAAATGACTTTTACGTCCGAACACTTATGTATATTTTGCATATACTTTTAGAACAACAGAATTACCTAAAGATTTTGATAAGTCTAACCATTCTGCATATGCATGTAAAACATAATTTCCGGGAATGTCTAAGTCATCTTCTACTGTAGTATATACCAAGGATTCATTATTTTCCACAGTAGCTAACCATTCAACAGCGGTTCCATCTGGTTTTTTGACGTGGATTTCTGTTGTCGTTGCCGATGATAGATCTTTTTCGGTGGCTAATGTTATGACAACGCCAACCGCGCCAACATATATTTTTTCTTGTTCAACAATACTCATAATTTTGAGCCACCTCTAAAGTCTTTTATGAATTTTGAGCCACCTCTAAAGTCTTTTATGAATTTTGAGCCACCTCTAAAGTCTTTTATGAATCTACTTATTGCATTTATACTGGCATGATATACAGTAGGAGCTTTGGTATAAATCGTCACTAAATATGTTTTTACCAAAATAATACCAGATAGTAATAATGTCCTAGTAGAACTTCCTAATAATGATGATGCCGTTATTATACTACCTGATAAATTTCTTGCTAATTCATAGGTAGTAGTAAATATACTGTTAGTTGATATGATGCCAGTAATATTTTTCAATACTGATATTGGTGTAGTTAATATAACAGATGTTATTATTTGTCCGGTTATTAAAATCAAGTTATATGTATTTATAATACCTGTTAGTGATATGTTGTGTTCCACATAGCCTATTAAATTCTTAATTGCATTTAGGTTGCTGGTAATTACCGTATTTGTTAATATATTACCATAGAAAGTTTTTATGATATTCAAATAGTTTGTAGTAATTTCAATATTATTTGTTATGTTGCCCAATAATGTTTTTAAAGCAATTAATGAAGTATTTGTTATTGTTGATGTATTGTTAATAATACCTGTTAATACTACAGAACCAATATGAGTTATAGTAGCAATACTAGTTAATAATATATTAGTATTTATATAACCAATAATATTCTTACTAGCAAGTAAATAATTATTTGTTAGTGATACTATATTTTCTACATTACCAGTAATAGTTTTAAATACTGTTGCTAAACTACCTGTTGCAGTATTGGTTAATATTTCACCAACTATATTAAATAGTTTTGAAATTGTACCACTCAATGTAGATATTGTATTTATTGTTCCTGATATTGTTTTACTTGCTAATAATTGGGAAGTTGTAATAACATTATTATTTATAATACCAGTAAGTATTACCGATCTTACATGTTCAATAGTAGCAATACTATTCAATATTATATTAGTATTTATATAACCAATAATATTTTTAATGGCTATCATATAGTTATTTGAAACAGTTATTATGTTATCTATTGTTCCAGATAACGATTTTATAATATTAAATGTAGTATTATTGGTTGATATTATATTATTTATTGTTCCTAGTAATGTTATAGAAATTTTTCCAGTTGCATTACTGATTATATTAGTATTTATTAATCCTATTATATTTCTAATTCTTGAAATACTGCTAGTTATAATTACATTAGTATTTATTAATCCTACTATATTTTTTAGTATTAAAATATTACTGTTTATAATTATAGTATTATTTACTAGACCAGTTATTTCTTTACTTGCTAAAATGTTAGAAAGTAGTGTACTACCAGAATTTATTAGACCTGTTAGTGCAACAAAACCAACATGAACAATAGTAGCAATAGCCGAAAGTACAATATTAGTATTTATTATACCAGTTATATTTTTCAAAATGCTTATGTATTGATTGGTAACACTTGAAATTGTTATTGATTGTCCGACAATATTAAAAGTTTTTATTAGCGCACTTTCTAGTTCTGTTATGGTTGAAACTATGCCATATAAGTTGCGTTGTACTTCTTGCAGTCCTTCAATAATACTATTAATTATTGATTGTCCTGTTAATACTATATTTTTATAAATAGTTGATGCTGTTAATTCTGAGTTAGTTATAATATTGGAAATAATACCAATAATAGCAGATAATAATACAGTTGTTTGTATGGTGGTTATTATTTGTCCACCAAGTTGTTTTGCTGTTGATAAAGTACCAATGTTACCGGAAATAGTATTTATTATACCAGTTATATTTTTCAAAATGCTTATGTATTGATTGGTAACACTTGAAATTGTTATTGATTGACCAGCTATACCAAAAGTTTTTATTACTGTACTTTCTAGTTTTGTTATTGTTGAAATTGTGCCAGATAAGTTACGTTGTATTTCTTGTAATCCTTCAACAATACTATTAATTATTGATTGTCCTGTTAATAATATATTTTTATATATAGTTGTTGTTGTTAATATTGAATTGGTTACAATACTGGAAACAATACTAATTAAATTTGTCAACAGTATAGTAGTATATATAGTATTTATTATTTGACCACTCATTTGTTTCACTGCGGACAAACTATCATTATTAATAGAAATAGTAGTTATTGTACCTATTAAGTATCTTAATATGGAACTTGTGGATGTTAGAACACAGTTATTATTAATAATGCCAGCTAATGTTAACGGTGTTTCCCCAGTTGCTTCTATTGCAATAGGATCAATTTGAATAGAAGCACTACCTGGTATAGAAACGGTACCAGTAGCTTCTATTGTAATTGGCGGAATATCTATATTGGCTTCATTGAATTCCGATGGAGTCGGATAAACAATTCTTCGTTTTATCCCTCGGAATTGTGGATGCCTATATATTCCAGCCATAAAATTACCTCACTAATATTGAATTAAATGATCTTCTTCTAGGAAGCAAACTACCCATAGTATACGTAATATCTAATTTTGCACCTCTCGCATTACCAGTATAATCTCTCATATAAATTGCGCCACAATTGGAAGCTTTGCCAGTCACAGCCTGAATAATACACATCATAGCAGCACCTGATGCATAACTATATGTATCAACCAATTCCTGTATTATTGCACTAACATCTGGATGAGCAAACCAACTTCCGCCATTACTCATTACAGGAACTACATAATTAGTAGTTAGAGAATTGAAAAGTGCATTAGCTTGGGTAGCATTAGTAGGAGCTGCCGGATTTGCAGACTTGTGAAAATAAAGTTTTGTACCATCAAGAATTACGCCTACACCAGATCCACGATCATAGCAACTAACTGTAGCAGATGTAATTGTTGCACCATCTGGAATTGTGACATCAGTCCATCGATAATAATTATGGGTGGCTACTCCTCCAGCATTGACACCATAATATGCTACAGTGGCACTATTAGAAAAACCTGATCCATACCAATGACCATCATCCGCATTTGCACCTACTTGTTTATTAATTGTTGGCATATATACACCTCAATGAACCCAAATATCGTGAGGATCTGTTTCACTACTAGCCCCTAAAATCCTACATCCATCGAATCCATTTTTTACATGATTACAACTCCTCAACGTATAACGTACCACCCATTGTAATACTATCAGCTGGATTTGCCAATAATCTAACAACAATAGTAGTATCTCCTTGTCTAGCAATTGGTGCAGTTTCAGGAGTCCAAAATAACTGCAATCCAGCCCTAACATTAAAAGTATCCGAATGTACCTTAACAGCCGTTCCAGCAGAAGCAATTGTAGTATTGTTGACTTCGGCAGCAAATCCAGCAGCAGGATCGGCGGAATCTACAGCAACTGGTGTTGCAGCACTACCACCCGAACCACCTGTGGCATGTCCTCGAATAACTTGGACTCGTAACATTTCTTCAGCAGCATCGCCCAATTCCGTAGACTGCGATAAAAACAATCCAAGAAGTTTTACTGGTTTATCATCAGCAGGTGAAATCTCAAAAAAATCTTGGGCGGCGGTTACCGCCACATTTTCAAAATTAACAGAATATACTCTTCCCATAATTATCATCCTCAATCATGATCCTAATGACATCAATTCTAGACCATCATAACTACCAATTGTAGCAATATCAACATATCCACATGCTGCCTTTGTGCCAACTAAACTTAAAGTTGCCATATGTCTTATGCTCCCGGTGCTGTTAGCGTAAATCCAGTAATAGTAATAGGCTGTCCAGATGTTATGCTAGTAGTTATAAGAGTCATATCCCCGCCACCACCAGTTGCTGTTATAGTACCTTGCATATGGCAAGTTGTACCATCACTGGCATAAATTCGCCAATGTGCTGCGGTACCAGTATCATCAGCACTGGCATCTTCCCAGGTTCCAGATTTGGCTTTTGTACCATTAGCGGCTGCTGCCATCCAGTCAGACGGTAATGAAAGAGTTGCAAGAACAGTACCAGAGTCAGCAGTATCACATGTAGCAGGAGGTGCACCTGTTCTAATTTTTAATACAGCACTAGTACCAATAAAGGTTTCTAAACCATCCAGAATATTATTTCTGGCTAGCATTGATAATTGAAATGCCATCTATGTATCACCACACAAAAAAAATAAAAAGTATAATATTTAAGTTGTTGCAGTCAATTGAATATCAAGGTCACCAGCAGCAAAACTAGCAGTATCACCAGTTGTAATTGCTTTGGAAGTTCCTAGAGCTCCATATGCAATAACCGCATCACCGGTATCGGTCGGGTGAGTTGCAATAAAGAAGTTTGCAACAGTTCCCCAGGAACCTGATGCCTGTGGGAAAGTAAATGCTAATTTATTATCAACAACGCCGTCAGTAGCTGTATTCCAATTAGTGCCGGTATTTGTTACAGTTACTCTTGCATAATTATTTCCACTTGGTTCACCAGTTACTGTACCATCTGCGGTAATAGAACCAGTTGCTAATCCAATGTAAAGCGTTGCAGGTGCTGTAAATGGGCTTCCAGAAGCACCAAACAGCAATCCAAGAACCGTATTCATTTCGGCTGTAGTAAATCCACTTGCTACCATTTATAAATCACTCTCATTGTTTAAATTTATTCATAATGTATAATAATATTTTTGTTAATATTCCATATTTTGGTTCTACAGAAGATCGCATATTTGCGGTCCCTTTTAAATAAACAATCCTTTCTTCCATCTTGCTTCACCACAATAATTTAGTCTGTTGGTATAGATTTTAGTGTTATGTTGCCAGTATTTGTTATTGTTCCGGTATTAACAATTTGCCCATCATTATACCAGAATAAAATATCGCCGGCATTATTGATATTTCCAGCATTTGTAAGATCTTGAGTAGGTCCAATATAACCCATCATAGATTCGCCATCGTCAATAGACCAGTTGTAATTGTTTCCCATAGACAGGTAGGAAATTGTCACCATTTCAGTGCTTCTATTTTGGGTTAGAAACACAGAATCATTGGGCTTATAACCAAAATCTAAATACGCAAGGTATTCAGTCCTGGTTATTTCGCTATTTTTATAAGCATCATATAAACGCATGAAATCACCGCAAACTTTAAATAAAACATAATCAAAATAAATCAAGAAAATAGTAGTTTTACGAGGATCGCAGGAGAAAGCCCATGATCTTTAGTCAAAAAGGATCTCTCCGAAAGAGTCCATAGATGTCATGAATGTGGCTTATCCATGGACCGAGATCTCAATGCAGCAATCAACATTCTCAGATTGGGGCTTCAATCTGTCGGAACAAAAACCGTGGAAGCCCAGGTGCTTTAGCCCTGGGAGAAGTCACGAACCCTCATGTAATGTTTTCTGGTATTTTTTCAAACTGCCTAACACTCATATTGATGGTACCATTCCAACGTTCATTGTTTTCTTCAATAATGTCAGATTGCACATTATCAATAAAGATTCTGTAATCTGTGGTTATTTTTTTCCTATGTATTGAAAACAAATAACATATGCGTTCCATAATGTCGCGGCAGTAGTTTTCGTTTTCGCCGTATGCACTAGAAACAGTTATCTTGATTTTTATATTTAGACAATCAAAATCCCGGAATTCGGTAAAAAAGTAACCATCACCACTATCTGTAGCATATTCAACACCAATTCTTGTATAATGCGGCTCAATTAAGGTAGATGGTGTTCTTGGAAGTCCAGAAAATATTTGATTATCAACCATGCCAGCAATTAAATTATCGGGATTTCTAAGTTCATCCATAAGGAACTGTATGGTTTTATTAACACTGGTCATTATTGATCACCAATTGTTTTGACTGTCGCCCGGAAAGCCCATTCTGCCGCAACATAATTAGGTGGTGTTGAAATATTTTCAAAGTCACTAATAGGCACATAAACTTCTGGGCCACTATTAATAGTAAATTCCATGTCTTTGGTAAGGACTGCCCGTCTTTCTACCCTGACATAATGAATTACTTTAGATCCTAGTCCTAATGCACTTGCATCTATTTGTGCTTGCATACCACTATGCTGTCCAAATTCACACCAATACGGCCCAAATTCTTGGGTCCAGCTAATTGGCATTCCAACGCTATCAACAGAACTTATAGTAATCTGGGTGCCAGTAACATAATAACTGGAAGTAATGGATGTTATCGTATCAAAAAAGTTTTGGGAATATTGTACACCTTCTTCGCCAAAAGATATACGTTCTGTTATAGTTTCATCGTTATATGTTCCAATTATTTTTATACGGCAAATTCCAGAAGCTTCTACCATAACTTTGAATGGTACATCAGGATAGCCAGCAACTCGTATTGTTGGAACTACATTACCAGTATGGATTTCATTGATATGACGTCTGATATACATTTTATGTGTATATCTTAATCTTTTTGGGTATGCTGGCATTCAAATCACCAGGATGTCGTACTATTATCATAGATTGATTGTCCAAGATCACTAACTTCTTCGGAGTCGAACCCTTCTTCGGCAGTATTCCACGCGGGAATATCTGTGCGTTTATAACGCTTCGGATAATTAGTTGAATCCTTAATGCTAGTTAGTGTTATTCTACGACCACCGCTTCCACCAGATCTTTTAACAGCCAATTCAATGCTGTCTAGCAACTTATTTAATGCTAATCTTGGCCCTGTATCTTCACCACGAGAGAAACTAACTCCAGGTGCCTGACTCTGACTCCTGAAAGAATAATCAGGATTGCCCATCTCAAAATTGTCTGCAATGATATGACATAATGCGATTCTTTCTTCATTAACTGTTATGTCTGTTTCTGCAATACTTCGTAAACTTAGTTGTCTTGTAAGTTCGTCTCGTGCCATGTCCAAATAGATTTGAAAACCATCATAAGTTATATCACCATCAGCATTTTCCACGGTTAAATATCGATAATATAACCTAAAAACATCCAATACTAGATCATCCTCTTCATCTGTCATTTATATAACCTCAAAAAACTATAATCAAAATAATATGCGAAATTGTACTTTTACGAAGATCGCAGGAGAAAGCCCAGGTGCTTTAGCCCTGGGAGTATGTCAGGAATCATCTACCAAAAAACTTAAATACTTAAAAAACTACTAACTATTATGAAAACAATAGAAATTAATGTTGGCGACGTTGTTCAATTGAAGTCGGGCGGACCAAGAATGGTAGTTGATAAAATAGATCACAACTTTTATAACTATCCAATTTTTTGTACATGGTTTGATAAAAACGATAACATACAATATCATCAATTTTCACCCGAATCATTGAACATATCAAATGTTATGAAGTAATGATAGTGATGCAATGATAACAATTTTAGGTAGTCGAAAAAGTCGGCCAACTGCCAAACTTCTAGCGGAAGCACTATCCGACAGTTTTGTTGTTAATTACACCGAAAATAGGATTCCAAACAATCGGGATTCTTTTACTATACGTTATGGAAATTCATATGTGGCAGATCCAGAAGGTCGAATATTAAATAAGCAAAGTGCTGTAAAAACATCCGCAAACAAACCAGCCACAAAAACACTTCTGCAAGAAAAGAATATACCAACACCGGAACTAATTTCATTTGAAGACGTAATTGCCGGTAATGTCAAATTTCCGGTAATTGTTAGAAGAAACAATCACTTCAAGGGAAAATTCTTCAATGTATGTAATAGTCCTCAAAGCGTAAGGAGATTTAATTCATCAAATCACTACATCCAAGAAATGGTAACCAAAAAAGACGAATACAGATTATTTGTTTTAAATGACAAAATAATAGAAGCAAACATCAAAAGATGTCCAGAAAACCAACAAACCCCCATGATCCGTAATAAGGAAAATGGATGTTTCTTTGCACGTGTTCGGGTATCGGATTTAGACAGAAACCTAAAAAATGCTGCACGGTCAGCTATCCGAGAAATTGGACTAGACTTCGGTGCAGTAGATTGCGCAACAATCCAAGAATATCCCGGCATAACAATATTCGAGGTTAATAGTGCGCCGGGTCTTATCCCACGGAAAATAGAATTACTAAAAACAAAATTAGAAGAAATAATTTAAACTTTTTTATATTTTTTCATATAATTTTTGACTTTCTAAGAAATCTCCAGTTCGGTATGCATATTCTTCGAACGTCATTATATCCACAGCATGAAAGTAAAAAGGACTTTTTTCTTTGTGCATTATAATGCCAACGTTGTTTATACCACTATACGTCGGATCAATCATAATAATGTAAGTATCGTTTTCTAATACACCTACCCATGCATGGGCTTCTAACGTATCAGGGTCAACTTTATATACAAGGAAGCTACTAATATTATGTTGTTCTAATATGTTCATTACTTGTTTTGCCATGTCAGAACAATCAAATTCCCCGCGGGTATATTCTTTAGTGAAATAATAACTATCTAATATATTTTCAACATTTTTTATTAATTCTTGGTTTGTACTTTCATTGAAATTAAGTGATTGGGTAGTTGGCATTAAAAAAATTAATATAAAAATAAAAACTTTTTTTGTAATTGATTCACGTCCCTTTATTTATTATATTTTTCAGTAACAATTTCTACATTTTTCTCCCATTTTTCATTAAAGTCTATATTATGGTTATTGTTGTTTTCTTGAATGTGGGTTAGCTCATGGGCAATTGCCTTAATTACCATTTCAACAGATTTTGTTCTGCCACTATTTAGGAGTATAGTGGCTTCCTGTTCGTTGAATTCGGTTGCAGCAATATGGTCGTCGTCTAACTCCGTAGAACTATGAATTTGTACGGTTCTGTTGCTTAGTTCTTCACATATTCGCTTTAGGCGTAGCCACTTAATCGACATTGCATTTCCCTCCTTCCATATGTGCGCGTTCTATAGCACATTCAACGCAATCATAATCGCATGCACGTGCTTCCGAATTTTGGTAAGGGTAATCTTGATAGGCCTGAAACCATTCATCACTGTCCCAATTATCTTTGGTTTCTGTAACTTGTTTTTTGTTGTTCTTGTTGTAATTGTAGTTCCGATTTTTGTTGTTGGCATTATATACACATGGGGTATACGCTATTTTCTTGTATCCGTTGTTCGAGAAGTGGACTCCATTCACGCTTTCAAAGTCTCCCCACATGGTGATAATGCCATCTGGTTTCATTACAACGAATTTTCCAGACAACGATTGTAGTATTTCTTCGTCAAAAACAGCCGCCATAACAGCAGCCACCCTTGTATCATTTATGGGACCCCTCAGCATATCAATCATGCCACTGGTTAGCATGTTGAGATATAATGCATTATAGTCTCCAATTACACCGTTGTGGAACAATACTGGAGTTTCAATGTCGCCAGTTATTAC
>ERZ1026792.621-NODE-621-length-27082-cov-7.021295_pt1 | contig 27082 bp, 22 predicted proteins | sample MGYA00520884_ERZ1026792 | MGnify/ENA primary metagenome ERZ1026792 (study PRJEB33270, sample SAMEA104284473) | anaerobic digester metagenome | biome: Anaerobic digester microbiome; feature: mesophilic sludge digester; material: Anaerobic digester biomass | place... | reverse complement strand
CTTTTATTATTTAGATATGCAGTCAGAGCATTCAGTCTTGCCGGCCAATAAATACGGAAATCAGTATGTGTGATTACAACCCTCATCGACTTGCTAATTTGCGGAATATTTTACTTGTTAAACTCGCAGGTAAGCCTAATAAGAAAAAATACGATATTACTTTGAAATTCAGAGGATAATATGACAATGATATGATCGACTCACGAAAAGACTCACGTTTCATTCCAAGCCTCAAATAAATCGAAGAACGCATTTTATGCCAGTGGCTAATATATTTTCTTATGCCCGGTAATCTTTTATTTGTTCTTGCAATCGTTACTAAGCTCCTACCTACAATATCGAGTTTCTGAGGTATCCTGTTGGGCTTTCTGGCATAAAAATGAGCAGGATCCTGGATAAATACAGATTGTGGTATTACTGAATATGCAATAGGATAGGCAGCGGCTATTCGTGCCCATGTAAGCAGATCCTCACCTGAAGTGACGCCTGCAGGAAATCCGCCAATAGATTCGATAACCTCTTTTTGAACTGCAACAGCCGAAGAATTTATTGGTGGATGAGAACAAGATGCCACCTGAAAGTAATTTTTGATAATACCATGATCTCCCTTGAACTTTATTTTACTCAAGTGATTTCTTTCACGTCGGCCTTCAGTATCTTGCATATAATAAGATGTAGCCACCAAACTACATTCCGGGTACTTTTCAAAAAGTTCTGTAATCGTTTGCAAGAATTCAGGTAGCCATTCATCGTCAGCATCCAGGAAGGCAATCCAATCATTTCTTGCTTCAGCAATACCCAAGTTTCTTGCTGCAGACACTCCCTGATTTGACTGGCTGACAAGTCGAATTAAAGGATGATCTAATTGAGCCACTATCTGTTCCGAACCATCAGTCGAGCCATCATTAACAACTATTATCTCATAAGGAAGAACAGTCTGGCTTAAGACTGAATTCAGGACTCTTAAAATTGTCTCCTTCTTATTGTAAAGAGGTATCACAACCGATATCTTCATTTTTTCTCAGGCTATATACAATACCGATCATGGCAAAAAAATAATTTGGAAAAAAGATTGTATACTTTAAAATATTATCCGTATACATAAACATCAAAAAGGCAATATATAGAGATAGTGCAGATGTTGATATCAGCCAAATATACCAGCTATCAATATACTTTCTCGATATTTTATATAGTGACACGAACGATCCTGCAAAGCCAATTAGTAACAGCGAAAGTCCAACATACCCATAATTGAATCTTACAGATAGGTAATCATTGTGAGCTTCGCCTCCTCTCATTCTTGTTATTTTTGTAAGATAAGCATTATCCGCTCTCGGACCATTTCCCCAGAGTGGGGCAGCCTTAAGTCCTGGATCCAATGCTTTTTTCCATGAGGTCCGCCCACTGCTTCGTAAATCAGGATTTTCATAATAATTAATGGTTAGATCGCTGATAGAACCTTGTTTATTATAAAAGGTTTTTTCCTGGAACTTTTGTGAGCTGAATACAAGTAAAAATACAAGAAATCCAATACTTCCATATATGATTTTGGTTTTGAAGGCTTTATTGGCAAAATGAAAAATAAATACTGCTGCAATAGCAACTATGCCCATTCGAGTCAGTTCAACAATCGGTGCAAGAAAAAGTAATCCAACAAAAAATAAATATTTCTTCTCACTTGTAATAAAATATAGTCCTGCTAACAAGCTTACTGCCAAGCTAAAAACCATTGGCATAGCAGCCAAATTGGGAGTAAATCCGCTACCAAAAATATTCGCAAAAACAAAAGTAATGTAAATCAAAGCAATTAACCTGATAAACCATTTGAACATCCAATAAAGATCCTCTGGAGTATAAGTAAAACCGGAAGCAACAACGCCTATTAGCAGAGGAAGCATGTATTGCAATGTTAATTGTAAACCAAGAAATGAGAAATCGATGACAAGATAACCGCAAATGTATAACATCCATAAGAGCCACAATTGCCAAGGAAATGCAATAGACCTGGTGCGATACAGGTTGACTATGGTTACCAACAGCATAATCATCCATGCCCAGCCTGTCATATTGAACCCGAATATTTGATAGGGGATAAACGGGAGAATTGCCGGAATATAGGGTAGTAACGTAGTTAAAAGAATTGAAGCATAAAAGACTTTTAATCGACTTATCAAGGTATTGAATTGAAAATTTAGTTATGCCAGGTTCTGTTATTAACAAACAATGTTAGCTTTTACCAAGCCTCATGGTACATCTTCAGTTAATCATTATAAAGAGCAGTGATTTTATTTGTAAAAATCTCTGAACTGAAGTATTGAGTCACTCGTTTCTTACCAGCCAAACCGTAACGATAGCGGAGATCAGGATCGATGACCAATTCCTGAAGTGCCAATACCAAAGCAGAAACATTACCAACGCTAAAGAGTATGCCTGTTTCATGGTCAATAACAACCTCCTTCAAACCTGTAGTATCAGATGCTATGACAGGTTTCTCCGCCGCCATAGCTTCTGCAGCTGTAAGACCAAATCCCTCAAAACGAGACGGTACTACTACGATATCAATTATAGATAATAACTCCATTGCATGGCCCCACTTAGTTTGACCATAAAAACTAACCTGATTTTGACAACCCGCTTCTATGACTTTTGCTTTAAGATCATCCTCATCAGGTCCTGTTCCAATAATAACAAGGTGAATATTCTTGTTCTGATCAACTAATTGTGAAAAAGCGTCTAATAGAATATCAACACCTTTCTCTTTTCTTAATCTTGATATAGATCCAATAATTACTTTCTCTGTTGAAATGTTTAAGTCTTGTTTTATTTGAGAAGGGTTAGTTCTTGCAAGAATTTGATCGATTTCTGCTGTGTTGATCGCATTATGTATAGTAAAATGATGTGGTTGAGATTTAAGCGATCTTTTTTCATTATAAAGAGTGGCACTACCAAACCAGCTTTTTTCAGCATTCAAGGAAACAGCAATGAATTTAGTTGTCAGAAGCGAGGCTACTCGCAATATAATTCTTGCTAATAATCCATGAGAGTAAGTCCATGGTTGATGTACTGTGGCGAATATTTTCTCTATACCTGCAAGTCGCGCCGCTATTATCGGCAAAGCCCCTGGTGCCATATATTGAATATGAACAATAGTAGGATGAAATAGTTTTAGTGTTCTTTTCAATTTAATTATAAAATCTACAAAAAAAATCCTTCTATTGAAATCAAGTAATACAACTTCTGCTCCGATTTTATTAAAATCATTTATGATGTTTTGATCACTCTCAAAAAAGCAGAGTACTTTGACTGTTTTATGGCAATCCATTAGGACTTTAGCCAAATGAAGTGTTTGTATTTCCGTACCTCCGTTTAATAAGCACGGAATTAAAATTAAAAATTCAGACATCTATAAGTTACTGCTACTATATTTTGAGGATGTTTCTTGCGAAATAGAAAAGCAATTGGAGCATCTTATTTGGATTTTTATAACCTTCGAGATTTAAACTTGTCATATGATTATAGGATAGCTTAATTAGGTTATAATTCAATCCTTTCAATCCATATCCAAATAATCTATTAGTAAATTTAAAGGCATTATTAACAAAATAATAATAACTGTCTCCCTTGATAAAGTCGGAATTCTTCCATTGCTTCACCTGATAAAGATAGTCCTTTGAAAGTCTTGAAACAAGGTTAATGTCACCGATTCTGCCTGTTTCTGATTCATCATGTATCCGAAATGCGGCAAGAGATTTTATTATTCCTATAACGGAAGTATGTAAACCAACACGATAAAAAAAATCATCGTCAGCAATATGACCAGCCTCAGGTTGATAATAACAACCCATATCAAATACTGATCGATGGGTGACAACTCCTGGACAACGGTGAATATGAGCAATATTAGGGTACTCCTTCTGATATTCCTTGATATAATCTTGGCCTGAGAAAATTATAACATCACCAAGTTTATGGCTTTCTTTTATGGATTCTTCTCCTCTTACCAGAATTCTCCCCGTATCCGAAATATAATCACACAGTGAAAAAAGGTGCTTAGAGTCTGGATGTTTAATTAATGCTATTTCAACTTCTTCCAAAAATGTTGGATATATAATATCATCTTGATGTAATATTGCAATATAATCAGAACATGCACACTTTATTGCTCTATTCCAACTACCAACAAACCCCGAGGGACCATTTTCATTAAGAATATATTTTATACGAGAGATATAGGTTTTGCAGATTTCTGCCGTTTTATCTTGCGAATTATCATCATAGACAATTATTTCATCGGCTTCCCGTGTTTGGTTTATCGACGATAATAAGGTGCTCTCAATATAATTCCCTCCATTAAATGTAGGGATCACTATTGAAAAAGTCATTTCCTTAGGGAGTTAAAGTTCTAATGATTTGAGCTGGTATCCCACCTACAATGCAATTAGGAGGAACATCTTTTGTTACAACAGAATTTGCAGCTATAATCGCATTTTTACCTACTAACACTCCTCCAAGAATAATAGCACCTTCGCAAATCCACACATTATCTTCTATTATTATTGGCCCTTTGGTTGTTAACTCTCTTTTCATAACGGGAGTACTTAGATCTGTATAATCTTTTCTGCCATGAGAATGATCAATTATTGTGACTCTTGAAGCAAGCGTGACATTATTCCCAATTTTAATAATGCCTATCGCAGAAATGCAACTTTGGGTTCCTGAATAAAAATTGTCGCCAATAGTAATATTTGGATAATATACCAACCCCTCAAAATTATTATATGCTCGAAGCTTAAAATCCTTTGAAACAATAAAATTGCTTCCAATTGTGACACAATTTAAACCTAGTGTATGTATAGGATATTCAACAATAGCAAATTCGCCAAAGCTTCGACATTCTTGCTCTAAGATTGCCCTTGAGTAATAATTTAAAAAAGTCTGGCCTAACTTTAATGTCTTTCTAATTAATCTCACAATGACTTTATACATCTCTACTAGAATGAATGTCAGTGTCTTGATTCTATCAAATGGTCAAAGATTTGTGAAAATCTTTTTGCCTGCTGCTGCCTTGAATAACTTTCCATAGCTACTCCATTCTCAACATTGTTTAACGTAAATCCAAACCTTAACCACTCATTATACTTAGTCTTAATAAATTCGTACACTTCTCTTTCATCTCTTGCAGCTAATCCTAAACCAAGCTCAAGTATTATTTTCTCTATATCTGAATAGTCGCTTTCAATACATAAAATGGGTCTTCGAGTTGCCATGTATTCGAATAATTTAGTAGTTAATACACCTTTCGGTCCGCCTTTCGAGGTTCTTTTTGCAAACATCAGAAGTATTGAACTTTTATGCAATAAATCTGGAACTTGTGCGGCGGTAACGAACTCATGGAAAGTAAAGTATTCTAAGACATTGAAATTTTGAGCCATTCCTTTAATATATTCAATACCAATACGATATGTATAAAAAATGATTTGAAAATTTGATACAGAAATAACGCCATCCTCTTTAAGCTTTTTCAAGGCTGAAAAAAACAAGATTGGATCCTGGTAATGCCTGACAGTCAAGATCGTTCCAGTATAAATTATAGTAAATTTCTCAGTTTTAATTGGTTCTCTTTCAAAAAATAGTTCCGGGTCAAAACCATTATATATCAGTTCAATATGTTTATTCTTGTTTTTCAATTTACGACAGTGCCAGTTTGAAATTGTAGTTACATAATCTGCATGTCTAATCAAATAACCCCTTCTTATGATGGTTCTTAATTTGACAATCTTGTCTCTAAGGGAATGACTTTTATAAAAGCCCTGTTCAATAACATCTCTTACATCAGCCACCCAAGGGACATTAAATCTTGAACTTAAAACATGGGCAACTGACATAGGGAAAATAGAGGATGTTGAACTTAATATTAATTCGATATTATATTTTTTAAATACTTCTAGTCCGACCTTAATCATTTTCTCATTTAAGCCAGGAGGCCGGTTATAGTCTGGTTTGATAAAATGTTTTAGTTTCTTTATTGAGTTTTTTTGGGTTTTCAAGTATGCCTTCTGTTCAGCCTCACTACTTGATACAATATACCTTACTCTTGGATATGAAACCAAATGGGAAAAATCTGCATTATCCTCTCGTGTCAGAATATCTGTCGATAGAATAATAGCTTCATACCCATATTCTCTTAGATACTTAACTATATATCCTAATCGTGGAGCAAATCCAGGGGGGAAAAAGTCACTTATTACCAAAACAATATGCATCCCTGTTAGTATATTTTTAGGTTTTTCCTTAATTATAAAACGATTTACAAATCATAACATAACCTGATTCCTCACTCGGCTTGCAATTAGATTGCAATCGTTCACTTCAAAGAAAATAATTACTATACTTCATCTCCCTAAAAAAGACAATTAACTCAACCCTATGAGAATCAAAAATTAGCCTGCCTTTCCATTTAAAGTATCGTTCTAATTATCTTAGCCGGATTTCCTGCTGCAATAGAATGATCAGGTATATCTTGAGTAACAACAGAGCCAGCACCAATCACAACATGGTCCCCAAGCTTGACTCCTGGCAATATAATGGCATTAGCACCAATCCAACAATTTCGCCCAATCTTTATTTCTTCCTTTGGTATGAATTTATCTAAGTCTTGATGATCATGATTTGAAGATATGATTTTTACTCCAGGGGCAAAAACAGTATTGTCACCAATTATAATGCCGTTAATGCCCTGAATATAACAACCACCACTAACTGCGAAAGATATCCATACATTTTCTCCAATTGTAATCTCACCTGTAACCCTGGAAGTAAAATGCACCATCCACGGAATATCATTATTAATGTCTAACACATTCTGGCAAAACTTATTCACAAGCCACAATCCAGGAGATACAGGGCTCTTCCAGAACTTACCAATAAGCCTTACAGGCCACAACCAAAACCTTAGCTTGGCATTCTTACGGACAGGTGCCTTAATCATTATTTAGGATTTTATCTCTTATTATTCCAGGAACATATTTGCTATATGCTATTGGTATAATCAACATTCTATTTCGCAATAGCAATACTGTAAGAGGTACAAAGTAAAGAACTGCTGTTATTAAAAGTTGAATAAGGTAAATATGATCAAAAAGTAGTAAGTAAATTATGGGCAAAGGAACGACCGACAAGCATATAATTATTATCCTAAACAATTTTTCAAGAGGCAACGTCCTGAACATGCTGACATTAAATCCCCTGGCAATCTTATAGAGATTAAAGGGTACAGTCCAGATATAAAGAGTTAGTATTGTAGCAACAGCTGCACCCAGGTAACCCATCAAATGAACCAGCAAAATACTTAAAATAACATTTATTGTTAGGTCCAGAATGCTTCTGTATAGTATTACCCGAGTCTGGCCCAATGCCATTAAAGCAGATCCATAAATGACAATTCGCACTGGTAATACAAACAAGTATATGTAAAATGGTGCGACACTTTCGAGATATTTTTCGGAATATAAGGTGACTATAAAGGACTTGCCAGAAACCAGTAGAAATATCATTACCGGAAATAATATCACAGCTGATTTAACGGCTGCTTTTTTAAACAGATCCAATGCCATAGTCATATTACCCTTTTGTACATAGGATGTCATGTCAACAAGGATTACTGCTGAAATGGATCCGGTAATTATACCAATCAATGGTATCTCGATAACCCCGTTAACATAATTAGCGAATTCCTCAGGGGTACACATTGCCGATACAATGATCTTGTTTGTCTCCAGCATTACCGTACTAATCATCCCGGCAAGACCGAGAGGAACAGCATATTTCAGCATGTTAGTCATGCTTTTACGGTCAGGCCATGAGAAACTACCAGGCACATTCTTAAATACCAGCCATAATACGACAGGAAGCAATAGTACAGGAAAATAGATCTGAGCAAAGAGAGGACCTGAATATGATTTTGTTATTAATACTCCCGAGATGGTCAGAGCTGCCAATAACACTGCAGACAAAACATTATATTTCGCTAAAAGGTAAGTCTTATTCTGGGTCAACAATACAGCTCCGAGTATTCCGGCAGGCATGACATATAGCGGGTAAGGGATCATCCATTTAAGTGTAGTGGCTAAATCAGGATTATTAAATCTATGAGCTAGCAGTTTATATCCGCCTGCTGCTAGAAAAACACTGAACAGAATTGCAAGAATCAATATGAGAAAGAGATTGTCAATAATTACTCCTCTCTTCCGTTCCTGTGTCCTGGGGAGATAATAATAGAGCGCATCAGGCAATCCGAGCATTAACAGTGGTGCAATGAAACTATAGGCAAGCATTGTTTGTCTCATAGTGGCATAATCATGCTTCGATAAAACCCTTGCTGCAATCATACCAAACACAATACTGGCGAGTGTAGTAAGGGTCTTACCAAGAGACAACGCCAAAACCTTGGAAGTCCTTGAGACTTCAGGTTCCATATTACCAGTAACAACCCGGGAATAACCTATTTGCTCTTCCGCTCCGATGACAAAAAGTGATTAGAGTTAAACAATGTTATTATCTCATCCGTCTAAAATAATTTAACATTTTATTACTCCGGCCTTTGTGAAACACTGCCAGGATTCCTTTGTATATCTTCCAAACATCAAGGCCATGAAGCATAAGTGATCTGGATTCGACATCCACACCTTCTTCGATATTTACTCTTTACATACCTAAACAACCGGCTCCCGGTTGTGAATACCTGCCTATCCTTGCCTCAATGCCGGTCACGTTTGTAAGAGACCCGTCAACCATGAGCCCGGTCAGATAATCGCCCGAGACATTATCAAAACAGACTTAAACATTGTTGCTCCTCAGACTGCAGAAGGGCAGGCCGGGTAACATAGACAGGGTAGTGCAGTTGTGCGGTAATTTGGTTTTAATGTCTGATTTTTTTGATTCGTGTTTGTTTGTGGCGTAACTTTATAAACGTGAAAGTTAAACTCTAAAACATTATGCCATGAAGTCAAAATTCTTTACTCTTGACTGGAAAGACCTGCTGAGAGGTCTGCTGATTGCTTTCCTTACTGCCATACTTACCGGTATCATTAATATCCTTGATGCCGGAGCTGTTTTTACCTGGGTGACCCTCAAACCAGTGCTGATTGCCGGTATCTCTGCCGCCCTTTCCTACCTGCTTAAATGCCTGGCAACTAACTCACAAGACCAGATGTTCAAGCGAGAGCCCCGGTTTGCCTGAACGTCTGTGACAATTTGCCTTCATCATTATGGTTTGCCACTTCTACTTTTATAATCCAAAATTGCCTGTATCAATCCACTTCATGTCTATCAATGACCAGAAGTCGATGGCGAGGCCGTTAAGAACATAGTCATAAGGCAACCACCCATAACCCTCGTCGCCCCAGCCCTTGCCCCATGAGTTGCGGATAAGCAATGCTCCCTTTGTTGACTGGTTGCATTTCAGATTGGTGATCTTGTGTTCGTCATCATAACCGACAGCCATGACGGCATGACCCCATTGGGCCTTTTCCCCCCTGCAGGGATAGGGTATTTCACCCGGAGCCGCCGATTCTTCAAATGACTCAAATCCCCAAAAACCGAACATGGATGGTATGCCGGCCGTCAGGTAACTCTTGACCGATGCCAGTACATCAGCAGCCGGTATTTCCGATCCCTGAGGATCATGACAGAAATACTTGACTGTCGAGTAGTTCTCTGCAAGAGCATAGACAAAGCCGGTAGGCTCCCTGTCAAAGTCCTTCACCTTATAGGGCCAATACTTTTCATCCGGCACACCGCAGAGGACAAGGGCTCCCATGGTCTCGCGCAGCCATGCGCCGGTGTCACCCGTGACCTGCATCAGGTTGCGGGTTGTCTTGTAAAGGAAGAGTCGCGAAGCATCTATATGTTTTCCAAATGCCCTCTTCTCGAAGTACTCCACGATTCCTGCAGCGGCGTGGGCAGTACAGGCACCCAGATCGCGCTGGTTTTCAATCGGGCTGCACCACTCGCGCAGATCAACGGATGAACTCTGAGTCAGCCTGAAAGAACGCATGGCCAGATCCTTTTTATCTGTCTTTGGGAACTTCAGTTTCCGGTTAAATGTCGTTATCTGACGGTGGAGGGGTGTGTAGTCGCGCAGGTCAGGATGCGGGGCAAGCCAGCCGGTGCCTACCTTATGCGGCACACCGGTGACCCATATCTTCCGGTTGAGTATCCTGTTCTTCATGGCTCCACCTCCCTTAATACAGTTCCCCCGGGACCGGGCAGAATCTCAAACAGTCTGAAACACTTGCCGTCTTCCGGCTGCTGTCCCGGAGGAGCAGTGAATGTCTGGGCAGCATAAGCACTTTTAGAGAGCATGGCCGCAAAGGCCTCCATGCTTTCAGGGAGTTGCGAGTCGGTGGCAACACCGTACGACTCGAGAGCACTGTTCTTAAATGTCATCTTCAGCTCGCTGGCGCCGATGCCCGGCTTCAATGCCATGAACAGAGGGTTTGCCAGGTCAGGCAAGTAGATAACTGAAGTCTTTACCGTGTTATCCTTTTCTGCCATGTATTCAACAAGCAGATAAGGTTTGAGAGTATAGAAGCGGATACCGGTTTCGTTTTTCAGTCCCGCATCAGAGTAGACTTTCACTGTGGCACAACCCGTAGACAGGATTCCTGCAACAGTCAGTACTGCAAGAGCATGTAACCTTTTCATATTTAGTAATGTTGATCAGACATTACTAATATCGGAAATTCACAAATACAAGTCAAGTATTTGTGGTTCCGGGTCTAAAGTTTTTCATCCTGAAAATTTACACAAAGAAAATCCTTATTTAAGTAATGGCCCTTGAAACTTTAATAAGACAGGCGCTTATTTAAGTTAAGCCTTCCTTGAGTTAAATAACAATCGATGGTATATAATAAAGCTTCCTCTGATTAAGTCAGCTATCCTATTCGAAGGTAAGTGATTCCTTCAAGGGCGATTTTGTCGAATACGCCGCGGCCGTCGATAAGGAGGGGGATTTTCATCAGTGACCTAACTTTCTGCCAATCGGGCATGCGGTACTCCTTCCACTCTGTCACATGGAAGAGAACATCGGCTCCCTCAATGGCATCATAAATATCTTCTGCATACTCTATTGAGTCTCCGAGCCTGAGCCTTGCTTCATTCATAGCGGCGGGGTCATAGGCCTTCACTTTACACCCTGCCTCAAGGAGCCGGCTTATCAGTGTCAAAGACGGTGCTTCACGCACATCATTGGTCCCGGGTTTGTATGAGAGACCCCAGATGGCTGCCCTCCTGCCTTTGATATTGCCTCCGAAATAATTACTGAACTTTGCGAAAAGCACCTTCTTCTGACGCTCATTGACAGCTTCTACTGATTCCAGAATGGTCAATGATGAGTTATTATCCTTCGCTGTTTTTATGAACGCCCTGATATCTTTCGGGAAGCATGATCCTCCGAATCCCGGTCCCGGATAGAGGAACTTGCTACCGATACGGGAATCAGATCCTATACCCTGCCTGACCATGGCCACGTCAGCGCCCACCTTCTCACACAGGTTAGCAATCTCGTTGATGAAGCTGATGCGTGTGGCCAGCATGGCGTTGGCAGCATATTTGGTCATCTCGGCCGAGGGAATGTCCATGAAGATGACCCTGAAGTTGCTGAGCAGCATAGGGGCATATAGACGTGTCATCAGCTCCTTTGCCCTGTCACTATCAACTCCCACCACCACACGATCAGGCTTCATGAAATCATCAATTGCAGCACCCTCCTTAAGGAACTCAGGGTTGGATGCGACATCAAAGTCAATTCTTTTTCCCCGTTTTTCAAGCTCCTTTTCTATCGTATTCCTGATAATTTGTGACGAGCCCACCGGAACTGTGCTCTTGGTTACAACCAGGATATACTTTTCAAGGTTCTGGCCGATCTTACGTGCCACATCCAGCACGTGACCCAGGTCGGCGCTGCCATCTTCTCCCGAAGGTGTCCCCACTGCAATGAAGAGCATCTCCACATCATTAAGACTCTCACCAAGATCAGTGGAAAAGAAGAGCCTTCCTGCCTTCACATTGCGATTTACGAGATCCTCAAGCCCGGGCTCATAGATGGGTATTATCCCGTTTTTGAGCTTGTCGATCTTTTCCTTATTGATATCAATGCAATGTACTATTGCACCAAGTTCGGCAAAGCAGGCGCCGCTTACCAGGCCTACATAGCCGGTTCCAACAATGGAGATGTTCATGATGTTCTGTTTATCAATCAAAAGCCCCTGACACTCCCGACTTCACCGGGACAGGTTAGTGTGCAGGGTTGAATCTCTAAGCTACTCAATCTGAAAGTCTGTAAGTAAAAAAACTTACAGTCTCAATTTGATGATTATTTCAATAATGCGTTCGGAGGCGCGACCGTCCCAAAGAGGAGGTACGGTACCCTTCTTCCAGATGCCTGATAGCAGTTTTTTCATTGCCGGGGCAATGGCAGCAGGGTCAGTGCCAAGAAGCTCGTTAGTACCCATGGTTACCGTCTCAGGCCTTTCGGTACTATTGCGCAGGGTCATGCAGGGGACACCCATGACCGTTGTCTCCTCTGTTATGCCACCGGAGTCAGTAATTACTGCCATCGCCCTCTCAACGAGGTAATTGAACTCAAGATAGCTCATCGGGTCAGTCAGATGCAGCGCCGGAGTGATCTTTATCCCGTGATCACTCAGCACTTTTCTTGTCCTGGGATGAACCGGGAAGATAAGTGGAATCCCTTCCGAGGTTTCTGATATCTCTCCGAGGAGGTGTTTCAGGTTGGCAGGGTCATCAACATTGTTCGGGCGGTGCAGGGTAAGAACAATATATTTCTTTTCAATCAGCCCCTGCTCATCCCATGTTGCCGGTTTCCTGAATCGCGGACGGCTGTCCAGCAGCGTATCGATCATCGTGTTGCCGACGAAAAAGATGCATTCATCCGACACGCCACTTTTCCTGAGATTCGCATTGGCAGTCTCCGATGTGGTAAAAAAGTAATCAGTTATGGAGTCAGTAACAATACGGTTTATCTCTTCCGGCATTGTCATATCACCAGACCGGATACCTCCTTCGACGTGTGCCACCGGCACCAGCATTTTTTTTGCCACTATTGCACAAGCCATTGTAGAGGTTACGTCACCAACCACAATGCAGAGATCAGGCTTCTCCCGTGCCAGGAGTTTTTCATAGCCCAGCATGATGCCGGAGGTCTGCTCAGCCTGTGTGCCGCTGCCCACATTTAGGTTGATATCAGGTTCGGGAATGCCAAGGTCGTCAAAAAAAGAACCGCTCATGTTGCGGTCATAATGCTGACCGGTATGCACCAGCCTGAATTGTAACGGTTCACAGCGGGAATCACCTGAAAGGATTTTTTTATTATATGCACGGATCGCCCTGATGAGAGGGGCAATCTTCATGAAGTTGGGGCGGGCGCCAACGATTAAATCCAGATAATACATAAAGCTATTATATGAGCCCGGGTTCTGAGAACCCGGGATACGAATATAAGAAAAGAAATATCAGATAATGGGTTTACCAGCCAAAGAGGAGACCCAGTTTCAGGTTGATGAAGCTGTCATGCCATGGGGCATTGAAGCTGGGATCGTCAAATACTTCACGGTCAATCTGGGTGAAGAGACCTGTGGAAAAAGAAATATGTGTCTCTTTAAAAATTGGTACAGTCAGTCCCAGGCTTGGATTAGCAAAGACTTTTGAATAATCCCTGAAATTATCAAAGTTCAAAAGGAATCCGGCCGGCATGGCAATAAAAAACTTAACTTTCTGCTTTCCAATGATATACCTCAAATCGGCGTAAAGTGGCACAGTGTATCCGTCGTTATATTTCAGGAATCCCGTACCGCCACCCAGGGCAAATCCACCCGGGTAACTCCAGCCAAGAGCCGTAGTAACCCCGGTAACGTGATGGGCGAATGGTGGCTCAATAATATAGAGGCCGAAACCATACTGTACCTCAGTGTGACTGTACATTCCGCCACCCATACGGGCATTAGGCCGTTCCTCAGCAGTGAATATTTTATAACTCTTCCAGAAATCCTGCCTGTGATCGAGGAATTGCATCTTTTCAAGATGCCAGCAACGTTCAGCGTTCACCTGCGCTGAAGAATAGCAAGCCACCAAAAGGAACAGGAACACCAGGGATAATAACCTTTTCATAAAGTGAGAGTTTGTTAATCAGAGGCTTCTACGTCTTGTTTTTATAATTAGTTCCAGTAATCATGGTAATCAATCGCTATCTGCCAAACAGGAGTCCGAGTTTCATATTGACAAAACTGTCCCTTATTCCAACATCACGGCCGAAGAAATCATAATCATACTGGGTAAACAGCCCGGCTGAGAACGACAAACTGGTACTACGTGTAAGGGGTATTGCAATACCGATGGCCGGATTCAGGAAATAGCGCGCATGCTCCTTAAAATTGTCAAAATTGAAAAGGAATCCGCCATCTGCCATTATGAAGAACTTGTTCTTCTGTTTGCCGATAAAATATCTTGCATCAATAATCAGTGGCAGCATCCATCCGCTTTCCTGACCCTCGAGTCCAAAGTCATACATCATAAACCCTGTGCCTCCTCCCAGCGCCAGGCCGCTGCCAGATCTCCAGCCAAAGATGGATGTTATACCAGCATAATGATGCGAAAACGGAGTATTCTTATACTCCAGCCCGAATCCATAATGTCCTTCCGTAATGCTATAGAATCCGCCAGCAATGCCCGTATAGGGTCTTGAGCTGGTGCTGTACAGTCTATGGCTTCTCCAGAAATCCTGCTTGTGCGCCAGGAACTGAACCCTGTCAAGGTGCCAGCAACGTTCGGTAACAACCTGGGCGGCGGCATAAGATGACATCAGGAATAAAGCTGCGAGGATTGCATAAAGTCTTTTCATATTGGTCCTTTTAATGATGGTAAATGACTTTGGGTTACAAGGTACAAATAATTTTTAGCAAATTATTTAGCCTGTGAATATTTGCGTTATGTTCATTTTAGAGACTCTTTCTCTTCAGTTCCATCCCAAGTTTAAAGTTGATAAAAGATTTCCGGGCGTTTGGGCCTCCGGTAATAACCATGAGACCGGTTGAAAAGGTCATAGCAGTCCTGTTGGCAGCTACATATCTGATCCCGGCAGAGGGGTTGATAAAAATCCTGGTGTCATCAAGCTCAGAGAAGTCGAGCATAATCCCCCCTGCGCCGGCAAAGAAAGGCACAAGTGACTGTGCATTGAAACTGTAACGGATATCCAGATAAAGAGGGAACAGGTTCCCGTTGTTATGGAAGTGCATACCTGCTCCTGCTCCTGCTTTTATGTTCCTGGTAAACTGATATCCGGCAATAGTAGTGATCCCATAATAGTATTTTGACAGTTCCGTTCCGGTATCTCCCAGCCCCGGCCCGCCTGTAATCTCGGTGATACTGACAAAACCCGGCCGCCAGTCATAATTGACCCTGGGTGTTTTTGCAATGCGCTGATCAGGTTGGGCACTAACTATAATTATGGAAGTCAGAAAAAGTAAAAGAGAGAGTTTAGTTCTCATTTCGACAAGTCTTAAGTCTGAAGGTTAGTCGTTTGTGTAGTATCCGGAGGATTTACCTCCGCCTTTGGTATAGTAGTTACCCGGATCATAATAACGGCTGCCATAACCAAGGGAGTAACCATAACGCAGACCGTATCCGTAATAGCCGGTAGTTGAGATATCATTCACCACGAGAGCAACATTTGACATTTCGCCCTTGCGGTATATTTCATCCAGCAGCTGTACAGAGCCACGAGTTGTATATCTCTGACGCACAACAAAGAGAATGACATTTGCCAGCTGATTCAGGAGCAATGCGTCAGTGACTATACCAACGGGCGGGGTATCTATAATAATCGAATCAAATTCATCCCTGGCCTTCTCAATAAACTCTGCCATCTTCGGTGATCCAATCAGTTCCGCGGGATTGGGAGGCACAGGCCCTGCCGGGGCGAACCAGAGGTTCTCAATCTCTGTGGGTACAATTACCTCCTCAAAAGTGGCGCCACCACTGAGAAACTGACTCATGCCATGCCCGTTCCCGGCCTTCAGAATAGTATGGACACGTGGCTTGCGAAGGTCAAGTTCCACTATAAGGACCTTCTTGTTCATCATGGAGATGATTGTGGCCAGGTTCACCGAGACGAAGGTCTTTCCCTCACCGCTGATTGGAGAACTGATGACAATGACCGGGCATTTGGTCTGACCCGTATAAAACGCAAGCGAGGTGCGTACAGCCCTGAAACTCTCTGCCAGCGTGCTGCCGGGCTTCTCTGCAACAGGATTATCAACATTGTATTCTGAGTGGCTGATATAGCCAATAATCGGAGCTTTGGTCAAACGCTCAATATCGTGCCTGCTTATTATCTTGTTGTTCATCAGGTCGAATATAACTATCAGTAACATAGGAATCAGTAGACCCAGCAGCATGGCAATGAGATAATTCCTCATCTCCATAGGTTTGACCCTGACGCTGTTCTGCACCATGGCTTCATCTATGATACGGTTGTCAGTAATCTGCGATGCCTTTGCTATTCCGGCCTCAGCCCTGCGCTCAAGGAGATATGTATAAACAGAATTGTTAAGATCAAACTTGCGCTGAATTCCTATGAGCCTTCTCTCCGTGCCGGGCAGCCTGTTCAGCTCCTTCTCAACGGTTGAAATACGACCGTTTACATTATCTGTCGAGAGCTTCAGCTGGCTGATGGCGCTATTGACATTCTCGCGCAATGCAGCGCGGGCATCCTCAAGCTCCCTGTCAAGCATCTCAATCTGGGGAGAACGGTCATTGACTGCAAAGGCTGTCTGCTTCCTCTGCTGCTGTTTGGTGGAAAACTCCGTGACGAGTTTGATCAGCATAGGATCAGTCACACCCATGACACTTGGAGAGATGATGTTTTCAGTTGCATCACGGGAGTTCAGATAATCGAGGAGATACCTGTAATATTGCATCTGCAGGTCAAGTGCATTCTTCTCTCCCTCAAGCTTCTCAAGCTTCTCAAGAACAAGTGTACCCTCCAGCGTGAGGTCAACAAATCTGTTGTTAAGCCTGAAACTCTCCATGGTGTTCTCCGCCAGCCTGAGAGAGTCTGATATCAGTCCAAGCTGTGCCTCTATGAAGTTGATTGTGTTATCCGCTGCCCTGCTCTTCCATTCCATCCCCTGACGAATATACATCGTCATGAGAGTGTTGAGGTAGTCGGCTCCCTGCTGCGGGGAATAACCCTCAAAAGAAAGATTGAAAACGCTGGCGTAATCCTCCACTGCCTCCACCTTAAGGGCAGAACGATACCTGTTTGCCAGAATTTCAGGCGATTCAAACCATACGAGCCAGCGGTTTCCCTCTACGATCTGCTTCAGGCTGTCTCGTCTCTCCAGTGTAAACCTGAATCCATAACCCTGAAAGACCTCTCCGATCCTGTATTCACGACCCGAATCCGCATCGCTGATGCCGCTGTCGATCCCTTTTTCCTTTGCTTTATCTTCGTCTATTTCGACGGTATAGGTATCAGCACCCGTAAACCTTATCGTCATTTGAATGCCGGTGGATTGCCTGACAGCAAGTGAATTGAGAACAAAGGGTGAAGTTTTGTATGTGCGCTGTCCCTGAATGCCATTCCGGCTCACTGGTATGTATGCCACATGATGCTCAGGCATCTCTTCGATGACACGGTGATTCAGGGTATAAGATTTCAGGATGGCCACCTCATCATCAAGGTTAGGGTACGGGTTATAGACATTGCCCGCGAATATCTGTTCCATGTTTGCAATGGCGCCGGATGTCTGCTGTTCCTTTATCAGGAGTGTGCTGTTCACTCTGTAAACTTTCTGAGAGTACTGATTAAAGAAGTATGCAATGCACAATGACAGGAACAGCGCTGCGGCAATCCATAGCCAGTTGCTGATGAACAGGGAGACGTAACGCATCAGGTCTATGTCGTCACTGGGGGGAACGGGTTTCTTGGTAGTTTCCATGACAGACTATTAAGAATTGCAGAAGGAGGGTTTTCCCACAAAACGATGGTCGCAAATCATAAATATTTGTAGAAAATGATTATATTTTTTGCTCCTGGCCGTGAGCCAGTTTTTTGGGTTATTTATAATCCTCCGGTTGGTCAGTCACATCGGATGAAGTGCCCAACAAACTGGAGTTCTTTTAAATAAAGTATGAGCCGGTCATTTGTTCACGGCTCTAATTCTTTCTCTCTCTTCCCCTTAGATTTGGCTGCCTTCAACCGGCAGCCATGATTGCCAAATATAGATAAATTTACAATCTGTACATGTTATCGAGCATACTTTTAAAGATGGCGCCGGTGATCTCGGAGGTTCTCATGGAGAGGATTTTGTCACGGAGAAGAAGGCCCATTTTCCGCATCTCTGAAGGGTGCTCCCTGCACCACTCAAGTCTGAGGGTCATCTGTCTTAAAACCTCATTGTCTGAAAGAGGATGGTCAATAATAAACCCGTTGACTCCATCTTCAATAATCTCAGGAACGACACCTGTACGTGTGGCGATGACGGTGCGGCCGCAGGCGCCGGCTTCAAAAAGACACAACGGATTGCCCTCGGTTACAGAGGCTATCAGAACCACATCAACATCATTGTACATCCGCCGCAACTCATCCCTGCTCAAGTCTTGACCCGCCCTCAGCTCTACCCCGGCAGCCTTGCAGGCCGGCTCAACCACCTCGTAAAAGCGCTTCACCCCCCGGCCATTCAACCTGCGGTCGGGATTCCCGCTCCAGCCGGCAACAATCGTTTCACCCGTGCGCTCCTTTTCCATGTAAAACTGCCGCGTGTCAACCCCGTCAGGCAACACCTCCGTGTTTCTGAAAAAGGGCCTGATCTCTTCAGCCTGCTCCCGGTTGGCAACAACCAGCACCGAGGCATGCTTTACCATATTATATATATACCTCCAGGGAATGAATGAACCAAGGTAATAATGGCTGTACAAACCCTTGATCAGACGGCCGTGAAACAGCTCGTCATACTTCGAGGGGGTGTGATTGTAATTGTATAGCAGATCAAACTTCGCAGAGTCAATCTCCGGTTTGTCTTCAAGGAAGAAGATTTCTGTCTGCCACTTGTCGCCCAGAAACCGTGACTTCTCCAGGGCCTTGTCGTGATATGCCCAGCCCCTTTTGTCAACAAGTATTGCCAGACGACGCCTGCCGGCTGATGGCAACGGCCAGCCGGCAACAGGCAACGGGCAGAAGGCAGATGGCGTCGGCCTGCCGGCTGACGGCGACGGCCAGCCGGCTGTCTGAACCTCCGGCGCAAGGGAAGGATCAGTCGTATTCACATAGTGCCACGACAACAATAGTGATTTGTTCTGCGGAAGGGATATAATTTTCCGCTGATAGTACTTGTTGAGGAAACCCTTCATTGTTCAGGGTCACTCTTCATTGTAGTAAGAGCCGGCGTTGTTGCGGGCGCCCTTGCCGTAAGGGGTGTGTCCGTAATATTTGTAACCGTAGTTGTAGCCGTATGTATATCCCATGGTGTATCCGTAACGGAGACCGTAGCCGTAATAACCTGACAATGAGATATCATTCACAATGACCCCGGGATTCTTAATTTCCTTGTTCATGTAGATCTCATCTATGAGATGAAGGGTACTCTTCTCGGTATAGCGCTGCCGCACAACGAAAAGGGTCATATCGGCACGGCCGGCAAGCACCAGCGCATCGGTGACAACGGCAGCAGGAGGTGTGTCAATGATGATATAATCAAACTGCTCCTTCGCCTTTTCCAGGAACTCACCCATGCTTTTTCGCTCTATGAGCTCGGCGGGATTTGGAGGAACAGGACCGGCGCTGGCAAACCAGAGATTCTCGACGGATGTTTTCTGGATGATATCCTCAAACTTGCTGTTGCCGCTGAGAAAGGTGCTCATCCCGTCGTCGTTGTGGAATCCCAGTATCCTGTGTATCCGTGGCTTGCGCAGATCGAGGCCCACCAGCAGCGTCTTCCTGCCAAGCATAGAGATGATGCATGCCAGGTTCACCGCCACGAAGGTCTTGCCCTCACCGCTGATGGTAGAGGTGATGGCAATCACCACGGGCTGATCTTCGGGGATGAAGTACTTCAGCGAGGTGCGTATGCTGCGGAAGCTCTCGGCAAGCGTGCTGCCCGGTTTCTCCACCACAGGCAACTCCGTGCCGTAACTGTTATGACTTATAAATCCGAGGATCGGAGCTTTGGTTGCTCTCTCAACATCCTTTTTGTCAATCACCTTATTGTTCAGCAGGTCTATCAGCACTATGGCCAGCGCCGGCAGCAGCAGCCCGAGGATCAGTGCCATCATGTAGTTCTGGCGTATACGCGGCCTGACGCGAACAGCATTGTACGCCTCGGCACGGTCTATCTCCCTGCTGTCAGAGACCCTCGATGCCCTGGCAATGCCCGCCTCTGCCTTCTTCTCGAGCAGGAAATTATATACCGTGTTGTTCAGGTCGAAGTCGCGCTGAATCTGTATCAGCCTCCTCTCTGTTCCGGGAAGCCGTCCCAGCTGCCGCTCTACTTCAGTTATACGTGCCTGGACGTCGCCGGCAGATATCTTCAGCTGGTTTATGCTGTTGTTCACGTTCTCGAGGAGTGCAGCCCTGGCCCGCTCAACATTGCCGGTGATGAGGTTGGCTGCCGGGAGATCATCCTTAACCATGAATCCCAGCTGTTTCTGCTGCAGCTGCAGGTTTGAGAGCTCCTCAACCAGACGTATGAGCAGCGGATCGGTGACACCCATCACGCTTGGCGAGACAATCAGCCCGCTCTCATTGCGCGAGACAAGGTACTCCTTCAGGTACTCATAGTACTGCGCCTGGAGGTTAAGGGTGTTCTTCTCGTTCTCATACCGCTCAAGGCGCTGCAGCACCAGGTTCCCCTCGGTGGTGAGGTCCACGAAGCGGTTATTGAGGCGGAAGTTTTCCATGTCGTCCTCAGCGCTGCGGAGCGAGTCGGAGATGAAGCCCAGCTGGTTATCTATGAACCTGATGGTGTTCTCCGCAGCCTCGTTCTTCCAGTCAAGCCCGAGTCTCCTGTATTCATCCATCAGGGTGTTCAGGTAATCAGCCTCCTGCTCGGGCACCAGGCCGCTGACGGTAAGTGTCACGAGAGTGGCTTCCTCCTCTATCGGCTCCACCGAGAGACGCGAGCGATACTTGTTTGCCAGCGCCGCAGGGGCGGCGATATAGAACCAGTACCTGTTCGAGCCGTCAGGCTCAAAGGGTGATACTTCGCTGCTGCGCGGCACAATGGTGAAATCGAAGCCAAACCGGTCAAATTTCTCTCCAAAGCTGTGCTCTCCCTCATAGTCATCCTCCTCGATGGTCATGAGGTAACTCTCGGGTGAGAGGATTTTTATGTCCACTCTCTTGCCCGGCTGGAACCTGACGGTGGTGGTGTCAAGATTCACCACGAAGGGCGAGTTGCGGTACATCCTGCTCTCAGCTATGCCCCTCCGGCCAACAGCGGTATAGACCACGTGAAAGTCAGTGAGCCTGTACATCACCTTATGGTTGAGATCGAACGACTTGAGGATGCCTATCTCGTTCCTGATGTTCTGGCGCGGGCGGAAGATATCGCCGCCGGGGATCACCTTGTCCATCTCGGCGAAGCCGCCGCCATACTCATCATCACTGATAAGCATGGTGCTCTGGACAGTGTAGAGCTCCTCGCCCCAGCGGTTGACGCCGTAAGCGATGGCCAGGGTCAGGAAGAGCGCTGCGGCAAACCAGTACCAGTTGCTGATGAAGAGCGAAAAATACCTGCGAAAGTCTATCCCTTCACTTTCCGGTATGTAGAAGCTCTGTTCCCGGTTTTCCATTGTTATTTGCTTTTAATTGTTTCTGTCATCCTTCCGTCAGGGTTTAAAGAATTACATTTTATACAACTCTCCTCTCATCATCCTTCACCGAACCCCGCAGAGCCTGCCCCGACAGCCCGTGGCTACCGGAGGGTTCAATGATTGTATGATGCAGCAAACCCAAAAAATACCTCCCTCTCTCTTATTTGAAGTAGTTTATCAGCAGCAATGTGGTGGATATGGTGCTGGTGACCGTGGCAAGAATGAACGAGATTGTCGGCAGGTTGACGCTGAAGACCTTCTTCGGGTTGGGCTGCACTATCACCACGTCGTTGGGGGTGATGAAGTATGCGGGCGACGAGAGGAGGCTTTTGTCCTGCAGGTCGATGTGGTATGTAAGGGTCTGTTCGCCCTGCGGGCGGATAACGAGGATTTTCTCCTTCGTGCCTGTCTCGGAGATGCCTCCCGCGCGACCAATGGCCTCAAGAACTGTGAGCTGATCGTTGTAGTTGACGTAGCTGCCGGGAGCCCTCACCTCACCTATGACGGTGAACTTGAAGCTCATCAGGCGCACCTCCACATAGGCATGGCGGAAGAGCGAGTCGATCTTCTGCTGGAAGAGATCACGTATCTCGTAGATGGTCAAGCCTGCCACCGGGATGTCTCCGAGCAACGGGAGAGTGACATAGCCCTGCGGGTTGATGCTGTAGCCCATCATGTACGAGGTACCCTCGTTTGATATATAGTTCATATTGGTGGAGGCACGGTCACTGAGCATCTCGGTGAGTGTTCCCTCGGGGGTTTGTGCCTTGACGCTGACATAGATGATGTCACGTGGCTGTACCTTGTAGTCAGGGACCTCCATGGGGAACTGGTTTGCTCCGTCGACCTCTTCGAGGTTATTGAGGTATGAGAGTTCCTTCTGGGTAGCGCAGCCGGCCATGAAGAGGAGCAGCGCCAACAGTGGGAACAGCGTCTTTGCATGTCTTAGGTCTGAAGGTCTGTATGTCATAGTTTTCTGACGGGTATTTGGCGTATTAAATATCTGTATTTTTTCCGATTTTACGTATGGAGTTGGTTTTAATATCCACGGTGAGGTTCATTCCGGGCTGGATGACTCTTATCACCACCTTGTGTTTGCGGCCAACGCGTATCAGTTCACCCCGGAGGCCGGTAAGACTGCCTACAGTGACTTCAACCATATCGCCCTTTTCATAAACGTCGGTGCTGACCTCCACCTCGGCGTCGCTTCCGCAGAGTATGCGGAGGTTATCGATCTGCTCCTCCGGTATGGGAACCGGCTTGCCCTGTATCATGATGAATTTGACCACCCCCTCTGTCTTGCGTACGGTGAAGTACTCGCGCTGAATGATTTTAACGAAGACGTATGAGCTGATGAGCGGTCTCTCAACCAGCTTCTTGCGGTCTGACCACTGGCGTAGTGTTTTCTGGAGGGGGAGGAATGATTCGACGCCCTGTTCGAGGAGCCGTTCATGGACACGTTTCTCCGCCCTGGAATTGGTATAGACGGCATACCACAACTTCCCGGGTCTTCTCAGTTCCCCGGGTACCTGTGAAGTGGCAACGCCCGGCGATGTGACGGTCTGTTGCGGGGCGGCCGGCAACGAGGCAGCGCCCGGCAATGAGGCAGCTCCCGGCAATGTGGCGGCATGCGGCGTGGCGGCCGACAACGGAGCAGAGGCCGGTGGCGTGGTTACAGCCGGCTGTGACTGGGTTTCTTCCATGGTCCTTTTCAGTATGCAAAACTAATAAATTTTTGCGGCGGGCGATATGGCATTGGAAATGCCATACTCCCGACTGCCCGCCACCACAATCCATGAAGCCCTGCGGCACTGATTGCCATGTTGATCCCGGTCAACAATCTATTAACATATGTGTATCAGAGTCGGTTTTTCAGGTTTCGTCAAACTGCCTGTAAGCATACCCCGGGTGAAAGCTTCGGCTGAATGAATTCTTCAGAATCCCCATACCACCCCGCCACTTACTGTGGTGGTGCGGCCATACAGATTAGACGGATACCATTCTCCGGTGCCGGTGACATCGCGCATGATCACGGAAGCCCGTGCCTGCACCCCGCCGGTGATCATGTAACTGACGTCCAGGCCGGTGGTGATGTTTTTCCACTCGATTGATTCAAGGTAGCGCAGGCCGACCCTGGAGCCGCCAATACTCTGGTAGTCAGGCCCCCTCTCAGACCACTCATACCACAGCCTGACACCGGCAGCACGCAACGGCCTCCAGTCGAGGGCAAAATACCAGCTCCGGCTGTTGTCACGCAGCCAGTGGCCGAGGTTGTATCCCTGGTTCTCGAAGGTGGTGACGGGCACATTATGCTGGAAGGTGAGAGGGTAGGTGAAGGTGCATTCGGCGGTCAGCCATAAATCTGGCAGGAAGCTGAAGTTGCCTGTGCGGAATCCGCCCTTCCATGAGAAGAAGTTGTAGTCGGAGGTGGTGAACCGCGCAGTGGACAGTTCATCAATAAAGAGTGTGCCGTAGAGGTGCAGTCGCCTGATATTGTTTGAACTGATGTCGAGGAACATCTGCGCGTTGCTGTTGTTGATGCCGGAGTTGACGCCATGGTCAACAGATTTGTAGAAAAAGACCGGCATCAGGTAGTAGGGGGTGATGCGCGGATCAGACCAGACGACGCTGTTGCCGGCGGAGATATGAAGCCTTTCCACCGGAGTGAAGGTGAAGATGTTTGCCGCGATGTATTTGCGGCGGTAGTGCTCACGGTACTCGGTGCCATAGGCATTGGTGACCCAGTACGACCGGGTAGAGTCAACAACCATCGAGGTGAGCCATCCGTGAATCCAGGTCATCTCACCCCATTTTACCGGCTTGAGATGAAGCCTGATATGCATGAATGAGGGAGCGCGCCCGGAGAAGATGTTGGTTCCGCCGTACCCGCTGCCCCACACCGGGGAGTCCTTCAGAAACGCTATGTTGCCCCACTTCCACATGTAGCTTACCCCGCCTGTCATCTCGGAAAAGTCAGTTCCGTTCTTGATATGACCGCCACGCTCACGGGTGAGGTATTCAGGGAGGCCGACAAGCGGATCCTGGTGGTTGTCCTGCAATGCTGCGAAGAAGGCCCACCTGCCATAATTTCCATAGACTTTTGCACCGTTTTTCCAGGCGATAGTGCGCTGCCGCGAGGTGCTGCCTGTTGGATCACCAGGGTCACCGGGGTCACCCTCCCGGCCGGATATAATTGCGGCTGTCAGTCCAAGGATTGGAGAAACGGTTACACTGAAGAGTGAGTCGCGGTAATATGCGGTTGCAGGATTGAGCAGCAGCTTGAATTTGCCGTCCGGCTCTCCGGGGCTGTAGATATTAAGCCAGAAGTCGAGTTCCTTCTGCTGGCGGGGGGTGAGTTGGAGGTTCTCATTCCGGGGTTCATCTCCAGGGCTGGATTCCGGTCCCCCGCCGACTGACAGCTCCTGCTCTGCCTGCACCCGGGCTGCTGACCCCCGGTCTGCCTGACTCCCGGATGCCTGGCTCCCTGGTTTCTTCTCCCCTATGACTACCTCCCCCCCGCCTGCCGTCACAAGAGATGCCTGATTACCGGCTGTCTGGCTTCCGGATTCCTTCACCCGGGCCGCAGCCTCCTCAAGCTTCTGCCTGATAATCAGCCTGCTATAAGGCTTTACCACTCCGTTGAGCGAGATCACCCCGTCAGCTGCCAGCTCATCGAGAAACAGGTAAATGGCTTCATCGCCAACCGGTTCAGGAATCATCTGCGCACGAATTGGTGCGCAATAACACAATATTAACAGTGCTGATAAAGTTACTATGTATGCTGAATACTTCATAAAATGAAGCTTTCCACAAAGATAACGCTTGTTGGAAATTAGCGGCATTTTGTGAAAAAACTATAGGGAAATGGATCGGGGAAAATTCCGCGTAATTACGCTTGGGGCTGATATTCTGATACTTGCATTGTCATTCATCTTCATGTCAATGCTCAAGCCGGCCGGCCTGAAAACCTACATGCTCTCGCATATCACATTTTTCCTGATGCTGGCTTTCCTGTGGATCTTGGTCTCCGTCGTCAGCGGGAAGATCGGCCGCGGCCGCATAGTCAACCTCCGTACACTCTTCACGCGGGTACTGACCGCCAACCTGATAGCTACCAGTCTGTCTGCCCTGCTGCTCTTCGCCCTTCGCGACCTGAGTTACTCGAGACAGGTGGTGTTCGGCACTGCCATAACCGCAACTGTCCTCGAGCTGATACTTGGCTCACTATATTTCGCCTTCCGCAGGGCGCCGCTGATCATCCCGGCAGAAATAAAGCTTTCCGAGCGTGAGCTCGTAGCCCGCACTCATCCTGGTGAAGCAAGCGATATCATCCCTGATCCGTCGCTGACAATAAGGCTCCAGGAGGGATGCTCAAGGGTTCGCGCCGAGGCGCTCTCTTCACTGGTAAGCAGGGAAGATGTAGCACGCCTGGCGATAGTGTCAACCTCGGAAGCATTTAACATTCAGAATCTTGAGCACGACCAGTACACCTGCATAATCAACCTCAAGCCGATGAACGGTATCAGGAAGCTCGACAGGTTCCTCGATATCGTCAACAGCAGGCTGGGGGTCAACGGCCTCTTCCTCTGCTCTGTGGAGACGCTGGAACAAAGGGCCAGGCGGCTGAAGGAGAAGTATTCACCATTTGTTTATTACCTGATTTACCTGCCCGACTTCCTGATCAACCGTGTGATCCCGCGACTGCGTCTCACCCGGGGTCTCTGGGAGTTCTTCACCGGCGGCGCCAACCCTCCCTTCTCCAGGGCCGAGGCGCTGGGCAGGCTGAGTCGTGCAGGGTTTGCAATCAAACAGGAGAAGTTCGCCGGGAATATGCTGTGCATCAAGGCAGAGCGTTGCTCTGAGCCCAAACCGGTCAACGAGAACGGTTACGGGATGATAATAACGCTTCCCAGGATCGGTCGTGACGGGCGCACCTTCAATGTTTACAAGCTTCGCACGATGCATCCCTACTCGGAGTATATCCAGGATTATGTTTACGGGCTGCACTCCATCGCCGACGGCGGGAAGATGAAGTATGACTTCCGCGTGACTGCGTGGGGACATTTTGCAAGGAAGGTATGGCTTGATGAGCTGCCAATGATAGTGAATATCCTCAAGGGCGATATCAAGCTGTTCGGCGTAAGGCCACTCTCGAAACACTACTTCAGCCTCTATGACGATGAGATCCGCA
>ERZ1026792.619-NODE-619-length-27156-cov-3.681416_pt1 | contig 27156 bp, 23 predicted proteins | sample MGYA00520884_ERZ1026792 | MGnify/ENA primary metagenome ERZ1026792 (study PRJEB33270, sample SAMEA104284473) | anaerobic digester metagenome | biome: Anaerobic digester microbiome; feature: mesophilic sludge digester; material: Anaerobic digester biomass | place... | reverse complement strand
GCTCAGGGCCGCCCACGCGGACTCCTTCATCACGTCGCCGAGCTGGCCCGTAAGGGTGAGGCCTTTCCTCCCCTTCATGCGCTTCGCCTCGATGAAGAGGATCTCGCCGCCCGCGGGCGTCCAGGCGAGGCCGATCGCCACGCCGGGCTCGGAGGTACGCTCGGCGAGCTCGGAGAAGAAACGGATCGGGCCGAGGTAGCGCCTGAGGGCGCCGCGGGTCACCCTCGCGCCCCGCCGCCGCCCCTGGGCCACCCCCTTGGCGACCTTCCGGCAGATCGCGCCGATCTCGCGCTCGAGGTTCCTCAGCCCCGCCTCCCGCGTGTAGTCGCGGATGATGCCGACGAGGGCGTCGTCGGCGAAGGAGAGAAGGCGGGGGGTGAGGCCGTGCTCTTCGAGTTGTCTCGGTATGAGATAGCCGCGCGCGATCGAGATCTTCTCCTCCTCCGCGTAACCGGGGAGCTCGATGACCTCCATGCGATCCTTCAAGGCGGGGGGGATCGGGTCGAGAATGTTCGCCGTGGTGATGAACATCACCTGGGAGAGATCGAAGGGAACCTCGAGGTAATGGTCCGAGAAGCCGAAGTTCTGCTCCGGGTCGAGCACCTCGAGGAGGGCGCTGGACGGGTCGCCCCTGAAATCGATCCCGATCTTGTCCACCTCGTCGATCATGAAGACCGGGTTCCGCGCGCCGCACTTCCTTATGTTCTGGATGATCCGCCCTGGCAAGGCGCCCACGTATGTCCGCCGGTGGCCGCGGATCTCCGCCTCGTCCCGGACGCCGCCGAGCGAGACGCGTATGAACTTCCTGCCCATCGCCGCCGCGATCGAACGCCCGAGCGAGGTCTTCCCCACCCCCGGCGGGCCGACGAAGCAGAGGATCGGCCCCTTGCTGTCCCTCTTGATCTTGCGGACCGCGAGGTATTCCAGGATCCGCTCCTTGACCTTCTCGAGGTCGTAATGGTCGCGGTCGAGAATCTTCTTCGCCCGCCGGATGTCGAGCGAGTCCTTCGTCGCCGCGGACCACGGGAGCGCGGCGAGCCATTCGAGGTAAGTCTTGGAGACCGTGTATTCGGCGGCGGCGGGATTGATCGTCGCGAAGCGGCCGAGCTCCTTCCGGGCGGCCTCCTCGACCTCGGGCGGCATCTTCGCCTTCGCGATCGCCTCCTCGAGTTCCTTCACCTCGCGCGACTGCTCGTCCCCCTCGCCGAGCTCTTTCTGGATCACCTTCATCTGCTCGCGCAGGTAATGCTCGCGCATCCCCTTCGAGATGGTGCTCTGTACGCTCGACTGGATCTTGGTCCCGAGCTCGAGGATCTCGATCTCCTTGTCGATGGCGAAGAGGAGCTTCTTAAGCCGCGACTTGACGTCGAGCTCCTCCAGGATCTCCTGCTTCCGGGCTATCTCCACGTCCATATTCGAGACGATGAAATCCGCGAGTTTCCCCGGCTCGGTGATGTTGAGAACCGACATGTGCAGCTCCTTCGCCGGGAGCGGGGAAAGGGCCAGTATCTTCTGGAATTGGTTGGAGACGCTCCGGGTGAGGGCCTGCATCTCCATGTCCGACGCGACGATCTCCTCGAGGGTGGCGATCGCGGCCTTGAAGAACGGATCCTCCTGCACGAACCCCTCCACCCGGAAGCGCTGGAGCCCCTGGACGATGATATTGACCCGCTGGTCCGGGTAACGGATCATCTTGTGGATCTTGCAGGCCGTCCCGCAGGAGTAGAGGTCGCCGGGGCGGGGGTCCTCGACATCGGTCTTCCGCTGCGTGACGAGCCCCACGATCTTGTCCCCGGCGAGGCAGTCGTTGATGAGACGCACAGACTTCTCCCGCCCCACGAGAAGGGGCGTGATCATGAACGGGAAAATCACCGTGTCCCGAAGCGGCAGGATGCCGATCTCGCGGGGGATGGGGATCTTCAGGGAGTCGTCGAGCGCGGCCACGTTGTCGGGCATCTGCGTCCCTTCCATATTCCCCGCCATTATACCCACCGGGGCTGATTTAGGCGAACCTTTTGCTCCCACGGGGCCGCGGGCGGGCGGACAGACCCGCGGGGCGTGGGCCGTACGGGCGGTCTTCTCTTGTTCTCTTTTCGAGCCCCGTGTGCTCTAATTGCCTTGGGCGTATCCGCCGAAGCCGCGCGGCCCTTCCAGGCGCGGGGCGATGCAGGGGCCGGCCGCGGGCGGCGTACGCGAGGTCGGCCGGGATGAAGATGTGCGCGGTGGACATCAATCGGGCCTCGCCGAAGACCCTCGAGCGGCTTCCGCTGATCGGCCCCAAGAGGGCCGCGCGCATCGTCGCGTACCGGAACACGCACGGCTGGTTCGGAAGCGTGGACGATCTCGACCGGGTCCCCGGCATCGGGAAAGGAATCCTGAGGAGGATCAGGCCCTTTCTCACGACGTAATCGTTTCCCGGGGATAAGGTAGCGATCTTTCCCCGGCGGCCTTTGGGGCGGCGCGGCGCGGACGACATTTTTTTTGACATTTCGAAGGCGGATGTTGTATACTTCGCACGATCGCGGTTCGTGCGCGATCCGCGAAGATCTCATCGAAATCGGAAAGGAGGGTGAGATCGTGAGAAGTTGGGTTACGGCGGTGGTGGTGATTCTTGGCGTTTGCGCCTGCGGCGTGCTGACCGCCCAGGAACAGGCGGCGGAGAGCCCTGCGACAACGTCAGAGGCGGTCACGTCGAGCGAAGCCGCTCCCGCCCCGGAGGCGGCGGTCCACGCGGTGAAGCCCGAGGCGGATGCAGGCGAGGCCGTCAAGGCGGAGAAGGCCGCCGAGGGCGCCGCCCCGGCGACGACGAGCAGCGCGCCCACGACGCAGGATGCCCCGAAGGCCGACACGGGCGCGGAGAAGCCCGCGATTCAGTAGACGGCGTTCGACAACGAAATAAAAAGAGCGGCCGCGGCACGCGGCCGCTCTTTTTGTTCCCCGGGGACCGTCCTACCGCGGGCGGCGCCCGCTTAGAACCCCGAACGCGGTTCCGCCGAGGTGGTGAAGGGTGCGCGCGCGGGGTTCATCGATCTTCCACTGCGCGCCGAAGAGGCCGCGCTCGACCGCCGCCGCCTCCACGCGCGCGAGGAAGAGGTCGTGTTCCCGCGCGAGCTTACCGTGCCCGGGGATCACGCGGCATTCCAAGTGGCCGATGCACTCCGCTATACGCGGGGCCTTCACCTTCCGGGCCTTGATCGGGGTGAGGCCGAACCGCCGGAACTTGTCGCACGCCTCCCCCGAGACGCTTCCGCAGCCGAGGACCGCCCCCAGGAGCCCCCGGCCGGGGATATTCAGGACGAACTCCCCCGTCTCCCGCACGGCCCTGAAGCTGTAATTGCCGGCGGAGACCACCACGGCCACCACCGCGGCGTCGACAGGCATGGCCCAGGCGATGGTGCATACGTTCCGGCGGCCCCGGTAATGCGTCGTCAGGAGCGTCACCGGGCCGTGGTTGATGAGACGGTAGGCGTGCTCCAACGGGAGCGTCTTTTTCATATCCCCGGCCTCGCCTTTCTTCCGAGGGCCTTCCCGATCGAAGAAAGACGTTCGGACCGGCGCGCCTCGGCTGAAACCCGAAATGGCGGATACGTGTTCCGCGCCTTCACCCGGCGCGCGGCATGCGCGGGCCGCGCGTTTTCCCGGCGGCGGCGCGGGTCATAGCGCCGTTCAAGCGGGCCGGGTGAATCCGGCCCCCGCGCCTTCCGCCGTTCCGGGCGCGGGTGGAATCTTGACAACGGCCATCCGCTCGGCTATATTCGGATTGTGGAAGATGGCGGAGGGGAGCCGATGAGAGCGGCGATCGCGATGGCGGTTTTCATGCTCGCATCCGCGTTGGGCGTCGCCCGCGCGGAAGAGAAGGCGGTCGTCCATGAGTCCGCGACGCGGTGCGTCTGCTGCGGCAGGGCGCTCGGCCGCGAGGTCCCGGAGAGCACCCTCTCCGCCGACCCGGACTTCAAGGCCCTCGGGATGTTCCAGTGTTGCCAGACGTGCATGGACAAGAAGATGGACGCGCGGACGCAGCTCACCTACACCAACGTCGCGCGGAAATACAAGTGGAGCAGCATCTCCCACAACAAGTCCATGGCGTTCAAGAACAACCGCCCGCGCAGGAAATAGCGGCGCGGAGTTCAGTTGTAGTGGATCTCCCACCCCTTCGCCATGTAGTTGTCCCAGTGTCCGTCCGAGGGGTTGACGTCGTCGCCGAACGTCATCACGTTCGTCCCGGCGACGAAGCGCCACGACGGGACGCGCACAGCCGACCAGAGCCAGTAGTTCCTGTTGGCCATCCTGGGAAGGATCCCCAGCGGCGCCCCGTTCAGGTAGACAGGGTCGTCGTAATACGTCCCCCAGACGGCTGCCCGCAAAACCGCGCTGCCCTCCGGCACGCGCTCCATCTCGAAAGAGACGTCTATGGCGGTCCCCATCGGGCGGCTCACCTCCCAGGTGGCCATGTACGGGTCGTACGCGTCGCCGACGTGGATCGTCCGCGCGAGCACGATCACATGGCGCGAGTACGGGGTGAACACGCCGGAGCCGGCGGCCGGGGCGCCGTCCGTCCGCACGAACCCCCCTGTGTCCGAGCGCGCGAAAAGCGCGGCGAACGCGTATGATTCCCGGTAGATCCCGGCCTGCACGGCGTCGATCAGGATCTCCCCCTCCGCCGGGACCGCCGGGAACACTGCGTCGCGGAAGGTCGGGCCGTGCACGATCCCACGGCTGATGTACGTCCGCAACTGCGGCGTGAAGACATGCACCTCCCCGCCCTGGAAGATCTCATCTACGCCGAGCCGGTCTCCCGCCGAGAACACCGGCCGCGCCACCGCGGCGAGATAGACGTTGACCGGCACCCCCGCGAAATCATACGGCCCGAGATCGACGCGGTAACTCAGACGCACCACGCCGTCGCTGTTCTCGAGGCCCGCCTCGATGGCGAGATAGTCGGGAAGCCCGGTCGGGGCAGGAGGGGGCGCCGGGGTGCCGGTGGGGGCCGCGGTAGGCGCCTCCGTGGGGGACGGCGTCCCGGTCGGGGCCTCGGTCGACGTGGGGGACGGCGTCCCGGTCGGGGCCTCCGTCGCCGTGGGGGACGGCGTCTCGGTCGGGGCCGCTGTGGGGATCTCCATCGGGCCCATGCCGGGGCCGGCCCCCGGCGCAGTCCCGGCCCCCCGCGGCATTCCAGCCCGCGCCGCCGAAATGCCGGCGGCGCACGTCAGGATCCACGCGGCCGCGCATGCCGCGAGGACGCGCCCTCTGTTCACCGCGTTGTTCCCTCCGGCGTCAGTTGTAGTAGATCTCCCATTCCTTCGCCATGTAGTTGTCCCAGTGGCCGCTCGCTTGATTTCTATCGCAGCCGAATGTCATCACGTTCGTGCCGGCGCGGAAGCGGGAGGAGTGTATGCCCGCGACGGCCCACGCCCAAACGTTCGCGTTCATGAGAGTGGGGATGATCCCGAGCTTCGCGCCGTTCAGATACACCGGGTTGCTGTAATACGTCCCCCAGAACCCGCCGCGCAGAACGGCGCGCCCGAGCGGCACGTGCTCCATTTCGAACCTGGCGTCTACGCGCAGGGCCATCGGGCGCGGAACCTCCCACGTGGCCATGTACGGGTCGTACGCGTCGCCGACGTGGATCGTCCGGGTAAGCACCTTCACGCGATGCTCGAAGGGGGTGAACGCCCCCGAGCCCGCCGCCGGGTAACCGTCGTTCCGCACGAAGGCCCCGGTGTCGCGACGCACGAAAACAGCCGCGAAGGCGTATCTCCCGCGATAGATCCCTGACGCCACGGTATTGACCGTGAACGACCCGCGCACATCCCCCGACGGGAAGCTCGGGAACCTGAACGTGGGAAAACCCAGGACGCCGGTGTACACGTAGGTGGTCATGTCGGGCCTGAAGATCCGGACCGCGCCGCTCCTGCCGAGATCGTCGATGCTCAACTCCCTCGCGGTTGCGAACGCAGGGTTTTCGACCGCGGCTAGGTATACGTCTATGGGGCGGCGGGCGTAGTCGTACCGCTGAAAATCGCACCGATACCGCAGCCGCACCGTCCCGCTGTAATCTTCCCGGGCCGCATCCAGCTCAAGGTAGTTTGGAAGGGGCGTGGATGTCGGGGTGCGCGTCGGGGTAGGCGTGGGCGTACGTGTCGGGGTGCGCGTCGGGGTGGGCGTGGGCGTACGTGTCGGGGTCGGCGTCTCAGTCGGTGTCTCCGTGGGCGTCTCGGTCGGCGTTTCAGTGGCAGTTGCGACCGGCGTCTCTGTGGGCGTCCGAGTCGGCGCCTCAGTGACAGTTACGACCGGCGTCTCCGTGGGCGTCTCGGTCGGCGTCCCAATAGGTGTCTCAGTAGGTGTCTGAGTCGGCGTCTCAGTGACAGTTACGACCGGCGTCTCCGTGGGCGTCTCGGTCGGCGTCTCAGCGGCAGTTGCGACCGGCGTCTCCGTGGGCGTCGCAGTCGACTCATACGCAAGCGCGTGTAGAATCTTTCCCGCCCCCAGGAAAACCGTCCCGTCCGGACCGATCGCGGGCGGATAGAAAATGCCTTCCCCCGCCTCGTAGCTCCAGGCGAGCGCGCCGTCCGATCCGAGGGCGTACAAGGTGTCGTCGCTCGCGCCGAAATACACGCTACCGTCCGGATCGGCCGCCGGAGAGGTGGTGATGTATTCCGCTGCCTCGTAGCTCCAGGCGAGCGCGCCGTCCGGAAGCAGGCGGTAGATGCGGTTCTCCTCCGTTCCGACTAGCGCCGCCCACTCCGGCCCGACCGCGGGCGGGTAGAAGATGCCTTCCCCCGCCTCGTAGCTCCAGGCGAGCGCGCCGTCCGATCCGAGGGCGTACAAGGTGTCGTCGGCCGCGCCGAAATACACGCCACCGTCCGGATCGGCCGCCGGGGATATGGTGATGTATTCCGCGGCCTCGTAGCTCCACGCCAACACGGGGGAGACGGGGACTACGCCTCTTCCGGGGCCGATCCGGCCGGCGTCGTCACTGAAACCGGCCCCGCCTTGCGAGAAGACGATGGCGGCGGCAATCGCGATCGCCGCGGCAAGGCGGCCGGCGACCAGTGTACGGCTCTTTTTCATCCTGCACCCCCGGCCGCCGCGGGAAGTCAAAGCCGCCGGCGCTTCGGCACGAATAGTACCACCCCGCGAGGCGCCTGCGCAAGCGGGCACTCGGCCATGAGGCCTATATGGCTTGGCGCCGGCGTATCCAGGCGGCATTGGTTTTCACATCATCTTCCGCACCAATGTGTAATATACACAAGCAAGGATGACAGCCGGCCTGCTCCGAAAAGCGGCTGGATTGTTCTTCCCCTCAATCAGCCGTGGCGGGCGTTCCGTATTGCCAGGGCTATGAAGGCGGAAACGAAATTATGACGTTGGAATGGCGCTTCAGCCCGCATGCGGCCGGGGCACCCCGCCGCGGACGGCCGCGAGGGCGGCGGAGAGCGCGAACGCCGCGCCGGAGAGGAGTATGACGGTGGCACCCGAGGCGAGGTTGAGCGTGTACGAGAGCCAGATCCCGCCGATGGTGAGCGCAGCCCCGAGGGCCGTGGAGAGGAGCATCATGCCGGGCAGACTCCGGGTGTGCTGCCGCGCGATGGCGGCGGGGATGGTGAGGAGCGCGATGACGAGCACGATGCCTACGATGCGTATCAGGACGACGACCGTGACCGCCACGAGGCACAGCAGCATCAGGTACATCGCCTCGACCCTCACCCCCGATACCTTCGCGAACTCCTCGTCGAAGGAGAGGGCGAGGAGCTCCTTGTAGCGGAGGCACACCACGGCGAGGATGACCGCGTCGAGACCGAGCATCAGCCGGAGGTCGGAGCGGGGCACGGTGAGGATGCTGCCGAAAAGGTAGCCGAAGAGGTCCGGGGCGTAGCCGGGGGTGAGGCCGATGAAGAGCACCCCCGCCGCCATCCCCATCGCCCAAAATATTCCCACGGCGGTGTCCTCGGAGAGCTTCCCCTTCCTGCTCACCAACCAGATCCCGACCGCCGAGGCGAGGCTGAACGGCAGCACCCCCAGGAGCGGGTCGATCCCGAGAAAGTAGCCGAGCCCGACCCCCCCGAAAGCGGCGTGGGCGATGCCGCCGCTGATGGATACGAGCCGCTTCACCACCACGTAAGCCCCTATCACCCCGCAGGCCACGCCCGCGAGCAGCGCGGCCAGGAGGGCGTTCCGCATGAACTCGTACTGGAGCATCTCCGTCATCGGTGCCCGTGCTCCTCCATCACCCGGTGCGGCACGCCGTGCGCGATCAGCTGCACCGGGCAGCCGTAGACCGTCTGGATGTCGTCGAGCGTGATCTCCTTCTTCTCGTGGTAGTGGAGGCGCCGGTTCAGGCAGGCGATCGTGCCCACGTGGGCGGAGAGGACGCCGATGTCGTGGGTCACGAGGATGATCGCCATCGTCTCGCGGAGGCGGTCGAGGATATGGAAGATCCCCTCCTGCATGCACGGGTCTATGCTCGCGGTCGGCTCGTCGAGCAGGAGCAGCCTGGGGTCGGTTACCAGCGCGCGGGCGATGAAGACGCGCTGCTTCTGCCCCTCCGAGAGCGCCCCGATCGGCCGGTCCATGAGGTCGAGCATCCCCACCGTCTCGAGCGCCTCCCGCGTCCTCGAACGGTCCCCCGGCCTGAAATAACCCCACCGGGGGGCGTGGGCGAGGCGGCCCATGAGGACGGCGTCCCGAACGCTGATCGGGAAGGAGCGGTCGAACGGGATGTACTGGGGGACGTAGCCGATCAGTTTCGCGGCGTCGCGCGGAGCCCCGCCGAAGACGGAGACCTCGCCGCGAGCCGGGGGGATGAGGCCCAGGATTACCTTGAGGAGCGTCGTCTTCCCTCCGCCGTTCGGGCCGATGACGCCGAGGAAATCGCGCTGCCGGACGGAGAGGTCCACGTCATCGAGGGCCGGCACGCCGCCGTAAGAGACGCACACCCCCTTCAGTCTGACGATCTCCGCTCCCCTCATCGCGCCCCCTCAGCGACGGCTCGCGCCACGCGCCGGAGATTGTCGGGATAATCCCTCGCGAGCGCGTCGATCAGGACCACCCTCCCCCCGATCTCCGCCGCTATCGTCTCCGCGGCCTTGCGGCTGAACTCCGGCGAGGCGAAGACCGCCTTCGCGCCGAGCCTCCTGGCCCCCGACACCACCGCCGCGAGCTCCCTTCCCGTCGGCTCCTTCCCGCCGGCCTCGATCGCTACCTGGGCCAGGCCGTACCGGGCCGCGAAGTAACCCCAGGCCGGGTGGAAGACGATGAAGCCGCGCCCGCGAACCGGGGCAAGCGCCTCCCTGAGTTCGCCGTCGAGCGTGTCGAGCTCCGCCTTCAGGGCGCGCGCGTTCGCCGCGTACGCCTCCGCGCGGCCGGGATCGGCCGCCGCGAGCGCGTCGCGGATGTTATCCGCGATCACCGCGGCGTTCGCGGGCGAGAGCCAGATGTGGGGATCTTTCCCGCGCCGGCGGATCCGCGCCCCGCCGGCGGACTCATCCTCGGGTCCGGCCCCGCCCGCGCGGCGCGCCCCCGGCGCATTCCCCTCATCGCAGCGGCTGCCGGGCCCGCCGAGTTCGGCCAGCGCGATCCCCCTCGACGCGTCGCAGATCCTCATCCCCGGGTTGAGGGCCGCCAGTTTCTCCATCCAGGCGAGCTCGAACTCGAGCCCCGAGCCCGCCTCGACGTACAGCTTCGCCCTGCTCAAGCCGGCGAGCTGCCGCGGCGTCGGCTCGTACGTGTGCGGGTTTCCGCCGGGCGGGATCATCACCGACACCTCGACCGCGCCCCCGCCCACCCGCTCCGCGAAATACGCGAGAGGCAGGATGCTGACCGCCACGCCGATCTTTCCCGGCGCCGGCGGCGCGGCAGGCGCGAAAGACGCGAGCGCGCACAACCCGAGGGCCGGCGCCCAGGCGGCGAACAGGATCCTCCTCACCCCGTCTCCCCCCTTCCAACGGGCGTCGTGGTCGAATACGGCCGGCCCCGGGGCCGCGCGGCGAACGTCTTCAGCGCGGCCGGGTTCCCGGCGGGAAAGGCGGCGAAGAATCGGCCGGGGCGAATTTCGAGCGGCGCCGCCCGCCGGGCCACCCGTTCCTCGAACGCGAGACAGCCGACAACTACGTCCACGGGAACGCCGCCGGGCGCCTTGCACCGGAGGGCACGGCCGCGGGCCGCAAGGCCGCGCGCTTTGGAGATGCGCGGGTGAAACGCCCCGAGGAACGCGTCCGCGCGGCGTTCCTCTTCGCCAAATGCGGTGATAGGGGCGATAACGACATCCCCCGCCAGGCGCAGCGCCCCGTCGGATCACCGCCTGCCCCCAGATAACGCAGAACCCCAGCTTCCGGGCGGTCATGAAGCCGCAAAATCCATTCGAGGCGGGAAAGGGGCGGTTCAAGATGCCTCAACCGCGATCGGCTGAGTGAGCCCGGCGGCTTGATGGGGATGCCCCGGGGACGTGCCTGAGCGCGCGATCAAGAAAATGGCGGAGAGGGTGGGATTTGAACCCACGGTACCCTTGAGGGGTACACACGCTCTCCAGGCGTGCCGATTAAGCCGCTCTCGCACCTCTCCGCCCGAACTCCCGTACAACCATAACCGCGGGGGTGGGGCCGGCGGCTTCGCCGGCGGACCGATCACGCGCCCCCCCGCCCGCCCTTCACCGCGCGCCGCGCGCGAAAGAAACGCTTCAGGAGCCCGGAGCACTCCCCGCCTTCGATCCCCGCGACGACCTCGACTGTGTGGTTCAGGCAGCCGTCGGACAGGATATCCAACCTCGACCCGGCGGCGCCCGCCTTCTCGTCCCGCGCCCCGAAAACCAGCCGCGCGACCCGCGAGAGGGCGATCGCCCCGGCGCACATCGGGCACGGCTCCTTGGTGACGTACAGCGTCGCGCCGTCGAGCCGCCAGTCGCCCGCCTCCGCCGCCGCCTGCGTCAGGGCGATCATCTCGGCGTGCGCGGTTGCGTCCTTGAGGCGCTCGACCTGGTTGTGCGCCCGCGCGACAATGCGCCCACCGCGCTCTATCACCGCCCCCACGGGAACCTCGCCCTCCTCGTACCCCCGAAAGGCCTCCTTGAGCGCCTCGCGCATGCACGCCAGGTCCCGCCGCGGGTCGGCCTGCGTCATCCTTTGGGGATCTCCGTGAGCCGCCGGGTGGCGGCGTCTCCAGGCCCCCCGCGCGCACCTTCCCGGTGGGGCCGGGGAACGGATGGCGCGCCCGGAGGGAGTCGAACCCCCAGCCTTTTGGTCCGTAGCCAAACGCTCTATCCAATTGAGCTACGGGCGCGCTATTCCTTGATCTCCGCCTTGATGCCGCCCATGATGCCGGCGAAGACATTATACACGAGCGCCAGCAGCATTCCCACCACTCCGGCGACCGCCCCCGCGGCGAGGGCGTACGCGAGGGATTTCGGCACGGGGGTGAGCCGGTCCATCCGCTCCCTGGCCGACTGGACGAGCCGCGCGGGGTAGTGAGGCAACAGGTCCAGGTTCACCGCGAGCAGGTACACCAGTCCGACGATGAAGACCGCGCTGAAGAACAGCGCGAACACCGAGGCGGGTTGAATAGACTTCAGTTCGGATTTGAGCATGATCCTGGCCCTCGTGTCCGTGGCGTCGGCAACCCCGCGAAAATGGCGGAGAGGGTGGGATTTGAACCCACGAGACCATGGAGGTCTACACGATTTCGAGTCGTGCGCGATAAACCGGACTCTGCCACCTCTCCGAATGCGATTACACGGCCCTTGATTCAATCAAACAGCAGGCGGGGCTTCAGCCCCGCCGCACCCCTTCATCCTCTCCACGATCTCCCGCGCCCGTTCCAGATTCGCGTCGAGCACGATGATCCGCCCGTACTGTTTGCCCATCCACTCCCTTTCGAGGCCGTCGAACCAACCCGAGCGCGGCTCGCGCCACTCCGCTTCGATCCCCGCCTGCCGCAACGCGTTGACGATCTCCCCCGCCGCTATCCGGTCCTCAACGCGCGCCAGCGGCACGAGCCGGCTCTCGTCGAATCGGGGCTTCGGCCCGCGGCCTTCCGACGTCATGGCAAGATCCACCCACGGCGGACCGCTTTCCGGTTCCGCCCCCGCATATCACTCCCCGACGCCCCACCGCCCTAACCATGCCGGGGTCCGGAAGCGCGACATCCCGCGCCTCGCGCTCGACGCGCCGCGAAGGGCGCCCCCCCGGCCGGAAGAGCCGCTTCCGATGACATTCTGGCGGAGAGGGAGGGATTCGAACCCTCGGTACCAGCCGTAAGCCAGTACAGCGGATTAGCAATCCGCCGCATTCGTCCACTCTGCCACCTCTCCGCTCCGGCGTAGTATAGCATCCGGGCGGCCGGTTCGTGCACCGAAAATGCCGGCGATTGATGAAAACCACGGTGATCTGATAAAATGCGAATATGCCGATCTACGAATACGCCTGCGGGCGCTGCCGGAAGATTTTCAGCTTCCTCGTCAGGAAACCGTCCGCCCACAAGCCCCCCAGATGCCCGAAGTGCGGGAAGGGGGGGATGAGGCGCGCCATCTCTTCGTTCCGCGTCGGGAAGAGCGAGGAGTCGCGCATCGAGAAGCTGGCCGACCCGTCGGCGCTCTCGGGTATCGACGAGAACGACCCGAAATCAGTCGCCCGCTGGATGAGGAAGATGGGCGGCGAGCTGGGCGAGGATATGCCGGAGGATTTCGACGAGATGGCCGCCCGGATCGAGGCCGGCGAGGACCCCGGGGAGATCGGAGACGAAGGCGGGGCGGACGGCTACTCGAGGGATTCCTCGGACGGGCTCTACGACGCGTAGGGCGAAGGGCGCGAAGACGGACGCACCCCTCCCGCCTTGATCGTTCGCATCCGCGATGCGCCCCCCCGCCTCCCCCGGGCCGCGCCGCGCGGCCCGCCGGTCAGGGGCGGCGGCCCAGCAGGACAGCCGCCCACGGCACGTACCGGTCTATCTCCTCCCTTTCCTCGCGCGAGAAGTAAGGAAAGAGTCGGGCCAGGAGGAGATAGCCCGCCAGGAACATGACCCCTTGGACGGCCAGCACCGCAAGGTTGTCGGTCCTGGACCGGGAGGCGAGAACGCGCAACGGGGCGTGGTCGGCGATGATGGGCGGAATGAGCGCCATCAGGCTCGCGGCGCATGGCACGGCGAGAACGGCCCGGATGACCGGGAGGAGCGGAAGGCGGAAGAAGAAGCGGTGGGCGGCCCAGCCGAAATAGGCGGCGGAGGCGATCATCGCGATGCAGGTCCCGAGGGGGGCACCGATGTAGCCGACCCACAGGAGCAGGATGACGCTGAGGATGAGGTTGAAAACGGCGAAGATGATCGAGTACCACATCTGGAAATGGGGCCGCTCCATCCCCTGCATCGCCGCGGCCATGACCAGCGGCAGGATGTTCGTGAGGTAGCCGACGGAGAGGATCTGCGTGGTCCTGGCCGAGAGGGCGTAGGCCGGTCCCATCCAAGCGGCGATGAAGCGCGGGGCGGCGAAGACCACGAACGCGGTGCCCGGCACCGCCGCGAAGGCGAGCACCTTTGTCAGGCGGATGACGATGGCGTGGATGTCGGCCCTGGAGCGGCGCACGCTCAGTTCCGAGAACGCCGGGACGAGGATCGGGAAGACGAGGACGGCGAGCTGGCGGAGAGCGAAGGACACCTTGGCCCCTATCTCGTAGTAGGCCACCATCCCCACGGCGAGGATATAGCCGATGAGGATCTTGTCGAACTGGAACCCCACGAGCGTCGAGAAACGGTCCACCTGGACGCGGATGCCGAAGCCGAAGAGGCGTCCGAACATCTCCCGCGAGATGAACCGCCTCGCGATCCGCAGCGTGGGCAACGCGACGAAGGACATCCATATCTCTATACCGGCGGTGGCGAAGAAGCATGCGAGGTCGTTCAGGAAGAGGCCGCGGAGGCCGTAGCCGAGCTTGAGAACCAGCAGCGTGCCGGCGGCGTTGACGGCCACGTAGAGCATCTGCACCTTCCGCGTCACGTCGATCCTCTGGAGCCCGCGCAGGACGGAGGTGACGCAGCCCGACGCGAGCTCGAGGACGAAGATCAGCACGCCGATCCTAAGGGCGAAGGCCGCGTCGGGGTAGAGATCCGGGGACAGGGCGAAGAACCTCAGGAAGGCGCCGGTCAGCGAATAGACGACGGCCAGGACGACGATCCCGAACGCGGCGTAGAAGGCGAAGCCGGTCGTGACCACCTGGTTGATACGGCCCGGTTCGCGCCTCGTGTAAAACTCCGCGATATATTTGGAAAGCGGGTGGGCGATCCCCAGGTCGGCGAGGCCGCAATATTGGGTGACGACCGCCACGATCACCCAGAGGCCGAACCGCTCCTTCCCGATCGTGGCGACGATGTACGGGAGCAGGGCGAAGCCCACCGCGAGCTTCATGAAGTGCGCGAGGAACGTGTAGCCGGCGTTCCTGCTGAGTTTGTCTTTGAGCGCGGTCATATGAAATGACGCCGGGGGCGCGCATACCGCCCGCGGGGCACGCCGGGTCGAGGAGCGGCCGCCGGCCGACGAAAAGGGGAGTATACCATCCGGGGGCCTTTCGCGCAGGGATTTTGAGGCGGGCGCCGGGGCGGCGGTCCGCCCCGCACGCCGAACGGGCCGGATAGGTCCGGCCCCCGCGTTCTCCGCGCTCCCGGGAATACAGGCCTCATGGAGGTTCTCGCGGCCGCGTGATATACTCCACCCGTGCCGGACATGTCGAAGGGGAAGGCGATGGACGAGAACCGCCGGGGAGATGACGGGCCCGCAAAAGGGAGCGATTGGCTCTCCCTCCACCGAAGGGATGTGACGTCCCAGTCCGGCGAGGACGGCGTCATAGAGAAGATCTTCGACGTCATCGGCGAGACGAACCGGTGGTGCGTCGAGTTCGGGGCGGGGAACGGGATACTCTACAACAACACGTACAACCTCCTTGCCAACCGCGGCTGGTCCGGGGTCCAGATCGAGGCGGATCCGCGCGACTACGCCCGGCTCGCCGGGCTGCACACGGGCAACCCCCGTGTCATCTGCCTGAACGCGAAGTTGGCCATCGACGGCCCCCATTCCCTCGACAACATCCTCTCCTCCACGCCGGTGCCCCCGGACCTCGACCTCATCTCCATCGACGTAGACGGCGCCGACTACCATATATGGGATTCGATGGAACGCTACGCCCCCCGGGTCGTCCTTATCGAGTACAACTTCACGATCCCCCCGGATATCGACTTCGTGCAACCCAGGGATATGCGCCTGAAGCAGGGGTCGTCGATACTCTCCCTGACGAGGCTCGCGCGGAAGAAGGGATACGCCCTCGTGTCGATGACCGACTACAACGCCTTCTTCGTGCAGGAGAAATATTTCGGGCTCTTCGGGATAGGGGACAACTCCCCCTCCCGGCTCTGCGTGAACCGCAGGTATTTCACCCGCCTCTTCCAGCTCTACGACGGGACCCTCGTTCTTTCCGGATACGACCGGCTCCTCTGGCACGATATCGCGCTCGGGGAGAGGCGCGTCCAGGCCCTGCCGCGATTCCTGAGGGTCTATCCGCCGGATTTCAATTTTTTCCGGCGGCAGGCGGTCAAGATATGGCGGTTCGGGCCGGTGGGGCTCTTGAAGCGCACCATCAGGCATTCGTTCATCTACCCGCTCGTGCGCCCGCTGCACGAGAGCCGGCTCGGGCGGCTCAAGGCGCGGGGGAAGCGGCGGGGGGCGCCCGGGCGCGACGCGTGACGCTTCCGCGCCGGACGGCGCGGCGGGCGGCGATGGTCTTCGGGTGAAGGATATGACCGAGGGAAGGCCACGGGCGCGGAGGGGGGGCGCGACGGGCGTGAGCGCGTTGCGATGGAGGCTCTACAAGCTTCTTCGGGCGAAAACCGTCCCACCGCAGGGGATCTACCTCGAGATCACCGACCGGTGCAACATGTCCTGCCCGATGTGCAACACGCGGGACCACAGGGAGACGGGGGCGCCACTGCTCGACCGCGAAGAGATACGGGACCGCCTGCTCCTCCCGGGCCGCGCCCTGGGCTTCGCGAATCTCACGATCAGCGGAGGGGAACCCACCCTGGCCCCGCACCTCGATGCGGTCATCGAGGACGCGGCCGGGATGGGCTACAGGGTATTCCTGGCCTCGAACATACTGCGCTGGGAGGAGGGGCTATGGCGGCGGCTCCTCGCCCTGATGGACGATCCGCGGCACACGGTCCTGGCGTCCTACGACTCAGCGGAGGCGTCGGAGATGAACGCCATCCGCGGCGGCGACGTCTTCTCGCGCGTCACGCCGCATTGCAAGGCGCTCGCGCGACTCCGCTCGGAACTCCGCGCGGGGACGCGGCTTGCGGCCGCTATGATACTTCAGCCGATCAATGCCGGCTCGCTATCGAAGACGGCGCGCTTCGTGCTCGGCGACATCGGCTTCGACAAGCTCCTCATCCAGTTGCGGCACGATTATTCGCTGGTTACGTTCCGGAACTACCGGCGCCAGGCGCGCGCGAAGCGGTATTCCCCTGAGGAGAAGGCGGCGCTGCTCCGGGCCTCCGCCCTCGCCTTCGATATGGCGGCCGCGGACCCCCGGATACTCCCCGTCCGGGGCACCCTCGACGACTGGCGCGCGTTCTACGACGATCCGCTCACTATCAGGAGGATCTGCGACAGCACCGCGTTCGTCTTCGTCGACCCGTACGGCAACCTGAGGGGTTGCATTTCCGGCGGGAGGCTCGACAATATCCGGAAGTCGAGCATCGCGGAATACCTGAAATCGCGGCGGTACCGGCGCTTTCTGTTATTCGCCAGGATCTGCAACATCTGTACCCACGGCTGCTCGTAGGCGCGCCCCCCTCGCCGGCCATCCCCGATTCCCGTACGTCAGTCGCTCACCTTGACCTTGTACGGGGCGCCGTAGTACGGGGCCGGGTTGTAATATGTCCCGGGTGCCGGCGGGCAGTATACCGGCGGAGGATAGAAGCCGGGGGCGTAGCTATAGTGGTACGGATAGCAGCCGGGCGCGAAGCCGTAGTACGGATATGCGCATGGATAGTAGTACTGCTTCACCTTTACCTTGCCGTACGGGGTGTAATACTCGCTCTTGACCTTGAGCTTGTCGCCTGCGACCGCCCCCGTCGCCGCCGCCGCCAACACCGCGAACACCATAACCGCCGCGATCAGCTTTCTCATCCCTGTCCCCTCCTTTCGATCATGGGGGTGTTTCCCCCGCCATTGTTCTCCCGGAACGTTATACGAAACCGCCCCCTGTTCCATCCCCTCGGAAAATAGCATACACCGTGCCATGCGAGCGGCGCAGGCGCATTTCGGGTCAGATCATTCTGGGTCGCATCCCAATGGCGTGGAAGATGTTGCGTGAACACTCGACGGCGCCTCGTTCCATCGCCCGCCCCGGCGCCGGCCCGTGTCCGGTCCGCTCCGTTTCGTGGCACCGCGGCGCGCCGCGATGGATGAACGCCGCCGGGCGCCGGGGCGTCGTTCCGGCGGAGGCGCGGGGGGGGCGGCCGATGGAGGCATGGAGACGGCGCCCCCCGGGACCGGGCGGATATGCTATCATGGCGCACCGTTTCCGAACGCGGGGCGGCTGGTCTCGCGCCGGCCGCCCGTCACCCGGGTTCCGCGTTACGTCTTTCTCCGGGTTCAGGCGGCCGTTCCGTCATTTCGGCGCCGTCATTCGTCACCGCCTCTCATGAAACTTTCCGAACTCGAGTCGAGGCACAAGGCGCCCCGGGCGCTGGTGGAGGCCCTCGCCGCCGCCGGATATCGCTCCCTCTACCCGCCCCAGGCGGAGGCGGTTCGCGCAGGCCTGCTCGAGGGGAAGAACGTCCTCATGGCCGTCCCCACCGCCGCGGGGAAGACCCTCGTGGCGGAGATCTGCATGGTGAAGAGCATCCTCGAGGAGGGGGGGCGGTGCATCTACGTCGTCCCGCTCCGCGCCCTCGCGGCGGAGAAGCACGAGGTGTTCAAGAAGAGGTACGGCCCGCTCGGCATCTCGGTCGGCGTGGCGACTGGCGAGTACGACGCGCCGGGCGCGCGCCTCGCCAAACACCAGATCCTCGTAGCCACTTCCGAGAAGGTCGATTCGCTGCTGCGGATGCGCACCGGCTGGCTCAGCGACTCGCTCACCGTCGCCGTCATGGACGAAATCCATTACATCCACGATCCGGACCGCGGCCCCACGCTCGAGTTCGTCATCGCCCGCCTGCGCCAGGTCAACCCCGCGCTCCAGTTGCTCGCCCTGAGCGCCACCGTGCGCAACGCCCGCGAGCTCGCCGCATGGCTGAACGCCGCCCTCGTGTCGAGCGACTGGCGCCCGGTGCCGCTTCTCGAGGGCGTCTACGACGGCGCCACGATCCGCTACGCCGACCACAGCACCCGGTCGCTCATCGCCCCGAAGGCGAATCCGGCCCAGGCGCTCGTCGTCGACACCGTGGACGCGGGGGGGCAGGCCCTCGTCTTCGTGAACTCGCGTCGCTCCGCGCAGGCCGCAGCCCGGGCCCTCGCGCCCCACGTCGAGGGGCGGCTTAAGCCGGGAGATCGGGCGGCCCTCAGGGAGATAGCCCACGAGGCGGGGACTGTCCTCCAGGAGCCGACGCGCCTCTGCGCCGAGCTAGCGGAGGCGATCCGGTGCGGGGTGTCGTTCCACCACGCGGGGCTTCACCCGGGGCAGCGGCGCCTCGTCGAGGGGGCGTTCCGCGGCCGGTTGCTCAAGGCGATCTGCGCGACGCCGACGCTCGCCGCGGGTGTTAACCTCCCCGCGCGGCGCGTCGTCATCCGGGACTGGGGGCGCTACGAGGCCGGGCTCGGCCAGCGCCCGATCCCGGTCTTCGAGTACAAGCAGTTCGCGGGAAGGGCGGGGAGGCCGGGCTACGACAAGGAGGGGGAGGCGATACTCGTAGCAAAGAAGGACGGCGACCGGGACCTGCTCTTCGAGCATTACATCCGCGCATCCGCCGAGCCCCTCCGTTCGCGCCTCGGCGAGGGCGGCGCCCTCCCGTCGCACATCCTCGCCTCCGTCTCCTCCGGCTACGCAACGACGATGGCCGGGATCATGGATTTCCTCTCGCTCACCTTCTTCTCCATGCAGGAGGACGTGCGCGGCCTCTCGCTGGAAGCCGGGCGGATCGTCCGCTTTCTCCTCGACGAGGGGCTGTTGCGCTGCCGGGGATCCGAGGATCCCGGCTCCATCCCCCGGCCCGACGAGGAGCTGCGCGCCACCGCGTTCGGCTCGGTCGTCTCGCGCCTCTACCTCGACCCATCCTCCGGCCTCACCATCAGGCGCGGCCTCTCCGCGGCCGCCTCCCCCGGCCCGGAGGCGCTTCTCCACCTCGCCTGCTGCTGCCCCGACATGCCGCTCCTCGGCCTGACGAGGGCGGCGTACGACGAGCTCGAGGAGGAGTCGTACGTCGAGGGGAGCAAGTTCCTCATCCCGCCGCCGCGCGGGGGCGGGATGGCGGAGCACGAGCGGTTCCTCAAGACGATCCGGACCGCCCGGATGCTCGAGTCGTGGATCGAGGAGGAGAAGGAGGAGGAGATCTGCGAGCGCTTCGGCGTCGGGCCCGGCGACGTGCGCAGGTTCGTGGAGAGCGCGGAGTGGCTGATCTACGCGGCGGGGCGCCTCGCCTCGGTCCTAGACATCGCCCCGGTCCAGCCGGCGCTCCGGGACCTGCGCCGGCGGGTCGCCTACGGGATCAAGGAGGAGTTGCTCGAGCTCGTAAGCCTCAGGGGGGTGGGGCGCGTGCGCGCGCGGCGCCTGTTCGGGGAGGGATACAAGACCCTCTCCATCCTTCGGAGGGCGTCCGAGAAGAAGCTCGCCGAGATCCCCACCATCGGCCCCCGGATCGCCGCGGGCATCCTGAAGCAGCTGGCCCCGTAGCGGGCCGCGCCGGCTCACCCCTCGATCTCTCTCTTGAGGGCGGCTATGCGCTCCATGATCCTGGCGCTGATCACCGCGAACCCGGGCCGCCCCTTCGGGCAGTCGGCGAACTCCGCGTAGCGGATGATCGGGCCGTAGGCGATCCTGATCTTCACGGGGCGCGGAATCACGCTCCCCTTCGGCATCGCGCGCCACGTCCCGGAGATGTAGCACGGGATGACGTCCGCCTTCGCGTGCCGCACGAACACCCCGATCCCCTCCTTGCCCGGGCCGAGCGTCCCGTCGGCGCTCCGCGTCCCCTCGGGGAACATGAGGACTATCTCCCCCGACGCGATGAGGGAGATGATCCGCTTCATCGCGCCCAGGTCCGCTTCGCCGCGGGTGATCGGGACGAGGTGCTGGCACTTGAAGATGAAATCGGTGAAGCGGCTCTTGACGAGGCTCGCGCGCCCGAGGTACCAGATCTTACGCGGCAGGCCGACGCCGCCGAGCGGCGGGTCGAGGGCGCTCGAGTGGTTGACGGCGAGGATCGCCCCGCCGGTGAGCGGGACGTTCTCCACTCCGTGCACCTGCCAGCGGAAGTAGAGCTTGAAGACGACGCGGTACGTCTTCCAGAAGACCGTGTAGGCCCGGTCGTAGAACCCCTGGCTCAACGGCATGCGGCACCTCGGGCCCCGGGCAATAAGGCGGCGAACGGCTTGGACAACGCGCCCCTATCCACCCGCGTGCGGGCCTTGACCGGCCCCGCGGTCCGAACGGGGGGGCCGGACAAGGCGGCGAGAACCGGCGCGCCTCCGAGAATCCCAGCGGCCCCGCGCGGGGTTGTCATTTCCCGGCGTCCAGCTCGGCGATGATTTCGCTGAGCGCGCCCCGGCGGCGGATCTCCGTCTCCGCCCCGATCTCGGGCGGGACCGCGCTCCCGAGCCCGTCGAGGACGTAGACCGGGATCCTCTTCGTCCATTTCGTCCAGGCGATCTCGCAGGCCGTGCCGCAGGAGAGCCCGAGGCAGATCATGGCGTCGGAGTCGCGCACAATGCGGGCGTGCTGCTCGTACCAGGTCAGGGAGCGGTCCGCCTCGTCGCAGAGGGCGCTGTGCCGCTCGACGCGGCTGATCGATCCGGGCGCCGAGTCGCCGGAGGCGGGGATAAGCCCAAGGATCCGCCTTCCCCCCGCGGCCCGGTAGGCGCGCGCGGCGATGACCGGGACGCCGCGGTCGGGACAGACTACGAGTTCGTGCCCGGCCGCCGCCAGAAGGCGCCCCGCCTCCGCCGCGGCCGCCTCGATGCGGCCCGGGTCCGCGCCCGCGGCGCGTGCGACGCGCCCGATATCCGACGGACCTATGACGGCGACCCTCACCGGATATGCCCCCCCCCCGCCGTCACGCCGTCAGCCGCACGCTCGACTCGCCCAGCACCGTCTCGACGCCCCGCACCAGCTCCCGGGAGGGGGTCACGCGGAACTGCCGCCCTGTCTTCATCAGCACCCGCTCCCCCGTCGGGGAGGCGAAGTCGAGGAACACCGGACAGGCCCCCGGCGCGCCCTCGAGCAGGTTCTTCAGCTCGTCCAGCTTCCCGCGCTCGATGTCCGAGAGATGGACGGTCACGTACATCGCCGCCGTGCAGCGCTGCTGCGCCTCCTCGAGCGGCATGATCTCGTCGGCGATGACCTTCGGGTTGTCCCCCTCGGCGCTCACCCTCCCGGTGACGAGGACCGCCGCCTCCTCCACGATCAGCGGCGCAGCCTGCTCGTAGACGCGGGGGACGACGAGGATCTCTACCGTACCGTCGAGGTCCTCGAGCACCGCCACCGCCATCTTCTTGTTCTGCCTGCGCGTGAACGTGACGCGGACCTTCGCTATGATGCCACCGAGTTTCACCGTCGCCCCGTCCTTCTCCGCCGAGAGCGTCTCCGTGCTCGCGGTGGCGAACCTCCTGATCTCCCCCCCGAAGCGGGCGAGCGGGTGGCCGCTCACGTAGAAACCGAGGAGCGCCTTCTCCTGCGCGAGGAGCCGGTTCTCCGGCCACTCCGGCACGTCGGGCAACTCCTCTCCCGCCCCATTTCCGACCCGCGGGCCCTCCAGGACGTCGAAGAACGACCCCTGCCCCTGCCTGCGGTCCCGCTGGGCCTCCGCCGCCCTCTCGATGGCCCTCTCGACGCCGGCCATGAGCTGGGCCCGCCTGAAGCCGAGGCTGTCGAACGCCCCGCCGCATATCAGGCTCTCGAAGACCTTCTTGTTCACCAGGCGGGAGTCCACGCGGCAGCCGAAGTCGAAGATGCTCGTGAACCTCCCGCCCTTCTTACGCGCCTCGAGGATCGAATCGACTGCGGAACCGCCGACGTTCTTGACCGCGGCGAGTCCGAATCGTATGGCGTCGCCGACCACCGTGAACCGGGCGAAGCTCTCGTTCACGTCGGGGGGGAGGATCTTGATCCGCATCCTGGCGCACTCGGCGATATACTCGGCGATCTTGTCGGTGTTGTTGATCTCGCTCGATAGGAGCGCGGCCATGTACTCTACCGGGTAGTTGGCCTTGAGGTAGGCGGTCCGGTAGGCGATCAGGGCGTACGCGGCGCTGTGCGACTTGTTGAAGCCGTACTCGGCGAAGCGGGAAACCATCTCGAATATCTGCTCGGCGACCGCCTTCTTCACCCCCTTCCTGACCGCCCCCCGCACGAACGCCTCCTGCTGTTTCGCCATCTGCTCGACGATCTTCTTCCCCATGATGCGGCGGAGGTTGTCGGCCTGGGGGAGGGTGAATCCGGCTATCTCGTGGGCGAGCTGGATCACCTGCTCCTGGTAAAGCATGACGCCGTAGGTGTCCTTGAGTATCGGCTCGAGCCCCGGATGGATGTAGGTGATCTTCGTCTCGCCGTGCTTGCGCCTTACATAGTCGTCGAGCATCCGCATCGGCCCGGGGCGGAAGAGGGCGAGGAGGGCGATCAGGTCCTCGAACCGGTCCAGCCCGATCTTCTTCGAGAGGTCCCGCATCCCGCCGCTCTCGAGCTGGAAGACCCCCACCGTGTCGGCGCGGTTGAGGAGATCGAAGGTGGCGGGGTCGTCGAGGGGAATATCGTCCCAGGAGATCGCCGTGCCGCGCGTGTGCTTGATGATCTGCAGGGCGTTGTGCAGGACGGTCAGGGTGCGCAGGCCGAGGAAGTCCATCTTGAGGAGCCCGATCTCCTCGACGGATTTCATCGCGTACTGCGTGATCGGCTCGTCGTTGGTGCCGCGGCAGAGGGGGAGGTAGTCGGTGAGCGGCCGGTCGGCTATCACGACGCCGGCGGCGTGCGTGGAGGCGTTGCGGGCGAGCCCCTCGATGGAAAAGGCGAGGTCCATGAGGCGGGCGACCCGCTCGTCCTTTTCCTTGAGGCGCTTCAGCTCGGGCTCCGTATCTATCGCCTCGGCGAGGGTGATCTTGGGGTCGGCGGGGACGAGCTTGGCGATCGCGTCCACCTCGCCGTACGGCATCCCGAGGACGCGCCCGACGTCGCGTATCACCGCCTTCGCCTTCATCCGCCCGAAGGTGATGATCTGGGCGACGTTCTCGTGCCCGTAGCGCTCGCTCACGTAGCCGATCAGTTCCCCCCGCCGGTCGTAGCAGAAATCGATATCCATGTCCGGCATGGTCACGCGGTTCGGGTTCAGGAACCGCTCGAAGAGGAGGTTGTACCTGAGCGGATCGATGTCCGTGATCCCCAGCGCGTACGCGGCGATCGAGCCGGCGGCGGAGCCGCGCCCGGGGCCGACCGGGATATCCTGCCGGCGCGCCCAGTTGATGAAATCCCATACGATCAGGAAGTAACTCTCGAAGTTCATCCGCTCGATCACCTTGAGCTCCCGGTCGAGGCGCTGCATCACCTCGGGGGGCGTCCCGGGGTAGCGGCGCGCTATCCCGTCGCGGCACAGTTCGCGGAGATACTCCATCCTCCCCTTCCCCGCCGGCGGGGGATAGTCGGGGATCCGGTAGATCTGCGCCCCCTTCTCGTCCTTGAAGTTGAGCTCCAGCGTGCACTTCTCGACGACCTCGATGGTGCGGGCGAGCGCGCCCTCGAACTCGCCGAGCGCCGCGGCCATCTCCTCCTGCGACTTGAAGTAGAACTCCCCGGTGGAGAGCTTCATGCGCTGCTCGTCGAGGAGCGTCTTCCCCGTCTGGATGCAGAGGAGGACCTCGTGGGCGAGGGCGTCATCGCGGCGCATGTAATGGACGTCGTTCGTGGCCAGGAGCGGCAGCCCGACGCGCCGCGCGATCCCTGGGAGCTCGCGGTTCACCCGCTTCTGCTCCTCGATGCCGTGGTTGTGCAGCTCGAGGTAGAAGTCGCCCGGGCCGAAGATCTCCTTGAACTCGCCCGCGGCGCGCTCGGCCCCGGCGAGATCCCCCCTCAGGATCAGCGCCGCGATCTCCCCCTTGAGGCATGCGCTCGCCCCAACCAGGCCGCCGCTCATGGAGGCGAGGAGCTCCTTGTCGATCCTGGGCTTGTAGTAGAACCCCTCGAGGTGCGCGCGGGAGGAGAGGGCGAGGAGATTGCGGTATCCCTGGATATCCTTGGCCAGGAGGAGGATGTGGTACGATGCGTCCTTTATCCCGGACGCCTTCCGCTCGGTGCGGCGCCCCGGGGCGATATACATCTCCTGCCCGATGATCGGCTTCACGCCCGCTGCCATCGCCTTGGCGTAGAACTCGAGGGCGCCGCCCATGAAGCCGTGGTCGGTGAGGGCGAGGGCGGGCATCTTCAGCTCGCGGGCCCGCTCGACCAGCGCCGCGAGCCGGCAGGCGCCGTCGAGGAGGCTGTACTCGCTGTGGACATGGAGGTGCGCAAAGTGGGAGTGATGCATTGCACCCTCGGTCGCTACCTGTTCCTGTAAAGCAGCACGAGCCCCGCCGCGCTGAAGACGATGTTGGGGAGCCAGCTCGCGAACCAGGCGGGCAGGCGCCCCCCGTGCCCGAGCGACAGGCTCACCATCCCCACCACGTAGTAGGAGATGCAGAGGGCGATGCTCAGGCCCGCGCTCCCCGCGGCCCCGCCGCGGGTGGAGGATATCGACAGCGGCAGCGCGATGAGGACGATCGTGATGCCGACGAACGGAAATGCGATCTTGTAATGGAGATCCACGAGCTTCTTGCCGTAGATCTCGGAGTCCTTCGGATAGAGGGCCATGTTCCGCCAGAGCTCGCCGATGTTCATGGAAACCGACTCCTTCTGGCTGCTCCGGAAATCCTCGGGTTTCTCGCCGAACGGGAAGCGGCGCTTGGCGAACGTCTCCTCGTTCCCGCGGACGCGCCCCTTCGAGTCGTAGCGCTGGATGGAGCCGTCGAAGAACCACCACTCCCGGTCGAGGTAGGAGGCCTTCGCCGCGGAGATCGTCTCCACCACCTGGCCGTTCCGGAAGCTCCGCACGGAGACGCCCTGGAGCACCCCCCCCCCCGACGGCCCCCACTGCCCGGCCCACGATCTCCCCTCCTTCGAGTTGAAGAAGGCGAGCGGGCGCATCTTCCCCTTCTCCTCGTCCCTCCTGCCGCTCGCGTCCTCGAGGAACTTCTTCGACTCCTCGTATGCCCTCGGGGCGTGGCGCTCGTTCAGGTAGAAGATGACGCCGGTGAAGCAGGCGCCGAGGCAGAGGTACGGCAGCATGATCCGGTAGACGGTGATGCCGGTGGCCCTCATCGCGGTGATCTCGTTGTGGCGGCTCAGCGCACCGACGCAGTAGACGATCGCGAGCAGGATGGAGAGGGGGATGACCTGCACCATGACCAGCGGCATCTGGATCATGTAGTAGTGGAAGAGGAAGCGCATCGGCACCCGGTCCTCTATGTAGTTGTCGAGGTGGGCGGAGAGGTCATAGATGACGTAGATGAGCATGAACGCCGCGAGGCAGTAGCAGAGCGGTATGAGGAACTCGCGGATGAGATACCGGTCGATCAACTTGACCCTCGGCATGACTCATCTCCTGTCCAGGCGCCACGTGAGCCACGGCCCGAGGACCGCGAACGCCGCGTTGGGAAGCCAGATGAGGACGAACGGGTAGAGCCAGACCCGCTCCTGGAGCGCCTCCACGCAGATGATGAAGGCGTAGTTGAGGCCCACCAGGGCCAGGCTGATCGCCGCCCCGACGGAGGTCTCCCCGCGGTGCGCGACGATGCCCAGCGGCATCCCGACCATCACGAACGCGATGACGCAGAAGGTGTAGACCAGCCGCTCGCTCGCCTCGGTAAGCGTGATGCTTATCCGGCGGAGCGTGTCGCGCCTGTAGATCGGGCTCCGCGCCGTCGCGAGCCGGGCCCTCCACTGCCTGGTCTTGGCGATGAGCTCGGCGAAGGTGTAGTCGGCCATCTTCTTCGGCACCCCGCCGTCCTCCTCGTCGAGCCCCATCTTCACGATGTACGTCTTGAACGTGGCCGAGACGGAGGCGCTCTCCCCTTCCTTCGGCGGCTCCTCCATCGTCCCGTCGAAGAGCTTGAAGACGATCCTGCGCGCCTCGTCGGAGACGATCTCCCCGTGGGAGGCCTTGAGGAAGCGGTCGCGGCCGTCGGGGAGTTTCTCGTATATGATCACGTCCTTGAATAGGCTCCCGACCTTGGAGCCGATGTAAAACTGGTACGGCTTGAAGTAATCGATGAAAACCCCGGGCTCGAGGAGCGCCGCCGGGCTCTGGGCCCCGACCTGGTTGCGCAGTTTCCGGATGGCGTAGTGCGCCCGGGGGGCGAGCGACGCGTTCACCACCCACGAGACGGCGGCGAGGGCGAGGGCGAGCAGGACCCCGCTCTGGAAGATCTTGCGGTAGCTGATCCCGCAGGCGCGCATCGCGGTGATCTCGTTGTCGGCGGAGAGGCGGCCGAAGACGAGCAGGCAGGAGGTGAGGATGGACATCGGAATGGAGAAGACGAGGAGGTACGGTATGAAGCTCAGGAAGAGCCTGAGCAGAAGCCCCCCGGCCACGCCGCGCTCGAGCATGTCCAGGATCCTTATCACGTTCCCCATGAAGAGAATGAAGGTGAAGACGCCCAGGGAGATGGAGAACGTCTTGAGGAGCTGGCCGCCGATATAGCGCTGAATGATTTTCACGTGGGATCCGCCGCGATGTCCGGGTGGCGCCGTTCCATGATAGTAACACAGGGGTGGGGGGCGGACAATATGCAAGACCGGCCCGCGCGCCGCGGGGGGTCAGCGCTACTTCTCCAGGTACCCCCTGAGATGCCTCCCGGTGTGCGATGCCGCGCAGGCGGCGATCTTCTCGGGGGGGCCCTCCGCCACGAGGCGCCCCCCCGAGAAGATCGCCGCCTGCGCGGCATCGCAC